>Ga0210409_10001722_pt1 | contig 27692 bp, 27 predicted proteins | sample IncBWH17MmetaG_FD_161649 | JGI IMG/M metagenome (GOLD analysis project Ga0210409, IMG submission 161649) | Forest soil microbial communities from Barre Woods Harvard Forest LTER site, Petersham, Massachusetts, United States - Inc-BW-H-17-M | ecosystem: Environmental > Terrestrial > Soil >...
ATCATCGATGCTTTCTCCGGCCTCGGCGCCGCCGGCTCCGCCAGCCTTCGCGCCGTAGCGCCCGGCATTTCCGAAGCGCTGTTCACCACTGCGGCAGGTTTGGTCACTGCCATCCCAGCCGTAATCTTTTATAATCAATTCTTGGCCAATATTCGCAACCTTGCGCAGCGTCTCGATACCTTTACGTTAGAAGTCGCCGCGCAAATCGAAAAGACTTTCACCTAAATTTTCGCGAGAGGCCGCGCGTCGCGAGCCTCGAATAAGCTGGACGAACATGGCATCCATTCAAAAAGGCACCCAATCCTCGCTCTCCGAGATCAACATGGTCCCCTTCGTGGACGTCGTGTTGGTCCTCCTCATCATTTTCATGATTACCGCCCCCATACTTCAGTCCGGCATCGAACTCAATGTGCCAAAAACGCACACCGTTAAAGAAAGCCCGGAGCAGCGCGTTGTCGTCTCCGTAGATAAGCAACAGCTCATCTATATCGGCAACGCTCCCGTCAACGTTCATGAACTCGGCGACAAAGTAAAAGCCAAGCTGAAAGATCAGCAGGACGCTGTCTTTCTGCGCTGCGATGAAACTGTGCCCTTCGGCGTCTTCGCCTCCGTCGTCGATGCCCTCCGCGTCTCCGGCATCAACAACATCAGCATCGTCACCGAACCCATCACCGATCGTCCGAAAACCAAATAAATGAGCGTCGCTCTCGCCAACTCGGACGAAGTCACCCTAAGAAAATTCCTGGTGTACTCCGCTTTCCTTCATGGCGCGCTAGCACTCGCCATCGGTCTCTCCGCCTGGTACCAATATCGCGGCAACCAGTGGACCAGCGTCGGCGGCAACCTCGGCGCCGATGTCAAAGTCAATCTTGTCCCTAGCGGTGGCATCCCAATGCTGAAGCCCGACGTGACCAGCGACAGTCACGCCATCGATCCCACCAAGGGCCTTTATAAAGAAGAACCGAAACCGCCAGATATCCCTGAAGTCCCTCAGGACGCCCTGGCTATTCCTAAGTTTAAAGACCAGACGCCGCCAAAGCCCGTCCCCATCGTCCATCCCGACAAGGAATTTAAGGACGAACCGCGAAAGAAACCCGTCGTACATCCTTCAAAAGTTTTCGAGGATCTCCGCCCCACTCCAAATAACGCCGTAAACTACGGCAAAGGCGGCAGCCCGAATATGCCCACCGGGTACGGCAACAATCCCGGGCAAACTACCAGTGGCGTACAGATCCAGGGCCAGGGCGGCGGCGATTTCGCCACCCGCTACGGCTGGTACGTAGAGGCCGTTCGCCGCAAGATCGGCAGCAACTGGAATCTTTTTGAAATCGATCCGGCCGTCCGCTCCGCGCGCCGCGCTAAATCCGTCCTGACTTTCACCATCAATCGCGACGGCTCCGTCAAAAATATTCGCATGGAAACGTCCAGCGGAAACCAATCCATGGATATCTCCGCCCAGCGTGCGCTGGCGAACGCCTCGCCCATGCCACCGCTGCCCAACGATTATTCCGGCTCTTACGTAAACGTAAATTTTGATTTCGATTTGTCGATGACGAAGTAATTTGTTTTCCACGCCGCATTTCAACGCGGCTGAAACTCGGGGGTGAAGGTGCAAAGTCCGTTCAAGCGTTTCAAATATGGTTCTCTAATTCTTCTGGCAATATCCTGCGTCCCGGATACAACCCGCGCGCAGGATTGGATCAAGACCGGCACCGGACTCGGCTTGGAAAAACCGCGTGTAGCCGTGGCCGACTTTGCTCCGCGTGTCGACCCTGCAAAAAATCACTCTGCATTATTCACGCAGGTAGTCCGCGACGATCTCCAGTTCAGCGGCATTCTCGACCTCGTCAGTCCCAGCTTTTATCCGCCGCAAGCTCCTTCCCAACCTTCCGAGCTACGCAATCTTACTTGGACGGATGCTCCTGCTAACGCCAGCATGGTCGCTTTCGGTAATCTCACCGAATCCACCCCCGAAGTAGCCATTCAGGCCTGGCTCTTCGACGTCCGCAATCCTTCCTCCCAACCGGTTATCGCCAAGGTTTACCGCGGCGCTCCCACCGACGCGCAAGTGCGCCGCTTCGCTCATCAGTTCGCGGACGAAATCATCAACAAACTAAGCGGTGGCCTCCCCAGCATCGCCGGCACTCAAATCGCCTTCGTCAGCTCCCGCACCGGCACCAAGGAACTCTGGCTCATGGACTACGACGGCGCCAATCAACATCCGCTCACCAGCCTGCGTTCTATCGCGCTCACTCCGCGTTGGTCGCCCGACGCCTCGCGCATCGCTTTCACCTGCTTTAAACCCATGATTCGCGTTACCAGTGCGCAGATTTGTATGTATTCCATGGACACCGGGAAACTTGTCTCCTTCCCTCAGTTCAAGGGCAGCAACAGTTCTCCGTCCTGGAATCCCGATGGCTCACAAATAATTTTTTCCTCATCTATGCTGGGCAATCCGGAACTTTACGTCTGTGAAGCCAACGGCGGCCGCCCCCGGCGCCTTACCAATTCCAATGGCGCAAACACTTCGGCCACCTGGAATCCTAAAACTGGACAAACCGTCGTCTTCGTCAGCGATCGTGGCGGCGTCCCGCAGCTTTATTCCATGAACTCCGACGGCACCAGCGTCAATAAGTTCGATCTACCCGACATGGGTTACGTCATCGATCCCGCATGGTCGCCCAATGGACAAATCCTTGCCTTCAGTTGGCGTCGTCCTAACGGCAACTACGACATCTATGTGATGGAAGCTGCGACGAGCAAAATTATCGAAATTACTCGCGACGCCGGCCGCAACGAACGTCCCAGTTGGGCGCCCGACGGCCGCCACATTGTGTTCGAATCAACTCGCGGCGGCACACGCCAAATCTGGAGCATGCTCGCCGACGGTTCCCAGCCCCATCAACTCACAACCTCCGGCCACAACGAGTCCCCCAACTGGTCCCCCAAATAATGACAACAAATTGTGTGGAACAAGGAGACGATCCAACACGGAGGGTGCCCCACCCTCAGTTTTTTGGAGGGTTTACCTGCCGTGGCAGGTGGGTCTTGTAAAGTGGAACAATGAGATTCTGAACGACGTAGTGCGTTTTTCAGATTTTGACTTGACGGTCTTGTAAGATGGAACAAGAAGATCCTAGACCGCGAAGCGCCGTTTCAGATTTTGACTTACGTCTTCACTCAACTGTAATCGGAAAAGTGTAGAGAACTGTTGCAGTGCTGGAACATCGGGTATAACTCTTAGGAGTAATAGCCTTACGATTTACACGCAAGTGGTACGATTCTTGCCCAGACGGCTTGGGATTCTATGCCGAGGAGGAAATGCGAATGTTTGCTGTGTCACCGAAGTTGTATAGAACGTGCCTGATGGCCGCTTTATCGCTCGCCGTATTTAATTTTGGTTGCGGAAAAAAGCCTCTCACCACCCGTAACACTGCGCCTGAGCGCACCGCTGAGGCGCCTCGCCCCACCATCACTTTCCAAGCTGACCCCACCAGCATCAACAAGGGCGATTCGACCACTCTTACCTGGTCCACCACCAACGCCACGCAAGTCGCTATCGCGCCGGAAGTCGGTCCAGTTTCTGCAGAAGGCTCCACCAAAGTTACTCCCGGAGACTCCGCGACCTACACCCTTACCGCCACCGGCCCCGGCGGATCCGCCGATGCCAGCGTGCGCATCACCATTGCCAGCGCCGTGAGTAACGAGCCGACCGATACCGATCGCGATAGAGACAAAATTTTCCGCGATAGGGTCAAAGACGCTTACTTCGATTTGGATAAAGCCGACATCCGCCCCGACGCGCGTCAGGCTCTTAGCGCCACGGCCGAGGTTCTACGCGCCTATCCAGATATCAAAGCCACCATCGAAGGCCATTGCGACGAACGCGGCTCCACCGAATACAACCTCGGCTTGGGAGATCGCCGCGCCACGGCGGTGAAGCAATATCTCATTTCCTTGGGCATTTCTGCTGATCGCCTCAGCACCGTCAGCTACGGCAAAGAAAAACCGTTCTGCAATGAACCCACTGAACCGTGCTACCAGCAAAATCGTCGCGGCCATTTCGTCCGCGCCAACTAGCTCGTTATTGCTTGGCAGAATGTATTGACGCACGGAGGGTACCCCACCCTAAGTTTTCTTTAGGGTGGGTCTGGTAACGTGGAACAACTAAAACGTAATCCGCGCAGCGCCGTTCGTCTTACCAAAAAGTGCGGCAACATTAAACATCACCCCTTGCCCACACGCGCCCGTCCTATTAAAGTAAAATTTGCGGCTCTCTCTTCTACCCAGCCCGGTATGACCAGAATAGCCGTTAAGTGATTCTTTGAATTTGATCGTCGTACTCGTAGTCCCGAGGAGGTTTCACCATGCGTCACCGTAATATCGCCATTTTCAGCGCTGCTGCTCTAGCCGGACTCATCGCCGGTAGCGCCGTCGGTCCGCGCCCCGCCGAGGCCGTCGCTCGCGAACTCATCGAGCTCCAGCGCGACGTCTCCACGCTCCTCCAGGGACAAAAGGATCTGCAGTCCCAAATGACTCAGGACCACACTGTCATGAAGACCCTGGTCGAGCAATCCAGCGACAATGTCGGCCGCCTCAACTCCACCATGAGCGGGCTCCAGAAATCCGTGCAGGACGTCCAAGCCAATTCCGGCGCGCGCCTGGACACCATGTCCACTCAGGTACAAGGCCTCTCAGACAATCTCGAGGAAATTAAATCGCGTCTCGGCAAACTCAACCAGCAGTTAGTCGATCTCCAAAACACCATGCAGAGCGTCGACGCCAAAATCTCCGGCGGCGGAGGCCAGCCTCCATCTTCCGGCCAGCCAAATCAAGGCAGCGCCTCGAACGGCTTCCCTACCGCGCCCCCTTATAGCAGCAGCGGCTCCGTCAACCCCGGCGCCACGAACCCCGCGGTATCATCTGGCCCGCCACCGGCTGGCGCACCTTCCGCCGATACTCTCTATTCGAACGGCCTCCGCGACATCACCAGCGGCAAATATGATCTAGCTCGCTCCGAGTTCCAGGATTATCTCCGCTACTATGGCAGCACCGACTTGGCCGGCAACGCCCAGTTCTATCTCGGCGAAATCGCCTACTCGCAAAAAAATTACGACCTCGCCGTCGCCGAATACGACAAAGTCCTCACCAACTATGCCCACAGTTTTAAAGTCCCACCCGCGCGCCTCAAAAAAGCCCTCGCCAATATCGAACTCGGCCAGAAAGCCACCGGCGTCCGCGAACTCCGCGAAATCGTCAAGCGCTACCCCGGCACCGAAGAAGACCGCCGCGCCCGCGCCAAGCTAAAAGAAATGGGCGCCTCCCTCTCCGCCTCCCAGTAAATATCACTAGTCCACGGAGGGTTCCCCCCTTCAGCTTTTTTGTCCAGCCCCATGACATCCTTTACACTCCTGCGCGCAGGGTGCCCCACCCTCAGTTTTTTGGAGGGTGGGTCTTGTAACGTGGAACAACTACAAATCTAAACCAGAAGCCCGCTTCACCCTATTTTTCAACTCCGATAAAATAAAATCCTCACAGCAGGCACTCGCCATGAACATCCACGACTTTCGCCGTATTGCTCTCAGCCTCGAAGGCGCTGAAGAATCCTCCCACATGGGCAGCCCCGACTTCCGCGTAGGAAACAGAATTTTCGCCACACTCGCCGCCGCAAAACTAGGCTACGGCAACATCATGATCACCCCAGAGCAGCAAGCCGCCTTCGTCGAAGAACTACCCGAGGTTTTCATCCCCGTAAAAGGAGGCTGGGGCCGCAACGGCGCCACGCACGTCCGCCTCAATCTCGCCAATGAAGATTTACTTACCGGCGCATTACGCACCGCGTGGAAGCTTCGCCTGGAGAAAAACGCCAACGCCGACAAAAAAGGCCCTCCGCGGTCAAAACCTCAACCCGCGAAGAGCCCTTAAACCAAAAAGCACTAGTTCCGTTTGACGTTACGCCGTTGCCGCCACCGAAGCCTTGCACCCGGCATGCCCACACTTGCAGACAATATCCGGAGTCTTCTCCATCGCTTCACACTCCGTGCTGCAATATTTTCCCGACGTCACCGTACAAGAACAAACCGGATGCGCGCACTTTTTGCTATCAGCCATGTTTTGTCTCCTTCAACTAAATCTCCAGGCCCGGCCCTACTACAGCGCACCGCACCCTTCGTTCGCCATCAGGTAAACGGGGTATATCTGACTATGGCTAGGCTATCCAAGGCCCTCACTAAATTTGCATTTCCCAGTGCTCCCAACAGAGTATCGGAGTGATGAACGGTCTGAACTCAGGAAAACACACAACATGCGCCAAGCCGCATAACCGGTCCATTCTAATCACGGGCTTCGCCATCGCCTTTCTGGGCTCAGTGTCAATATCGTTATCCCTGCAAAATATTCGCGCAGCTCCAAATGAATCGGCCTCACCCACGTTTTATCGCGACGTCCTGCCCATCCTCCAGAACCACTGTCAGGTTTGTCATCGCACCGGCGAAATTGGACCGATGCCACTCCTTAACTACGCTCAAACACAGCCTCTAGCCCGCGCCATCGCCACAGACGTGCGCGAGAAAAAAATGCCTCCGTGGTTTGCTGATCCAACGGTCGGTCATTTTTCCAATGACCCTTCTTTAACCAATCAAGAAATTGCCACCCTGGTTTCCTGGGCCGATTCCCACGCCCCCGCAGGCAACGCCAGCGACGCCCCGCCCCCGCGCCACTGGACGCCAGGCTGGCTCATTCCTCATCCAGATACAGTCATAAAAATGCCTAAACCCGTCGCGATTCCTGCCCACGGTGACGTCGACTACACCTACGAAATTGTCCCCACTCAGTTCACCGAAGACAAATGGGTGCAACAATCAGAAATACGTCCATCAAGCCGCGCGAATGTTCATCACGCCGTCGTTTACGTTCGCCCTCCAAATTCAACCTGGCTCAAAAACGCACCCATCGGCGTGCCCTTCACAAGCGCTGACATGCCCGGCGGCCGAAACGGCCCCGACCCACTCTTCACCACCGCCGACATTCTTCTCGTCTATGCGCCCGGAAGTTCTCCAGACAACTGGCCCGACGGCGCCGCAAAATTTATCCCCGCCGGCTCCGATCTTGTCTTCCAGATGCACTACATGACTCACGGCCGCGCCAGCACGGACCAGACCAGCATTGGCATCGTCCTCGCCAGGCAACCACCCGCGCAACGCGTGCTCACGCTTCAACTAACCAACGACCGTTTCGTGATTCCGCCCGGCGTCCCCGATTTTCGTGTGGAAGTCCACGGCTCGCTACCCAATGATGCCGTCCTCCTCAGCTTCTTCCCGCATATGCATCTTCGCGGCAAGCGCTTCGAATACAACACCCTTCATCCCGGCAACGTCCCCGAAACGCTGCTCCGTGTGAATTACGATTTCTACTGGCAACTGAGTTACCGCCTGCTCCATCCCCTGCCACTTAAAGCAGGCACAGTGCTCCAAGCCGTCGCGTGGTACGACAATTCCAAAAACAATCCCCACAATCCCGATCCTGACGTGGCAGTCCGTTGGGGCGATCAAACCTACGACGAAATGATGGTGGGTTTTTTCGACGTCGCCGTCCCCGCCAACATGGACAAAACCCGTTACTTCCTCCGTTCCGCTGCTCCTTAAAGAGTAATTACATAGTCCCTCGCCGACTCGTTCAGTTTTAGTGTTAAGCGCTTTGATTTTTGACCTCTTGCGGGGCGACCACAGGAAGTACTAGGGGCTATTTCGTAGTGTTTCCCGCCGATCCGGCATACCGTTCTGCCTGTATATGCCCTTAAGAGCCCGTACGCTAAAATTCCTTATGTTTCGATACCCCTCGTCTAAGCGTAAATCTTTTGCGGTCACCGGATTTGTCAGTCTGATCCTCTCTTTGGCAGGTTGCGGGGGCGGGGCGGCTGCAAACGTTGCCCCGCCGACTCCAACTCCCGGCCAAACGAATCCCCAATTCGGCCACGTTTTTATTGTTCTTGAGGAAAACGCCAGCTACCCCGATGTTATCGGCAGCTCTTCCATGCCGTACTTCAATAGCCTTGCCAACACCTACGGGCTCGCAACCAATTACTTCGCCAACTTGCATCCGTCCATCCCCAATTACTTTGAGCTCACCGTAGGCAAAACCCTCACCATTGACGATTCTATGACCCCGCAATCCTTTCCAGTATCGGGCGACAATGTAGTCCGCGAGCTGCTCGCCGCCGGCAGAACCTGGAAGTCTTACGCCGAGGATTTGCCTTCTGCGGGCTATACCGGAGGTAACACCGCTAAATACTTGGTTCGTCACAACCCTCTCGCGTACATGACCGATGTGCAGAACACTCCCGCCCAAGCACAAAATCTGGTCCCCTTTTCCGAATTCGCCGCGGATCTTCCTACCGCAAACCTCCCCGCATATTCCTTCATCGTTCCCAACAGCTGCGACGATGCGCATGATTGCCCCCTCAGCACCGCCGACGCTTGGCTCAAAACTAATATCGACCCGTTAATTAACAGCCCCGTTTTTCAAAAAGACGGCCTGCTCATCATCGTTTTCGACGAAGGCAACACCTTGGACTTCACTCAAGGAGGCGGCCACGTCGCCGCCGTCATCGTCAGCCCCTTCGGAAAACCCGCCTACAAATCCATCGCCCTATATCAACACCAAAGCGTCCTCCGCCTCATGCTCGAGGGCCTCGGCGTAACAAAACTACCCGGTGACGCCGCCACCGCTCCCGCCATGTGGGAATTTTTCAAGTAACTCAAGCTACATATTCAACGCTAAAGCGTCGGGTGCCCCATGTTCACAGTTGAGGTATGAACATGGGTTCTTCGCGGTAAGCGATCAGCGCGACCTGTTCTTTGTGCCTCCCAAGCCTTGTGAAATTTAACAACTCGGCGCAGACTCTGGAGCGTTTATACGAGGGATACGCATGACGACGCCAACAATCACTAAGTTTAGAAAATTTACCGCGATAATTCTGTTCGGTATTTTCTCGGTCGTTATGAAAGCGGCAGAAACTCCATCCGTTTCCCTGCTCGCACTTTCCAAGAACGATCAGACGCTCTCAATCGTCGATCCCACAACTCTAACCGTCCTCGCGCGCTTCCCGGCTGGCCCCGATCCCCACGAAGTGATCGCCTCCGATGACGGCAAATTCGCCTACATTTCCAATTACGGCGGCGGCGCCTATAACACCATCACTCCCGTCGATCTTCTAGCACAAAAAGCATTGCCCACAATCGACCTGGGAGCATTGCGCGGTCCTCACGGCCTTGCATTTGCCGCCGGAAGAGTCTGGTTCACCGCCGAAGCCGCCAAAGCCATCGGCAGCTACGATCCCGCAACAAAACAAGTCGACTGGATTCTCGGTACCGGCCAAGACCGCACCCACATGATTTACGTTTTCCCCGGCCTGAATCCCATCATCACTTCGAACGTCAATTCCGCGACCATCAGCGTCATCGAAAAAACGAGCAGCTCCGGCGGCCCGCCACCGCCTCCCGGCGCCCCCAGACCCGCCCCGCGAACCAATTGGTCCGAAACGATCATTCCCGTTGGCAGGGGCTCAGAAGGCTTCGACGTTTCGCCCGACGGCAAAGAAATCTGGGTCGGCAACGCCCAGGACGGCACAATTTCAGTAGTCGATCTCGCCGCCAAAAAAGTAGTGCAAATTCTAAACGCCAATGTTCGAGGCGCGAACCGCCTCAAATTTACGCCGGATGGGAAATTGGTATTTGTCTCGACATTGGGCGGTCCGGAGCTAGTTGTCTTGGATGGAACTACGCGCAAGGAAGTGAAGCGCGTCCCAATTGGCCACGGCGCCGCGGGCATCTTAATGCAGCCAGATGGACAGCGCGCCTTCGTGGCCTGCACACCGGACGACTATATCGTCGTCATCGACCTGAAATCCCTGACAGTCACTGGGAAAATCAACGCCGGCAAAAATCCCGATGGCCTGGCCTGGGCCGTCCGCAAATAAGGTTTAGTTTTCGAGTTTTGAAGCGTGCCCCAGGTTCGCATTTGAGTTTGAACCTGGGTCTTAGGGTCCATCACCAATCCCCTAAATCTTCGCCGCCCTCTTCGCCAACGTCACCGCATCCGTCCAGAAGCTCGTCGACGTATGCATCAACTCCACAACGTCCCGTATCGCCACCACAAACTCATTCAACTGCACTCGCGAAGCTACCAGCGGAGGCGCCACTTTCAGCACCATAAAATTATTCCCGCAAATCTGCGTCAAAATATTTTTATCCCGAAACATTCTCATCACCACGATCTGCCCGAACATCGCCGGATGAATCTTCATGAACACTTCAAACGCCGCCTTCAGAACCAGCTTCGATGGTGATCCAAATTCGATCCCCGACAACATCCCCAATCCGCGAACTTCCTTCACCATTTCAAACGGCGCCAACTCTTCCCGTAACCGCTGTCGCAATTCCTCGCCAAGTTCCGTCGCGCGCGCCCCCAGCGATTCCCTCTCCAATACATCCAGCGTCGCCAGCCCCGCGCGCATCGACAAACTGTTCTCGCTGAACGTTGACGTGTGTACGATCGCCCGCCGCAGCGACGAATAAACCCCCTCGTAAACCGCGTCGGTCATCAACGTCGCGCCCACCGGCGCCAGCCCCCCGCTCAACGCCTTCGCGAGCACCACCATATCCGGCCTCAGACCGTAATGATGACCCGCCAGAAACGGTCCGGTGCGAAACATCCCAGTCTGCACTTCATCCACAACAAAAAGCGTCCCAGTCCGCCGGCAAATTACCTCCGCACCCTTCAAATATCCCTGCGGCGGCATATTGATTCCCGCTTCCGACTGTATCGGCTCCACCACAAATGCCGCAAACCGCTTCGAATTTAATTGCTTCTCCAACGCCGCTAAATCCCCAAACGGCACCGCCGCCGCGTCCGCCAGCAACGGCCCAAATCCCTCCCGCCAGAACGCATCGCTCATCAACGACAACGCCCCCGCCGTCAATCCATGAAACGCGCTCTTCGCGCACAGCAACCCATCCCGTCGCGTGTTCATCCGCGCAAATTTAATCGCCGCTTCAACTCCCTCACTTCCGCTGCTGCAAAAAAACACCTTCTGCAGCCCGCCGCCCGCCAGATCGCAAAGCCTCTTCGCCAACTCCCCAGCCAGTTCCGGCACGTGGCTTTGCAACATCACCGGCCCACGCGCCTCCAATTCCTTCTGCAGCGCCTGAACAATGTGCGGGTGGTTGTGCCCCGTGTTGTGCACGCAATATCCCGACAAAAAATCCAGAATCCGCCTGCCGTCGTCCGTAAACAATTCCGCGCCCTCGCAGCGCACATACCGCACGTTCATATCCAGCAGCTCGAGCAGCGTCACCCACTGCGGATTTACATAATCGGAATACGAACTTGCTGCGGATACGCGCGCGTCAACAACAGACATAGATTTTGGCATTGGTAAAAAGATGCCTCCGCCATTCGCTGGGATGCATTAACAAAAATTCAGGTTCAACAATTGGGGTTCAGGAATAGGACGGCGAAACTCCTCGCCTTCGGTACACCCTGGTTTGCCTATATATCTATATAGAGGATAAAACGCCGGACCGTCGGGTCCGCATCGTTCAAAGTTTCAAGTTTTGCGCCCACGTGGCAAACGCATGCCACGCCGCCGTTTGCCCAATCGGGAATCGTATCTGTTGCACGAAAATCAAAAACACACTCGCCCAGATCGTCGCGCGATGAATCTTATGCATGGACCACAAGTCATAAGCCACCAGCATCAGCAGGAACACATAGGACAGTAGTGCCGCCGTTAAAGGATTGTGCTGTACCAGAGGGAGTGGCCAACGCGCGATCGCCGCGATCATCAACGCCACCGTCGCGACAATGATAATCCTTTTGTGTGCCGCCGAATCAAACCGAGCCCGATACGCAAAAAATACCAGCACGCCGAAAATCAACATGTCGGTGATCGGAATGATGTAGAACGTTTTCGGATCAACGCCCGCAGGTCCACCATTCCGCCCCAATGAATTGGTAGCCGCCCACACTCCAACCACCACCATCAAGCAGGCCAGCAAGAAACCAGCTATCCCAATGCGTCGGTGAATATTCGTTCGTCCGGACGCGACCAGCGTCGTCTGCGCCAGAAGAAACAGAATCCAACTCGAAAATATCGCCCCATGAAAATGAACGATCACGCTCGGCAACGGCGCGCGAAACATTCCCGCCAAATAATACGTGTGGGCAAATCCCAGAAATACTGACCCCAACAACAACCCCGCCATCCCCGAAAAAAACACATGATCATACTTGCGTCCCGGAATCCCGGCACGCACCTTCACCGCGTTACTCGCTACAGCTGTCGCCATCGTGTCTCCAGATTGCGCAATCGTTCAGAATTAACCGGGAACCCGCGAAGAGATTTGCCCGCATTGTATACCCGATTCCCCGCCCGCGCGCGGTTCTCTTCGCCTTTGAACTTGGGTGCCCCGTTCTTGCGGTTTTTGCAAGGGTTTACCTGCCGTGGCAGGTGGGGCTTTTCTCCTCGCGCCATTAGCTAGATCATTTCTCTTTGAACTCTTCCTTCCACCGCGGCGTCTGGTAACTTGACGAGGGGAGCCACTGCGTTTGCCTCGAACAGGATCATCTATGCAGGAGCTGGTTCTGATCCAGCCAGGTCGCACGGCGGAGACCGATCTTCAGCGCAACGCTGCCGAAGCCGCTCAACGCCGCGAATTTGAAGAACACCTCGCCGAATGCGGCCCGCTGGCCTTCCGCGTAGCTCGCGGCGTCCTGCGCAACACCGCCGACGCCGAAGACGTCGCCCAGGACGCGATTTTGCGCGCCTACCGCCGCTTCGATAAATTGCGCGACCGTGGACGCTTCAAGGCTTGGCTCGTCCGTATCACCTTTCGACTCGCCCTCGATCGCGCAAAATCCTCCAACCGCCGCCAGCATCGCGAAACGTTATGGTCTCAGCCAGAACGCTGCCCTTCTCCCCCGACCGCCGAAGATCTAGCTGCAGCCAATCAGTTTCGATCGCGCCTGGATCACGCCGTCGACGAGCTCCCCGAAAAGCAGCGCCTGGTCTTGCTGCTGTCCGCCATCGAAGGCCACTCGTTGGAAGAAGTCGCGGCCCTGTTAAACATCCCCATGGGCACCGTTAAGTCCAGATTATTTTTTGCTCGCAAGCAACTAGCGGAGAAATTGCGATGACTTGCCACCACTATAAACAAGCCTTACTGGAACTAGCCGCCGCTGGCCCTGAAAGTAAACCTGACCCGAAGTTGCAGGCTCATCTACAAACCTGCTCTTCCTGCCGCAACGCTTTCGAAAACGAGCGCAGCCTCTTCGCCTCCATCGATTCCTGTCTTTGCTCTTCCGCCAATGCTGAAATTCCGTCCTCTTTTATTCCTACTCTTCGCGCACAGCTGCAACGGGAATCTCCCGCCGCTCAACGAGCGCGCATAACAAACCCGCTGTTCTGGCTTCCCGCCATCGCTGCCGCCGCAATTATTCTCTTCCTCGTCGCGAGCCAGGATCGCCGAATAAAATCGCAGCCCACCGCCGAACAGTTCGCGACAGAGCGAACTGAATCTTCGGTCGTGACAGCAACAACCGCGGCAAGTCCGTCACAGGCTACCACCGCTCCAATTACTGCTGCGGTTGGGAAGCCCGTTGCCAGTAAAGCCATAATCGCGCCCGACAAGAATCCCGCACGAGCCAGCAGTAGCGACCCCGAAATCCTGGTTCCACCCGATCAGGAAATTCTCCTGGCCCGCTATGCGGATCAATTCAGGCGCCATCACCAGTCATCTGCCACGTTACTAACTGAAGTCGCCCCGGACCAAACAGCTCTCTTACAAGTTCCGTTGATCCAAATCGCCGAGCTTGACGTCAAGCCTTTAGCGGACACGCAGCGAGAGGGTCAGCAAAATGATCTCCGCGAAAAATGATCGTTTGCATGTCTGAATAGACTGGAGAAACCGATGAAAGCACTTCCTTATTTTCTTTTGCTAAGCACCTTTACTCTCGCGCCACTCTGCCTCGCTCAAGCACCGCCGCAAGAGAAAAAGCCCGAGGAGCGCGCCCAACCGGCTATTCCGGTCAAAGCGCAAATCGTTTTCTCCGAATATGACGGCGAAAAGAAAATCATCAGCATGCCCTATTCGTTCACGGTCATTGCCAATGAGAAACTTGGCGGCTATTACAGCACCAGTCTACGTACCGGCGTACGCGTTCCAGTTGATACCGGTGGTCCCGAGCAGAAAACTAACTACATGGACGTCGGTTCCAACATCGACTGCGGCCTACGGACTACCGATGACGATCGCTATCACCTCTATATGATCTTTGAGCGCTCCGCCCTCTCTCCCAATTCCGGCCCTCAGACCGAAAAAATTCAAGTCTCCCGGCCCGACGCCCCACCGCTGGTCCGCCAATTCAAAGCCTCGGTAAACATGATTCTCAAAGACGGTCAAACCTCCGAGACCGTTTCCACCGACCCCATCAACGGTCACAGTCTGCATCTCTCTGTAACAATTAACGTCCCGAAATAATCGATCACCGCGCCTTCCAACTAAACTGCCAGCCTCGCATCTGTGGCAAACTCTTCAGCCGAGGCGCGAACCGTGGCGGCCCAAGCATCCGATTCTCAGTCCACAACAGCTACCTGCTGCATCACAGGAGGCGGCCCCGCCGGCATAGTGCTCGGCTTTCTTCTCGCCCGCGCTGGCATCGAAGTCCTCGTCCTCGAAAAACACGCCGACTTCTTCCGCGATTTCCGCGGCGACACCATTCACCCGTCCACCTTCGAACTCATGTACGAGCTCGGCCTCCTCGATGATTTCTTGCGCGTCCCGCATCAACAGCTTTTGCAAGTCGCCGCTGCCGTCGACGACTTCACCGTCACCGTCGGCGACTTTTCCCATCTCCCCGTGCACTGCAAATTCGTCGGCCTCATGCCCCAATGGGATTTCCTGAATTTCATCGCGCAAAAAGCCAAAGCCTACCCACAATTTCACCTGCACATGGAATCGGAAGTCACCGATCTCATCATCGAAAATAACCGTGTAGCAGGTGTCCGCGCCAAGACTCGCGATGGAGATCGCGAATTCCGCGCGGCGCTGACCGTAGGCGCCGACGGCCGCCATTCCATCGTGCGCGCCAAAGCCGGCTTCGAAATCATCGATCTCGGCGCTCCCATCGACGTACTATGGATGCGCGTTTCCCGCCTCCCCACCGACCCCGAACAAACTCTAGGCCGTTTCCGCGCCGGAAAGCTCCTCGTAACTCTCAACCGCGGTGATTACTGGCAATGTGCCCACGTCATCCCCAAAGACGGATTCGCTGCCATCCAAAAAAATGGCCTGCCCGCTTTTCGCCGCGACCTTGAGACCCTCGCTCCCTTCCTCCAAGGCCGCACCGCCGAGTTGAAAGATTGGAGCGACATCAAGCTGCTCTCCGTCGCCGTCGACCGCTTGCGCCACTGGTCCCGCAACGGCCTGCTCTGCATCGGCGATTCCGCCCACGCCATGTCTCCCATCGGGGGAGTCGGCATCAATCTCGCCATTCAAGACGCTGTCGCCGCCGCAAATATTCTCGTCCCCGCGCTGTCCACCATCGCCTCCGACAATCCCCATATTCCAAGTCCTGCCGATTGCGCCGACGCCGAACTGCATCATGTCCAGGCCCGCCGCGAATTTCCCACCCGCATGACTCAAGCAGTTCAAATCTTCGCACACAAGCGTTTCATCGGCCCCGCTCTCGCTACCAAAGCCCCACTCAAGCGCCTCCCCATCCCACTCTTCCTCCTGAAGCACTTCCCCATCCTCCGCCGGATCCCCGCCCGCATGGTCGGCCTGGGCTTCCGCCCCGAACACATCCACACCCCTGACTCCCATCAACATTCAAACCCCGGTACCCGCAAATAAATTCAAATTCTGCGCCGCATCGCACACATGTGAAAAAACCCCGGTAAATTCCTGCGCCGTTCGCAAACCCCAGGCAGAAGACCATTCCCGTACCGTTTCTTCCCAATTGACTGAAGCAAATTTATGGGATAGCTTTCGATTTATAAGCAGTAGCACGGGAGCGCCCTCATGAAATCCTCGTACATAAGTTTTTTTTACCGGCACAGGTTTTCTAAGAATCAAATTCTTGTCAAACAGCGCGGTGCATCCACCGAAGACGCCATAAACTTTTTGTTGGCGTTACTCGCGGGCGGGTCGTTTCTGGTTGCTATTTTTTTCGATTAGCTGGCGTGACGTATCCGCAATCGGCGAATTTTTAAAGCGAAGGTGTTTTGGGCCCGGTGATACAGCGGCCAAATACCGCGCCCAGTTGCGTGGCAATCCCCAGCCCCAACCGGACAAGCCCCCCCGATTAGGTTCCTTTTATGGCGCGCTTACGCGCGCCTACCGTCCTGCAGCAGTAATTGAATTGCCCCGCGCCGGAGCTATAATGTCCCTCACGCGCCCGTAGCTCAGCGGATCAGAGCATCTGGCTTCGAACCAGAGGGTCGGGAGTTCGAATCTCTCCGGGCGCGCCACTTTACCCAAAACACACTTTTCCAGAAACTGACGGGACCATCGAAAACGGCCATCAGTACTTGTGACCTTCGTGGATCAAATCCCTAATTTTCAACCCGCCCAGCGTGACACCTTTTCGATTTGCTTGAATATCCGCGACGGCTTCGGCAGGAGTCATTGTCGATGCGGAAACGCGTGACTGCTCGCCGTTTTCGGCAAGGATTTCCAGTGCACGCTCAACGACCTCTTCGGGTGACCGATAGAGGCCATTGGCGAGTTGCTTTTGTAATAGCGCCTCGTCGTGAGGGGTAAGTCGAATCATGGTGCTCATAATCGTATTATACGCGCACAAGAGTGAGAAGAGTGAGGGACAGACGAAGAGTGAGGGACAAACGGCACGTTTCCTATTTCGTGCGCACCCTTGAACGTACTTTTGCGCCGTAGTACATGTCCAGCAACTACAGAACGCGCCCCAAATCATTTAATCGATGAACCGAACGCGACTACGGAATCGTCCTCACGCCTGTCCTCACGAATCAAATACACTTTGCGATTGATCAACCGCGCAATGGTCCCTTTCGCGCCCACCGCCCAACCATTACGATCGTCCAGAACGAACGCGGCATTCAGATCCAACGCATCCATATGTCTCCAATGCTCGCCAAAGTCATCAGAGATGTCTTCGCCACTGGGGCCTAACGCTGCCAGCGATGCCCCATCGATCGACACCACCGCGGAGCGGTAGCCGCCCGGCTGTTGCGCAGCAAGCTCCCATGTCTTCCCCTGGTCCTTCGAAAATGCCGCCACGCGGTACGCCCGCTTCAGATCTTTGTAATCGCCGCCCACCACGTTTACCGCGTACGGAGTAGACGAGATGGAAAATATTCCTGACGACGCGCTGCCACTCGCAATCGGAGTTTCCACCGCGCTCCACGCCTTCCCTCGGTCCGCGGAGTGAAACACCCGCGCCGCCTTGCCGCCCCCGGTGCCAAAATAAATTCCCGCATCATTATTAACCGCAAGTGCGGTCCCGCTCGCGGCAAACGCAGCCTCGCCGGGGAGCGCGGCAGGCATGCCATCACCCGGCAGTTCTTTCCAGTCCGCGTAATTATGCGTGGCCACAATCACGAACTTGCCGTCAACGGGATCGCTCAGCGCGTAGCACTCTCCGTCGCACGCCAGCGCGTCGAGAAAGAAGCCCTTGCGAGAATCCGTGAATTCCAGCTTCCAACTTACGCCGCCATCAACGGTTTTGTAGATGCGCGATTTATCTCCTTCTCCGCTGGACATCACCAACGCCATATTCGCGTCGAACGCTACAATGCTTCGGAAATCGAGCGCGTCGCCTCCGGTCACATGCACCCGGTTCCAGCTTTTACCGAAATCGGTCGAGAGCAGAATCACCCCATTCGAACCGCAAGCCCACACGGCAATGTGTTCTGTTCCATCCGAATCCACGCGCCCTGCCGCACTCACACCTCGCAAATTCGTGTCGATCCCGCTGGTTTGCACCGACCACGACACACCATCAGCCGCCAACAAACCGCGCACGTTGGCGTGCGCTCCGCTACTCAGCGCGCGCCTCTTCGGGGTGAACGCGCTAGCACCAGCAAGCACCACCACAAGCGCCATCCCCGTGCTCAGAATGCGCATCCGCATGCCGCGCATTCTAACAATCTTTTCACTCGGGGGGCGGCCTCCCTCTCCATCACCCGAGCATCAAAATCGAATATGCCAAATCGATAAAACTGACCAGCCAGATATCGTCGTTAACCTTTTGATGCGCCTGTAGTTGGCCGCGATTGCCGCTTGAGTGCGGTCGCATATAAACTACCGCCGATGAAAATAAGAATAATACCTCGACTGACAATTATGTTGGTGACCGCACTGGGATTGACTGCTTCAGTCCGTGCCGATGATTCGGAGAAATTGATCAGGAAAGCGGTGGAGCGGAGCACTCTAAATCAACCAGGTACGAAGCCGTTTCACTTGAAAGCGCTTCTGGCGCCGAGCCTTGAAAGGGATCGCGGCTCGAATCGAACTGGCGAGGTTGAAATCTGGTGGGCTTCACCCACGCAGTGGAGACGAGCAGTGCGCTCGCCAGAGTTTCACCAGATCGAAATCGTGAACGGCACGCGAAAGTGGCAGAAGAACGATGGCGGATACTTTCCAGAGTGGCTCCGAGAAACCGCCGTGGCATTGATCGAGCCGGTTCCATCATTGGACCAGGTCCTGCAGCAAGTAAAAGACGCGGAAAAGCGGAGCATGGCCGGGAGCACCTACTTCACCTGGTCAATGATGAGCACAGACGGAAAGGTAGAGAAAGGAATGGGCGCCAGTCTCGCCGTCACAGAAAGTACCGGCCTGCTTTTCTACGGAGGAGGTTTAGGGTGGGGCGGCTTATACAAAGACTACGAGAATTTTCATGGACGCATGGTCGCTCGGACCGTAAGCGTTGGATCGCCGGAGGTAACCGCAAAGGTCACGCTCGAGGATCTGCGCGATATTCCTCCGGGCTTCTTCGATGCCGAAGCTCCCGGCGGTGATGTCCCGCTGCTTCGGACAGTAGAGGTTGAAGAGACTTCGTTGCGTGAGAAGTTGCTGCCTACGCAACCCGTGGAATGGCCTCCGATCAAGGATGGCCCTCTCGAAGGAGCGATCACCACAAAAATTGTCGTCGACCGAACCGGCAAGGCGCGAGAGCTCGGAACAATCGTTTCTGACAATCCAGGTTTGAGTGAAGCGGCCGCAAAGACGATTGGATCGATGCAATTTAAGCCCTATTTGCAAGACGGTGTGGCGGTCCAAGTGGTATCACGGATTACCATGCCCTTCAAAACGGTCAGACCGGCTGGAGTCGAAACGTTTGACAGCGCTCGCAATTATTTTGAGCGTGGCAGACATGTCTCGTTTCCAGCGGCCAGCTTAGGGCAACCATATATCTTGCATGCAACTTTTCAAGTGCAAGTGGCAGCAGGGAAGATTGAAAACGGACAATATACCGATACCTGGATGAGCGACAGCGAATGGCGTAGAGAGGCGAGCATCGACAAGAGCCGATTTATACGCGCCAGGCACGGCGAAAAGCGTTACCTGCTGTCAGAAGGTCGCGACGCCGGGCTACTACGAATGGTGCTGAAGGCCATGGAGCCCATTCCGGCCATTGACACATTTGTGGAGTCCGATTGGCGTATGAAGCGGGACACTGTCGACGGCGTGAAGACTATCCGTGTATTGGCCGGATTTGAAAGCCCCGACGGCGAGTTGGATACTGAACAGGCGCGCGGTTACTGGTTTGATGACAGCGGAAAATTGGTGAAAACCTATTTCCGGGGAGTCGAGACGCGAAGAATTAATTTCAAGGACTTCGGCGGTGCAGCAATCGCGCGCGAAATCCGCGTGTTGCACGACAATCAGCTGGGCATGTTGATTCGTGTTACCGGCGCGTCGGCGGCTGCGACCATACCGGATAACATTTTCGACTTGCGAGGACATGAGTGGAAAAGAGCATTCACTGACGAAGTGCGGTAGAGCGACTTCGCTCCGCAACCAACTTGCAGCGTGGGTGCCGCACCCTTAGCGGTTTTCAAAGGGTGCGGGTTTTCTCCCGTCTACGACGAGCCGAGACCCTTCGCCCGACGTTGGTCCGACAGGAGACAGCAGCAGGTGATCTCGGGCATCAGGGCAGCCTCGGAATGTGGGGTCACAGTCTCGATACCGCAGAATGTAGATACGCGAATGTCGTCGTGGCGTTCCTCCACTGTTGGTAAACAATTTCCTGAAATACGCAAGACGCAGGATTAACGAAACAAGCCCAATGTCAATGGCCTAATGGTTTCATTGGGTTAGCTCCAGCAGTCCTGGTACGCAAATTGCCTAAATTCAGTGGGCATATTCCCGGGGCGTTGTGCCTTTTTCTTCTTCTACCAGCAGAATAGGAGGGGCAACATGAAATTAAAAACGATCATTATTGTTCTCGCAATGGTTCTATTTGGTTGCTTCGCCGGAACCGCCGCTGCTGATTCCATACCAAGCGGCTGGACGTGTACCGGTAATTGTGGTTCAAGTGGTGCCGACGGGGTCGTGACGTTGTCTCCAACCGGCAATAGTTCATACCAATGGGCCTCGACGACTAACGGACCGAACGGGGTCGGTGTCTTGCCAACGGGCGCACTTGGAATGGAAACGAATGGTTCCACCCTGGCTACTACGGTGTTTTCGGCCACTGCCGGTACGTCGTTAAGCTTCTACTTTAACTACGTCACCTCGGATGGCGCCGGATTTTCCGATTATGCCTGGGCCGAACTGTTTAACTCATCAAAGTCACCTGTAGCGCTGTTGTTTACGGCGCGGACAGAACCGACCGGTAGTATCGTTCCGGGAACGGGCTTGCCAAGCCCATTGGCGACTCTGAATCCCACCTCGGTGCCAATACACAGTGGAGGACCGGCTTGGTCGCCGCTTGGCAGTTCCTCTGGCACGTGCTTTGCCGCAGGTTGCGGATTTACCGGCTGGGTGAACTCGAGTTACACGATCGCGACCGCAGGAAATTACTACCTTGAAATCGGCGTAACGAATTGGCAGGACACCCTGTTCGATTCGGGTCTGGCAGTAGACGGTGTAAGCGTCGGTGGTGTACCCATCACGCCGCCTTCAGGAGGAGGCAACCCACCTCCGGTCACAACGGCAGAACCAAGTACGCTCGCACTGCTCAGCGTTGGATTAGCGGGTTTGCTCGCTCGTAGGCGTAAGCACAAGGATGGCGTAATCACTACAACCTGGGAGCCACTGGCTTAGGGTTCACAGTAAGTCGCTCCGTAACCAACTTGCAGTGACGACTGTGGGTGCCGCACCCTTTGTGGTTTTCAAAGGGTGCGGGTTTTCTCCCATCTATGAGGTGCCGCGACCCTTCGGGCACGCTTTAGCAGATTCTATCCGTTCTTCGAATTTTACAGTCACCACGTTGCCCACATCCTGGGACTCATTTTCCCGAGTTCCTTCTTTTTCGTCTCCTGGTTTAGCCGCCCGATTCCAACTTGAAATTCATATGCGACTAGCTTAGTCTTATATCTACTTGCAACCTACTTGCATAAAGGACGAGCGTGCCCTCTACTTTCACTTCATTTCTTGCCACCATTTCCCTGCTCTTTTGTCTCGCAATTGCTCCTGCGAAAGTCCAATGCCAGGAGACTCCTTACATCGTCACCTACGATCACTATTTGGAAGAACCCGGAAATCTTGAAATCGAATATTTCTCCACTTTTGGCACTCAGCGCGCGGCCAACAATTTCCATGCCTTCTGGATGGAGTTCGAATACGGCGCAACCGCCTGGTGGACCACCGAGTTATATCTCGACGGCCAAACAACTTTTGGAGACTCCACCATTTTCACTGGAGTCCGTTGGGAAAACCGCTTTCGTCCCCTTAAACACGAGCATTTCATTAATCCGGTCATTTATGTTGAGTACGAACACAAAAGCGCGGCGGATAAAATCCTGAAGGAAGTAGAAGGCCACGACGTGGAGTCCGACTACGCACCGTCCAATGCCATCCTGCGTAAAGAACACAGCAATGAAATTGAAACGAAACTCATTCTTTCCAGCACGCACAAAGACTGGAACTTCAGCGAAAATACCCTGGCAGCCAAGAATCTGTCGAACGCTTCCTGGGAATTCGGATACGCCTTAGGCTTCTGTCGCCCCCTGGCGCTCAAGGCCTCTGCGAAACGCTGTTCCCTGTGCCCGCAAAATTTTATTGCCGGTGCCGAGATGTATGGTGGCTTGGGTGACCGCTACAGCTTTGGACTTCACGATACTTCACACTATCTGGCGCCGGTCTTGGCGTGGAATTTGCCATCCGACTGGACCCTGCGAATATCCCCAGGTTTCGGGTTGAACGACGATAGTCACCGCTTCCTGTTGCGGTTCGGAATCTCGCGCGAAGTCTCCGGCTTCGGCTCCTTGATCGGCAACTTCTTAAAGGGCAACCAATGAGAGCACGACTCGTTATCATCGCATCGCTGCTATTCATCCAATTAGTATCTTTCGCCTCAGCCCAAAACGCTCCCGACACATCGAAGAAAAAAGACTCCATTTATGCTGAGATCGGAAAAGTTCCGGACAAGGCTCGCACCAGACAAAATCCTTTTAGGAACGACCCGGAAGCGATCGCCGCCGGGGGCATTCTGTTCGCGCGACATTGCGCGGAGTGCCACGGCAGAAAAGCCGAAGGCCGAAAGAGAGGACCAAGTCTTCTCGTCTCCGATGTTCAGAGAGCCGAACCAGGCGCAATTTTCTGGATTTTGACAAACGGTGTCGTACGCCGTGGCATGCCGGTCTGGTCCGAGCTGCCCGAACCGCAACGCTGGCAGCTTGTCAGTTTCCTAAAATCGCTCAGAAATCCCGCTTCGCTTCCAATCGAAGAATCCGCCCCGTAAACCTCGAGCGCTCCCCATTCTCGAATGTGTTTTGACCGTATACTACGCCCATGCGCAAAAGGTTTTTCGCCATTGTCACGGTCTTCGCGTTCACAGCCGCGTTTGCTGCTGCCCAAAACACAACTCCCAACGCACGCCCTCGCGCCTCCGACTTAGGACTCAAGGTCGGCATCCTCCCGACCGGCCCGCTTAACGCCATCACCGACGTCCCCGGAGTCGCCGTCGGCCACACCACCATAATTCGCGGCGACAATATCCGCACCGGTGTGACCGCCATTTTCCCCCACCCCGGCAATCTCTATCGCGAAAAAGTCCCCGGCGCCATTTTCGTCGGCAATGGTTTCGGAAAACTCACCGGCTCCACGCAAGTAGAGGAACTGGGCGACATCGAAACGCCCATCCTGCTGACTTCCACCACTAGCGTGCCGCTCGTTGCAGACGCCCTGATTACCTACATGCTCGCCCTGGCCGGCAATGAAGATGTGCTGTCCATCAATCCAGTAGTCGGCGAAACCAATGACGGGTACCTCAGCGACATTCGCGGCCGCCACATCACACCTGACGACGTATTCGCCGCCATAAAAAACGCCAAGCCTGGTCGCGTCGAAGAAGGCGCTGTCGGCGCCGGCACAGGAACTGTCGCCTTCGGCTGGAAAGGCGGCATCGGCACTTCCTCTCGCCACCTCCCTGCCAATCTCGGCGGATACACTATCGGCGTCCTCGTGCAAACCAATTTCGGCGGCGTCCTCACCATCGCAGGCGCTCCCGTCGGCCAGGAACTCGGCCAATATTATCTGCGTAACGAACTGCAGCAAGCCGGCACCGGCAAAAACAAGGCCGACGGATCATGCATGATCGTCGTCGCCACCGACGCCCCGCTCGACGCGCGCAACCTCAAGCGCCTCGCCGCACGCGCAATCCTCGGCCTCGCGCGCACCGGCAGTTCCGCCTCCAACGGCAGCGGCGACTACGCCATCGCCTTCTCCACCGCGCCCCAAGTCCGCATCCACGCCACCAACAAAGCCCCAACGCGCAACGTCGAAGTCTTAACCAACGACGCCATGTCCCCGCTCTTCCAAGCCGCCATCGAATCCACCGAAGAAGCCATCTACAACTCCATGCTGAAAGCCACCACAATGACCGCCAACGGACATACCGTCGAGTCCCTCCCAATCGAAAAAACCGTTGCCATACTCAAAGAACACCGAGTGATCAAGTAACGAATCGCGACTCGATTCCAGATAGGATAGCCACCACCCAACTGAAACCACTTCTTTACATCATGTATGTCCCAATGCATATTGGTGTGCTCAAATTCAGTAGTCAAACAACTTTGCACAACAAGGAAAACAAATCCCACAGATGAAAGCCACATGGCTTTACCGCATTGCCGCTGTTCTCTTCGTGCTCTTCGCCGCCGGCCACACCCTCGGCTTCTTGAAATTTGTTCCCCCAACGCCAGAGGGCCAAGCCGTAATGAACGCCATGAACACAGTGCAGCTCCAACCGGGCGCTGCCTTCACGTACGGAGCCTTTTATAAAGGATTCGGTCTCTTCGCCACCGTTTATTTTTTGTTTGCTGCCTCGGTGGCGTGGCACCTGGGAGAATTGGCCCGCAAAATCCCCGATGCCCTCGGCTCGCTGCCTTGGATATTTTTCTCCCTGCAGTTGGTCGGCCTCGCGCTCACCTGGAAATATTTTTCAACGCCACCCGTCGTCTTTTCCGCCCTAGTTACCTTCTGCACCGGGTGGGCCGCGATCCTCGCGCGCCCAATGTCCGCGCCAGCACCCTCCGAGCGCGCTTAAGCGTCGCGCCATCCTCCCAACAATCTTGCCTGACCCTCTTTGTCGTTGAAGTTGGGCTTTGATTTTGAATTTGAGTGCCCCATTCTTGCCGCTTCTGCAAGGGTGGGGCCTTTTCTGAGCATTCTATTTCCTGTGATCAAAGTCCTCACGCTGTCATCACCGCTTTTCTGATCATTCCATGTTCCGTAATTAAATTCCGCGCCCAAAACAAAACCGCCTCCAAGCGCAAAAATCCACCCCAACTTTTATCCAGTTGTTCCCTACCACACCACAAGAGATAGACTCTAGTCGCCACACCGTCGACGCCCATGGAAACCCGCGCCTTCCTCAACCGCAAAGCCATAACTCGCGTAGCCCGCTGGCTCCTCGAACTTGCTTATCCCCTCTACGGCTTCGCCTCCACTCCCGAGCGCCGTCGCTACTGGCGCGATCTGCCACTACGCCGCGCCGCTAAACTTTTCGCCGCCGTCTTTTTCGTACTCGCCGGCGTTCCTTTCTTCATCGACACGCTCTCCTCTCGCTCTTACCCGCTTACCGGGTTGATAGCGATCTCGGTCGTGACCGGGGTATTGAACATCCTGGTCATTATCTGTGAACTCCGCCGCCCGCGCTGGATACTCTTGCCCATCCTCGCCGTTGTGGCGGTGTATTCATCCTTCGCACAATTGACAAGAATCCATGAGTCGCCTCCGGCACGCGAAAAGCGCCTCATACTCGATGCCAGTTGTCTGATGGTGGCCATGCTCCTCGGCTATCGTTTGTTTCTCAATTTCGCCAACACCGAGGGTATCGCCCACATCCAACTCGAAACCGAGCTGGCCCTCGCGCACCGTCTTCAAAAGACTTTGGTCCCAACTTTTTCTTACCGCGGTGCGGCAGTGGAAGCTTACGGACGAACCATTCCCAGCGCGGAAGTTGGCGGCGATCTGGTCGACCTTGTTGCCGATCCGCAGCAAGGAGTCTTCGCTTATTTAGCCGATGTCTCCGGCCACGGCATTCCAGCCGGAGTCCTCATGGGCATGGTCAAGAGTTCCGTGCGCCAGGCATTGCTCGCGCGTTTTTCCATGCCCGCTCTACTCGACAGCGTCAACGCCGTTCTTCCAAGCGTCAAAGAACCCGACATGTTCGTCACCTTTGCAGCTCTGCGCTTCGACACTTCCGACACTGCGGAGTTCACGCTTGCAGGACATCCCCCGCTCTTGCATTTCAGTCAGTCCGCGCAACGTGTCAGCCGTCGCGCCATGATTCAATATCCCCTCGGATTAATGCCCGCAGGCGGTTACCTCAGCGAGCATGTGCAGTTCGGACCCGGCGATATCTTTGCTCTCGTCACCGACGGTTTGATTGAAACGCTAAATCAAAAAGATGAAGAATTCGGCCTACAACGCCTCGAACACCTCCTTCTTCAAAACGCCACGCGCCCACTCTCAGAAATGTTCGACGCCCTGATCGCCGCCGTCTCCGCCTTTGGCCCACAAAAGGACGACCGCACCGTCCTCCTCGTCCGCATCTTGGCACGCACTCCAGAATAGTCGGTCACAACGAGCACGCCGTCATCGGTTAATCGCCTTGCCGCCCGTCCCCGATCATGATAGTTATGCCTCAGTTCACTAATCACAATGTACATAAAGCCCACCGCGGCGTTCGCTATTCTCTTTGTATCGCACCCGCCAATCCTCACGGCGAACGATTTACCCCGTCCTGCCAACTGGCAGTCCGATCCCACCATCACAAATAAAACCTCCAACGGAGAAAACGCTTCCATGTCAGACCGCGAAAAAGCCGGCCTTCGAGGCCCTGTGCAGCAATGCACCGAAGAACGCACTACTCCAGCATTCGATAATTTTCCCGGAACGAGTTACGTCTCGATAAGCAAGTACAGCCCAGAAGGCAAGCTCTTGCAGTCCTCCACCGGCAATTCCGTCGAGTCAGCGCAAGAATCCTCTACCACTTACACCTATGACTCTGCGGGCCGCCTGCTCAAAAAAACCACGACGAATTCTGGTTCGCCCGTGTCCGAATCAAATTATCAGTACGATCAAAAAGGACGAATCATCAGCATCACCGGAGACCCGCTTGGAACTTCCACCTTCGTATACGACGATAATGGCCGCAAGACTCGCATCGTATCGTCAGACCGTAAGTCGGCCCCAGCCCTGGGTAGTACCGCTATTTCTTTTTCAGTTCTTGAACAGGATGATCTCTACCTGCCGATTCCGGGCGGACAAGCAAAGACTTTATTTAATGAACACGGTCAGTCAGTCGAATCACAAATTTTGGACGCGAACGGCAACCTCGTTAACAGACTAATTCGCACCTATGACGAAAATGGCCGTCTGACCGAGTCAAGGTACACCATCGAGAATTTTTTGTCCTCGCTCCCGGCCGAAGCTCAACAGCAATTAATGGCTGAGCCCGGAGCGGCCGAGGAAATGGCGGCGCAGCTCACTAAGCTGCTCGGCGAACAACGCAATTTCATGAGGATGACCTACACCTACGATGCCGATGGCCGGTTAATCGAACAGCACCAATACACCGGCTACGCCATGGAAGGGACTACGAAGATCACTTACAACGATCATTCCGACAAACTCGAAGAGCACACATTTACAACGGGCGACCCAAATCCACCCAGAGACTCGCAATCCGGCGAACCCCAATCGGCCGCGCCGCCTACTCAAGAATCCCACGTGCGCTATTCCTACAAGTACGACACGTTTGGCAATTGGACCGAGCAGGCCATCAGTCCATCCACCAGTCCCAACGATGCAACCGTAACTCGCCGCACCATCATCTACTACTGATCAAAGTGAACCGGGTGGCCTACCCTTTGCTGTTTTTTGCAAAGGGTTTACCCGCCGCGGCGGGTGGGCGTTTTTACTCGGACTGAACTAATTGCCGCTGCGTATTGAGCTAGACAATCCCTCGTTCAGTTGTGAACT
>Ga0210409_10001723_pt1 | contig 27686 bp, 25 predicted proteins | sample IncBWH17MmetaG_FD_161649 | JGI IMG/M metagenome (GOLD analysis project Ga0210409, IMG submission 161649) | Forest soil microbial communities from Barre Woods Harvard Forest LTER site, Petersham, Massachusetts, United States - Inc-BW-H-17-M | ecosystem: Environmental > Terrestrial > Soil >...
CATCCTACAATCAGGCGGGCTGAAGACTATCAGTGAGCAGTGCGTGTCCGCGCAGCTTTCAGCGCCGCAGCAGAACGTCCTCGAGGGCCCTTTGTGCGGACAGCCTTCATCGCGGAGCGATGCCTTGCCGAGACCCCTCTCGTCCTCGAAGCCCGACGTGCCTGAGCTGCCAAAGATTTCTTGCTGGCCGCCTTGTGCCCCTCGCGCTTGAGAGCGCGCGATGTAGCTCGCGATCTGCGCGCGGACGGGTTCCGGCGTGACTTTGACCGCCGTTCGTCATTGCTCGCCTGCTTTTTGGTCTGTTGGGATGCGCCTTTGGGCGAACCCAGTTTTACGCCAGCTCGCCTGGCTTTCGAAAGACCGATCGCAATGGCTTGCTTGGTTGAGCGCGCGCCGTGTTTCCCCTCGCGGATATGGTGCATTTCCTCGCGCACAAATTCTCCTGCCTGCGTGCTTGGGGACTTACCCTCGCGTGCATCTTCGTGCGCTCGATCAAGCGTTTCTTTTTCTGGCATAAGCACCTCTTTCCGCGACCTTATTCCGGCGCCCTTTTGAGGTGCATCGAGTACATCATGCAATCTCACCGACCGCGTGACGTACGCGAATCGCAGCACATTCGGACAAAACGGGACCTCGCCCTCAACGCGTAGTAAGAAAAAAACCTTTCGCGCCGGAGGCCGACCGTTCCTCTTCGAGCAAAAGCGGTGACGGATACCGCGATGCCTTTTCGTCACGAAATCACCGAAATCGGGATTATTCCCGAAACATGGGGGTTATCCCTGATTGTTGCTCGCCGATTTGCTGGCCTACCATCGTCCGACGCTTCGAAGTAAAGGGGCCAACCGTCATGGATAAGCTTGATAAGTTCATCTCGAGAATCGCGATCGGCTTCGTCCTCACTGGGCTGGTTTTATCGGTCGCACTTACCAAGGACAGCAACGCTGGATCGGATGACCCAGCGGATCAGAGATCAGCCAAAGCAAACGCCTCCTCGGTGAATCCAGCCGATCAACAATTCCTCCGGAAAGCTGCTGCAGGAGACCTGGCCGAAGTGGAACTGGGCAAACTTGCTGTTCAGAAGGCGTTGAGCAACGACGTGAAGAAATTTGGCCAGCAGATGATCGACGATCACAGCAAAGCGAGCGAGCATCTCAAACAGCTCGCCGGAAAGAAAGGGATGCGACTTCCATCGAACATGGAAGCGGGTATGCAGACTGAGAAAAATCGGTTAAACAGATTTTCGGGGGATCAATTCGATAATGCGTATATGGCACAGATGTTGAAGGACCATAAGCAAGACGTGGACGACTTTCGCAAGGAAAATAAGACGACACAAGATCGTGAAATCCGCGGCTTTGTAACCGAAACCCTTCCGATTCTCGAAGACCATCTGAAGAAAGCGGAGACTATCGCGCCCGATTTGAAAGCACAGCGTACAGCGATGCAGAAACCAAGCGCGGGAAGAATCAAAACTCGGTAAGGTCAATGGCCTCATCGAGGTCCGCCAGAGCCAGCCCTATATCAGCTCTTTCCACTTCTGGGCGGCTGCGAATTTAGTATTGTCGGACTCAGATTCATGCTGCAGCGCGCTTCGCTAATTTGCCAATGTATCGAAGGTCTCGGACGAATTCTTCCATTTGTCTTCGACGTGAGTCATCGTCTCGCGCACGCAGAACTGAGGAAGGATGAACTGTTGCGACGACGTGTGGTGCCAACGGTGACGGTACCTCCCGCCCGCGCCGCTGCGTAACCCGAAAGTCCTTCCCCAGCAGGGACTGCGCTGCGGTGGCTCCCAGGCAGGCCAGCACACGAGGTCTCACGGCACTTAATTCCGCGTCAAGCCAAGGGCGGCAAGCTGCGATTTCGGAATCTCGGGGCTTTTTGTGAATGCGACGCTTGCCGCGCTCCGCCGCCGACCACTTGAAATGCTTCACAACATTGGTGACGTACACTTCGTTGCGATTAATACCCGCTCGCGCCAGCGCCTCATCGAGCAGTTTGCCGGCAGGCCCGACGAAAGGTCGGCCAGCCCTATCCTCGGCGTCGCCGGGTTGTTCTCCCACCAGCATGATGACTGCGCCGGGCCGCCCTTCTCCGAATACAGTTTGTATCGCCGTTCGCCAAAGATCGCAGGCTTTACAGGTGGCGGCAGCGCGACGCATCTCAGTAAGTGTGCTTCCCACCTTAGGTGGTGGCACGCCTGGATGCTGGCAATCGGGAATCACCCTTAGTTTGGTTCCCATAGTCAAAGCTCGTGACCCAGGATGAGGTGGGATTTCCGAGTCATGGAAGTACGCCCGAAGGCGGCAGTCAACGAAACGCAAGGAGAAGCTAGCTTCAGAGTGGTAACGGAGTATTGTTTGGCTTCTTCGGTGACGGTACCGGTTTTGTTGGGCCGTTCGTCGGTGCCATTTGCTTCGTGCCAGGTGGCGTTTCTTCAGTGCCACTTGCGTCGACACATGGAGTCGTTTTGCCCGGTGCGGTGGTCGCTGGTAACGAACTGGGCGGCCTTGTATGCGGGTCGGCGGTTTTCGGAGATTTCGCTTCTTTATCGCTACTCACCGGACTGCAGGTAGAAGAATCTGACGAGAATTGGCTCGCATCGTTGGGCGAGGGGGGACTGGGGGATGTTTCGTTGTTTGGTTGTTGAGCTGCGTTGGGGAGCGGCTTTCTCTGCGCGGGATTAGGGGATGATTGACTCCAGCCCAAACTAAGCAGACAAAGAAACGTACCGAGCAGTACGGGGTGGTTCATCGTCGCCCTCGAAATCACTCAAGTTTTTGCCTGCGTGAGTTTATGATGGCAACTGGGGTGAAAGTATCGGGTAGACACTCGATTCGGGTTTGAATCAGTCTCGATCCTTTCAAGGGGAGAGTCCCCGCTTATCTCGAAAAAGAACGCAACATCAACCGCGGACCTCAGATTGCGCTCCCTCAGCCCGATCCAGTAATGCAATCATTTCATCAGTCGTCGCCATTTCCAGATGAGGCATGTACGTGCGCTCGAGGCGATTGTGGACCATGGTGGAGGGATTGAAGAGTTTCAGCTTGATGTTGTGCTCGGCGGCCCATCGCTGCAGATAGGCCAACATGCCCAGACCGCCGCCCTCGATCTCCTCTACTTCGGAAAGGTCCACAAGGACGACACGGCAGTTGCGCTGCGATCGAATTACATCGCGCAGTCGAAACGCAGCATCGCTCTGAACGATTCTGCCCTCGCACTGCACTACAGCAACATCACCAACGTGCTCAAGGTGTATGTCGAACATATCGCCCTCCGATAAACTCGGCAGCACGCATGGTGCCGTACGTGGTTAGCTTTTTGTTTGAAGGAGGTACGCTGATCATTATTGGCTTGACACTTGGAAATTTTTCGAACTCGATGCAATTCTTGCAATACAGAAAAAGCGGTAGCTGGTCATGGTCACATCCAAGCTCGATGACCTACTGCCGCCTTTCAACTCCGCTTGGCCTCAAACACTGCTTAGCGCAAAGGACAGAAGGTCGCTACTCCACGAAAGTGTCTTCCGTCCCCGACGTTTTACAGGCGCCCACTCAGTGCCAGAACCAGCAATACCAGGACAACAAGACCTAAGCCTCCACTCGGGTAGTATCCCCAGCCTCGGCTGTACGGCCACGTTGGTAGCGCGCCGATCAGCAATAGCACCAAGACCACCAGCAGAATCGTTGACATGTCGCCTCCTTTAGGCTTGGCCGCCAGAGGGCGGCAATCACTTCTCAAAGAAGTTACGACACATGCCAATAACCAAGTCTCGGGTAGAGCTTGTAAATCGTCATCGTGCTTCTAGGAAAATGGCAGAAAACTCAGGAAATCGCCTGACGCCGCCTCGTCGGCAGCCGCCCGCCACCCTACATGCATCGCCTGATTGAGCAACGCTGCCGCCTCGCTGATAATTAGGGCTCTGCCGTGATTTGAATGAGTTCAAGAACTAGTCGCGAATGCGGAAGCCGACTTCTGCGGCGGGATCTCTGCGATAAATTGTTGAGGTATGAAACGGTCGAAACACAAGTCGACGCAGGCGTGGGAGCGAGTATTCGGCAAAGTGCTGCTTGCAAAGGATCCGCTCGAGTTGAGTTTGAGTCTACAAGACGCCAAGAACGCAATCATGGACCACATTGAAGACACGATGCGAACCGCATCTCAATCCGAGCGCCGGCTGTTAGGAACGGCGCTAGAGATCGTGCGTGCTATGCAACGCTCGAAAGCAACATCCGCGCAGGCACCCACAATGCGAGCACACGATTCGGCTGCCTAACGCTGTTTGACATGGGAGTTCGCTCTCGTTTTTTGAAAAGTTTTCAACCTTGGCTGCCATTTTCCCCACGAAGCGATCTTTGTGAAAATCTATTGTGGATCGGACATCACGCCGCCTCACCCGACGGCGATTTTGCCCGGATGGTCTGAGGTTTGCCATGAGCAGGACGATGGATTTCCTGCTCCGGACCGGGTCACGGTTTCCTTGTGAGCGGGGGAAGGCCCACCAACCTTCCAGAGCGCGCGGACTCGTAAATAGCCTCAACGACTCTGACATCGGCCAGCCCTTCCTCGCCAGAAGGTTCCGGTTCCTTGTCGTTCAAGATGCAATCAGAGAAAAAGCTTATCTCAGCGGCGAATTGATCACGCTTGGGATATTTCGGCTTCCTGGATTTATTCCCAATATCAATTCTTAGATTCAGCGCCTCGCTACACTCGTAGGCTGGATCTGCCGTCAAGAGTCCTTTAGTTCCGACCAGCGTGTATCGGCTGATATCCGCGGCGCCAAAGCTGGCGACAAAAGCAGCCACTCGATCACCGGGAAATTTCATTGTGACAGCGGTCATCTCTTCCACTTCTTTGAACCTCGGATCGTTGCGGCTTGCGCTAGTAGCCAGTATCTCGGTCGGCTCATCCCGAAACAAATACCGAGCGGCATTGATGCGATACACACCCATGTCAAAGATGGGACCGCCGCCATGATCTACGCTCTCGGTAATTCGAGTATTTCCCGGAGCGACCTGCTGCGCAAAACTCAGAAGTGAAGAAACGTAGCTCGCCAAGTTCTCCCTTCATGCTGATGTCAATCGCATCCAGGCTCGCTTCTTCGAAGTGCAGCTGTTACACACAAGCATGGCATGTGGGCACTCTGCATTTTGGGTCTGCACGATTCACTCTGCTTTCTCCACGTCAGCGTGGCCGCGATTCAAGCCTTCGATGCTTGCACTGAAAAACTGTTGTGCGGAATCTAGAGGATGAAGTGTAAGGATCTCTATGGAACTGCGCGGGACGCGGAAGTTGGAGCGAGGAGTAGCTTGTGCCTTCCCTCAGGAGTTATCCGAGGGGGAAGGCACGACTTGCACGATATTGTTGCGAACAGCGTACAACACCAGTTGGCTCACGGAGTGAATTGCAAGTTTGCGCATGAGATTCGAACGATGCGTTTCTGCCGTTTTGACACTCAGGCCAAGGGCCACGGCAACTTCTTTCGTGCTCTTTCCTTCAGCGAGCAACTGGACGACCTCACGCTCGCGACTGGTGAGTACGTCCTTGCGCGTGTCTTCCGGAGCCCGCTTCTTCAGATACGTTTCGAGCACAATCTCCGCAATCTTCGAGGTAAAGAACGTCTTGCGGCTGGCGAGAGCTTCAAGTGCGGAAATAAGATCGCGTCCTGCATCTGATTTGAGCAGGTAGCCACGTGCGCCGGCTGCAAGAACATCCCTGACAATCTGCTCGGATTCGTGCATCGTGAGCACGAGCACTTTTACCTTCCGGTCATGTTGCACGATCTGTCGGGTCGCATCCAAGCCGTTAAGGTGCGGCATGCCAATATCGATGACAACGATGTCGGGTTTTAATTGCGCAGCGGCCTGTACAGCCTGACGGCCGTCGGACACTTCCCCGCATATCGCAAAATTTGGAGATGATTGAACGACAATACGAATACCCTGTCGAACTACCTCATGATCATCAGCAATCAGAACCCTTGTGGGTTTCACCGAGCCCTCCTACCACCAACTGTGGCAATCGTTGATAAGCTTCCATCCGGGAGACGCAATGCCTGTGTGAGAACTTGTATTCTTGCAAGGTTAAATCATGTGCGGCAATCCCCATCGCGCCAAATTCTGCCGGGTGCTGCCTCCTCTACTTCCGGAAAACCAGCTCCAACGACTTGCTTTCTTTCCTGAAAATCCCAGCGCTTATTCCAAATGTTGCATTCGCGTCCCCGAAGCCAAGCAGCACGCGCAAACGCTGCAAACTATTGAATCTGCAAGGTCGAACAATCGCATGGTCCGTCAATCGAGGCCAAGGCCACAATAGGGTATTCGCTGTAGGGTATTTGTCCGGCGTCAGTTTTCGTCCTTCCGCCGCGCAACTGGTATTCTACAAAGTGTAAATTAGATTGCAGAACATATCCTCCGCGGCTCCAGAAATCACCTGATGTTGGCAACCGCCGATTCCAGTCTTAATTGTCTGGCGGATCCGAACCCTGCTTTAGGAAACGAACCCAACTGAAATCAACACCTGGATCGACCTGATGAAATACATTTGTGTACATGGCCACTTTTACCAGCCGCCCCGCGAGAACCCTTCTCTCGAGTACGTGGAACAGCAGGAGTCCGCGTATCCGTACCACGACTGGAACGAACGGATCACTGCCGAGTGTTACGCACCGAACGCAGCCTCTCGCATTATGGATGGCGAAGGTCGCATTGCAAGCATCGTGAACAATTACGCGCGAATCAGCTTCAACTTCGGCCCGACGCTACTCTCGTGGCTGCAAGACAGCGCGCCGGATGTTTATCGTTCGATTCTTAGCGCTGACGCCGAAAGTCGCGAGAGATTTTCCGGCCACGGTTCGGCAATAGCGCAGGCATACAACCACATGATCATGCCCTTGGCCAACAGCCGAGACAAGAAAACGCAAGTTTTCTGGGGCCTGAAGGACTTCGAACACCGCTTTCAACGCGCGCCCGAGGGGATGTGGCTACCGGAAACGGCGGTCGACCTTGAAACTCTCGATCTGCTGGCGAGCTATGGCATCAAGTTCACCGTTCTTGCTCCGCGGCAGGCAAGTCGTGTGAAGAAACTTGCGTCGCGTTCATGGAAAGATATCAGCGGGGAGAAAATCGATCCGACCCGACCCTACCTGATCCGCCTTCCCTCACGCCGCACCATGGCACTCTTCTTTTATGACGGGCCCATCTCGCGGGCTGTGGCCTTCGAACATCTTCTCGACAGCGGCTTAACCTTCGCCGAACGTCTGATGAGTGGGTTTTCAGATGAACGCGATTGGTCGCAGTTGGTTCACATCGCAACTGACGGCGAAAGCTACGGACATCACCATCACTTTGGCGAGATGGCGCTGTCGTATGCACTCCATCATTTGGAATCGAATGAACTCGCACAGCTGACCAACTACGCCGAATTTCTCGACAAGAATCCTCCTACACACCAGGTTGAGATTTTTGAAAACAGTTCGTGGAGCTGCGTTCATGGCGTGGAGCGCTGGAAATCGAACTGCGGCTGCAACTCAGGAGGACACTCCGATTGGAATCAGTCGTGGCGAGGGCCTCTGCGTAACGCACTGGACTGGCTTCGAGATGAGCTCTCACCTCGTTACGCCGAAAAGGCGGCGACGTTCCTGAAGGATCCATGGGAGGCTCGTAATGATTACATTCAGGTCATTCTTGACCGCTCTCCGGAAAGTGTGAACCGCTTTCTTCAGAAAGCTGCGACGCGAAATCTTGACGACTCAGACCAGGTGACGGTGCTTAAGTTGCTTGAGATGGAACGACACCTAATGCTCATGTACACGAGCTGTGGCTGGTTCTTCGATGAACTGTCGGGCATCGAGACAGTTCAAGTGATCCACTACGCGGGACGTGCCGTCCAATTGGCCACTGAACTTTTTGGTGACCCCAACCTCGAAACATCGTTTCTCTCCGAACTGTCGAAAGCCCAGAGCAACATCGCCGAACACGGAGACGGTGCCCGTATTTACGAGAAGTTCGTAAAACCTGCCATTGTCGATATTACGCGGCTCGCCGCGCACTATGCGATCCGTTCGGTATTCGAGGAACCGGCAGAAACGTCAAGAATCTACAGCTATTCTGCTCAGCGGAAGGAGTTTGCGCGCTCCGAAGCCGGGAAGATGAAGCTGGTTACGGGAATGGCGCAATTTACGTCGTGCATCACGCGGGAGTCAGCCAGCTTCGGATTTGGCGTACTACATCTCGGTGATCACAACGTGAGTGGCGGAGTTCGCCAGCTCTCGAGCCACGAAGAATATGAAAAGATCAGCCAACAGTTACATTCGGCGTTTGGCCGGGCCGACGCGGCTGAAGTGTTAGGGCTGATCAATCAGAATTTTGAAAACAATATCTACTCGCTGAAGTCTCTGTTCCGGGACGATCAGCGGAAAATCCTCGATATCATTTTGCGATCCAATATTGCCGACGCAGAGAACAGCGTTCTGCGCCAGTACGAACAGGAAGCGCCATTAATGCGGTTCCTCGCGGACCTCCACGTGGAGCAGCCGAAACTCTTCAAAATGCTTGCGGAATTTGCGTTGAACAGCCGCCTCCGCGAGGCCTTACAGCAAGAAAACGTCAATGTCGAGAAAGTGCAGAACTTGTTGCGAGAGGCCTCGGCGATGAACATTGTGCTCGACACTGCGACTCTGGAATTCGTGGTGCGTAAGCAGGCCGAGGAAAAGGCGAGAATGTTCTGGGAACATCCCAAAGAAACCACTGGACTGGAGCGACTCGAGGCTGCGGTAAATTTGGCACGAAGTCTGCCATTCGATGTAAATCTGTGGCAAGTGCAGAACCTGAGTGCTCAGAAGCTGAACGGCACGTTTAAAGAAATGCGTGCTCAGGCTGATACGGGTGACGAATTCGCGAAACAGTGGTTGGATCACATGACGTCGCTAGCCGAGCACTTGGATTTGCGTGTAAGCACTTCGTGAAAGCGGGATTGCGATCCGGCGACGCCGTGCTAGGATTTTTGGCGTCCCCCAACAACTTGTGCGTGACCAAGCGCTGCGACGAGCGCTACGCCTCCCACGATGTTGCCTAGCGGTGTGGGAACGAAAAATTGACTGACGTAAGTCCACAAAGGCAGCGAGTGGGCCCAAAACCATAAAGAAGACCGTCGTCGAACCAGCCACGATGTGGTTAAGAGCTCCCAAGCCAACGACGTAGGTCAGAATAATGATGATGCTGACCCGGGCGGATTCCGCTCCAGGCAGCAACCACACCATCAGAGCGATCAGCCATCCGGCGAAAATCGCTCTCCCGAAAACAGACCCAAAACCAGCTCCAACGTGAGCAGTCCCGATGTCAGTGAGAGCTTCGTAAACGCGGCCGTCAAATAGCGCGACTTTGGCGATGCCGGCTGCGAACAAGAATGTTCCCAGCAGATTCGCAGTCAGTACTACCGCCCACAGTCGCACAACACGGCCAAAAGTAACAATGTCTTTTCGCAGCATCAGTGGCAAGATCACCGTGAGCGTATTTTCCGTAAACAGTTGCTGCCGGCCCAAAATCATAATCAGAAATCCGATTGAGTACTCGAATCGCGTGATCAAAGGTCCCCACGGTGCATGCGGGAGGTGGGCCGCCAGCAGCGCCTCTGTGACGAAGGAAGTACCCATGGAGAGCCCGGCGGCCAAACCAGACCACGCCAAAGCCGCAACCGGTCTTCCAAGTTCGTCCTCGCCTTCCCGCCTGATCGTCTCGTAGACCACGGGCGCTCCGATCGCCACACGGTCTTGTACACGCTTCTCTTCCTCTTTCGTCGAAATGACCACGGATGGTGTCGAGTTCACATTGGGTCTTTAGCGCATTGTGCTCATCGATGCTCCTCACGCCTGTAAAGAAAAACCACGTTGTTTTCGTTTCGCCTCGTTGAACAGCTCTCTTTGTCGTAACGGCACCCGCGAATTCCCTCCATACAGAAAGCAGGTATTGCCAAATCCGTAAATCCGCATTTCTGTGCAAAACTCCGTGGAAAGATTGCAAAATCTTGGTCTTGCACAAGCTCCACGGCAGCAAAATACAGGAAGTTCCTGATGGCGAGCGGGTACCGGTCAGGGCAACAATTTTCACAATTTGTCCCCGTAGCTTACGACGTTGAGCCTAAGGAGGCCTATGTCCCTCAGAGTTAACTCAGAGCGATGGTGCGAGTCTGGGAGCGAGGTTGTGTCTTCTCGCGGCCACCTTCTTCGATGCGGCGACGTGGCGACCTCCATTTGCGATGGCTGCGGGGTCGCTCTCTGCGATTCGCACGAGAAATTTTGCCCCGTGTGTTTCGGAGTTACGTGTCCGCACTGCGATCATATTTGTCAGTCCAGGGTCGAGTCGTCACTGACAAAGGCGGCGTAAGTTTGAGACGGGGCTGATACCCGGGAGATCTAGACTCCATGCAGGTCAATGACATCAAGGAATGGAAGAATCGGCCGTGGACCCGCTTGTATGAAGCCGCCCTCTTTGAGCGAAACACAGTAAAACTTTGTGCGCGTCTTTGGGACGCGCAACTCGCGATTCTCTCTCGTGAAAAAGAGATTGATAATAATTCCGGAGCGCATGTCCGGGAGCAACTCGCACTCAGAAAAGCGATGTCAATTCTGTGCGATCTGAGAAGACTCTGTGGTATCGATCAGGGCAACGATCACATTCGACATCGCAGACGCAACCAATCGATTCCTTTCCATTCTCGCAGCCCACGTATTCGCCCGCCAGCGCGCATCTCGAAGCAACTCTCTTCGCAAAATTAAAACAGCCCGCCAATTTTGCTCCAGACTCAATTCAACAGAACACTCAGGAACTCCGTGCATTTAAGTACAGGGCGCACCGGATACGAGCACCAGTCCCCCTCAATATATCTTCGAGGAGTAGGACATGACGCGAGCTCCGATGAGGGAGTTCGCAAAGATGTTTTTGGAAGCTCATTTATGAGAATTGCCCAGGTCGCGCCCCTTTACGAAAGTGTACCCCCCAAGCTGTATGGTGGAACCGAGCGCATCGTATCCTATTTAACTGAAGAACTGGTTCAACAGGGTCATGAGGTCACACTGTTTGCGAGTGGCGATTCTCTCACGCAGGCGGAACTTGTTCCCATCTGCCCGCAGGCTCTTCGTTTGAATGACAAATGTATCGACCCTGTGGCTCATCATATCGTGATGATCGATTCCGTTCTCGCGAGGCGTCGGGAATTCGACATCATTCATTTCCATATCGATTACTTGCATTTCCCCATGACACGAGAAACAGGAACGACGACACTGACGACTCTACACGGACGTCTCGATATCCCCGATCTGAGGCCCTTGTACCGCACGTTCCGAGAGATGCCGGTGTCTTCGATTTCCGACGCACAGCGTTGCCCCCTCCCCTGGTTAAATTGGCAGGGAACCATCTACCATGGGTTGCCGACGAATCATTATGAGTTCAGTCCGGAATCACGCGGTTACCTGGTTTTCTTGGGACGTACATCTCCGGAGAAAGGACTTGAACAGGCAATTGCTATCGCCAAGCAAGTGGGCTTGCCGCTGAAGATTGCCGCCAAAGTCGACCGCACAGACATCGAATATTTCAAAGGCAAGATACAACCATTGTTGGACGCTCCTGAAATCGAATTTGTAGGGGAAGTAGGCTTCCCCCAGAAAAATGAACTCCTGGGTGGAGCAGTTGCAATGTTGTTTCCGATTGCATGGCCAGAACCGTTCGGCATCGTCATGATCGAAGCCCTGGCTTGCGGTACGCCAGTGGTCGCTTATCCATGTGGTTCAGTTCCCGAGGTGATCGAAGACGGGGTTACAGGTTTCATCGTAGGGAACGCTGATGCGGCAGCACTGGCGATCCAAAACATCGACTCTATAGATCGTGCAGTTTGCCGACAGCAATTCGAAGAACGTTTCACCTCTTTCAACATGAGTTCGAATTACCTTCGCCTATATCAAGCGCTGGTCCGGCAGGGGGGAGAAATCATTCCTGCCCAAAGTGGGGTTCCAATTGGTTGATGTCAGCGTAAAAACTGAATTCTACGTTGCAACAGGCAGTCCGCCGCTCGAAGAACGAGTTCGAGTTCTGAAGTATGGGCCAATGTTCGCTGTGTTCGATCGGTTTGGCGACATTCGCCCATCGGGCCTAGGCGAGCACGGCATCTACTATCGTGGCACCCGCTACCTCTCTCGACTGAATTTCTTTTTCGGCTCCACACAGCCGCTTTTTCTGAGTTCTGGTGTACGCGCGGACAACGCCCTTTTCTCCGCTGATCTCACGAATGTCGATCTAATCGATGGAGACACCGTAGTTCTCGCGCGCGGGACGATCCATCTGGTCCGCTCGAGACTTCTTAAAGATGGGACCTGTTACGAGCAGATGCGTTTCACGAACTATGGCCAATCTTCGATTCGACTCCCGGTTCGCATCGGATTTGGAGCCGACTTTGCTGATCTCTTCGAAGTCCGTGGAGTAAAAAGGCCAACACGTGGAGAATTACTTCCGGAAGTGATCGAGTATGATCACGTAACGCTCTCATACATCGGTCTGGACAAAGTGAAACGCAATACTCGCTTGCAGTGTTCGCTCAGGCCATCGGAAATTTCCGAATCACATATGCTCATTGAGGCTACAGTTCGCCCGCGCGAAACTGCAAAAGTACAGTTCATTGTGCAGTGCGAGGAAACGCGAGCATCAGAGGAAATGCGATCATCACCACTACAAAGGTTCGATAGCGCACTGGCCACTGTGGTATCGGAGATCGCCGAAAAACAGAATGCGGGCTGTACCATCCGAACTTCCAACAACCAATTCACCAATTGGCTGAACCGCTCTTTGTCTGACGTCCACATGATGACGGTCGGTAACACGGAGGTAAATTATCCGTATGCCGGGGTTCCATGGTTCAGCACAGTATTCGGAAGAGACGGAATCATCACTGCATTGGAGTGTCTTTGGCTGAATCCGACAATCGCCAAGGGCGTCCTCGAATTTCTGGCCGCAACGCAAGCACTTGAGAGCGATCCGCTCCTAGAGGCGGACCCTGGAAAGATCCTGCATGAAACGCGCGATGGCGAAATGGCGGCGCTGAGTGAGATTCCATTTGGCTGCTATTACGGCAGCGTCGATTCCACCCCGCTGTTTGTAATGCTCGCTGGAGAGTTTTATCAGCGAACAGCCGATCTCGACTTCCTCCGCGCTTTGTGGCCACATGTCGAATTAGCGCTTGCATGGATCGACACTTACGGCGATCTGGATGGCGACGGATTCGTTGAATATCAAAGACGTTCGGACAAGGGTTTAATCCAGCAGGGCTGGAAAGATTCCAGTGATTCCGTCTTTCACGCGGATGGCACCCTGGCCGAGCCTCCAATCGCACTGTGCGAGGTGCAAGGGTACGTTTTCGCTGCCAAGATGCACGCGTCGATACTTGCCGATGCCTTAGGCGATGTACGACGGGCGGAAGAACTAGAATCGCAGGCCCGCCAGTTGCAACGGAAATTTGAAGAAACGTACTGGTGTGACGATCTCTCAACTTATGCGCTCGCCCTCGACGGTCGCAAACAACCCTGCCGCGTCCGTACATCCAATGCGGGGCACTGCTTGTATACGGGCATTGCGAGCCCGAAGCGAGCAGAGCGGTTAGCAACAACGTTGATGGAAGAAGACTCATTTTCGGGATGGGGTATCCGAACGGTGAGCTCGAGCGAGCTCAGATACAATCCCATCTCGTATCACAACGGCTCGGTCTGGCCGCATGACAATGCCATTCTTGCTCTCGGTCTGGCGAAGTACAAGTCGACCCACGTCGCCGCTCGCCTCCTCGATTCGCTCTTTGAAGCGAGTTCTTTCTTTGAACTGAATCGCTTGCCGGAACTCATGTGCGGACTGCACCGACGTGCAGGGGAAGGTCCCACGCTTTATCCGGTGGCCTGTTCTCCGCAAGCGTGGTCCGCCGGCTCAGCGTTCATGTTGCTCCAAGCCTGTCTTGGGTTGTCGATAAATGCGAGCGAGCAACGCGTTATTTTAGAGCGACCTGTGCTTCCAGCTTCCCTCTCAAAGCTCACGATTGAGGGCTTGCAGCTGGCAGGGTCGCATGTCGATCTTAAAGTAGAGCGCGACGGCGGTGAAATTAAAGTCAGAAGCGAGCAAGGAAGCGAGCCACTAGAAGTCATTGTGCACCAATAGTGTGAGCGAGGAAACTTGGTAAGGCCACTTTCCAATCCTCTCTACCCTGGAAGCCGGATTTACTTCAGTTCCCCGAATCGCCATGGTAGTTGGGTGGTGCACGAGGACCCAATCAATCGACTCATGTGCCCTTTTGTCTAGTCACAGAGCCCACAATTCATATGGAGGTTCCATGCCAGAACAAACCTTGCACGATCTTTACGTTAGCGAATTGAAAGACCTGTACAGTGCGGAGCAGCAACTGGTGAAGGCTCTGCCGAAGATTGCAAAAAGTGCTGAATCTCAGGAACTGAGCGACGCGATTACTAACCATCTGGAAGAGACCAAGAATCACGTCGCCCGACTCGAGCAGATTTTCGAGAGTCTGAGTGCGAATCCGAAAGGAAAGAAATGCGTCGGGATGCAGGGCATCATTGAGGAAGGCAGTGAAACGATCGACGAATTTGAAGGAAGTGTGCTCGACGCTGGCATAATTTCCGCAGCTCAGCGAGTTGAGCACTACGAAATCGCAGCCTACGGTTCTGTCTGTACATATGCGGAACTGCTGGAGCGATCTGAAGATCTGGGTCTGCTGAAAGAGACTCTGCAGGAAGAAAAGGCCGCGGACGAGAAGCTAACTCAACTCTCGGAGACCGTGAATCAGTCGGCTCTGCAGGGCTCAGAGCGGGAAGGCTCAGAACAAGGCGCAAGATCCACCAAACAGCACTCTGGAAAAGAAACCGGAACCGGTCGCACTCGCAAGACTCGATCCGCAGCGTAGGCGGAGTGAAGAATGAGCGAATGACGATGGGTGGAGCTGTGGCGTGCCAGCTTCGCCCATTCGTATATCAATTTCGTGTTGAACTATTTGGAGGAAACTATTTCTTCGATGGCAATCATGAGTTCCCGCGAGACTTCGGACTTCGTAACGTAGGCTCCGGCGCCTGCGGCCAGGGCCGACTGCCTCATTAACCCCGGCTCATGCTGGCTCAAAATGACCACCTTCGAGTCAGGCACCTGTTTCCGAATCTCACGGGCCGCTTCTAAACCGTTCAAACGCGGCATTGTGACGTCCAAAACCACCACATCAGGTTTCAGCTCTCTGACCCGCTCGACCGCTTCCTGACCGTCTACGGCCTCACCACAGACCTGCCAGTCGTCGTGTGATTCCAATAAAGAGCGCAGTCCACGACGGAAAATTTCATGGTCATCTGCGATGACGATTCTTACCGCTTCGGTCTTCAAGGCGCAGTCACCATTTGCTTCGATCTCATGTCGTTTCCCCATGGTAACAATATATCGCGCGATGATACGTTCGCGTGCTCGAAACGATGGTCTGCCCCGCTTATTTCGGCGGTTACGCGGTGACCAACATACGCTCGACAGCTTTCTCTTCGGCCGGAATTACCACTTCCACGATGGCTCCGGGATTCGCATTCGTTAGTCGTAGCTTCCCACCGAACTCTTCCACGCGCTGGCGCATTCCGCCAATTCCCACACCGAGTGTGCCGGGGCGCAACTTCATTACTTTTTCTTCGAGCCCTTTGCCGTTATCGCGAATTTCGACGGAGACATGATCCGCATTGCGAGTCAAAGTAACCCAACTGTGAGTCGCCTTGGAGTGACGAAATACGTTCGTCAGAGCTTCCTGCACAATGCGAAAAATGGCGGTTTCAAGAGCGGGGGCCAGCCGGCTGAAATTGGCGGGATGAACTTCGAGTTTGGTCTCGATCCCGCTCCGCTTCGTCATTCCTTCGAGATACCACCGAAGAGCGGAGGCGAGTCCCACTTCGTCGAGCAGAGGCGGATGCAGAAGATGGGACATGGTGCGAACCTGCTGCAGCGCACGGTCAATACACTTGCTGGCATCGATCGCGGAATGATCTTTGGAATCCGTCGAGCGCTGCATGATTACGTCGACTGTCATTTTCGCCGCTGCCAGTTCCTGGCCCAGACTGTCATGGAGCTCTCGTGCAATTCGCCTACGCTCGTCGTCCTGAGTTCGCATCAGTCGAGTCGACAGTTGGCGCAAGGCTTCTGTTCTTTCCTCAACCGCTTTCTCGAGAACGGCCGCATTATCGCGTATCGACCGTTCTAGGACCTTACTGTCGTGAATATCCGAGCAAGTACCGTACCACCTAATGATTTGGCCATGAGTGTTGCGGATGGGTATCGCGCGCGCTCGAAACCAACGGTACGTACCTTCCCGATTTCTGATTCTGTACTCCGCCTCGTAGGGGGTGCCGGTCTCGATGCAGTGCATCCAATGCCCTTTGATCTGTGCTTCGTCCGCTGGATCGACGTACTCCAACCAACCGAATCCAGTGGCAGATTCGGAAGTAGCTCCCGTGTATTCGAAAAAGCGCTCGCTGATATAATCCCGCGAGCCGTCTCCCTGGCTGCTGAAAATGATATCCGGAGCGGTTTGTAAGATCGCGTCCAACTGATCATTCTTCATGGCAAGTTGCGCGTTCAGCAATTCCAGGGCTTCTGCTTTCTTCTCGAGCTCAAAGGTCCGCTCGGCGACCCGCCCTTCAAGTTGCCGATTGAGCACTTGCAACTGCTGAGCTTTGCGGTGTAGTTCAGCAAATACGGTAACCTTAGCGCGGAGCAATTCCGGAATCACGGGAACGGATATGTAATCTACCGCACCCCGCTCATAGCCTTTTAGCCGGTCCAAATCGGTAAGATGTACCGCAGAAATGAAAATGATCGCTGTTCGATGAAAGCGAGGATGCTGGCGGATCATGCTCGCGAGTTCAAATCCATCGATCTCCGGCATACTTACATCCATCAATACCACCGCAACATCGGTCTTCAGAAGACACTCGAGCGCCTCTCTGCCCGAAGTCGCCTTGATCAGATTTTCGTCCAACTCCGCGAGGATTGCCTCGTAGCTTAGCAATTTAGCCGGCTGATCATCCACCATGAGGATGTTGACTCGGTCTTTCGTGGTCATTCAATTCCTCCGTCGGAAAGCCTTCCCGACGTTATCTGTGGAGCCACATGCGAAGAGCGGACAAGAGTTGATCGGTGTTGACCGGCTTGGCCAGATACTCCGAGGCACCTGCTTCAAGACACTTCTCACGATCCCCCTTCATGGCTTTAGCGGTCAGCGCGATGATTGGTAATCGTCGTAACGACGGGTTCTCACGGATCACTTGCATGGTTTCGTAGCCGTCCATTTCCGGCATCATGATGTCCATCAGGACAATCGCGATATCGGGAGTGGATGCCAGCATTGCGATCGCCTCTCGTCCCGTCCCCGCGGTCAAAACGGACATTCCTCGGCGTTCCAGAACACTGCTGAGCGCGAAGATGTTGCGCACGTCGTCATCAACGACAAGAACCTTTCTTCCGACCAGCGCTTCATCCGAGCGATGCAGACGATCCAACATGTTTTGCTTTTCGGCTGGCAGATTCGCGACCACTCGATGCAAGAAAAGAGCAGTCTCGTCCAAAAGGCGCTCTGGAGATTCCACCCCTTTGACGACGACGCTACGCGCCAGCGTGTGAAGGCGAGCATCTTCCTCCGGCGACAGTTCCTTGCCGGTAAACACCACCACCGGCAACTCGGTAAGCGATGGCGTATCCCGGATTCTCTCCAGAATTTCAAATCCAGATAGATCCGGAAGGCGAAGATCGAGCACCATGCAGTCGTACGTCTCGTGATCCAAAGCCTCGAGAGCGTCAGCGCCCGTTGTCGCCGCGATGATATCTACATCGTCGTGATCGAGCAATGCTCGGATGGTCGTCTGCTCCGCGGGATTGTCCTCCACAACCAGGAGGCGCTTGCGGCGCGGAGCGGAATATTGCTTGATCTTGAGGAGCGCCTCCGAAATCCCTTCAGACGTGGTTGGCTTGGTAATGAAGGAAAACGCACCGCGCGCCAATCCCTGCTGACGGTCTTCGTCCATGGTCAGCATCTGCACGGGTATGTGTCGGGTTGTCGGATCCTGCTTCAGGTGATTGAGTACGGTCCAACCCAGCATGTCAGGCAGGAAAACATCCAGTGAGATGGCAATCGGATGGTACTCGCGCGCTAATGCTAGAGCCTCCATCCCATGGTTTGCGACGAGAACCTTGAATCCCTTGTCGTGTGCGAGATCGACCAATAGCCGTGCGTAGTGGGGATCGTCTTCGACTATTAGCAGTACAGGTTCGCCTTCCTGTAGATCTGGACGGTCATCGGCAACCGATTCCAGAGTCTGCTCCGCAACCGTGACCGCGGACAACTGCAAAGGAGACACCGGCGCTGATGCTTTCCGTTCTCTGCCAATTACCCCGGACGACGGGCCGGCATACGTCTGGGGTAGGTACAGGGTGAATGTACTTCCTCTGCCAGGCGCGCTGCGCAGCTGAATTTCGCCTCCCAGCAGGCTTGCGAGTTCACGACTAATGGCCAAACCCAATCCTGTTCCGCCGTATTTGCGGCTTGTTCCGGCGTCTGCTTGTTGGAATGCTTCAAAGATGATCCGCTGCTTTTCGGAGGGAATACCGATTCCTGTATCTGTGACCTCGAACGCCACGACGGACGACGCCTTCGCAAGCACAGGATGATCCTCGCTCCAGCCCTCTGTGGCCATTTTCACAGAAAGCCTGACACTGCCTTGCTCAGTAAACTTAAAGGCGTTCGAGAGAAGATTCTTGAGCACCTGTTGCAGACGTTTCGAATCGGTAACAAGGCTTCGCCCCAATTGCGGGTCGCTACTCACTTCAAACAGAAGGCGCCGATTTTCTGCTTCATGCCGAAACGGTCGGGCGACGGTATCGAGCATGCTCGAGAAGAAGACCTCGTCGGCTTCAACTGATACCGTACCTGATTCGATTTTCGATAAGTCGAGAATGTCACTGATCAGGTTCAGCAAGTCCGTGCCTGCACCGTGAATCGTTCGCGCGAACTCGACTTGCTTCGCGGTGAGATTCCCATCCGGATTGTCGCCGAGTTGTTGACCCAACACGAGGATGCTGTTCAACGGTGTGCGCAGCTCATGTGACATGTTCGCCAGGAACTCTGACTTGTACTTCGAGGTAAGCGCGAGTTCCTTGGCTTTTTCTTCCAATGCGCGACGCGCCTGTTCGATTTCCTGGTTTTTGCGTTCCACCTCGACGTTCTGTTCCGCAAGTTGCTGCGCTTTCAAAGCCAGCTGCTCGTTGGTCTGCTGCAACTCTTTTTGTTGAGTCTGTAGTTCTGCGGCCAACTGCTGCGACTGCTTGAGGAGGCCTTCTGTCTGCATCGTGGCTTCAATACTGTTCAGCACGATTCCGATGCTGGACGTAAGCTGCTCGAGAAAGGCCAGATGCGAATCCGTGAATGCGCTGAGTGAGGCAAGTTCAATGACAGCCTTCACCCGATCTTCGAACAAAACCGGCAACACGATTACGCTTCGAGGAACGGCTTCAAACAAACTGGAACGAATTGGGATCGTCTGCGGAGGCAAATCTGCGATCAGAATGCGCCGCTTCTCAGAAGCACACTGACCAACCAAACCTTCACCGATTCTCAGTCGGTGTAGATAGCCGTCTTCTCCCTCCCCTGCGAAGGCGGCGAGCAAGACCATTCCCGCTTCGCTTTCCATCTGGTAGATCATGCCCTGCTGCGCGTTCACCAATGGTACGAGCTCGGACAGGAGCTTCTTTCCGACGGTCGTTAGATCGCGTTGCCCTTGCAACATGCCGGTAAAGCGGGCCAGGTTCGTCTTCAACCAATCTTGTTCGGTATTGCGATCGGTGGTCAGCCGCAGGTTGTCAATCATGGTGTTGATGTTGTCTTTGAGTTCCGCTACCTCGCCGCGGGCCTCCACCTGAATCGAACGAGTCAAATCCCCCTTGGTAACGGCAGTCGCGACTTCTGCGATCGCGCGTACCTGGTTGGTCAGGTTGTCGGCCAGCAAGTTCACGTTGCCGGTAAGGTCCTTCCAGGTACCGGCAGCTCCCGGCACGTTGGCTTGACCGCCGAGACGGCCTTCCACGCCGACTTCGCGCGCGACAGTCGTCACCTGATCGGCGAATGTTGCCAGCGTGTCGGTCATGTTATTGATGGTTTCCGCCAGCGCGGCGACCTCGCCCTTCGCATTCACGGTCAGCTTTTGGGTAAGATCGCCGTTCGCGACGGCGGTCACAACCTTAACAATGCCGCGGACCTGCTCGGTCAAGTTCGCTGCCATCACGTTGACGTTGTCAGTGAGGTCCTTCCACGTTCCGGCCACACCCGGGACTTGTGCCTGTCCACCCAGCTTACCTTCGGTGCCTACTTCGCGAGCCACGCGGGTGACTTCGGCTGCGAATGCGTTCAACTGGTCGACCATCGTGTTGATGGTGTTCTTGAGTTCGAGAATTTCGCCCTTCACGTCGACGGTGATCTTGCGGGACAAGTCGCCGCGGGCTACAGCGGTCGTTACTTCGGCGATGTTTCGCACCTGAGCCGTGAGGTTTCCCGCCATAGCGTTGACAGAGTCCGTTAGGTCTTTCCACGTACCGGCCACACCCGGGACGTTCGCCTGTCCGCCCAATCGGCCTTCAGTTCCTACTTCGCGAGCGACGCGCGTCACTTCGGCGGCGAACGAACGCAACTGCTCGACCATCGTGTTCAGCGTCTCTTTCAACTGCAAGATCTCGCCGCGGACGTCGACCGTGATTTTCTTGGAGAGGTCGCCCGTCGCGATTGCAGTAGCAACCTCGGCGATGTTGCGCACCTGACCGGTCAGGTTGCTAGCCATGAAGTTGACGTTATCTGTAAGGTCCTTCCAGGTACCGGCCACGCCGGGCACTTGGGCCTGCCCACCCAACTTCCCTTCCGTGCCGACCTCGCGCGCCACGCGCGTGACTTCGCCCGCGAAAGCGTTGAGTTGGTCCACCATTGTGTTGATGGTGTTCTTAAGTTCGAGAATTTCGCCCTTCACATCGACGGTGATCTTTCGCGACAAGTCACCACGGGCCACGGCGGTGGTGACTTCTGCGATGTTGCGTACCTGGGCCGTAAGGTTGCCCCCCATGGAGTTCACCGAGTCGGTCAAGTCCTTCCATGTGCCGGCGACGCCAGGCACCTGCGCCTGACCACCGAGGCGGCCGTCGGTACCCACTTCGCGGGCTACGCGCGTTACTTCGCCCGCAAACGCATTGAGCTGGTCCACCATCGTGTTAATAGTGTTCTTGAGTTCGAGAATTTCGCCCTTCACGTCGACGGTGATTTTTCGCGATAAGTCACCACGGGCAACAGCCGTTGTGACTTCTGCAATGTTGCGCACCTGCGCCGTTAGGTTGCTGGCCATGGAGTTCACTGAGTCCGTGAGGTCCTTCCACGTACCGGCCACACCGGGCACCTGCGCCTGTCCTCCCAAACGGCCGTCAGTTCCGACTTCTCGGGCCACGCGGGTAACTTCTGAGGCGAAGGCCCGGAGTTGGTCCACCATCGTATTGATGGTGTCTTTCAGTTCGAGAATTTCGCCCTTCACGTCGACCGTGATTTTGCGCGACAAGTCGCCACGGGCGACGGCGGTTGCGACTTCGGCGATGTTTCGCACCTGACCAGTCAGGTTGCTGGCCATCAGGTTTACGTTGTCGGTGAGATCTTTCCACGTGCCCGCCACACCGGGCACCTGCGCCTGGCCACCGAGTTTTCCTTCGGTACCGACTTCGCGGGCCACGCGCGTTACTTCGCCGGCGAAACCGTTAAGTTGGTCCACCATTGTATTAATGGTGTTCTTGAGCTCGAGAATTTCGCCTTTTACATCCACGGTAATCTTGCGTGACAGGTCGCCGCGGGCCACGGCGGTGGTGACTTCGGCAATATTGCGGACTTGACCTGTGAGGTTGCCGGCCATCGAGTTGACCGAGTCCGTGAGATCTTTCCACGTCCCAGCCACGCCGGGCACGTTCGCCTGCCCGCCCAAACGGCCTTCAGTCCCAACCTCGCGGGCCACACGCGTCACTTCACCGGCGAAACGGTTCAACTGGTCGACCATTGTGTTCAGCGTCTCTTTGAGCTGCAAAATTTCGCCGCGCACATCGACCGTGATTTTTTTGGAGAGATCGCCACTTGCGATCGCGGTAGCAACGTCGGCGATGTTTCGCACCTGACCCGTCAGGTTGCTGGCCATCAAGTTGACGTTGTCGGTGAGATCTTTCCAGGTACCGGCAACGCCCGGTACTTGCGCCTGGCCACCCAACTTCCCTTCTGTACCCACCTCGCGCGCCACGCGCGTCACTTCGCCAGCGAATCCGTTGAGCTGGTCCACCATTGTATTGATGGTGTTCTTCAATTCCAGAATCTCGCCCTTAACATCGACCGTGATCTTGCGAGACAAGTCGCCACGGGCCACGGCAGTGGTAACTTCGGCGATGTTGCGGACCTGGGCCGTAAGGTTGCCGGCCATCGCGTTGACCGAGTCCGTCAGATCTTTCCACGTACCCGCGACACCCGGCACCACCGCCTGGCCGCCGAGTTTGCCGTCGGTACCGACTTCGCGCGCGACGCGTGTGACTTCTGACGCAAACGATCGCAACTGATCCACCATCGTGTTGATGGCTTCTTTCAGCTGAAGAATTTCGCCACGCACGTCGACCGTGATCTTGCGCGACAGGTCGCCGCTGGCGACGGCTGTAGCAACTTCCGCGATATTGCGCACCTGTCCGGTCAAGTTGCTGGCCATCAGGTTGACCGAGTCCGTCAAGTCTTTCCACGTGCCCGCAACTCCCGGAACCTGCGCCTGCCCGCCAAGTTTTCCGTCGGTACCGACTTCGCGCGCCACGCGCGTGACCTCAGCAGTGAACACACCCAACTGCTGAATCATCGTATTCACGATACTTGCGGATCTTAAGAACTCACCTTCCAACGGACGGCCGTCCACCTCCAGGCGAACGGTCTGTGTCAGGTTTCCTTGCGCCACGGCTGCAATTGCACGAGTGACTTCCGCGGTTGGCCGAAGCAAATCTTCCACAAGGGTGTTCACCGACACTTCCATCTCGCCCCAGGACCCTCGAGATTCGCGGAATCGCGTACGTTCCCTCGTTCGACCTTCCTTACCAACCGCTTTTCCAACTCGCTTTAGTTCTCGTGCCATCTGCTGGTTTGCAGAGACGATTTCATTGAACGTGTCCGCGATTTTGCCTTCCAGCCCCGTCCAGGAACCCGGTAGTCGGACGGAGAAGTCTCCGTCTCTCACGGTCTGCAGACCCATGAGAATTATCGCTAGACTTGGCCCTTCCAAAGCAGCATTGCGGGCTCCATTGCCGCTTGAACTCGACTTAGATTCAGGATCCGCCGAGACTGTACCTGATTTCTGTGTGCTTCTCTTCATGACACCGCCTGACATACCGTTAACCAGGTTTGGAAGTGGTGTGGCGCCTGCGCTTCCTGGTCAGTCGGCGATCGGGCACAGATTTACCCGACGGAGACAAGGAGCACGCGTAAGCGTCCAGACTACCTTTTTGTCTACCATGAAAGCTCTAACGGAGCCCTACAGTCTTTCCTGTAGCGCAGGCGAGCGGCTGACTCTCACGCGGAGTTTTTGTGGTTTCGGGTTGAAAGTTTGCTTGATGGATCGTCTCGCGTTTCAACAGCGAAAAATCGGTTTCTACATGGTGCCGTTCTTACGCGCGAGAATTTTGGGGGGGGCGCAAGCTCTCTGGAGAAGCCTGGCGAAGCTAGAGGGCCGAAGCGCGCGCGATTTCATTTAGAACCGTCCGTTATGATCCAGCGTTGACTTCAGTGTCGCACACTAGTCAGCTTCACTTCTCCATTACTTACAGCAAACGCTTGATACCACCACGTCCAGCTCACGTCTACGGTTGCTGAAGCACAAGAATCATCCGTCATCTAAGCAGGAAACTCTGTGTACTCCGAGCTGTGATGTACGGATTCTGGGTCAAGGAGAACAACTGGCAATGAGCAAAGAGAACACATCAAGCGCGACCCGGCGTTTCTTCACGTTGTTTGCCGCGTTTGCTTTGAGCATCGGGGTTATGGCAGCACAGGATGCCAGCAACAATGGACAAAATACCGCGCCCGACAACACAAAGACAAATCGTGCCCGTTCGCAAAATGCGGATCAGCAAAAAGAGAGCGCCTCGGACCGAACGCTGACCCAGCAGATTCGCAAAGCGATCATGAGCGATAAGAGTCTTTCCAGCTACGCGCACAACGTGAAGATCATCACGCAAAATGGCCACGTCACTCTCGTCGGTCCGGTTCGTTCCGACGAAGAAAAGAGCACTGTAGAAGCAAAAGCTGCTGAGGTCGCAGGAGCCTCGAATGTGACAAATCAGCTGGAAGTGGCAACAGGGAAATAGCGTCCAAAATCAACTTTCATACAGGAGGAATAATTCGTTATGGCAGGAAAAAATACATCGGTGTTTGGAATCTATCAGACTTATGAAGGCGTCGAGAGCGCCGTTGATGCTCTAAAGGCCGCAGGATTTCGCAATACCGACATCTCGGTGCTCTTCCCAGAAAATGTCGGCACCAAAGACTTCGCTCATGAAAAGGGAACGAAGGCTCCTGAAGGCGCAACTACGGGCGCAGGAACGGGAGCTGTGGTTGGCGGTGCATTGGGCTGGCTCGCCGGCATTGGCGCTTTAGCAATCCCCGGCGTTGGTCCTTTCATCGCTGCGGGGCCGATTATGGCTGCCCTTGCCGGTGTCGGTGTCGGCGGAGCGGTCGGTGGAATCGCCGGCGCTCTGATTGGTATGGGCATTCCGGAGTACGAAGCGAAGCGCTACGAAGGTCGGGTTAAGAAGGGTGGCATTTTGCTATCCGTACACTCCGACAACTCCGAATGGACGAAAAAGGCTAAAGAGATACTAGAGCACACAGGGGCTCAGGATGTTTCGTCCGCGGGTGAAGCAAGCGCCGACTTTCAAAAGACTGACAAGCCGATGCCCAGAGCTAGCTGAGTTGGCACGACCACGGTACGACGGTAAAGCGAAATCCCCGGCATCCCCGGGGATTATCGCCTCCGAGTTGCAGGGAAGAGAGGGAGGAGCCCATGCCTACTATTTCGAGATCAAGCTTTCGCAAAAGCTCTAAAGGGCGAAAGTACGGCAAAGCTGCCGGGAAGACAGTACGGAGCGCGATGCGCCGCCGCAAAAAGGGAACTCTGAAATCCGGCAAGGGCGGCAAAGGCGGCACAGTTAAGAGCAGGAAACAAGCCATCGCCATCGGGCTTTCGGAAGCTAGAAAAAAGGGGGCCAAGGTTCCCGCAAAAAAGAAGTAACCCGTTTTTTTCGTCCCAACTACTTTGCAGGCAGGGCGGCGTCTACAGTCGAATCGCTATAGTATCCAGTGCGCGTGCGCACCCGCAGCTTCCGCCGACCGGGATCAAACGCATCTACTTGGATCGTGTGATACGTGTGGCCGGTCGCCGTGCTCAACGATTTGTATCCAATCACATATTGGTTGCGGATTGCCGATGCAATTGAACGAGTGATGGAATCCACCTGGCTAACTTCCTTTGGAAAGAACGCGGTTCCCCCAGTGCTCTGACTCAACGATTCCAGGGACCTCGTCGTCGAACTTGCGTTTCTGCCATTCGCGAGTAACGCGATTACGTAGACTACCGGTCCATCCTTCTGCTGCAGTTGCTGAATTGCTTCCTCCAGAGATTCCTGACTGGCGTTGTCGGCGCCATCGGTCACCACCAGCAAGATTCGTTTCTGCAAGATAGAGCCCTGTTTCATGTGCGCCGCGGAAGCGACGATGGCGTCGTAAAGAGCCGTACTTCCGCGCGTTTCGACTCTTTCAAGCGCCGTCTGGAGCTTGGCGACATCACTTGTAAAATCCTGATCAAGGTAGTACTGCTCTCCGAAGTTCACGACGAACACTTCGTCTTGAGGATTACTCGATCGTACGAGGTTCAGGGCAGCCTGGTTGACGGATGGTCGCTTCGGACGCATTGAGCCCGAATTATCAATCAGAATCCCCAGAGCAACCGGCACGTGCTCCTGATAAAACGAGGTAATCTCCTGTGGTTTCGAGTCCTCGTAGACACGGAACGAATTCTTGTCGAGGTTCGAAATCAGCTCATTCTGACCATCCACAACTACCGCATGCAGAACTACCTCTTCTACTTTCTTGCGGAAAACAAATTGCCCGGCATCGTCTCCTTGCTGTTCCTGCGACTGAGGATTCGTTTGAGCCTGTCCGGCATTTCGTTCCTGCGAAGTATTTCCGGCGATCGGATCTGGCGCCCCAACGGACGACGAGGGCGGTGGAGGCTGTTGAGCAACAGGCGCGGGTTCTTGAGCCCACGTGGATGCTAGCAGGCCAAGTGTAAGCGAGATGGCGATGCACAGACGGTAAACGACTGGAGGCGCGCTGATCGCTGGTCGAACTGGCGATTCATACTTCGACGAAACGCAATTCCGGAAGAGCGCAAGCAAATGTCCCATCTCCAGTGGTTCTCCTCCTGACTCACCCCAGGTGCCGAATGGATGAAATTGATCCGTGAAAGGGTTGTGCCGGGTTGGAGAAAAGCTTGTGAATACAAGGGACTAGGGAAAAGACCCGCAGTGGGAGAAAGTCTACTGGAAGAAGGAGAGGCCCCGCTGATCTCGCGAGGCCACTTGAAAAATGCGTTAGAAGCAGGCTGTGATGGGGGTGGTTTGACCTGAAACGACCTGATTGAAGTACGTGACGTTATCCGGCGGATCGTACTTGCCCTCCGATCCCAGCGCTTGATGTTGCCATTTCACCAAGCCATAGGGCCGTGCGAGATGGAATTCTTCCTTGTTTTTGCAGTTGGAATAGGTGGAGTCGCAGGTGTACCGATAGCTAATCACCAGGGTTTCAAGGTTGGCGGGGAGTTGTCCGCCTAGTGTTTCCTTGTACGGCCCCCAAACCTCATTGATCACGTGGCCGAGATTCTTGGTAACAAAAGTATTGCAGTCAGAGTGTATCTCGTAGGTCGAATCGCTGATTTTTACGCTCGATCCAGGATAGCCTCCATGGGCCCAGCGCGGAACCAGCGGCAGATTTTTGTTTCCGAGCGCGGCGCTGTGAAACGCCTTATACGTTCTCGGATTCAGCCAATTTAGTTCAGTCACCCACAAATATACGTAGTTGTTGTCGTAGAGTTGGATGTCCCAGGGATAACCAGCGGCCGTCTTCGTCCAGAAGAAACGACTGCTGGTTTTGCTGGTGAACAAAGGATTGGCCGTACCGGCCATGTGATGACCTGCGCTGAGAGTCGAACTCATCATCAGCCAATTCATCATGTCATAGGTTTGGATTGTTGTGCTATGAGGGGAGGGCGTGAGTTTCGGATCTGCCGGGTTGGAGGTGTTAACTCCGCAGCCAACAGAGCAGACAAAGATGGCTAGCAGGAAGACAAGGAGCGCCAAGGATTTCATGATGAGGGCTTTCCTTACGGTTGATTGGAAGGTGCGGGAACAGGATAAATTTCGGATTGTCAATACACTAGATTACCTAGGTTCATGGGCCAAATACCCTATTTTTACCAGGTTTTCTAGGGTTTTTACCGTAGCTTACGAGGAACGCTGAAAGCAGGAGAAGGTTAAGGT
>Ga0210409_10001724_pt1 | contig 27685 bp, 36 predicted proteins | sample IncBWH17MmetaG_FD_161649 | JGI IMG/M metagenome (GOLD analysis project Ga0210409, IMG submission 161649) | Forest soil microbial communities from Barre Woods Harvard Forest LTER site, Petersham, Massachusetts, United States - Inc-BW-H-17-M | ecosystem: Environmental > Terrestrial > Soil >...
TGTGCCCGCATGGGTTCCTGACAGCTTCGAGCTACGGCGCGGCAAGCCAATCTTGGGAGGTGATCCGACTGCCGGTCTGTAAAACCGGTGTCGCAAACAACTGTCGGAAGTGACGACTGGAGCATTACCAGCACCTCCCACCATTTTGAATGCGGAGCGCGGAGTTGAGAACGCGGAATATTCAACAGCTCGTCAGATTCATTCCGCACTCCGCACTCCGCACTCAGCAGAGCGCCCCGTTGTCTGCGGGAGAGTTGAGGGTACAACTCCCTTCGGGTCCGCCATTTTATCGGAGCGTAGCTCAGTCTTCAGAGCGCACCTGGCGGTGTGCCAACACCTGGGACCGGGAGGCCGCACGCGGAAATCCTGCCGTTCCGACCAACCTTCGCTCGTTGAGCTACGGCTCGGCGAGCCATTTCAAATCGCTGCCGTGGTCGAATACATCAGGCATCCGCCTTCTAAGCGGAACGATGCAGGTGGAAGTCCTGCCGGCAGCGCCAATTCACGACTGCCAGGTAGTGTCAAAGTAGCACGGCGGCCTGTTAAGCCGCAAGGTGTTCCGCCTGCTCCGTCTCAATGGACTGCAATTCAGCCGAATAGAGGCGAATGGAGCAATTATGTCTACCTTTGTCAACCGCCTCCCGGCCTCGATTTAACGCCTTGGGACGCCTGGACGCCTCTTCACCTGGTCCCGCCATTCCAACGCGTCTCAAACGATGTGGCGGAGCGCGACGAGGGCTTAAAGAGACCCATCGACAAACTGGCTAGAGCGGGTTATTGTTCCAGCTAACCATGAAAAGGAAGCTCGCCAGATGTCGGGCTGAAACGTATTGCGAGATGCGCAGTGCGTTCACCCTGATTGAGCTGCTCGTCGTGATCGCCATCATCGCAATATTGGCCGCTCTGCTGCTCCCAGCTTTGTCACGAGCTACAGCAAGGGCGCGTTCGACGCAATGCAAAAGCAACCTCAAGCAAATCTCTCTGGGTTTATGCGCATACGTCGCCGATGTCTCGAAGTATCCTCTCCATGAGAATTACTCCTCACCTCCCCCCAACCAGTATGTCGACCAAGTGTGGGTAGATTATTTGCAGCCTTACACGGGGGCCAAATGGACCGACAGGGTATACCTGTGTCCAACTTACGATGAGCGAAAGTACAGAACCGTTCGATTTACCGGTGGTCCTTATTATGGAAGCTATGCTTATAGTGCGAATACCTTCGACTTAACGATGCTGGGAGAACAGGGGCCTTACTCTAACCCGACATCTGAAAGTGCGGTAAAAGTCCCGAGCGACATGTATGCTTTGGCGGATGCTCGGATTATAGTCAATACTCGCTTCAACTACGACAACTACGACTATGGCGACCCGTGGTTTGGGCCCGGTGACTATGGAATAGGCGGAGGGGCTGTTCCCGAAGTGAAACTGGATTCCCATTTGAACGGACGGAACATTGCATTCTGCGACGGACATGCGGAGTCAATTAAGAGGGCGAAGCTATTCGAACGGTCGGCTGTCTGGGCCAGACGATGGTACATGGATAATGAGCCGCATCCGGAAGACTGGCCCGATTTTGCGCCCAAGTAAGCTGCTGTTTGGTTTTACCGCAAGTTCGTGGTCGCCCCCCTAGCCCTGTAATACCGTCTGCGGGTGAGCGCCTCTCTTCACCCTCTTCCGCTTCCGCGACCGTGCCACGGGCTGTGGGTAGACGCGGCGAGGGGACGTTATAAATCCGCTTTATTAAATTCACTTGCGCGCACCATTCAGGCGCCATATACGTTTATCTATTTATGCCAGAGCCAACAAACGCCGTAGCACTTCGACAAACCATTGCGGACCCGAGCCAACGCGACTTCGTCCACAAGATGTTGTCAGAACTACTAATCACTTTAGAGGATCAATATTGGAAAGACAAAAGATTATACATTGATGGATACCGATTTATCAATTGTTATTTTGAAAACTGCACGCTCTGGGTGCTGCGTGGCACGTTCGAATTTCATCATTGCACAATTGATGGGGGAAGCCGGATTTTCGACCAAGAAGCGTTGAAATGCATCCAAATGTTCAGCCAGCCAGACCCGAATCCCGCATTTATGCCCAAACGATACCCCGACGGAGCGCTCTCTATTGCGAAAGGTGTGAGCTTTAAATGACCGAAAAGCCACAGTCTTCGGCTCAGCTTTCGGTGGGACTCAGTGGGAAGTTGCTCCAGTTCAACATTACTCTTGGTCTTCTAGGGAGCCTAAGTTTAGGTCTCTTTGTTACTGCAGTTCGTAGCAATACTCCCATAATAACTTATCTTGGGACAGTGGGAGCTCTGTTGGGCTTCGTGGGTCTGTTCTTTTTAGCGTTTAACTTCTACTTCAAACAAAAATCACGACCGCTTGATGGCCAAAACGTTGCAATCTCGATAAAGGACGAAACTGGGCGCGAACTTTCGATTCAGAATCCACCTGACAGCGTTTTTGAAAAAGAGCAACTCACAGAGGTGACACGCTTAATGTTGGTCGGATTTGATGAGAGTCTATGTCCCGACGGGGAAGTTATTGGAAAAGCATCTGAGAGAAAATTCAGACTCTACTCCGATGAAGAGAAAGAGCAGTTCAGGATTCGCCATCGGGAAGAGATAAAAGGGAAAAAACTTCGTGCGGCTAAAATATTAGAACAGGGCCACGCCCAACTGGACCTACCATCGCCCCCTGATAAACCAACGTAAGCCTGGGCGCAAAGGAGGTTGCATCGGAAAAGCGCGAGGTTCAATATCACGAGCGATTCTTTCACTTGAATAATCACGCTGTAAAACCGAAGTGTCGTGTAGAGCATAGCGGTAAGTGTAAAACCTATGCGGCTCTACATCATACTGCCTGGCACCTCTTGGACCACGCAAAGGCCTACGAGGAAGGCTCGCTTCTCCAGTTGCAGGCATCCGCCGTTTTCTGCGCGTTTACGTTCGAGGCGTATTTGAACCACGTTGGCTACGAAGAGGTCCAATACTGGGATGAAATCGAGAAGATATCTTATCGCTCCAAGCTGAAGGTGATCAGCGCGCATCTTGGAGTAAAAATCGATGAATCAAGGCGACCATTTCAAACGATTATTGAACTGTTTCGGCTGCGTGATAAGCTTGCTCATGGGCGCACGCTTTTGTTTAATGAGGTTGATGAAACCTCAACCCTACCGTCGCATGACTCGTCGTGGCGTATAATGTCGTGGGAGAAGCTGGAAACGGAGGATTTAGAGCGCTACTTAGCGGATCTGGACGCCGCCGTGGAAACCATCAACAGCGCAAGAAAAAGTCCCGATCAGCTACTGTGGAACCAAGGCGAGCGGTCCAGGCGGGTTCGGGCCGTAAAATCGGGACGGTAAACTACCCTGTTGCGCGATGTCTGCGCACGTAAGCTGCTTGCCCGGGTTCAAGGCGTGCGCGATGGCAATCCCGAGGTCGATGTCTGGATTAATGTTCATAAAAGTTTTGGTGGGAAAAGAGGCGCCACCCGAAATGGACATAAACGAGTGACGCCTCAATCTTCCGAAGGTATCTTTAGCGCGGTCGCGCCTTCGGTCCGCTAAAACAGAGGGAGCAAATGAAACCCTCCTGCCGCTACGTTCTTCATTAATTCGCGGAAACCTTCATCTGGTTGCGCAATTTCAGAGCGGCTGTCATTAGCCCTCGAATCTTCTCCGGGTCGCGCTCCTTTCGGAGGTCATCGCGGATGTCGTCGAGGATGGGCAGGAGTCCGAGCGAGGACTCGATGTGCGCGAGGCAGGTCTTGAACTCCTCGCCTTCGCCCTGTGTCATCGCTTCGAGTATCAGGTTTCTGACGAGTGGTGGCCGTTCCTCCTTCGAGGCCGTTCGGATTTTATTACAGAGGTTTTTGATTGTGTCGTTCATAGGCTTTTATTGGGCTCTGATTAAACACCCGGCGAGGTCCGTGCCGAATAACGCGCTGCCGCCACCGGTGCCAACGAAAGTTCCGTAAAGGATGGCGAAGCTCAGATAAGAGTCGCCGGTTCCATTTTGCTCATGCCACGGCCGTAAGTGACAGACCGGATTCTGCGTCGGTTGCTTTATCCATCCGCACGACCTCCGGGACTCCAAGCTCCCGGGCAATGTTCGTCATGTCGGAGATACCGCGCACCGAGAGGCATCCAAGACGACGGTCAAAGGCAAGGCCACCGTAGGAGCCGGCAGGGAAGTCGGGATACTCGAAGGTCTTTTTAAAACCGGCAACATTAGGCGCGTCCATACCGCCATGGAGGACATCTCTGTGCGGAGTGTGGAGTTCGGGGTGCGGAATGCTCCGCAATGCTCCGCTCCGCTCCGCACTTTGATATTCCGCGTTCCGCACTCCGCATTCCACATTTCGCAGGTCCGTGAATGAGTGCCTGGATCCGGAGCGTTACCGGACGCGCGTACCATTTCTACTTCAGAGCTACTTGCCCGTGGACAACAATTCGCGAAGCCGCGTTGTTGCTTGCTCCCGGTCGAGGCTGCCTGCGGCTATCGCCAGAACGAGTTCTTCCCATTCTGGTCCGTCAGGCCCGGGCTCAATCCCGTTCAGGCGAAGAAAAACAATACAACTACCGAGCGCCGCCCGCTTGTTGCCATCAACGAAGGGGTGATTCCGGCAGAGGTAATACAAATATGCAGCGGCGACTTCGGCCAGATCCCGATAGGGAGACTTGCCTCCAAAACTTGCTTGGGGGGCTGCGACAGCAGATTCCAGCAAGGCACTATCTCGGACACCGTCTGAGCCGCCGAACCTCGCGATGGCCTCAGCGTGAATTTCTCGCACAATTTCCACGATCAAGTGGAAGCGGTTTTCCGGAGAAACACTCACGCCAGCTTCTTCATCGTGCGAGAATAGTCCTTCATAGTGGACTTAATGACTTTGGAAACTTCAGCGGATGACGGACGTGGGCGCAGAGGCGTCAGCGTAATCGTTCCCCCCTCGTGAACCTCCACGTTCACTTCGTCGCCGGCCTTGAGATGAGCCAGGTCCATGAGGGCAGCATCGAACACGATGCCGTGCGAGTTGCCGACTTTGCTGATCGTCTTAACCATGCGTAATACTATGTTTTACGAGAGGCAGCATGTCAAGACCTGCGGAACCGCACCATTTTTGAGCCCCTGAATCCGCGATAGCGATATGCGTATTTCCATTTTGAGTCCTCTTTTTGCTGTCCTGTTCTCAACTGTTTCAGCGCCCGACCAGCTTCTGAAGGTGTGCGGGATACCGGGCTCCTTGAACATTGACCTTTGCCGCGGCGCTTTCGAGTTCCCGCAGGTCTTCCGGCGCAAGCTGAAGCGACACTGCTCCGAGATTTTCGCGCAGGCGGTGAAGTTTTGTGGTGCCTGGGATGGGAACGATCCAAGGCTTTTGTGCCAGCACCCAGGCCAATGCGACCTGCGCTGGAGTCGCTTGCTTTTGTTTGGCGAATTTTTCGACCACATCAACCAGGGCCAGGTTGGCCTTTCGGTTTTCGGGGTCAAATCGAGGCACCTTGGTTCGGAAATCGTTGGCGTCGAACTTTGTGTCCGCGCTGATTTTTCCGGTGAGGAAGCCTTTGCCCAAGGGGCTGAAAGGGACAAAGCCGATTCCAAGCTCTTCCAAGGTTGGCAATACTTCGGCATCAGGCTCTCTCCACCAGAGTGAGTACTCGCTTTGCAGGGCGGTTACAGGCTGGACCGTGTGGGCGCGGCGGATGGTTTGCACGCCGGCTTCGGAAAGCCCGAAGTGCTTCACCTTGCCCTGGTGAATCAAATCTTTCACTGTCCCGGCTACCTCTTCGATGGGGACGTCAGGGTCAACTCGATGCTGGTAGAGCAAGTCAATCGTCTGGATCTTGAGCCTTTTGAGCGAGGCTTCGACGACTTGCCTGATGTGCTCCGGCCGGCTGTTAAGGCCGCCCTGCTTGCCGGCGTCACAATCGAATCCGAATTTGGTGGCGATGACCACTTTGTCGCGGAATGGGGCGAGGGCTTCGCCGACGAGTTCCTCGTTCGTGAAGGGGCCGTAGACTTCGGCGGTGTCGAAGAAAGTGACGCCCTGTTCGACGGCCGAGCGGATGACGGAGATCATCTCCTGTTTGTCCCCGGGGGGTCCATAGCTAAAGCTCATGCCCATACAGCCCAGGCCGAGGGCGGATACTTCCAGATTACTTTTTCCTAGTTTGCGTTTTTGCATTGTGTGTCCTTTTTCGTTTAGGTGCGTTGCGCATGATTTGCTTCCTTTCATTGTCCGGTTTCAGATTTGAGCGACGCCATATCGATGGAGAAGCGGTATTTCACATCCGATTTGAGAAGGCGCTCGTACGCTTCATTGACCTTCTGGATGGGGATTACTTCTACGTCGGAGGTGATGTTGTGTTTACCGCAGAAGTCGAGCATCTCCTGGGTCTCTGCGAGGCCGCCGATGGCGGAACCGGAGAGGCTGCGACGCCCCACAATGAGGCCGAAGGCTGCAACCGGGAGTGGCTTTGCGGGAGCACCAACCAGGGTGATGTTCCCGTCGCGGCCAAGCAGGTTTATGTACGCGTTGATGTCGTGCTCGGCGGACACGGCGTCGAGGATGAAGTCGAAGCTGAACGCATGCTTGTGCATCTCGTTCGCGTTGCGGGAGAGAACGACCTCGTCCGCACCCAGGCGGAGCGCGTCTTCCTTCTTGCTGGGCGAGGTAGTGAAGACAACCACGTGGGCGCCAAACGCACGGGCGAACTTCACAGCCATGTGGCCCAATCCGCCCAGACCGACGACGCCAACCTTCTTGCCCTTGGTAACACCCCAGTGTCGCATAGGTGAGTAGGTGGTGATTCCGGCACAGAGAAGCGGCGCAGCACCCGCGAGCTTGAGGTTCGAGGGAACGCGCAGCACAAAATGCTCATCAACGACGATGCTGTCGGAGTAGCCGCCGTAAGTAACGGGAGCTGTCTGGTGCTTGTCCGGCGAATTGAACGTCAGTGTCATGTGGGGGCAAAACTGCTCCAAGCCAGCGTTGCACTGGGGGCAAGTCTTGTCGGAATCCACCAGGCAACCAACGGCTGCCAGGTCACCCGGCTTCAGCTTCTTGACGGCAGAGCCAACCTGGGTGACGCGACCGACGATTTCGTGGCCTGGAACGATAGGGTAAACGGTGGGCATGAACTCGCTCCACTCGTTCCGCACGGAGTGGAGATCCGAGTGACAGATGCCGCAGAAGAGGATTTCGATCTGCACGTCGTGCGGTGTCGGGTCACGACGCGGGATGTTGGTGTGGGCCAATGGTGAGGTCGCACTGGCGGCGGAATATGCTTTGGTTTTGTACATATGATGAGGTCCTGTTAATTTCCTTGTAGGCGGTCTTAAAGTTTAGCGGGCGGCGAACGCTACGGTTCCGGTCGCCCCATGCCGTGTGCGCCATTCCCCGGGGGAGGTGCCTTCCCATCCGTGAAAGGCACGATAGAAAGAATTGGCATCCTCGTAGCCCAGCAGGAAGGCGGCTTCGTTCAATTCAACAGCGCTGTGTTTGAGGTAGTGGTGCGCCAATTCGCGCCGGGTTTCTTCCACCAGCTGCTGGAACGTAATCTTGGCATCGGTCAACCGACGCTGCAGGGTGCGCGCGCTCAGGCAAAGTTCCCGCGCGACCTGTTGGAGCGTTGGGCGTTTGCCCGCCAGTGAGCGCTTGAGGCTGTGTTTGACCTGTTCGCCTACGTCCTTGTCGGCGTTCCGTTCCTGGAGCTCGGCTTCCAACTGCGCCCCAATCGCTTTGAGCAATTCTTCATTCTGGGTGACGAACGACCGGTCCAGGTCGCTGTTTCGAAACACGAGTGCATTGCGAGAGGACTTGAACCGCATCCGGCAGCCGAAGTGGGATTCCAACAACTCGCGGTTTTGGACGGCGCGGGTGAGCTCCAGGCGTAGCGGAGTGATTTGCCCGTCGGTGCCCCGGCGACCAATGCCTGAAATCCACGACAGGACAAGGTCTACCATCACGTTGGGTTGGACTTCCTCGGCCTGGAGGTAGATGAACTCCACGGAGGTTTCGTCCGCCGAGGTGCGAACGCGGATTTCCTCCGGGCAGGTCAGTTTCTTGTAACGAGCAATCCGTTGAAGCGCATCGCGGAAGGTGCGGCTGCAAACAGCGGCAATGGCGGTCGGTTGGTAGCGTTCAAAACGGGGCTCGGCGCCCAGCTTCAGACCAATGGCGTGATCCGAACTCGTCTCTCCGATGGCCCGCCAGAGCGCAAAGAGTTCGGCCGTCGTGACGTAGATCTTCTCCTGCTGGAAAAAAACTGCCGGCAGTCCCGCCCGGTTTAAGACCGCCGGCAACGACAATCTGTGCTCTCCGAGCCGCTGGGCCAGGAGACTGGAAACTTTGAACCGGTCGCCAATGACTTTGGTTGTAGTCATGGTTGCAAGATAACCTGCCTTGGAGATTCGTCACTAGCAGGACGCGCCAATTTACTCGCTGAACGCGCCAAAGGATTTGTTCGGAAATTTCGCCCCCATCAACCTCTTTGATGCACTCGCCCGGTACGCGAGTTTTACCCCGGCCTGCCCCGCCGTAGCTCCGAGCGGAGGCGGGTGCAATTCCGCGTGGGGGATCCATTTCGCAGTCGAGCCAGCGCTCAAGCAGGTCTCATAAGCCCGTTTCGTCCGGGGCAGCACCGGAGACTGCGACCATTTCGTTGATGCATAATCGAGTTCTCGTTACGCTCACCTTGCTGAAACTGATTTGGCAGCCAGCATCTTAGCGAAATGCCGCGCAAACGTCCATTAACCGATCGCCGGTCGGCATACACACTGATTGAACTGTTGGCCGTGATGTTTATGGTCGCGGCGACCGGCATTGTTGAGGAATCAGTGACTCACAGATTTGGCCGTTGGATGGGAATTGGAGCAGGAACCATCACCTTAATCTTTTGCGTCATAATAGTGGTGCTCTTCTATCGTTGGAGTTGGCAACGGGACAGAATGCGATTGCAGGAACTGAGGGAGAGGTATCGGGGGATATACCGCGTGCTTGCTCTTCCATCGGATCAAAAGATCGTTGCCAAGCCCGACGGTGCAGAAATCAGGGTCGGCGACTATGGATGGGAGGCGGGACCAGTCAGTAAAGATGGGTTGATTTATCTGCAGGGCTTGACAGTGGAGTGGACGGTCGTATGGCATGCTGGATTTCATCGCGATCAGATCGAATGGATAGCGGAAAAACCCAGTTCCCAATATGATTATTGGGTTCCGTATTGGGCGAAATCACCACCACCGCCTTCTTGCCCATTCCCTGTCATCGAGCGTGCGACACTTACTATAGGGAGGCCACATCACAGCCATCGGTATTTTGTGATGCCGTCGTCCTATCCTTCGAAGGCTCGTGTTTGACAGCGAGCTGAAATTCAACTTTTGCCTCCACGTCCCGATGCGTCGGGACGGTTCACTTTTGTAAAGCGATCCTGCCGGGGCAGCACCGGCTGGAGGATCCAATTTCGGCCCTGCGCTAGCCGCTCGCGTAGTCCAACAGAAGAGACACGACGTTGAGGCCGTCGCCAGTGCAGGTGCGAGTCCTGCCGCGAGCACCAACCTTCGCTCGCCGAGCTTCGGCTTGGCGAACCATTTTCACGGAGCTGAAGCCACTCTCCTGAAATTTAGCATTTAGCCTTCAGCCTTAAGCCCTTCTTTCCTGCCGGGTCGTCTAACAGTAGGACATCGCCCTTTGAAGGCGACTATGTTGGTGCGAATCCAGCCCCGGCAGCCATTCCAAATGCGGAGTGCAGAGTGCGGATCGCGGAATCGCGGCACCGCTGGTTTAAGGTCGCAGAGTCGTTTCATTCCGCACTCCGCACTCCGCATTCGGGACGGGAGCGCGTCGGTCTCTGAAACCGGAGGACCTGGCCTGCCCGCCGTAGCTCCGAGCGAAGGCGGGTGCAAAACCGGGCGAGGCAGCCATTTTTCAGTTTCAACAAAGAACAAACACCACACCTCTGCCTGGCGAGACTCGTAAATCGTAAATCGTAGATCGAATGTGCATATTGACCAAAGCAACCGTGCTGGCCTGCCTCGCCGTAGCTTCTGAGCGAAGGCGGGTCCTCAACCGCAACTGGCAGGCCACTCATCTGCTCAAGCTGCTCCACCGTCTGAGTCAGCATGGCTTCCGCTTTCTTCATAAGTTCACACGCAACAGCTCCGGCGCTTTGCGCACCCGGCTTTCGCTCTCATCGCCAGTCACTATGGCCAGAACGATGTGCCCGTGCAACAGTGTCTTTTGAGGGCACATGAACACCAAAGATTTCATTCGTCTCGGCGTGCCGCTGGGTGAAGCCACGCGGCGGGCGACCGCCTTCGTTTCCAGTTTCATTCTGTCGGGCGGCGATCAGAGCCGCTTGGAAGAGGAAGTGAGGGCGATCATCGCCAACCCTTCCAATTTTGTTAAAGACGATCTGCGCGGGGAATTTGCAAAAGCTCTTCTGAACGCCCCGCCTCCACCACGAGCCGAACCGGTCAAATACCGTCAGTGGGGTGAAGGCCTGGAGCACGAGGCCGTGATGCAGATGGAGAAAGCCTGCCTGCTGCCGGTCGCAGTGGCCGGAGCGCTTATGCCAGATGCGCACGTCGGCTATGGCCTGCCGATTGGCGGCGTCCTGGCCACCGAGAATGCCGTCATTCCATATGCGGTCGGGGTGGATATCGCCTGCCGGATGAAGATGACGGTGCTGGATGTTCCCATCCGCGAACTGGAACGGCATCCCGAACGCCTCACCCGGGCCATTGAAGCGGAAACGCGGTTTGGCGTGGGGGCCAGCTTCAAGAACCGCCGGCAGCACGAGGTTCTGGATGCCGATTGGGACGTTAGCCCGATCACCAAACAGAACAAGGACCGCGCCTGGTCGCAACTGGGCACCAGCGGCAGTGGCAACCATTTCGTGGAGTTCGGGTTGTTCACCTCCCACGGACAAATCCATGGGCTCGAAGCGGGCACTTATCTTGCGTTGTTGTCGCACAGCGGCAGCCGCGGCACGGGTGCTGCCGTATGCGATCACTACAGCAAACTGGCGTTTAGCCAATTCCCGGACCTGCCGAGCGAGTTGAAGCGGTTGGCCTGGTTGTCGTTGGATTCCCAGGAAGGCCAGGAGTATTGGGAAGCGATGGAACTGATGGGCCGTTATGCTGCGGCCAACCACGCCCTGATCCACAAGCACGTGGCGGCGAACCTCGGTGCTGAGGTGTTGCTGGACCTGGAGAACCATCACAACTTTGCCTGGAAAGAGAAACACGTCATCAACGGCGTGGAAAAGGAAGTCATCGTCCACCGGAAGGGCGCCACCCCGGCCGGCCAGGGTGTGTTGGGTATCATCCCAGGCTCGATGGCTTCGCCCGGTTTTGTCGTCAGCGGCAAAGGCAACCCTGAGTCGTTGAACTCGGCCTCGCATGGAGCTGGCCGCGTCATGAGTCGCACGCAGGCCAACAAAACCTTTGAGTGGAAGAAGGTGAATGCCTTCCTGCGCGAGAAGGGCGTGACCCTGATCTCAGCGGGTTTGGACGAGGTGCCGATGGTTTACAAGAACATCCACGAAGTGATGGCGGCCCAAAAGGATCTCGTGACCGTCCTGGGTCAATTCGATCCGAAGCTGGTGAAGATGGCGCCGCACGGCGAACGGGCAGAAGACTGACCTGAATCAAAAACGCAGAATGAAGAATGCAGAACATTTGCGTGAAAACCGGCAACTGGTAACGTCTTCTCAGAATCGACGAAATGCGAAAGCAGCGGAAGGAACCTCGTTGCATAGTCATCGCTGGCCCAAACGGAGCCGGGAAGACGACTTTTGCGCAGGAATTTCTACCGAAGGATGCGGGCATAATCCATTTCGTTAATGCGGACCTAATCGCCCGGGGGTTGTCCCCGTTGCGCCGGAGTTGGCAGCTTTGGCGGCCGGTCGTCTGGTGCTTGCCGAATTGGATCGCCTCGCCAAATCCAAAAAGGACTTTGCCTTCGAAACGACCCTGAGCGGACAGATTTACCTGAGCCGACTCAAACGGTGGAAAACCGCGGGTTACAGCATCGAAATCCTCTTCCTGCGGCTGTCCTCAGTTCAAATCGCAATCCGTCGAATCGCAGCCCGAGTACGGCAGGGCGGCCACGACGTTCCACCGAGGGACGTTATTCGTCGTTTTGAGCGTGGGTGGACGAACTTTGTTGAGTACTACAGGCCCCTAGCCGACAGTTGGGCTGTGTATGATAACTCGGGTACTGTGCCACTTTTGATCGAGCAGTCGTCATGAAGAAGAACTCCAAGAAGCCCGTTGCGAAGGGATTCGCTGCCCGCGTTGAACCTGCGCTTAGGCGCGCCGCCAAGGCCGCGCGCAAGACAGCTCGAATGTACGGCACCCCAGTTTACTTCTGGAAAGACGGGCGGGTGGTCGCTGAAAAGCCGTGATCGCGCGCGCCGGTTGCAAAAACCGGGCGCCGTTGTTGGGCAGCCGAAGTCGCGTATCCGAGGTGCTCTCCGGCAGACGCGGCCTTAGCCTCAAGATGATTCGTGCCCTGGTCGTGCGTTTGGGCATACCTGCGGAAGTATTGCTAGGGAAGACAGCAAAAGCATAGGCGGTAGAGTTCGGAACGGACCCATCATTCCACCCACCGCCACTGCGGTCGATCCAGCAAGTTCTGCCCTTTCAACTGTGTTTGTCGTTTCCCGAGCCGTTGGCGCCTTGGATGACATTCAGCCGGGCCAATGGAACGACGATGCTCCTGAGCGAACGGTAGTTTTCGACGGCAAGCGTTTGAAGCATGTCTAATCGAAAGTAGGTTTTCTCGGTGCTTTAAGCAATTGGTTCGGCCTTAACGAAAATCTCCTTCGGCGCCTTATCGAAATACTTGAACAGTGCCGGGCAGAGCCAACCTTCCATTTTGAATTCGGGCGAAACATACCAGTTGCCGCCATACTCCTCGCGAACCCATTCCAGCTTCACTGTGTAGCCAGGAAAAGGTGAAGCGGAGAAGAGCAGTCGAAAGCCTTTTTGGGCGTTTGGGATGTTCGCTACCAAGACATCGATCATCGTGTCAGCGCCCGAAACGAAGGGCTCTTTGTCGAGTCCTACGCGCGCATCGTCGAAGACCCACATGCCTTCATAGCGGTAAGGGACGATCAGGTTAATTGCGTTCATCTTCTCGACCGCTTGCTCTTGCTGCTCTTCGCTGCTGCGGCCACGTCGATGGCCTTTTTGATCCACGTTTCCAGTTGATTCACATCCTCCACTAAATCCGCTGAGACCTCGTAGTAACCCATCGCGCTATCTTCGCCGAATGGCCGGAACGGCTCCATCCCGCGCTTCTCAAAGTCGGGGCGCGTCGCATTATCCACTTTAAAATACAACCGGTCCTCAGCGATGAGGGCGAAGAACAATCCCTGGGCATAGATTCCAACGCCGCCGAACATTGACTTGCCGGTCACGGGCGTCACACGCCCCAATTGTTCGAGCACAAACTCGCGATAGCTTTGTGATACCGCCATAGGTTATTCGGTTTCAGTGATGTTGGGATCTGGCCGGCGCCAGATGCGTTGCGCGTCTTTATGAACTTCGCGCACACGATGGAAGGGTACACGGTGCACTTGGCCTTCCGGATCCACTAATTGAAAGGTGGAGGGGCTCTCCTCCGGAAACGTCAAACCCTTCAGGAGGACCATGATGATTCGGTTCTCCGTCCGATCGTAATAGCCCAGCTCGAAGCTCCCTTTGGCGAACTCGGGATCCCAGCGAATGCGGTTGAGGAGTTCGTGAATGGGAATCATGTGCGTAGCACTCGACCTGAATTGGAGTCAGCTTCATCAGTTAGGTTGGCCACTTGTTTCGCCCCCCAAATCCACCACCCGCGACTGCGGCACTTGGCTGGCAATCACCTGCCTGGCGACGTTAAACCACCTTTGGCAGCGGTCCAGAATGGCGTGGTCAGAGCTGGACACAATCTGCTCCGCTGCGGACAGAAGCCGGTCGGGGTTGGTCACCAATTCAACCTGCCAAGGCCAACCCGCCTCGGCAGCCACCTGCAGGATGATTCCTTTCAACCGGCCGCTGTTGTAAACCGGGCTGTCCAGCCACCACCTGCATTCGGCCACGCGCCACTGCGCCGCCATCCGGCCGATGACCTGCAATGACGGTACCGTCTCCGTCACCTTGTGGTAATGAGAATAGACCCCTGCCACATCCCGGCAGCAGCCGTCCCGCCCAATCAGGATGATTCCGCCACCCAGCGCTGTTTCAACTCCGGTCAGAACGTTAAACCCATCCAGCCAGAGTGCCTGGCCCTGAAGTTGAGTTGGCGACACGCAGTGGCTCTGGCGCCGCTCCTTCGCCGTCGTGGAACAGGAGCATCGGGCTACGGCAATTCGCTGTCGGCGGGTCAGGTGATAGCGGTCGCCGGCCAGCTCAGTGGCTGAGGCGATGCCGTAGCCGCGGTCCAGCAGCCAGCACACATCGTGAACAGCCTGGCGCAAGTCAGGTAGCCGACCTGCACCGAAGGAGCGTTCGTCTTCGGGGTCAGCGCCCCGATGCCTTTGGGTTGGTTGCTCCGAAACTTTGAAGGCCTGGCCCATGCGGGAATAGAGTAACACGAATACGGAACAAAAAGTGCTATCTAAATTCCCTAATCGCAACTTCTCGACGCATGAGGGGTTCAGAAAGAAAATGAAATGGATCGTCTTGGGCTTCGGCCTCCTGATGGGCATGGCTGCAAGCGCGCAGTGGCAGTACCCGGCCACAAAAACCGTTGACGCCGCCGACGCCTACTTTGGCCGCACCTACAAGGACCCGTATCGCTGGTTGGAGAATCTCCAGGACCCAGAGGTGAAAGCCTGGTTCAAAGCGCAAGCCGATCTCACCGATCGGCTGATCGCGAAAATTTCTGGACGCGATGAACTGGTCAAGGAATGGACGGCCCTGGACAAACTCAAACCCGCGATTTATAACGGCATTCAGTATGAAAATGGCCGGGTGTTTTACAAGAAAACCCTCGGCGGCGACAACATCGGCAAACTTTATTGGCGCTACGGCTGGAAGGGTGAGGTGCTTATTCGGTTGTTCCACGTGCCCGTGGTTCATTTAATCGGCACCGTAGTTAATTTCCAGCTTGCGGGCCCGAATGCTGGAGGCGACGAGCACAAGGACTGTCAAAATGAGAATGCCGCTGACGGCCGCTAATGGCGCGGCTGGTTCTACGGTAGACATCAACAGCTTCCACGCCACCGGCAGTTTAACATCTGGCGGCGCGACCACTGGACACAATGATTGCAGATAGAAAATCAAACTGACCTTCCTCAGGATGGCGGGCAGGAACACGTTTACGCTTTCCCACACAAGCACGATCACGGTTGGAATGATCGGGTTGCGAAAGAACATCCCAGCCGCAAGAAAAACGCTTCCGTAGCCCACACAGGCCAAAGCCGTGACACCCAGATACGAAAGAATGTGGCCCCATCCCGGACCGGCCAGGTATGCGGCAATGCTCGCGTGATCGAAGCCCCACAGCATGAGCAAGAGCTGCAAGCCTGCGCTGGTCGTAAAGATAACTATTGTTGCCAGGAGCCCGGCAAGATACTTCCCCGCCATCAGGATTTCGCGTCGAACCGGCGTCAGCAGGTAGAAATGCAGACTTTTGTCGAGCATTTCTCCGCGAAACAGGTTGATGAAAATCCCCACGCACCCGAAGAAGACGGCCAGCCGCAAAAAATAGGTTTGAAAACTCGTGGCGAAAATGAGCGATCCCTGGGACAGAGATTCCGGGTCAATCCGGCGCACGTATTTCACGTTTCCATGTTCAAAGAGGATGTAAAAATCGCTCCGGCCATCGGTGAACCGAGCAAGGGCGTCCCCCCTCACTCCTTCAGTTCGGAGGCGTCCGCTGCGTTTGAAGTACGGTTCACCCGCTTTCTCGACCTCCTCGCGGGAGTCACCCACCCGTATCGAACGCAATGCCGGGCCCGAGGCCGGGTGCTGTGTTGCCAATCGAGCCAGCCGGTCCTGGTCGCGCGGCGCAAGAATAGAGTGAGCCAAAAAAAGCAGGATTGGTGCAAAGGCCAGCAAGTACACCCACAATCCGCGCCGCGCGAGGAACGTCTTCCTCAGTTCCAAACGCATCACCGCGAGGGTTTGGGTCACCCAGTGCTGGATCATCTGGTTCCTTCCTCACCGCCAATCAGGTATTCATACACCGAGTTGACGTTGTCGTCGGCCGAGGCCACTCCTTCGATCCGGATGTCGCCCAGCGCAATTTGATTGAGCATGCGATAAAACCTTTCGGTATCGCGCGTTTTGACGAGCAGACCACTGCCGTCGGGGAGCAATTGGGCTTCGACAACGTGATCCTGCTCAAAGACCTTCGAAGCCATCGCGGCCGGGCGGTCGCAGCGAATCAGAATCTGCATTGGGCGTTCTCGAATCTCATTGCGGACGCCGTGAATCTGCCCTTCGGCAACGACGTACCCGCCGCTTAGGAGGATGACCTGATCGGAGATCATGTCGACCTCATGCAGGACGTGGCTCGAAACGATCACATGCCGGCCTTCGGCTGCGAATTGGCGGAACAATGCGATTGTTTCAGCACGCACCAGCGGATCCAGGCCATTTAACGGTTCGTCCAGGACCAGCACGCGCGGATCGTGCGCGAGGGCCTGCGCCAGTCGGATCCGCTGCCGCATGCCTTTGCTGTAGCCGGCGACGTTTCGACCGGCTGCGTCACTGAGGTGGACTCGCTCGATCGCACTGGTGGCGAGTCGGGCGCATTCCGCCGGCGAATAGCCGAACAGTTGGAGAAAGCAATAGATGAACTGATATCCCGTAAGGCCTTTGGGAAACGAATCGAACTGCGTCGCGTAACCGACCATTCGAAAAAGTCGCTCGGGATCGGATGGGCTAATCCCACGCACCCGGATGGAGCCGCAACTCGGTTGAAGCAAGCCGGTCATCAGATTCATCAGCGTCGTCTTGCCGGCGCCGTTGGGACCGACCAGGCTGGTAATGCCTGGCGGAATCGCCAGGGTAACGCGATTCACGCCCAGCACCTCGCCATAAAAGCGAGACACATTCTCGAAACGGACCTGGTCGTCGCTCATTTGACGACCTCAAACGGCCGAACGCGTTTGGCGAGCAGCCATAAACAGAACCCCGATATCAGGCCAAGGACGGCCGAGGCTTCGCCCAGGGTCAGTTGGCTCCCCCAATCGTAGCGGAATAGCTCCCCCCAGATCGTGTAGATGACCTGGTTGAGACTGATCAGCGCGCCATAGTGCGTGCGCAGAACGTTATTGATGACAGCGCCAAAACCTGTGCCGGCGAAAAGGACAGCCAGCATGAGGGCGCCGGCGGCAATTCTCCATTTCACCCAGGCCGACAACGCCAGGGCCATGAGCGAAAGAACGGTTATCCAAAGAAACATCGCGAGGAGGATCGCGCCGCTCAGCCAAAGATTTGTTTTCGTCCAATCCCAGCCCGCCAACCCGGCTTGGGCTCCGTAGAGAACCAGGCCGGGAATCCAAGTAATAAGCGACAGCAGCAGTGCCAGCGTCGTCAGTTTGCCCAGCACATATTCGGTCCGCGAAAAAGGCCGGCTGAAGTAAAGGGGCAAAGCGCCATCGGCCAGATCAGGTGAGATAAGGTTCGGCCCCACCACCGCGGTCACCAAATACGCAAAAATCCCTTGAACGCGGCAAAAGGTGTAAAAGAACCTGCCGTCGATGGCGGGCAATCTGGCGTTGCCCAGGCTCAGCAGCGCAATGAGTTGCTCGTTGTGTGAGAAATAAATGAATGCCAGGCAAGCGACCGGATAAAACAGGCACGTGGCCAGGAACAAAACCAGGAACCTGGACTGAAACAGCCGGGAGTAACTGTAACGCGTCAGCACGAAAAAGCGCGACCAGGGAACCGTTCGCGGCCCTGAGTAAATTGTATAAGTGCGCTTATAGACTGCCACGTTCGACCTCCATTGCTTTGAGGAAAATATCTTCCAGCGTATCGCGTCGATGGCTCAGCCGTCGCAACTGCAAGTCGCGCGCCGCCGCCACACGGTAAATCTCCCGCAGTTCGAAGCCCGGCGGAAGGACCATGCGGAAACGCCCCGCACCGGTTGCCTTGCAATTGCAGCCCAGGCCGGAAAGTTCTTCCGCCAACCCTGTGTCGTTTCCTGCCGTTTCGATCTCGACGAAGTGTTTGTTCGCGCGGCGTTCTTCCTCCAGGTTGGAAAAGTGAACGATCCGGCCTTCCTTCAGAATTAAAACCTCTTCGCACGTTTCTTCGACGTCGCGGAGCAAATGGGAGCACAACAGCAAGTGCATTTCTCCGGAGTCTTTAATCTCCCGAATCAAGCGCACCATCCGCTGCCGCGCGGCGGGATCCAGGCCGTTGGTCGGCTCGTCCAGGATCAGCAAGCGCGGGCCGTGCACCAGCGCCTGCGCTAGCTTGGCCAACTGTTTCATGCCGAGCGAGTAGGTGCCTAACTGCCGATACCGCGCTTCCCCCAGCCCCACGTAGAACAATACTTCATGAGCGCGCTCGAGCGCCGCTTCGGCCGGCAAGCCGGAAAGTTCGCCCATCATTCGCACGAACGTCACGCCGTTCATGTTGGCGATAAATGAGTCGTTCTCGGGCATGTAGCCGACCAGCGCGCGGACCTGGTTCATTTCCCGCCGAATATCGTGCCCGAGGACTTTGGCGGTGCCCGCGGTCAGCGGACAGAAGCCGAGCAACGCATGGATGAGAGTGGATTTCCCGGCTCCGTTTGGACCCAACAGGCCAATCGTCCGGCCGGCAAAAGCGACGCTAAGGCCCTTCAGGATCTCGCGTTTCCCAAAACGCACGCTCAACCCCGCGAGTTCAATCACCGGTTGCACCGTTCAGGGCTGCGCAAGTTCCGTCGATGAGGTCAGGAGGTCTTCCGGCAGAAATCCCCGGGCAAGGCTATTGATTGCCACCGCAGCGTCGCGGAGGACCAGCTTCGTTTCTTGTTCGAGAGGTGCGTCCAGGGTTTTAGTCCATTGATCCACCTGGGCCACGCTTGGCAGCTTCACGTTCAAATTCGAAGCGAGGTCAGCGGAAGCTGATGGGCGCTCCAATGTATTCCGCTCGGGCAGCGGAAGGTGGCGCAGAAAAACCATGCTCGCTGCGAGCACACATACCATGCCCACCGCCATCGCCCAACCCAGTCGGCTGCGTCCCGTGTGAGGTTCGGCACGTTGCGGCGAGCGAACAGCCGACATTATTTTCCCATGCAGAAAAGGCGGCAGAGACAATTTCTGAGCGTTAGCGGTCGAGGACAACTTCCCCGCCAGGGCCGTTGCGGACTCGTAGGTTTCCCGGCACGCAGAGCAATGTCGAATGTGGTTGAGCGCCCATTGTGGCAGCGCGGTGTTCGCGTCAATGCGGCTCGAAACAATTCTTTGGCAAAACCAACAGCTGATCATAAGTGAGCTTTCAGTCGTTAACGTTTCGGTCGGTTCCCGGTTTGTGCTCCTCGTAAATCGGTTCGATTCTCCGGGCACCGGCCGCGTAGGGTTAGGATTTTTGACAAATTGCCGCGCGCGCGATGCAGCAGGACCTTTACGTGGATTTGATTGGTGCGCATGATCCTGGCGGTTTCGGCAATGGAAAACCCTTCTGCGTACCGTAACCAGAGAGCCTCAGCTTGCTTAGGCTTGAGCGTCCGCACGAGCCTCCAAATCGAGTTTTGTTCGTCTTTGCACTCCAGCACGGTGGCTGGACTTTCCTGGATGGTCTCCTCGCCGGCCGACAGCTCTTCTAAACGGTGTGTCGAACGGAAATGGCTGGCTCCCGTGCGCCGTGCGATAGTGAAAAGCCACGTGGCGAATGAGAGCGACGAATCGTACCGGTGAAGACTCCGATACGCTTTTACAAAAGTCTCCTGGGTTAAATCCTCCGCGTCGTGATGGTTACCCGTGAACTGACGCAGAAAGTTAAAAATGTGGCCTTCATAACGCGAGACCAGTCGCTCAAACGAATCGACGCACCCCTCTTTCGAACGTTCTGCAAGCCATTCGGCAGTCACTTCTGCTTCTTCAGCGGAGCTCAGAGGATCCATCCTTGTGAGTTCGGCCGCCGCCGCGACGAATTTCGGGCTGACAGATAGCGATACGGACGGAGATGATTCTCCGTCCGCCGTTGCTTGCCCGATTAAATCGCCGGGTATCAGGCCAACATTCACTGTTCGTCCGTTTTGGCCGGCTCGTTCTGGGTGCTTTTGTTTTTCGACCTGTGCCTCGTGCCCTGATCTTCGCTGTTCTCCGCGCGCTTCTTGTGTTCCAGGTGCTTGTTGAGGTTGCTGCTCAACAACAGAACAGCCTGATCGGCCGGATAACCCAGTTTGAGGGTGACGATGTTGCCAGCCGAGGAAACCTTCGCGGACTGAGCCAGTTGCTGCAAGTCCTGGTTGTCGAGCTGGCTGAGCGAGGCCAACGCAATCATACCCTGAATGACCTGCTGCATCTGCGTCACCACGTCCGCTGATTTTGCTTTCAATGACAGGTCCAGAAAGAGCTGGTTGGAATCCTCGCCGAGTACCACCTGACCGCCATCGGCCAGTTTCAGGATCTTAGCTTTGGGGTTAAGGGTATCGCCTTCATGCGAGCCCTCGGCGAGCTCCGAGTTTGGCATAAAAGCTTCCACTGTTCCCAAAAAGAAGAACGGCTCTTGCGCTTTGGGGAATTCGGAAAAAGTTTTGGTTGAAGCCAGGTTTGCTCCCCTTCCGGAGAGCACTTCGCCAGCCTTCTGAATCGAATCAAGAGATTTGCCCGCGATCACGGGCCTCCCGGGCCCGAACGATACGAACATATGGTCCTTCAGAGAATACGTCGTGACGTCCCCTTCCTGGGTCTTCTGCATCGGAGCCGATTTGTTGTCTTTTTCCTGTGATGCTTTCTCGATGCCTGCATCCAGGACTTTCTGCAGATCAAGCTCGGTATTGATCAACAAGACCCCGTTGAAGCTGGATTTGGATTGATAGCCATTTCCAAACGCGGTGAGAGAATGGACCTTTTTCCAATCCAGATCGAAGTCGAACTGGCGCGTTAAGGAGCCCAGCTTCGCATCCAAAACGTGATTGATAATGTAGTCCCCTACGGCGGTGGACCGTAATTTGTCCACGTCCAGATGGACCACCCATTTGGCGTCAGCGGCGACCTGTTCCTTCTGGAGCGGGCTGCCGATGGAGCTCAATGCCAGTGGCAGGATCAACGTTAGTACGAATGCGACATTTTTCATGGCTTAAAAGGCGCGTCAGAGTGGCGGTTTTCGATTTTCGATCTTGGCGCGCAGTGTTCATCACAGCGCGTACCCTTGTATTCGCCAGCCGGGGCTAAAAGGTTACACCTATTTGGGGTGTTCGGTGCTCGGTTAAAGACAATTTACCTCGGATAGAAAACTCTCGAAATCGCCCAATATGCGGAATACACTGAAAATGGATGTTTTCGGCGTGTTCCACAGCCGCCGATTCGGATCCAGGATTTAGAGGCCGGCAAACGCCAGGCTGCGAATCACGCGCTCCGCGATCGGGCGCCGGCGTTCCTGTGTCACCAAGCCGCGGCGCTCGACCAAGCCCTTCCGGGGAACTGTATAAAGCAGGTCGCACCGGCAAAGCGTGGGCCAGTCCAGTCCATCGCTTTCGTCCAGGATAACCTCGAACAGTTCAGGGTCCCGTTTCGCCCGATGCGTCGAACAGCTTATGACGACCAAGTCATCTTTGCGCTTCACGCGTTCGGGGTTGGACACGATTACGACCGGATGCTCGCCGAAGGCGAATTTCCAGGTCCAGATTTGCCAGGGCTCCATGTTCAGTCCATCGGTCGGGACTGCCCGCGGATGCTGGCCACAATGGGGTAATCGGCATCCACCTTCTTGTTGCTGTAGGCGCGCACCAAGTCCTTGGCGGGCCACGGATCGAGGTTGAACAGCTTGCCTTGGGCGGGTCCGGTGAGCCGCTTGATTACCTCCGGCCCGCCGATGCGCAGCGCCGTGCGCATAAACTCAGCCTGGCTGAGATGAGTGCGGGAGGCCCCTTGCCTGACGAGGGTCTTCAATTCGCCGTCCACGGGGATCGGTAGAAAAAGAGATGCGCGACGCTTCATAGCGATTCACTCTAACAGAAAAGACCGCCAGCGCAACGTTCTTCCCGTCCACTTTGATGAACCCATCGAAATCCCTGGTCTGAAAACCTCGGCAACGGGGGCGCCGGGGTATTCGTCAAAAGTGCGAGCGGAACTGTGATCGGTGTTAGCGCCGGCAATACGCTTGCTTTTAATGGCGATGCTGGCGTGGTTGTCGCGGGCGGCATCAGTGCCAGCAACAACGTCATACGTTAATCCACGCCTGACTTCCGGAGCGGGCGGTGCCGGCAATCGAAGTGATCGGGTTAGTCGCCCTCACCTTCTGTTGGAAAAAGTCGTTCATACTGGCGGTCGTCAATTTCCTGAAGTTGGAAACGAGCCAGGATGTGGGGCGGGACTCGGTACATGGCTGCTGTTCCAACAGCCATGCACGCTGAACAAAGGCCGACAATGTCCTGATTCGCCGGGACTCTGTAGCAGGCCGGCAACCAGGTGCTCAGATACCAGAGGCCCTGATTGTACGAGAGCCAGAAGCTGTTGCCTTGGTTCGGCCACATGGGTCCCTGCTGGGCCGAGACGATTAATTGGTCAGGGCGGGTGCGCTGTCCCGTTAACCCGACGGCTGCCAGAGCATCGGTCAGAGCGATGTAGGGATCGGGCTGCATGTCACGACCAACATTTATTCAACTGGCCATCCGTTTGCATGTTGAACCCCACCCATTCGGGTGACAACCTAGATCTCAAGGAGTACCAGCAGCACTTCCCTTGGGACCGAGCGACCCTGATCGCTCGGATGAGCGGACAAGTGCTTCGATGCAGCTCGGTCAGATGGATGAGTGGGGCAAGATGTGTCATATTGTGCCATTCTCGTGAACAGCCTGGGTCAAGTGGTGCCGAATGAATCTGAACAAGCCGTAGAGTCTCTGCCAACGCCGACCGACCCACCTTCTTGCGTGAACGGTACCTCATGCGCCGACAGCACAACTTCGTTACCCCCACCGATTCCTGATCATGAGGAGCTGGGGCGCATTGGCCAGGGCAGCTACGGCGAGGTGTGGCTCGCCCGCAACGCGCTGGGTGAACTCCGGGCAGTGAAGATCATTTACCGCAGCCGCTTCAGCGACTCGCGGCCCTTTGAGCGCGAGTTTGAAGGTATTCAGCGTTTCGAACCGATCTCCCGTGCACATCCGAGCCAACTGGCTATCCTGCACGTTGGCAGAAACGTGGCGGCGGGCTGCTTCTATTACGTGATGGAACTCGCAGACAATGCTGACTGCGGTTCAACTGAAGGGGCCACATATCCATTAGGCGGTCGTTCTGGGCCATATACACCTCACACTCTTCGACACGACCTCGAACAGCGCGCCAGACTTCCGATCAGTGAATGTGTACAGATCGGACTTTCGCTCACTACCGCCTTGACCCACCTGCATGCCCACGGCCTGGTTCATCGCGACATCAAGCCTTCCAATGTGATCTTCGTAAAAGGGATAGCTAAGCTAGGAGATATCGGTTTGGTAACGGAGGCGGGCGATACGCATTCTATCGTGGGGACGGAAGGTTACATTCCGCCGGAAGGCCCAGGCACGCCACAAGCCGACATCTTCGGCCTCGGCAAGGTCCTTTACGAGATCAGCACAGGGATGGACCGCAGGCGCTTTGCGGAATTGCCCCAAGACTTGCGCTCCTGGGCTGACCGCAAGGAGATAGTCGAGTTCAACGAAATCCTCCTAAAGGCTTGCGCGAAAGACGCAGCTCGCCGCTATCGGTCCGCCGAGGAAATGAGGGATGAACTGGCGCTATTGCAATCAGGCAAATCGGTCAAGCGCCTTCGTGCCTGGGAGCAGCGCTCGAGCTATGCCAGAAATGCAGCACTGGGGATCAGCGTGCTGACGTTGGTGGCGGCCACCCTCTTGACGTCGGCGCTTTGGAAATCAAGTCCCCCCAGAGTCGAGTGGTCGAAGAACGAAGCAGCAAATGAGGCTTACAGAAAGGGCTTGCGTGCTCTTCATTCGGGCTCCTACAGCGGAGCTTCCGAAGCGGTGAAGTGCTTTAAGACGGCCATCGAGTTAGAGCCAAAATTTGCCGAGGCATACGCGAAGCTTGCGCATGCATACGTGTGGGAAGGACCTGACGACCCTCCTAGGCTCACACAAGCCCGGGCGATGGCCGAAAAGGCTCTATCTCTGAATCGTAAATTGGACGCGGCGCACAGGGAACTTGGCTGGACGAAGGCATTACTCGAGCATGACTGGGCCGGAGCAGAGAAAGAATATAGGCGGGCTGTCAGCATAGATCCCATTTCTGAAGACAACCTGTACGGGTACGCGAACCTTATGGTTATTGAGGGCCAGACTGCCAGGGCGGTGGAGTTGGCAAATAAGGCGCTTCGGCGGGATTCCAGATCGATTATCTACCTGCAAAACGCCGGCTGGATATTTTCTGCGGCTCACCAGTACGACCGGGCCATCGAAAAATTCGATGAAGTTATCAAGCTAGAACCAACCAGTCGGATGCGTGTCGCAGGGTTGCTCGCCGCCGCCTGGCGCGCCAAGGATGATTACTTGAAAGCGATTCAGATTGAAGAGGAAGCTGCCTTGCTGAAGGGGGAAGACACTGGCCAAGTGAAGGCAAAAGCTGACGCCTTGCGGGGGGCATACCTGCGTGGCGGACCAAAGGAATACTGGGAACAACATCTCGAGTTGTCGATGAGCGGAGCCAGCGATCCCATCTTGCTCGCAGGGCTTTATGCGCGCGTTGGCGACAAGACTAACGCCTTTCATTACTTAAATATCGCTTGTGAAGAGAAACCTGCCCAGCTCACCTTCCGCATTAATAGGGAGCCGAACTTCGACAGCTTGCGTAAGGATCGCCAGTTCGCGGATGTGCTGAAAAAGATGGGACTGCGCGACTCAAGGTAGGACAGACCCTCGCCTGCCCCACCGGAAGAAGCGTCCGTGCGGCATTGACGCGCAACTCTCGTCACGGACCGCGTTTGATCAAACTGGTTGCTGCCTCGTCCCCTTCGTTTCTGGTGCGGAAGTTTTCGTCTCGCTGGCGAAGTGGCCGCCGGGCTCCCGCGTTCGGAGCCCGGTCGGCTCAATGGTGCCTCCGCCACCTGTACCGACGACATTACGAATCCGTTAGTCTTGGTCAGGGTGGAAAGGCGCCACGGTCATCGTACCCGCTGAGCAATTCACCCCCTGCTCGATTAGAGCCTGTGCCTCCACGCGTACCCGGTCGCCGACGTTTGGACCTTGGCTGGCTTCAATGACTACACCATTCAGCGTGATCTTGCCGGTGCTGACCACCCGTATGCCCGCGCACACAGCTTTAAACGAGCATTGAGCGGTTGTAATAGTATATTCGCCAGCAAAGCGTACGACCTCCGGGCCGACAACCTTTCCCGGCAACTGTTGGAAATAGATGGTTCCTGCACCGCAATCGCCCTCGACCGTGCCCTGCAGGATTCCAGGGCTAGTTTGGCACTTGTTAAATATGATGCGCATGCGCTGGTCGTCGTTCCCGCCCTTCGCGTCGCTGCTTTGCGGACTCTCCTGGCCGAACAGACGAATTGGAGTTTGAAACATCAAACAGACGGCAAGAACTGCTGCCGCTGCGCAGGTTAGTTTTGTGATTGTTTTCATACTTTCTGGCCTTTCTTTATGTTAGTTTTGCTACTGCCAAGAGCACCGGTGTCGGCGGAATTCCAATTCTGCCCGTCCCGCTTGCTTTCGTATTTGGCGAGGGGTTAAACGCATGCTTTTCAAATCTCTTTCAAACAGAGTTGAAGAATGAGGATCAGCCCGCTCCCAAACGCCAGAGGACGATAAATCGCGAAGGAGGCATTCGGCCGATGCTTGCCGAAGGGATCGTGCGACTTGCAGAATCTCGTGGCCCGGTGAAAGGTTCTCGTAATTGGCACGTTTAACCTATGTTGAGCACGAGCATGAATCGTGGCCCCGGCACCTCTCTTGAGACGCGCCCAAGCTTGCTGAACCGGCTCAAGACGGGCGACGATCCGGGAAGCTGGCAGGAGTTTTACCGCACCTATGGCGGACTGATCCGGTTCTTCGCGGCAAAGGCAGGATTGACCGAGGATGAGGCCGAGGAAGTGGTGCAGGAAACCGCGATTGGGGTGGCGCGTAAGCTGCCTGAGTTCGTTTATGATCCCAAGGTCTGCCGGTTCAAAACTTGGCTCCTTAACCTTACCCGTTGGCGCATTCAGGATCAGTTGCGCCGTCGTAAAGCAGTGGGCCGAGTTCCCGCACCGTATGTAGCGGATAAGCGTCAAGTCCAACTCGAGCCGGGCTCCACGCTCACCGATGGCACTGCGACAATTGAGCGCGTTCCTGACCCTCACGTTCCAGACTTCGGCGCGGAGTGGGATTCAGCTTGGGAGAAGAACTTCGTGGCGCAGGCATTGGAACGCGTGCGTGAACGGATCAACGAACGCCAGTTTCAGGTCTTCGATTTGTGCATCACCAAAGGCTGGCCGGCCGCTGACGTTGCGCAGACCCTCGGCATCAGCTTGGCACGGGTTTACTTGATCAAGCACAGGGTGGCGGCGAAGGTGAAAAATGAGGTGCGCAAGATGGAGAAACTTCTCGTTCGGCCGCCACTGGATCAGATGTGATACTCCGATCTGATACTACATGCCAATTTTTGGGTCCGATTGGGTCCCCGTGAGTCCCGAATTCGGCGTTTTGAAAGTGGCGAATCTTGCCATGGGGCCGTGTGAGTCCTCTCCTGTCCAGTTGGGGGCAAATTGCGAGTTCAACTGAGAAGGCAGATGCTCTAACTGATCTGGTCCACGAGGTGCCCAAAAGAGAATCCCTTCTAACTTCCTTCTATACTCGTGAAAAAAATTGAGGGATAAATGAGTCCACATGGGTTCACCTCGAAGTCCGCATTGCTGACTGATCTGCAACAGTTTGTCCAAGTGGGGGCCACGTGAGACCCAATGGGTCCATTAACCGCGATCACCTTGCCAACATGCAATCCGTTTGCTGCTCGAATTGATCCGGCTTGCCTGGTTTAACCCGCCTTGGTAGTGAAGTCAGCGGACTTGGATGTGCCAACCAACGGACTCATCATTTTGGCTCCCGTTCGCGCGGGGATGGAAGAAGCGTTGCGGGAGACGTTGAACCGCTTCGGGAACGACGTCCAAGGTACGGACTCCCAGAAAGCCGGCACCCAGCCTCGTATCGAATTGGTGGCGAGCAACTCGATTCATTTCGCGCGGTTGGCGCTGATGGATGATCCCGAGCGAGGGCCCGGTCGAAAGCGTCTTCTTTTCACGACCGACTATGATGGGCTGGAAGCCGACCACGTGCAGGAGGTTATTGACCGAACCAAACAGCCGGAGGCGATCTGGGGCTGTTGCGAGGGCTACGAAGGACCGTCCACCTTTTCCCAATTCGTCCAGGCCCACACCGTGGCGCCGCAGACATACTACATCGCTTTTCGCAATAATGAGCTGCCGTGCCTCCGCGCGTGTATCGCCTTAAACGATCTTTTTCAAGTGTGGCTTGCCGATCCCGGTGCGGAACGAGTTTTCAGGATATGGCCAATCATTTCGCGCATCACAACCATTCTCCGC
>Ga0210409_10001725_pt1 | contig 27674 bp, 23 predicted proteins | sample IncBWH17MmetaG_FD_161649 | JGI IMG/M metagenome (GOLD analysis project Ga0210409, IMG submission 161649) | Forest soil microbial communities from Barre Woods Harvard Forest LTER site, Petersham, Massachusetts, United States - Inc-BW-H-17-M | ecosystem: Environmental > Terrestrial > Soil >...
TTGGCGTTCGTAACTCAGGCAGTTTCTGAACCGTCTGGTGGTTGGGTCAAATGCAAGCCACAGGAAGGCTAGATACCTGGAGGCTAAATCGGTCACTGTTCGTGCGCCGGCTGCATGCTCTTCCAAGTGAATAGCCACGATTAGTGCGCGGGCGTTGTCATCTGTCGTGTAGCCTTCCGGGTAGTTCGGGACCACGAAAACCGCATGCTCGAGAATTCCGGTGTGGTCTGTCATTCGATACAGGTGGTCCAAATTTATAGCGGGAAGGCGGTCCAGCACCTTTTCCGTGTTCTGCGCCGAGAACGTGGCGCGCGGATTTCGCAGGCGCTGGTTGTATATGCGCTCAAGGCTCTTCATATACTTCTGTGCGACGCGACTCCATACCATGTCTCTTGCGTATAGATAGGCGCGCTTCCGCATGGCGTGTCTTGCTGTGTCGTTGTCCAGAAGTTCGACTGTTTTTTGGGCAATGGCTTCCGGATCATCAAAAGGAACAAGCACGCCACGCTCGGAATCCAACAGCTCGATTGCGTGCAAGTAGGGCGTAGAAATGATCGCTTTGCCGGCGCCCAAAGCATACGCCAGCGTACCGGAGACGACTTGCGCCTTATGCTTGTACGGCGTGATGTAAATATCTGCCGCACCGATCAACTCCACCATCTCTTGGGGGCTCACGAAACGATTGCGAAAGATTACATTGGCTTCAACCCCAAGATCGTTCGCCAGTTTCTGCAACGAAACGCGATATTTGTCGCCCTCACGCCGCAAGACATGCGGATGTGTCGCACCGGCAACCATATAAACAACATTGCTGTGACGCGACAGGATCTTTGGCAGGGCCTGGATGACATTTTCTATGCCCTTGTTTGGCGAGAGCAAGCCAAAGGTGAGCAAGACTTCTTTTCCTTCCGTTCCAAACCCATCTTTGTAGAAGTTGGGATCCGTAAAAGGCAAATCCGGAATGCCATGCGGAATCAGGTCGATCTTGTCGATGGGAACGTGAAACACTTCCTGCAGGATCTCCGCAGAGTGCTGGCTCATGACGATCATACGGTCTGACAGGGCGGCAATCTCTTCCATCACCGCGCGCTGGTCGTGATTTGGATCGCGGAGTACGGTGTGCAACGTAGTTGCGAAAGGCATTCGCAGGCGCCGCAGAAGTTCCAAGATATGCCCGCCGGCGCGTCCTCCAAAGATTCCATATTCGTGTTGCAGGCAAACCAGATCGATATTGCTGAAATTTAGGAACTCGGCGGCCTGCCGGTAGGACGCCACATTGTCTTCGGACAGCTCGAACCGCACTCGGGCGGGATAGGTATAACCCTCGTCGGTATCGTTGACCGGGAGTGTCAGCAGCTCCGTCGCACCGTATTCTGCATGGATGGCATCACACAAATCAGTCGTGAATGTCGCGATGCCGCAACGCCTTGGAAGATAATTCCCCACAATTGCGATTCGATTGGGGAGTGTTGGGCGCGCCGGTCCAGATATCAAGGTGCTTGGCGTCTCATCCAATACGAGAGACTGCACCTCAATCAGCGCTACGGTTTCGGTAAGAGGCATTATTTTCGGCAGCGACACTCGATTTCCAGTGAATCCATGACTTGCGGAAGAATCACCGCGCGAACCACCCAAGAGCCATTCGCCTTGAATGTGCTGCGACTATCAGGCTGTTCTGCCGAAGAGGGATGCGGCCCGATGAACCGAGAATCTTTGACCCTTACTCGTGTAAGACAACGGTTAGCAACGACTTATTGATCTTAATTTTTCCGTTGTATTCAATGAAGCCCAGTTTTCTGAACTTGTTCATGAAGAAATTCACACGCGAACGCGTGGTGCCGATCATCTTCGCCAGGGTTTCCTGGGAAACCTTCGCCAGAATGCGATCCGGATGTTCTTGCTTTCCATAACGCGCGAGCAGCAGAAGCGTGCGCGCCAGGCGCTTCTCACTGGAGTTGAAGAGCTGGTCGATCAGATCCTCCTCGACCCGGATGTTGTGCGCCAGCATATAGCCGATGAAGTGATCGGATAATTCATGCTCTGCGTGGAGTACGCGCAGCAGTTCGTTTTTGTCGATGACCAGAATGGTGCTCGGTGTTATGGCCGTCGCGGTGCCCATCCGGACGGACTGGCCCGCCATGCATCCTTCGCCAAAAAAATCGCTGGGGCCGAACATCGCTACGACTGCTTCCTTTCCGGACCCATTCACCACGGTGAATTTCACGCCGCCCTTCTGAATGTACATGACGCTGTTCGCAGCCTCACCCTGGGAGTAGATCGATTCGCCTCTTCGAAACTCTGCAACTTTTCTGGCCACTCCTGTGGTATCGAGAAACACTTGCGGGTCGAAACCGTTGACCTTCTTCGATTGTAGGGATTTGTTCATCTTCATTTCCAACTAGAGGCGACCGCTGTTCGAGGTCGCTCCACGGTCGACGCTATCGTAACAAGAGCATTCCGCCGGAAACTGTCTCAAACAGCACACTGCCGGTTAAGTGAAATGTGTCTCGAAAGAGACAGACTGCCAATCGTCAAATCCGTATATTCCCACTCGTTCCCTTACCTCCCCCGCTTTGCGGGTAGAAACATGGAACGCCTTGTAACTGCGTGAAGAGGAGAAGCTGATGCGCAAATTCATGGTTAGCAAAATTTGGATCTCGGCGTTCCTGCTGGCCGCGTTTGTGGCCGGATGCGGCGACCCGGACGTGGCGGGGGGACCAGGCAGCCCCTTAACCGCGCCTACAGTGGTTTCCGTAACTCCGACGAACGGCTTAACCCTCCTTTGCCCCAACATCGCGGTTATCAGCGCAACATTCAGCAAGCAGATGAACCCTGCGACGATCAACACCTCTACGTTTACCTTGACCAACAACACAACCGGGGCGATCGTGCCTGGGACAATAGTTTCCCTTGATTCAACGGGACTGGTTGCCACCCTTTTGCCCCCCGCGGCCAGTCTTACACCGAACACCCCTTTTACCGCCACGGTTACCACCGGGGCGGCTGACACGTTCGGCAATCATTTGGCGACTAATTCCGTGGCGACGTTCACGACCTCGGCCCCGTGTCTGGTGCCACCGCCCGCAGGGTTGCAATCGTCCTGCGGTTTCGGAATTCTGGCCGCCACCCCTGTTGTTAGCAATGTCGGCCCGACCAGCGTTAACGGAGATATAGGGATATGGCCAGCAGCTTCGATCACTGGATTTCCGCCGGGAACATTTACGGGCACGGAACACTTGGGCGATGCGGTTGCCCAGACGGCCCAGGGTGACTTGACCACGGCGTACAACAACGCCTTGAACGCAGGAGGAGGGCCATCGGTAGGGGCCGCCATCACCGCAGATATAGGAGGGCAGACCAAACCCCCTGGCATTTATATTGCTACGACCACGTTGGGAATAACCGGGGATCTCACCCTCGACGGTAGCACCAATCCGAATGGTGTCTGGATCTTCAAGGTTGGGTCCGCACTCACGACAGCAGCCGGTGGCGCAGCCGCGCCGCCAGCGAGCCGAGTCCTCCTGATCGGCGGCGCCCAGGCTCATAACGTCTTCTGGGTGCTCGGCAGTTCAGGGACCCTTGGAACCAACTCAGTATTTGTCGGAACCATTATGGCTAAGGCATCCATCACGCTTGGCACTGGCGCATCGCTAAATGGCAGAGCGCTGGCGGAGACGGGCGCAATCGCTTTGGACAGCAATCCGGTCACTATACCTCCCTGTCCATGAGGCATTCGGTAGTGGACCAGCTTGAAGCTGGTCCACTACCGGTCAGGCTGGAAAAGCAGGATTTCACGTGATTAAAGTTCGGAGGAACATTCGCATGTCATCTCAATCAAAGAGCCATCCTGGCCGGGTCTTCGCAATGCTGTCGGCAATGATTGCTGTCCTGTGCACGTTTGCCACTCTCGCCGCAGCTCAGGACCAGTCTCCGAAGTGGGAGCTCTACGGCGGATACTCCTTCTTTCAACCTGGCGCGGATGTCCACGGCCAACAGCCAGGAGCATTGTTCCCGATAAGCAGCCGCATGGAAGCCAACCCCCGCGGCATTGGCCTCAGCGCTACTTATGATTTCAACCGCTGGTTTGGATTGACTCTCGATACCAGCACCCATTGGGGCAGCGGTGAAGGTGGACTACAGAAGAGAATTGACGACGCCGCTTTGTCCACCCTCTCAATCGGACCAAAGGTTACGTTCCGCAGTAAACATTTTGCCCCATTTCTTGAATTCTTAGTGGGCGACCATCGCCTGATGCCCGACGCCTTCCACGATATCGACAAGTTGGGCTTCATGGTCGGCGGCGGCTTGGATATCAACCTGACCAGCCATGTTGCTCTGCGCCTGATCCGGGCCGACTACGTATATTCGAATTACCAGTATGGTGCTGCGGCCGTAGCGCCCAAAACTGAAATCCGGGGCCTAAGAGCACAGGTTGGCCTCAATTTTATGTTCGGTGGCGGCGCCCCGCCAGTGACACCCAGCGCAGCTTGCTCGGTACAGCCGACCGAAGTCTTTGCCGGCGAGCCTGTGAACGCGACTGCCAGCGGATCTAATTTCGATCCCAAGCGCTCGATCACATACAACTGGAATGGCACTGGGGTGAAAGTTGCCGGGAGCGAAGCTTCCACGCAAATTGACACCACAGGCTTGCAGCCCGGCTCATACGTAGTTACGGCCAACTTGAGTGATGGCAGGAAAAATGGCAATGCATCCTGCAGTACCAGGTTCAGGGTGAAAGAACCCCGTCCACCCGTGATTTCCTGCTCGGCAGACCCGGCGAGCGTTCGAATGGGAGGGAGCTCAACGATTAACTCGAACGCCAGCAGCCCGGATGGCCGCAGGCTGGCCTACAGCTACAGTGCAAGCGCCGGCGAGATCTCCGGCGACGGCAGTACCGTCACATTGAGTACTGGAGGCGCACAACCAGGCAGTATCACGGTCACTTGCAACGTAAGGGATGACCGCAATCCGCCGCTCACGGCCTCGGCTACCACCGCAGTGAACGTGGAAGCTCCGCCGCCACCTCCTCCTGAGATCAAGCAGTTGGAAGCCAGGCTTTCCCTCCATAGTATTTACTTTGCAACGGCGCGGCCCACGGAGGAAAATCCCCAGGGTGGTCTGGTCGACAGTCAAGCAGAGATCCTGAAAACCCTGGCAGCGGACTACAAAAATTATCTGAAATACAAGCCTGATGCCCACTTGATCCTCGGTGGCCATGCAGACCCCCGCGGCTCGGAGGAATATAACAAGGGTCTTACGGAGCGACGCGTAGGACGCACCAAGAGCTTCCTGGTGGAACACGGCGTCCCTGCGGACCACATTGAGACGCGGTCTTTTGGCAAGGACGACAACCTGACTGAAGAGCAGGTAAAGGAACAGATAGCCAATAACCCCGACCTGACGCCCGCCGACAGGAAACAAATGCTGGATAATATTCGGGTGCTGGTCCTGGCCAACAATCGGCGCGTAGACGTCACCTTGAGTACCACCGGACAACAGTCCGTTCGTGGGTACCCGTTTAACGCGAAAGACTACTTGGCGCTGATCAGCACCAAGGGTGGCGAAAAAACCCGGCCAGCAAAGGCAAAGCCGCCGGCAAAGAAAAAGCCATGAAGCCAACGGCAGAACGGGCCTACATTGATAGGAGATAGGCCTTGGTAGCGAATATTCGGGGGGCGTAGACGCGCCCCCCGATTTCTATTGCGAGACGGATGTTATTGATTCCAAATCCCTTGTGGAATCTAACCTCTCTCTTTTCATCTATATAATCCGAAAAGTAAAGACCTTACGCATTCCTCGTTGCTGTCCGACCACGAAGATTTGTCTAAGTTGTACAAAAGAGAACAGTTAATTGTTTTTTAAACCTCTAGGATGTATCTAGACGGCGAGAAAGAGCGACATTTGCCAGGATGCAGGGCTGGGCCGGGCGGTATCCTCCCCTCGCCGTTCTCCTAAGTTAAACACTGGAAAAAGGCCTTCCGTTACAAGCCCAGCGAGATAGAGGAATTTGTGCAGCAGTTTCGAGAAAGCCATCGCGTGTCGCAATTCTCCGGTTTGCTGGTGGGACTTAGCCTGTCTTCCTACTTCATACGGGAACTCCTGGTCTGCTGGCTCTTCTTCTGCTTGCTATTTGTCTGCGTGGCGCTATTACTTCTGAGCGGCGTGCTCGCGGTTCAAGCGGGAGAATACCTCACAGTTTGGGCGCGCACGCTGGCAGGAATGACGCCGGTGGTTGCGCTCGCCCATACCGACCTTCCCCTGAAAATTTCAGACGCAAGAAAGTTCGAATAACCTTCTCCGCGCCTCGTCGCGCTCCCTGATGCCAAAATGAGACTCAATCCACCTCTGCCTTCCTGAACGCCTATTTTCTGCTCCACCAGACGATGGTGACACCGATGCAGACCACGGCGATTCCCACCCAGCGATTTCGGTTGATGCGCTCACCGAGGAAAGCTTTGGCTCCAAAAGCTCCTGCGGCATAGCTGAGGGCGCTGACGGGGACCACGAAACTCACTTCCTGAAATGACAGGATTGCGAGAAGCGAGAAGAATCCCAGGCTCATCAGTGCGATGCCCAGCCACATCCAGGGCAAGCGCAAGGACTGCAGAACGAATCTCAGGATCGACCTGGGGCGGAAGTCGTGGACTTCTCCGACACTCTTCATCGCACGACTTACGCACAACTCTCCCGCCGTTCCCGATACAACGATCAAGAACAAGAGCGCGATTTCAAGCACGGTCAGGCGCTCCGGTTGTGCTGGGCGGGGTACGACCTACGAGGAAAACACCGAGGCAAATCACGGTGACTCCAAGCCAGCGCAACGGGGAAATGATTTCTCCGAGAAGAAAGTAACTAAGGACGGAAATGGAGAGGTAGGACAGGGATGTGGCGGGCTGCACATAACTGTAGTCTGCCCAGGTCAGCAACAGCATGTGGACGACGAAAAACCCCAGCAAGCAGGCGATACCCAGCCAGATATAGCCGGATGCAAGTGCCTGAAAAACAATTGGGGCGAGATCCGCAATTCTTCCCGAGAAGACCGACCCGGCGCCTTTCATGGCTTTGCCGAGAAACACGTTTCCGAGGGGCCCCAAAATGATGCTAACCAGAATCAGCGGCATCGTTTTGAGCTGCAGTCTGCGAGTGTGCGTCACGTATTTGATTGATCCGGTATTTCAGGATAGCAAGAAATCAGCAGAACAAGGCAGGGCAGGGAATCCGGGCAAAGAATTCCATGGGACTCAGGAATTCTGCCGATTCAGGATAGAATCTTAAAGGCGGAGCCTGACCAAGGCAGGGAACTAACCTGCGAATCCTCCGTATGGCAGAGTTCCCAGACTGGCCGCACTCGGATCGGGAATGAGGTGGCGTGCCCTCAAGCGCTTTAGAATTCGTTATCCTATTCGCGGCAGCAATTCCGTTTGTTTTCTACTTTTTGGCCATCTACAGTTCCGGCCGGTACTTTTGGCAGTCTAGAAAACGAGCTGGGAAAAATCTCGATTTCACTCCGCCGGTAAGCAATCTCAAGCCGGTTCGAGGGTTGGATCCGGATGCTTATGAAAATTTTGCGAGTTTCTGCCGACAGGACTATCCCGAATACGAGCTCCTTTTCTGCGTGACGGACCAGACCGATCCTTCAGTGCCGATAATCCAGAAAGTGATGCGGGACTTCCCGGAGCGGAAGATCCGGCTGCTCTACAGCGCTGGTCACACCGCAATCAACGACAAGGTCGCCAAATTGCGCTTGATGGAACGCGAAGCCCAGCACGAATACCTTGTCATCAACGATTCCGACGTACGTGTCGATAGCGACTATCTGCGAAGAGTGATTGCGCCGTTGCGCGACCCCAAAGTCGGAGGCGTGACTTGTTTCTACGTATCTTCGCGAGAGGGATCATTCGTCGAGAAACTTCAGACGATTGGGATGATTTCAGACTTTTACGCGGGCGTACTCGTGGCGTGGCAGCTTGACGGCGTGCATTTCGCCCTTGGGCCAACCATGGCGTCTACCAAGCAGCGTGTCAGGGGCTTCGGGGGTTTTCAGGTGTTGGAAAACCGGCCCGCAGATGATCTGCTCTTTGGGCGTTTGATTGCCGAACAAGGGGTGGAAATGAAGCTGTTGCCGTTCGCGGTGGAAACGGTTCCTGATTTCCAGGGAGTGGGCGAGCTCCTGGCGAAGCGCGCGCGCTGGATGACGGTGATGAGAGCCATGCGGCCATGGGGCCACTTTGGTTTGCTTTTTACCTGGGGCTTGCCTTGGACAACCCTCGCCGTTTTGGTCCACCCCACACTACCCGTAGCTGCGGCTTACTGGGGTTCATATGTGGTTTGCCGCGCGGCCATGACATGGCTCATCGGAATACAGGGATTACGACAGGCCGGGCTTTGGGCAAAAATGCCGTTGATCCCACTTTGGGACGCCTTGGCGTTTCTAATCTGGATGGTGAGTTTCACGCGAACGTCAATCCGCTGGCGCAACGTGGACTACCAACTCCGAAACGGCCAATTCATTGCGCCCACGGATGCTCTGGTTCCCAATTCCACTACCAAGAGCGATTCGTAGGGCGCAAATCGGCACAACCAATGTTGCGTCCAGCTTTAGCTCACCGGACGCACGTCACTTATGGGCCGCGCCAACAGAGATTCCAGCAGCGAGGCTTGTTTGCTGCCGGCGGTCATTGCGTGGTTCACGCCAATTCACCTGCGGCAGCATGATCGTGGGATCCACTCGGTCGCGATATTTCAGCGCGATATTCATGAGTGAATCAAGAAGGGATTCGGAGAGATAGTGGGGTTGCAGGCCCAGATCAAGAAGCTTGGAATGCTTGGCGTTGTAATAGTGTTGTTCCGCTTCGACGCGAGGATCGGGAAGGTGGTCAATTTCCACCTTCATCCCGAGATCCTTCCCTGCTTCCTGGACCTTTCGCGCGATATCCAGAACGGAGAATTGTTCGGTGAATTGGTTGTACACGCGGCATTCTCCCCTCGCCGCGGGATTAAGACAGGCAAGTTCCACGCATCGAACGGTGTCTCGAATGTCCAGGAATCCTCGCGTCTGGCCGCCCTTCCCATAAACGGTCAAGGGCTGGCCGATGGCAGCCTGCACGCAAAACCGGTTCAGCACGGTGCCGAAGACTTCGTCATAATCCAGGCGATTGATCAGCGCCTCGTCCAACCCTACTTCGTCCGTCATCGTGCCATAGACCACGCCTTGATTCAGATCCGTGGCGCGAAGCCCCCAGATCTTGCAGGTAAACATCATGTTGTGGCTGTCGTGCACTTTGGAAAGGTGATAAAAGGAGCCGGGTTGTTTGGGGAAGGGCAAGAGATCGCGCCGCCCGTTGTGTTCGACATTAATGTAGCCTTCCTCGATATCGATGTTTGGGGTGCCGTATTCCCCCATGGTACCCAGTTTGATGAGATGGCAATCCGGCTGCACTTCGCGAATTGCAAACAAGACATTCAGGGTGCCGACAACATTGTTCGCTTGCGTGAAGACAGCGTGCTTTCGGTCGATCATCGAGTAGGGAGCGGAACGCTGTTCGGCAAAATGGATGATCGTCTCCGGCTCAAACTGCCTGACCGCAGGGAGTAAAAAATCGTAATCCATCACATCGCCCACGAATAGATCGATGGTCCTGCCTGTCAGGCGAGTCCACGTCCTGAGACGGTCGCTCAGAGGAAGGATCGGTGTAAGCGTCTGGGCGCCAACTTCGTGATCCCATTGACGGCGCACAAAATTATCCACAATCGCTACGGAGTGTCCTTTGGCTGAAAGATACAAGGCGGTCGCCCAGCCGCAATACCCGTCTCCGCCCAGAACCATGATCTTCATCGCTTCCCCTCTTCTAGCCACCATCCGGCCCTCCTGTGCGATTTAATTCCCTCTCAGGGTAACTTTAGTTCCCGTGCTCGCAAGGTTCATGGGCACATTTACTGCAAGTGTCGATGCTGCTCTCAAGCAGCTAGCCCCTGTTCCCGGACTCTTTAATTCATAAGGATAGACGTCTCGTTGCGTCCCAATTGGGTACACGAGCAGACCCAATAAGCTTACAAGAACTTTCGAATAATACAGAGAAGAGCTTCACACGGCCCTGGGCAGATACAGGGAAATTTGGATTCGCCCTTCCCTTAATCGTGAGCATCATTTCCTATGGACGAGGGAAGGGAATAAGAATGCAGCGGGTTGGCGGGCGCAGTCGGCACAGGGATGGAAGAACGCCGCGAGGGTACGTTAGCTAACAACAGTTTCCCGCCGCTGGTCGCAACGGTCTGAAAATACTCGTTGCCAACCAGGGCTTCGATGCGCTCGGCACCCCCCTCAGATGCCACTAAGTAATATCTCTCCTCGCTTGTCCACAAGTCTTTGAATTGCGAATCGTTCAGAAAAACAGAGGGAGCGCCCGGCGCCGCCGCCCCGTACTCCAGATTGTGGAATTTACCGTTCAAGAGCAAGGGGTCCTGCCCTGTATAGAAAATAACAGAAGAGAAGTAATAGTAATGGCGATCCACGATGAGTTTTCCGGGAGGTGCCGCCAGGAATGCCTCCGCTAAGGGACGAGAAGAAAGGTAAGGATCGAAGACGACCAGAGCCAGCCGCGCGGCATGAAAAAACAGAACCATCATGACTCCCGACGCCAAAAAGGCGCGCGTGCCGGACCATCGCAGGTTTCCCACGGCCCCCAGCAGGAACGCGGCCCCAGCGACGTATAACGGCAACCTGAGATAGGCAAACGAATCGAACGTAAGATCCAGCATGTGCCCGAGCGATAGCGTATAGGCCGACGGGTGATGCGACAGCGCAGATGCAATATCTCCCGGCGTGGGGAGATTGCGTACGGCAATGGCAATGGCGATACAGGCAAGAGCAGCGAGAGCGGTCGTTGCTCCCAAAACGCGTGTTCCTCGATCGATCCACTTGCCCGCCGCGGCCATTGCGGAGCCAAGCAGAAGAGCCAGCGCCGGATAGCAAGGCATCGAGTAATATTCCTGAGTCGTGGAAAACGTGAAGAAAATGAGGATGAACCCCGCCCAGCAGAGCGCCAGAAGCCGGGTTTGTCCGGCGCGATTGTCAGGTTTGAAAGAAAGTTTCGTGACCGCGGGCAAGTATACCGACCAGGGAAAAAGCCACAAGAGGTGGAACAGCCAGAAGTAAAGTCGCGGAACGGTGTTGTAATCGCGCGGGTACCTTAGGTTAAGAAACCGCAGCAGCTGTTCATTCACAAAATAGAACCACAGGAATCCGTGGTACAGGCCGGGGCCGCTTTGCAGGGTCCAGGCAAAATACGGGGGATTCCGAAGCGTGGCCAACACATGCCAGGGCGCGGCGATCAGCAGCACGATCAGAGAGCCGCTCAGGGGCCGCAACCGCTGCCAGGTTCTGCGGGACAGCAGTTGTTTGGCAAGGAAGAGGTAGATCAGAGCCGCCGCAACAGGGAACACAATGCCTACCAGACTCTTGAGCAAAAGTCCGGCGCCCAGGCTTGCTGCCAGAATGGCCGCCCAAAGTCGCGGCCGTTTTTCCTCTTCATCTAGCGCGCGCAAAAATGCCCAGAGAGCAAGTGCAATCGTGAAAGTGAGCATAACATCGGGGATCTGAATGCGCGTGAAGAGAAACAATCCGACGCACGTGGACATACACAATCCCGCATAAAACCCGGCTCGTTCTCCGAAGGCCCACATGCCGAAAGAGGCGGACAGAAGTGCGAGCGCGATGGAAGCGAGGGCCACCGGAAGCCGACCGGCCCAATCGGCCACGCCGAAAATCTTATAGGAAAGCGCCATAAGCCAATAAATTAACGGAGCCTTTTCCAGATAGACGACGCCGTCCAGGCGCGCGGTCACCCAGTCGCCGCTGGTTAGCATGGTTTTAGCTATTTGTGCCTGCACCGCGTCAACGTCGTCCATAAGGGACGGCGGTGAGACCACGCAGCCCAGGTAGATCGCGGTTGCGATTAGAAAAACGAGGAAAAGCAAGAACGTACGGCGGGTGAAGAGGTCATTGCTCAAGGTAGCTAAATCTTGGCTGGCCATTTCTTCTTTCACGTGAACACGCTACGCACACTGATTTTCCTTCGGACAGGCTGTTTCTTGTCCTACCTTAGCCTCTTGTGGTTCCATGAGGCAAACCCGGTGGTGCGCGAAAGAGATACGCCCGTATCAAGCCTTCTGTGAATTCATTGGAAACTGGCAAGAAACGGCGGGGTGATGCGAAGGGCTTCAGAGAAGCGAATGCCTGGCCGCGCTTAGCACCGGTTTGTCACTCGGCGAGCGCATCAAGGCCTCCGGCTACGCATCTTCGCCTTGCGGATCCAAGTTCGGCTGCGGTCCAAGCTTGATGTGCTCGACGCCTGTATTCTCGCTTGGGGAGTCCTTTTCGGCGCGCTTTTCGAGCTTTCTTTGGGCGCGGCGTTCCGCTTTTTCACGTTGCTTGTCCAACCGCTTCATTTCCTTCTGGCGCTTTTGAAAAGTAGTCGTCATCGAATGCTCCTTGAAATGGAAGTGACGCTGCCTATCGCGTAAGACGGCGCTTCGAAGCTACCAGCGCGGTTCACGAGGCTGGCGCGTGGCTTCGCGGTAGTCTTCGTTGGAGAATCGTTCCTTCCCGCGTCCACCTCCACCACCACCAGGGCGAGGTCCCCCGCCGCCGGCGGCCTTGGGGCGCGCTTCGTTCACTTTCAAGTTGCGGCCGCCCAGCTCTTTTCCGTCCAGGCCGGCTATCGCTTTTGCGGCTTCGTCATCATTGGGCATTTCGACGAAGGCAAAGCCGCGGGCCCGGCCGGTCTCCCGGTCCATGACCAAGTGCACGCGCGTCACTTGCCCGAACGGTTTGAACAGGTCGTTCAGTTCAGCTTCCGTCGTTTGAAAACTCATGTTGCCTACAAAAAGATTCTTCATTCCCATCTCCTTAATTTCTTTATCCTTGGAACGAACTCTCGAGAAAAATCCGAAATCGGCCCGAGCGCGACGAATGGCGCAATTTTCGCAGGGCCTTGGCTTCGATCTGCCGGATGCGTTCGCGTGTAACGGCGAAGGTCTGACCCACTTCCTCGAGCGTGTGATCGTTGCCGTCATCCAGGCCAAAGCGCATCCTGATGATTTTTTCTTCGCGGGGCGTAAGCGTCTTCAGCATCGACGCCATCTTCTCCCGAAGATTGAGATTGATGGCCGCGTCTGACGGCGACTCAATGTTCTTGTCCTCGATGAAGTCCCCGAGGTGCGCTTCGTCTTCTTCCCCAATGGGCGTCTCGAAGGAGAGTGGCTGCTGCGCAATTTTCTTTGTCCTGCGCACGGCCTCCACCGGGATGTCCATGCGCTTCGCGATTTCCTCGGAGGTCGGCTCGCGGCCTAGCTCCTGGAGCAACTGCTGGCTGGTGCGAACCTGTTTGTTGATCGACTCGATCATGTGCACGGGGACGCGGATCGTGCGCGCCTGATCGGCAATAGCCCTGGTGATCGCCTGACGAATCCACCAAGTGGCATACGTCGAAAACTTGTAGCCGCGGCGCCACTCGAATTTGTCGGTACCCTTCATGAGGCCGATATTGCCCTCTTGGATCAAGTCCAGGAACTGCAGGCCGCGGTTGGCATACTTCTTCGCAATAGAAACTACGAGGCGAAGGTTTGCCTCCGTCAATTCCTTCTTGGCTTGGTCGGCTTCCGCTTCACCACGCCGAATAAGAGCGAGCGTGCGCTTCAGACTGGCTACGCTGACCTCGCTGGAATCATCGATTTCTCTGAGCTGCGCGCGACAAGAGCGCAGTTGCTTGCGCGCTACCCGGGCGGCATCGCCGCGCGCGGCGTTGCACCTGCGTTCCAGCCGTGCGGCTTCACGCTCGATGGAGTTCAGCCGCTCGACGGTATGCCGCATGATGTCGATCAGCCGCTTTTTCTCCTGTTCCTTGAAGTCGATGGAACGGACCAATCGCGACATGGTGATGCGCGTTCGCGCCACCTGCCCCCGGGCCGCCAGATAGGCGCGCCGATGGGACTTTCGCGCGTTCTCCAGCCGGGTCGCTTGCTTGAGCCCGGCAGCGTAGTGCTTCTCAATCTTGTCGATGATCCTCAGCGTGCTGCGGGTCCTGTCCTCAAGGATATCGGCGGTCAATTCCTCTTCGTCGAACTTCACGATCTCCTTGATCCGCCGGACGCCGTTGCGCAGTCCCGCGCCAACGGCCATCAACTCCTTCAAGACGATCGGAGAGCGCGAAATGGCTTTGAGCACCAGCAGCTGACCGCGCTCGATACGCTTGGCGATGGTCACCTCGCGTTCGCGCGTCAATAGCGACACTACACCCATCTCCCGCAGGTACATCCGGACGGGATCGTTGGAGCTGTCCGACGGGCGCGGTGCCAGATAAGCGTCGGTCTCTTCGACGCGGACAGGTTCGTCGCGACTGATCTCGATGTGCTCAGGGACGGCGAGGGCCGGGTTTGCAGCCTTCGCCGCCGCCACGTCTTCGTAGATTTCGATACTTTCGCGCTCGAAAGTGGAGAACAGCTTGTCGAGCACTTCCGTGGCGTGCTCCTCGATGGGAAGAAGCTCAATCACCTCGTCATGGAGAAGATAGCCGCGTTCCTTGCCTAGATTGACGAGGTTACGGACCTGTTCGTCTTTTTCCTGGATTGCCAGCGACAAATATTCCCCCCAAAGTCCCAGGCACGGTTGGCCGGGCCTGGCGCGAAGCCGCGTTATAACAGAGCCAATACTGGTACGTCGTTTCGTAGATAGGAAAGGACGAAGTACGGGTTGCAGACGTGATGACTGGATGCCACGCTGCCCTGAGCTCTGGTTGTCCCGACCCCTCGGGCGTCACGATGCCTCTTGTCTCCGAAGCAAATATATTGTAACAGTTTCGCGTCGTTAGCTGTTCAAAATAGCAGTAAAAGAGCGCCCTCAGGGGCCAAGCGTTGGCCGGCAGGGTCTACGCCGAGAGGCCGTGCCTGGACGCTGCTACCCCTCCATTTGCGCCTGCAGGACTTCTCCTGGAAGCCGAACCATTCGGGACGCCGGCGCGGCTGAGACGGAAGCGATTGTGTCCCGAGCCCGGTCCTTACGTTCTGGCCGATCGCTCCCCAAATCCAACCTCTCCATCCGCGTGCCAAGCGTACGCTCCAACTGGAACAACTCGGATCGCTGGTCTCGCGTAAACAGGGTGGAAGCGACGCCGTGTTCGCCCGCGCGTCCGGTGCGTCCGACGCGGTGGATAAAGTTTTCGGGTACTTCCGGCAAATCGTAGTTGATCACGTGGGCGATGTCCTGCACGTGGATTCCGCGCGAAGCAAGGTCCGTCGCCACCAAAACGCGGTAACGCCCCTGTTGAAAGCCGGCCAACGCGCTGGTGCGCTGCGATTGCGAGCGATCACCGTGGATCATGGCGGCCTGGATGCCTTCGCGGTTTAGGTTCTTGGCGATTCGCTCGGTCCCGCGCTTAGTGCGCGAGAACACAAGGCATCGGCCGGGCTCTTTGGTAAGGAGGTGGTGCAGGGCGCCCTGCTTGCCGTCAACCGTGACCTCGTACGCTTGCAGGCGCACATTCTCCGAAGGCTTCAGCGTTGAACCGAACGCGAGACGCACGGGGTTCCTTGTGTAATCCTTCACGAGGTTGGCCATAGCGCCTTCCATCGTTGCGGAAAAGCACAGCGTCTGGCGCTCTTTGGGCAGTATCGCCGCTATCCTACGAATCGCCGGAAGGAATCCCATATCCAGCATGCGGTCCGCTTCGTCGAGCACAAGGATCTGCAGCTCGCGGAAATGAATCAGCCGGCGGTCGAGGAAGTCTTCCAGCCGTCCGGGAGTGGCCACGACCAGGCCAGGCCCTTTGCGGATGGCGTGCAATTGTTGGACTTCGGACAAGCCGCCGACGACTAGAGTGGCGGGTGGAAGTTGTTTGCCGCGCAGGGCGTTGTACTGATCCACAACTTGCATGGCGAGCTCGCGGGTGGGAACAAGCACCAGCGCGGCGATTCCCGGCGAAGTACGCCGTAGGAGCTTTTCTAGCACCGGAACCAGGAACGCGAGCGTCTTGCCCGTGCCGGTTTGTGCCGTCGCCAGCACATCTTTACCTTCCAGGGCGTGCGGGATTGCCGCAGCCTGGACCGGAGTCGGTGTCGAAAAACGAGCAGACGACAGGCGCTCCTTCACATAGGAAGAAATCGGAAGTTCTGAAAAAATTTGCATTTAGCTTTCTTGCTGGCGCAATCGCAGCGCGCACGCGGAAATCCGGGCGAACATGGCGAATTAACAGCCAGTCTTATTTTTAAATTACGCTGAAAACGTACGGAGGAGACTGAGGGCGGGTTTTCTCAGATCAGGTCTTGAACCAGAGGGACCGCACAACACAACCGCGGTATTAAGCGCAAAAAGAGTGTACCACAGATGGGAGAAAAGCGCCATCTGGTCTGAAGGATCGATCGGGTTCATGGTTGCAGCAAGGAAAGCGGCCTCAATGCTTGCTTCGCTTACCGGGAGCGACGCTGCTTTTTGCCCAGCGGTGGATTGCTCTTTTTCTGGAATCGAGCTGCATCTGTCTCTCGACGTTATCCGGATCCCGGCGCTTGCTTATCCCGCCGCCGGAATCCTCGCGAAAATGAAGCGGATCTCTCAGGTTCTGCAATTCCCGGTAATAATAGAGCGGCGTGGGGTGCTTCCCTCCGAAACGGAGCCCCCTTAAAAACTCGACTTCCTGTTCCGTCGCGCCCCCATTGACGGACTGCTTCAGGAATTGCGTGAGCCCCGGCTCTTCCTCGGTTCCGGCAGCTTCTCTTTCGACAAACTCGAATTTCTTTGCATAACCGGGAATAAGTCTGCGATTCAAGACAATTTCCATGCCGAAAGTCGCGAGATCGATGTCCCAGGATTCGATCAGCGGGTCCAGAAACGAGACGCAATCTTCGCTCGATACGTTGAACACATCGGTGTCCAGGAACTCCAGGATGTTGACGCGCATGGCCTCGTAGCTGCGGCCGCTGAGTCGCGCCACGGACTGAAGCCAGGTTTCGCTTTCCAGCTCGTCTTTCGCGACGGTCTTGACTACGTCCAGCAGTTTTTGCGTGACCAAGCGCTCGAGTTCGCCGAACGGCTGCTTCTCGAAAATGACCCTTATCTGTTTTTCCTTTCCTGGCGCGCACTTGCGGAGAATCAACTCTCGAACTTCCTTAAACAAGGGCTTCGGGGGGCCCTCCAGATTCCGCTTCAACACTTCCTTGCGCTGATGGTCTGCCAGCTTCGAAAGCTTGCCGCTCGGGAGTTTCAGGAATTTGCCGATCTTTTCGTAGATGTCGGTGCGGCCCGGCTCCGGCGGCAATTTCTTGCCTGTAAGCAGCTGCGAGATGTAGGACTCCGTCACCTTAGCGGCCGCCGCCAAATCGCGCTGTTCCAGGCCCAATTCCTGCAGTCTCCGTTTGATGGCTAAACAGACGTCCACAAGAGTCTCCCTGAGTGGTTAACTACCTTAGATTAAACAGCGTACATGGTCGCAGTTTTAACTTGACAGGTCAAGTTAATTAACCTACTGTGGTTAAGCATTCTGTCCTACCAACACACGCCTGTCTTTCCTGCAAGGCACGCGGCACCGGTTTCAAGTTCTTAGGACTTCGTTGGAGATGAAAATGAAGACCATGCGACTGCTGTTTTTTTGTCTGCTCGCCCTGCTTTTATCGGCCCCCCTGCTCCAGGCCCAGGATTTTTCCAAATATCGCAACTTTTCACTCGGCATGGGCTTGCCCGCGCTGCTGAAATACACCGGCCAAAGAATGGCCGACGCGAAGGTAGTTCACTCGCGTCCGGCGCTGATTCAGGAAGTGACCTGGTGGCCGACGTACGCCCCGGGAATAACCGCGCAATCCGACGCCGTGCGTGAGATCGTGTTTTCGTTCTACAATGGCGAGCTCTATAAAATGACGGTAACCTACGACCGTGCCTCCACCGAAGGGCTCACGTCGCCGGACATGATGCGGGCGATTACGGCAAAATATGGCCCCGTGGCGAGCGTTCCGCTGGCGATCGATTCGGCGGCGGACGATCGATACGATTTGACCCCCCAAATCGTTGCGTCCTGGGAAGGTCCCCAGTATTCGGTTGATCTTGTCCGCTTCGCCTTCACCGATGATTTTGGGCTGCTTATCTATTCGAAGCGCGTCAATACGGACGCTAACCTGGCGATTGCGGCAGCGGTGAAACTGGAAGAGCGAGAGCGCCCGAAGCGAGAAGCGGAGCGCCAGCAAAAGGAAACAGACGACCTCGAAGCGACGCGGCTGAAGAACCAGAAAGTATTTCATCCCTAAAAGTAGCTAAGCCCCTCGCGGGCAAAGGTAGAAATGGACAAACTCTACATTGGGAATCTCTCCGGGCAAATAACCGACAGTGGACTGGAAGCGATATTCAGCAGCAAGGGATTTCAGGTGACCTCCGCGCGAGTGATTTGCGATCGAGAAGGCGGGCGCTCGCGGGGCTTCGGATTTGTTGAACTCGGTTCGAACGACGCGGCGCGTGCCGTCACGGAGATGAACGGATTCGATGTAGATGGCCGCGCGCTGCAGGTGATGGAATCGCATTGGCAGGACCCCCGCAGCGGGGGATGTCGTACTGGCCGGGTGTACTCCGGAGCGCGCGCCGGCAGCAATAGCCGCCGGAGCTCCTAATGCACCGCAACGCCCGACCCGGTTGTGTTCTTGTCGCGACAGGCACCATATGAGCAACGCAATCATTGTCCAGTACATGGGATTCGAAGCGAAGCGGCTGACACGCGAATACACCTTCAATGTGCGCGAAGCGGGGCAGGATCGCGAGTTCACGTTCAATATTGCCAACGAGGCGTTTGTCTCGCACCACGCCAGCTATCAAGACGCGCCGGGCATCTGCGCGCTCAGGCTCCACGTTGAGTTGGCCACTTATTCGAATAATCCTCCCGCGACGCAATACGAGATTACCCGCGCAGAATTAGACACTTATAGGCAGGCACGTTTGCCAAAGCGTGGGCGCAAGGCACGAGAGAATTTTTAGCTGCGCCAGAGGGCGGCGATAAACCGTTACAAGCGATCTGCATCCGCTGCTGTTGGACCCAAAGCTAATCCAAATGTACGACTTGGCGCGAGCGAGGTAGAGCGCTGCACAGCGCACATCTCCGCCAATTGATGTTGGACGGCCGTCTGCTGCCGTGCGAGACTTTGCCCGTGAACAAGGCTATATTTTTCGCGGGAATAATCCTGGCGGCCAGCGGCCTGGTTTCACCGGCGATCGCTCTGCTCGGAGGGCTCATCTACGGCCTGACGCTGGCGCATCCATTTCACGTCGAGAGCCGGAATCTGACTAAGTTTTTGCTGCAAACCTCGGTAGTCGCGCTGGGCTTCGGGATGAATCTCCACGAAGTTCTTCAGGCCGGACGCTCCGGTTTTCTCTACACCGCGCTGAGCATCACAGCGGCGATGCTGTTGGGGCTGGGCCTCGGATATATTATCCACGTCGCCAAGAAGCCTTCCTTTTTGATTAGCGCGGGAACAGCAATCTGTGGCGGAAGTGCCATTGCCGCGGTCGGACCCATTGCCGGAGCGAGCGAAGAAGAAATGGCGGTTTCGCTGGGAGCCGTGTTCATCCTGAATTCGGTGGCCCTGTTCCTTTTTCCGCCTGTTGGCTTGGCACTGCACATGAGCCAAAGCCAGTTCGGGCTGTGGTCGGCGCTGGCCATCCACGACACCAGTTCGGTGGTCGGCGCGACGGCAAAATACGGTCCGACGGCGCTTGCCATCGGCACCACCATCAAGCTTGCCCGGGCGCTGTGGATCGTTCCGCTGTCCCTGGGGACTGCGGTAGTGTGGAAGAGCAAGGCGCGCATTCAGTGGCCGTGGTTCATCCTGTTCTTTTGTTTGGCCGCGCTGCTCAATACCGCGCTGCCGCAATTCAGCGCGGCTTTCGGCGCCCTGAGCTACGCCGGTACGTTAGGCCTGACGGTGACCCTATTCTTGATCGGTGCCAGTCTAAACAAGGAAACGCTCCGGAAGGTCGGCGTCCGCCCGCTGCTGCAAGGCCTCGCGCTGTGGGTGATTGTCGGAACCGCGACGCTCGCGCTCATTTTGTTTAACTGGATTCGAGTGTAACAAGGCCCGCGTTTCGCCATTCAAGTCAAAGGAGCGGCCATGAGTCAGGCCAATGGAATTGTCGACAAGCTCAGTCATCACTCCGTAGCGGATACGGTGGAGAAGCTGAAGGGAATTCTGCTGAGTAAGGGAGTAATGCTGTTTGCGATCGTTGACCACAGCGGGGAGGCGGAGAAGGTGGGGATGAAAATGCGCCCCACCAAGCTGCTGATCTTCGGCAGCCCGAAGGCAGGGACGCCGTTAATGCAGGCGGCGCCCAGCGTCGCGATCGATTTGCCTCTGAAAATCTTGGTCTGGGAGGATGAGCAAGGCAAAGTGTGGGTTTCGTTCAACAGCCCGGCCTATCTGCAGCAGCGGCATGGCATATCGCCAGATTTAGTACAAAACATAGCGGTCGTAGAAGCGCTGGCTGCCAAAGCGGCAGAATGATATTACGAATTGTGGCAACGTCCTTCGGGTTTCGAACAGGCTGTTTCGGCCAACCGCCCGGCAAATCTCGAAAATTGCCCGACTTTTCAGGGCGCTGCGGCTCTCCGGCTGCGAGCGGTTCGCACGAAATTCAGAAAGCGATGCGCCAGTTCGCGAATCCGCCCTTCCTGCCGGCTTTGCACCGCTTCTTTGGGAATTAGCTCGCGTCCAATGCCAATCGCCACCGCTCCCGCCAAAATAAAGTTGGCCGCCGTTTGCTGGTTCACGCCCCCTGCGGCGATCAGGGGAATTTTAGGGAAAGGCCCCTTCAAGGCGCGAATGTAACTATCGCCGCCGACTTGCGCGCACGGAAATACTTTTACAAAATCCGAGCCCGCTTTCCATGCGGTGACAATTTCCGTGGGCGTGAGGGCGCCGGCCATCATGGTCAAATTTCTTTGCTTGGCGAATTCCACGATCCCCAGGTCGAGGCCCGGGCAGGTCAGAAATTGCACGCCGGAGTCCACGCAGAGGCGCGCGGTTTCAAGGTCCAGGACGGTCCCTGCACCGACGATCACCTCCGGAAGGTTTTTCACCAGGTGCGAAATCACTTCTATCGCGCCCGGCACGGTCATGGTTATTTCGACAATTGGGATTCCGCCGCGGGCAACCACCTCTGCGGCGAAGAGAGCGTCTTCAGGAGAAGACGTGCGAACCGCGGGAACGATTCCGATTTCCTGAATCTTGGCGCAGACCTCATTTTTGTCCAACTGGTTTCCCTCGCGATTCTGCTGCCAAGCCTTTCAGGTGTGAATTCATTTGCATTTGACCTTGAGCACAAATCTGTTGGTTCCGCGTCGCCAATGATATCCTTTACAATGAAGAGGTAAGCCGGTCAAGGGCATACGACTGGCTTGATGCGCGCAGGTTTGCGCATCTGGATTTTATGAGAGTGTGGGTCTACAAAAGTTTTGTTACGAAGGCCGCCTTTTGGGCCTTCGCAGCCTTCTGCTGGCTCCTGGGAATTTCGGGGCGAGGGGTGACTGCGACTGCCCTCCTTGGACAGGCGCCTACCCATTTTGCCATCGCTGATTTTGACGGAGATAACCGCCCGGATCTCGCCAGCGTGCACGTCGGCCAAAGCAACTCGACCAGTGCCCGCTACTGGATTGCGTTTGATCTGAGCGGCGGCAGTGGCCAGACCGTGGGCATCACGGCGCCCGCGGGCGGGCTGCAAATTACGTCACGCGACGTAAACGGCGACACCTTTCCCGACGTCATTGTCACCACGGCGTGGACCAATAAACCCGTTGCGATTCTTTTGAACGACGGTTTTGGTAACTTTACGGCTTCCGATCCTGCTAAATTTCAAAGCGCATTCGCAGCTTCCGAAATGTCCTGGACGTTCGCGGCGGATGAAATCAGGGATACCGCTGCCGCGCTCCTTCTTTCGCGCGGCGGCTCTGGCGATTGCCGGACAGAGGGCGGGTATTTGTTGCCCAGGGGAATGACCCTTCCGCTCGCCGTACGCGCTGGCTCTGGGTTACTTCCGGCTTCCGTATCTCCCTTTATTGGTCGCGCTCCACCCTTTCCCCAGCGCTCTTAACGCAAAACTAACAAACACGGAATATAGTGCACCTGGCGGCGCAAGTGTCCGCAGACAGCGTGCGTGCCAGTGTTGAACTCACCCCGGCTTCACAAATATTCGGTTTCGTGTACTAACGCATTGGGAGGTTTCATGAAGCGGTCATCGAGGCGCCTGTGGTTTGGGCTCTTCCTCGTTGCGGTTTCTGCGCGAAGTGCTTGGGCGCAAAAGGCGCTGACGTGGCAGGAGGTTCGGGACAAGTTTGAGTCGGCGAACCCGACATTACGCGCCGGGCAGATTGGGATCGATGAATCCCGCGCACAGGAGATCACGGCGTTTCTTCGTCCGAATCCGAATTTCGCCCTGGCGACAGATGGGACCCAAATCGCGCGCTACAAAGGAGTCTGGCAGCCGCTCACCGGCACTCAGTTCTCACCCAACCTTAGCTATCTCCACGAACGGCAGCACAAGCGGGAATTGCGGCTGGAGAGCGCTCAAAAGGAGACAGGAATAGCTATTTCCGGCCAGGCGGACCTAAATAGAACTCTTCTGTTTACTTTGCGCATGGCCTTCATTCAAACGCTACAGGAAAAAGCGATCTTTGACATGGCCAAGGAAAATCTTTCGTATTACGACCATCTTCTGGACGTGAATCGCGAGCGATACAAAGCGGGGGCTATCGCGCAGGTGGATTTGGACCGCCTGGAATTGCAGCGGGTGCAGTACGAATCGGACTTGCAAACCGCGGACGTGAATCTGCGAACGGCGAAGATTCAGCTTCTTGCGCTATTGAACGACCGCACGCCGGTGGAGCAGTTCGACGTCACGGGGCCGTACGATTTTTCCACGCAAATTGCTTCGCGGGACGAGGTCCGGCAGATGGCATTGGATGCGCGGCCGGACCTAAAGGCGGCTGTTGAAGCCATAGACAAAGCCCAGACCGATCACAAGCTTGCGGTTGCGAACGGCTCAACTGATCCAACCTTCAGCGCGTGGTATACGTACAACCCCTCGTTTAATAACCCATTTGCGCACCAAACGGTCGGCGCCAGTGTCAGCATCCCCCTCCGCATCTTCGACCGGAATCAAGGGGAGAAGAAGCGCACGGAACTGGACATCGACCGGAACGAGAAACTGATGGAGGCGACTCGGACGCAGGTCTTCAGCGATGTGGATTCCGCTTACGCCACCGTGACGAGTACGGTGGTCCTCCTGCAACCGTATAAGGACCGCTATCTAACGCAGGCCTCGAGAGTCCGGGACACAATTGCGTTTTCCTACGAACACGGCGCCGCATCCCTTCTCGATTTTCTGAATGCCCAGGCCGACTACCGGAGCGTTCAGGTCAACTACCTGAACTTGGTTGCTTGCTATCTGAACGCCGCAAGCCAACTGAATCTTGCCGCCGGACGTGAGGTTATCCCATGAAACGCGCCAGCACGGCAGCGATGGCCGCGTTTTTTGCCTCCAGTTATTTCCTGGCGGCTTGCAGCGGCGGCAAAGCGGATCCGAAGGCAGAAGCGCCACCTCCGGCAACGGTCGAGCAGGAGCAGGACCTGAACGTGGTGCAGGTGGATCATCCGGAGCAGTTTCCGCTGGCCACGGCAGTCGCGTATGAGGCCGCATCCCAGTTGAACGCAACCGGAACCGTCACTCCGGACATCTCCCGCAGCGTGCCGGTTATTTCGATTGCCACCGGCCGCGTAGTGGAAATCAAAGCGCGGCTCGGAGACACCGTAAAAAAGGGTCAACTCCTGCTGCGCGTGCAGAGCGCGGACGTGTCCGCGGCCTTTTCCGACTATCGAAAGGCAGTCGCCGACGAGAAGCTATCGAAAATTCAGTTCGACCGCGCCAAGCTGCTCTACGACAAGGGCGCCATCTCGCTGAACGATTTCCAGACTGCGGAAGACGTCGAGAATAAGGCCCAGGTCGACGTGGAGAATACCACTGAGCGGCTTCGCGTTCTCGGTGGGAGCATCGATCATCCTGCCGCAATTGTTGACATTGTCGCTCCAGCTTCCGGCGTGATTACCGATCAGCAGGTCACCAATGCCGCCGGTGTGGCCGGGCTGGGTTCGCCAAATCCGTTCACGATTTCGGACTTATCTAACGTGTGGATTCTTTGCGATGTCTACGAAAACGATCTGGCCGACGTGCATGTGGGCGAAACAGCGGAAATCCGCCTGAACGCATACCCAGACAAGGTTTTTACCGGGCGCATTAGCAACGTGGGACCGGTCCTCGATCCGACGCTGCGCACCGCCAAAGTGCGCATTGAAGTGCACAATCCGGGAATCATGCGCGTCGGCATGTTTGTCACCGCCACATTCCACGGGCAGAAAAAGGAAACGCGCGCGGCGGTTCCCGCTGCTGCCATTTTGTACCTGCACGATCGAGACTGGGTCTACGTCCCGACGGGCGGCAACAAGTTCCGCCGCACGGAAGTCGTTGCCGGAAACGCCTTGCCGGACAAAATGCAGGAAATCATTTCGGGCATTAAGCCGGGGCAGCAGGTGGTCAGCAACGCATTGGTGTTGCAGAACACCGTGGAGCAATAAGTGGATCTTCGTCAAGACTCCCGAAGGGTACTCCGGTAATGCGCGCGCTCATCGATGTCGCGCTCAACAATCGTTTGATGGTGATAGCGCTTACCCTCCTCCTGCTGGTGTGGGGCGCCATATCGTTTCATAACCTTCCGGTAGAAGCGTATCCGGACGTTGCCAACAATTACGTCCAAATAATCACGCAATGGCCGGGACGAGCAGCGGAAGAGGTGGAGCAGCAAGTCACCATCCCTATTGAGATTCAGATGAACGGAACGCCGCACCTGACCCACCTTCGCTCCGTTTCGCTCTTCGGTCTATCAAGCGTAATGCTCATCTTCGATGATGACTCGATCAACGACTGGAACCGCCAGAAAGCGTTGGAACGACTCTCGCAGGTCACGCTGCCGAATGGCTTGCAGCCGCAAATGGGTACGGACTGGAGCCCGGTGGGACAGATTTTCTGGTACACGCTGAAGAGCACCAATCCGAAGTATGACCTGATGGAATTGAAGTCGATCGAGGATTGGACTCTCGAAAAACAATTCAAGTCTGTTCCCAACGTCGTAGACGTGGTTAGTTTTGGGGGCACAACCCGCGAATACCAGGTTCGCCTGGATCCCACAAAATTAGTGGCTTACGGCCTGAGCATCAGCCAGGTTGAACAACAACTCGCCAACAACAATACCAACGCCGGCGGGAGCTTCGTTGAGGCCGGGTTGCAGCAGGTCAATGTTCGCGCCTTGGGACTATTTACCAACGTCGCGGACATCGAACAGACGCTGATCAAGACGCAGAACGGAACTGCCATTCGCGTGAAGGATATTGGCGTCGTCACGCAGGGGCCGAAGATTCGCTTGGGGCAAATCGGCAAAGCCATTCGGCGCGCCGACGGCTCGGTGCTCGATAGCGAAGATGCCGTGGAGGGAATCGTCCTCCTGCGGAAGGGCGCCAATGCGGATGAAACGCTGGTAGCCATTCATGAAAAGGTGAAAGAGCTAAACGAACGCATTCTTCCACCGGGCGTGAAGATTGTTCCGTTTCTGGACCGCAGCGACCTGGTGCATCTGACGACGCACACGGTTCTTCATAACCTGACCGAAGGCGTGCTGCTGGTCTCCGTCATTCTCTTCTTTTTTCTCGGCAATTTTCGTGGCGCCATCATTGTGGCCCTGACCATTCCGTTTTCTCTGCTGTTTGCCTCCATCTGTCTCGACCTCAACAAGATTCCTGCCAATCTTCTCTCCCTAGGCGCGCTGGATTTCGGCATGGTGGTCGACGGCACCGTGGTGATCATTGAAAACATCGTGCGCCACTTTAGCTTGCCAGCCAGCGCGCACAAGACGCCGCTGGAGCGAATTCGCGACGCGGTACAGGAGGTTTTGCGGCCGGTCTTTTACGCACGCGCCATCATCATTGCTGCATACCTGCCCATTTTTACGCTGCAGAGCGTCGAGGGGCGCCTCTTCAAGCCCATGGCCTGGACGGTTTCCTTCGCGCTGCTTGGCGCCCTTGTCTTTTCTATACTCATCGCCCCCGTGCTCGCGCTGCTTCAGTTCCGTCACGGTGTACGCGAATGGCACAACCCCGTCATGGCCTTTCTGCGCGAGAAATATCGCGTAGCCCTGATGTGGGCCATCGAGCATCGACTTGTGACAGTGGGAGTTGGCGCTGCAGCTTTCACAATTGCGGTGTTCCTTATGGTCAGCGGCGTGATCGGCTCGGAATTCCTGCCGCATCTCGATGAAGGCGCCATCTGGGTGCGTGGAACACTCGCGCCCAGCACCGGACCTACAGAGGGTGTGCGTGTCTCAACCCAGGCGCGTGTGCTGCTCGCTTCGTTTCCCGAGGTCAAAGTCGTTACCAGCCAGGTGGGCAGGCCTGATGACGGCACGGACACCACCGGTTTCTTCAACACCGAATACTTCGTCGATCTCAAGCCCAAGGACGAGTGGCGACCGACATTTCACCAGGACAAAGAGGAACTCATCGCCGCGATGGACCGCGAGCTCAGCAAGATGCCAGGCATTCTCTGGAATTTTTCCCAGCCCATCGCGGACAACATGGAGGAAGCAGTCAGCGGCGTGAAGGGCGAGCTGGCCATCAAGCTTTATGGCGAAGACCTGCGCGTGCTGGAAGAAAAAGGCGACGAAGTAGTTAGCGTCATGCGGCGTGTTCCTGGTGTGGAGGACCTGGGATTGTTTCGCGTGCTGGGGCAGCCCAACTTGAACATCACCGTCGAGCGGCAGCAGGCGGCGCGCCACGGCATCAACGCGGTGGACGTGCAGGATGCCGTGGAAACCGCGGTCGGCGGAAAAACCGTGAGCCAAGTGCTGCAGGGCGAGCAGCGCTACGATCTCGTGGTGCGCTATCAGGCTCCGTATCGTGGCACCAAGGAGGCGATCGAGAATGTCCGGTTGGTGTCGCCCACGGGAGAGCGCGTCGCGCTAGAGCAGCTCGCCAAGGTGGAAGTGCGCGACGGCGCCTCCGAAATCTATCGCGAAGAGAATTCCCGCTACGTCGCCATCAAATACAGCGTTCGAGGCCGGGACCTGGGCAGCGCGGTAGAAGAAGCTATGAAGCTCGTAGGTAGCGAAGTAAAGCTGCCAGAGGGCTATCACATCGACTGGGCGGGCGAATACGAAAGCCAGAAACGCTCTCAGCGGCGGCTGATGATTGTTGTGCCCATCACCATCCTCGTCATCTTCATCGTTTTGTACGCCATGTTTGCCTCTGCGAAATGGGCCGGGTTGATCCTCGCAAACGTAGCCATTGCACCTATTGGGGGGCTGCTAGCGCTGTTGATGACCGGCACGCACCTCAGTGTGTCTTCCGGCGTCGGGTTTCTGGCCCTTTTTGGCGTCTCCGTGGAAACGGGCGTAATTATGCTGGAGTACATCAACCAGCTTCGCGCTGCGGGCCATACAATCGAGGCCGCAGCTACCGGAGGCGCTGTCCTTCGGCTGCGTCCCATTATGATGACCATGCTCGTTGCGACTCTAGGCTTGTTACCCGCGGCGCTGTCTCGCGGCCTCGGTTCGGAT
>Ga0210409_10001726_pt1 | contig 27653 bp, 29 predicted proteins | sample IncBWH17MmetaG_FD_161649 | JGI IMG/M metagenome (GOLD analysis project Ga0210409, IMG submission 161649) | Forest soil microbial communities from Barre Woods Harvard Forest LTER site, Petersham, Massachusetts, United States - Inc-BW-H-17-M | ecosystem: Environmental > Terrestrial > Soil >...
CGAAACAGAAGACCTGAGTCTCCGGTTGTAAACAGGCAGGATCGTGACGGGCGAACGTGGCTGAACGGCCTGTGTTTGCCGAGTTGTCAGGATGGCGCCTGGCCAGAAAGCATAGAATAGCGCAGCCGCGGGAGGGTCTATGCTGGTACGTCATCTCCCATTCCTCTGGCTGCTGTTACTATCGCAAACGCTTCCCGCTGGACTAGGAGTGGAGATTGCCCCGCGCCTTTCTGGGCTGACGATTTTTCTACTGCTCGCTGACCTGCGATCCGGCCTTGGTGATGCTGCCTTTTACGAGACCAGTCTGAATCTTGAGCTTCTGCTGCGGGTGTAGATCCACCGTGGTGTCGAAGGGCAGGTAGCCCGGTAAAGCGATACGGAGGCGGTGCTGTCCGGGAGTAAGAAGCATGGCTTTGCCCACGCCGTCAAACTCGTCTACGTGGCCGGCATATTGACCGTCGACAAAGACAGCCGCACGGGAGGGGGTGGCGGCTATTTTCAATTCGCCGGTGGCGTCCTTGGTTGGCAGCCGGGCCGATTTCACCAACTCGACTTTGACTTCGTGGGTCTGCCCAGGCTCCAAGATGACCTCCTTGACAAACTCGTTGTACCAGGCCTGGCGGATGACAATTTCGTGCTTGCCGGGCAAGAGCATTAGCTTCTTGTCACCTGCAAGTTCTTTCACAAAGCCTACGTATTGCCCGTCTACCCACACTCCCGCGGTCTTTTCGTCTTTGCTGTGAGCGGCGAATCGCAACTCGGACTGCAACCGGTCCTCGGCGCACACCACGCTTATCAACAAAATCACTACCACTGGCATCACTCTACGATTGGACATTTGGCTCTCCAAAGACAAACAACATTTTCGGTGATCATCTTGCGCAGCCACTAGCTGTGTAACGTTAGCGTCAGGACCAGCGCAAGCGCCGTCACGAGCGATGTCGCCGTCATTGTCTTAATCCGCTCTGAGTCGCCTGTATCCGTTGAAAAGCTCCTTTGTGACCCTACAATCAGCCGGAATTGACACGCGCGCACAGATCTGGGTCGGCTGGATGGCGGCGCTCGGGAAGTGAGTTCGGAATCGAGCTGGGTTCTCAGCTCACTTGAGAAGCAACTGCTTCCTTTGGCTAGGCAATTGTGGCGCGTGCGGTGCACGTTGAGGATCGGGTGAGTCCAGTAAAGGAGCTGTACACTTTCCGTAGGTTTTTCATCGGTGCTTCCTGGATTTTTCTGGTCGCTGTTTTCTGGCAGAAGTTCCTTTGATGAGGTAGTTGGCGAAAGATCCCCATTGCGCTCATTGCGCAATCCAGAACGCCTCAAAAGGCGAACAGAAGGCGCGAAATTGTGCAAAGGCCTGATTTCGCGTTGTCGAAACCGCTTACTATCCCGCGCCTTGAGCAATCATGAGAGTTGTCAGCATGCTGTTGCTCGCTTTTCTAGCGAGCGTAGTCGCCTTCGGGCATTCGGGTCGAGCCCCCCTTACCTGGGAAAAGAGTGGTGGTGTAGCTAGTTCCGATGGCCCCGTCGTGTCGGTTTTTGGCAGCGGAGAATTACCGTATACGTGGGCTAAGTTTGGATCGGATCTACGCCACAGGCCCGATGGTGTCTTCCGTTACTGTGAGTAGCCTGAGGAGGCTATGGAAACTGAAGAGGTGGAAAACACGGTGAAGCAGTTGTGTGCCGAGGCCAGCGCACAGCGGGACCGACGCAAGTTCAAGAACGTGTTGATCCAGCTGAAAGAGTTCCTGCACGAACACACGGAAGTGCTCAGATCGATGTCAGACGACACGTTCGAGGCGCTGCGCAAAGTCTGGCATTAATAAAGGGCACACACCCGAATTACTTGTTGGGAGCCGATGGAAATACCTGTCTGACTGGACGGGTATTTCGTACTCGCGAGAGCGGGCGCTTCGTTTAGTTCCGTTCCAATGCTTCCTGGTGAGCCTAATCACAGCTGTCGCTGACCATTTCTAAATTCGTAACCAATCAGGTCTCAGTCTCGGTAGGGTTTTTGTGCACCTCGGCTTTCAAATCTTCTTTCATACCGTGAAAAGCGGCATTTGAAACCGCACCGTCAACTTTGACCTTGTGTCCGACATGATCCTCTAATCTGACGTTGTCGCTCTTGAGTTCCCACTTCGCGTGTTCTGCAATCAAAACGATACTTGTTGGCGTGGTCATCCTTTTGAAGACAGCCAGTGACAGTTCGCGTTGTCCGACTCGCGTCCTGCGTGTCCTGAGCTGCGCCCATGAGAAGCAGGCTCACACAAACCGGTAATGCAATAAGGCACAATCCCATCCTGACATTGTTCATTTGGGAACCCGCATTACATACGCAATCATGGCGCTTGGCATGCCCGTTGAGGATCGGCTGAAACCAATAAAGCGTACATCTTCCTTAGAGCCTCTAACAAAACCGGCCGGCCCTCGATGGAAGCCACAAACTCTTAAAACAGCACGGCACGATGATTTGCAAACGGTGCAAATGTGGGCACCAGCACTAGAAGTTGAACTTCAGTGACAACTGCACGATCCGTGGACTGGAACTGAAGCTGACCATCCGCCCGAAGTCGGCCAAAGTGACGTCACTGACAGGGTTGTCCCGGCTGGCATGATTCAGTACGTTGAAAAAGTCCGCGTGGAACTCCAGCTTCTTCGACTCCGTCAGCAAGAACTGCTTCCCGACGGAAACATCAACATTGCTCTGACTGGGACCGCGCAGCACGTTACGCCCAACAGTGCCGAGGTCTGTTCCCCCCTCCGGCGCTAAAGCCGTCACGTCGTGGGCGCTTGGGATCGGTTGGCCAGGTTGCACCCAAGCTTGGACGAACGCCGATGGGTTGAAGTGGTATCCCTTAGGGATGTTATCGTTGGCGGTCTTCCGGTTTGCTCCTACCGCCCAATTTGGTCTTGCGCCCAACAGCCCGTAAAGATCACCACCGGTCGGATCGAAGATGTCAACCGGGAGACCCGACATGACCGTCACGATTCCCGAAAGCTGCCAATGCGAGAGCAATAGTCGTCCCACTGTGGAGTTGCGTGCAAAAGATGGACCGGGCACGTCCCAGATTCCGTCGAAAACAAAGTAGTGAGTGCGGTCGAAATCCGACAAGCCCCGATTCGCACGAGCACTGAACTGATTTCCCCAAACATTGGCTGTGTCGAATCCGCCACTCCGGTCCAGAGAGCCATCTGAATTTGCTCCTCCGCCTGGGTTGGACGCGTTGTCGATGGACCGCGAGAATGTGTACGAAGCGGTAAACTGCACCCCGCCCGAAAGCCGCCGGTTCAAAGTCGTCTGGAGGGAATGGTAAGTGGATTGGGCAGTAGACTGGTTCAGCGTGAAAAACCCGCTGCTCACCCCCTGCATCGCTGCCCGCAGCGAGGCGTTGTCGATGGTGTTGTCGGTGAATACATGGCCAGTGACGCTGTTCGTAATGGGATGATTCAGGCTCGCGATCGGAGCTTGGTTCACTGCAACGCTTCGAAACAGCTTCACGCAACGAGAGCCGACATATGCAACCTGCAGTGTTGTGTCTCGCAGCAGTTCATACTGCAGATTGGCATTGAATTGCTGGCTGTAGGGAGTGCGCGCGTTGCGATCGATCGACCACCCAGCGATGGTGCTGCCCGGTTGCACCAGCGGAAAACTACTTTCAGGCGGTGCAGTGGCGAAAGGGGTACTAAAGGGCTGTCCGGATGTCTCCGAATCCAAGAAGAAGGGCGGGGCAAAATATTCCAGCGCGAGATAAAAAAACGAAGGGCGGGCAAAGAAGATCCCATACCCGGCGCGGACCGCCAGTCGACCCGATGCTAGCGGAGACCAGGCAAACCCGACACGCGGACCAAAATTATTTGGATCGATGCTTTTGATCACGCGGTTTCCAACTCTGGTCACGCCAGGCACGCTGTATTGGGGAAGAGCGTTCCCCGCCTCGAAAATGCCCGCGGCAGGCGGGCCCGCCGGAAATCCCTCGCCGTCCACATCCGAGGGTGGACGGTAAAGCTCCGGATCGAACCCACCGATGCGCCCTTGTGTCTCATACGGAGGTGGGTCCAGTTCATAGCGCAGGCCGAGGTTGAAGGTAAGCTTTGCGGAAAGCTTCCAGTCATCCTGGATAAACAGATGATAATCAGTGGTACGAAAGTCCCGGTGCGTTAGCCCGGTACCGAGGTGTGCGAAACCGAAAGTCCCTCCGGAAAATTGCGAAGCGCCCGTGTTCCCGATCAAGAAATCTTCGAAGGTCGGAAAATCGATTTCTCCATAGGAATATACTCCCGCTCGGGCGCGCCACTCGGAATGCAATACCTCGCCGCCGAGGCGCAAGCTGTGTCGTCCCCGTTGCAGAGAGAGAACATCGGCGAAGGATAGCGAGGGCGCATTGCCACGGTAGGTAATATCAGAAGTTCCGATGGATGCACCCCCCGTATCGCGGCCCATGACAATCAATGGTAATCCTGGATATTGGCTTGCCGTCGAGCGCTGAATTCCGAGTGAGCCGTCTTCCACGGACTCCTGCGGAACCTCGTCGTGTCGCAAGCCGCTGTAACCGAATCGCGCTTCATTCACCGCGGTAGGACTGAAGGTATGAATCTCCTCAAGCGAGAACACTTGGTTGTCAACTTTGAGGAACGTGCCGAAGCCGGGCAGACTAGCCGGAACGCCGAAGTTAGATCCGGCCAGAGCGCTGAAGAGCCGGGCATCAGCGAAAAAGAATTTCCCGGCGAGCGAATCACGTGAGCCTGCATGGTAGTCGATATTCGTATTGAATTGCTCCTCGTGATAGGTTGATAGCGCCGTACCTGTAACCCGGCCGGTGTCAGTCTGAGGAGTGGGAATCAAGAATTTGCCATTAGCAAGCTTCAGATTGAGCAGTTGCAGGGAGATCGGATCAATTGACGGCACACCGAATGTAGCCATGAGAGCGCTGGTGGAGCGGTCGTCAGTGAGCCCGTGAGCAATCAAAACACTCTTGTACAGGCTTTGGTCGGTGGCTCCGTTCGCCTCTCGCGTTCCCTGATAAGAACCGAAAAAGAAAGCTCTGTTCCTGTGAACGGGGCCGCCTAGGGTAGCGCCGTAGACGTTGCGCCTCATAACAGGGCGGCGTTCGCCTACGGCTCGTAGGTTTGCATCATTTGCATTGAAGGCTTCGTTGCGGAAGTATTCGTAGGCGCTGCCACGCAGCAAGTTGCTTCCGCTCCTTGTGACTAACTGTACGGTGCCGCCCGCACCTGCGACGGACGCGTCGTAAACCGAGGTTTGTACGCTGACTTCGCTAATGCTCTCCGGCGCTGGAACGCCGACATCGGCGAAAACGTGCAGAGAAATATCATTCGCATCCACTCCGTTGATCCGATAGTTGTTCTGGGCTACGCGTGAGCCGTTAACGGAAACATTCGGCGAATTGCGCCCAATGGCGTTGTTGTTGGTTAACGGCGCACTGACTCCGGGAGCAAGCGTCAGAAGTTGGAGAAAATTGCGCGTGGGGAGCGGCAATTCGGTCAGGCGGCGCGAGTCCAGTGTGGTGCTCAGTTCAGAACTGTCGCTCCGCACAAGAGGCGGCGCGTCACTTACGTTTACCTCGACATTGCTCTGGGCAACTTGCAGAACGGCATTTGCGGTTGCGGTTTCGTTTAGACCGACTGGGACGCCATGTATTACAGCCGGAGTAAAGCCTCGCGCCTGAATCCTTACTTCATAGTTGGCGGGCCGCAGCGACGGCACCGAGTAGTTCCCCGCTGTATCGGACATCGCTGAGCGCTTCTCGGCAATGGCTGGATTCTCGACCACGACTTCCGCCCCGCCGATAAGTGCGCCCTGCGTGTCCCGAATCGTGCCGGCAATCCGGCCGGTGGTTTGGGTCTGGCCCGCAGCAAACACAGAAACGAGTGCGCCGAGGTACAAGAAAACGATACCCGCGAATTTTGCACGCTCCCACATGGGCGTGAACCATGCTATTCCGGCAACCCCACGTTTCGTACCATCTCCTTGAACCTCGGATCGGAACGCAGTGGATCCCAAGCTATGAAAACCTTCAGAGACTGCATTGAGCTCTCGTGCTCAGTGAACGCCTTCTCAAGCCAGGCAAAAGCTCGATCGTTATCACCAAGCACTCCATACATGTACACCATCATGATCCTTGACACGTGTCGCTGCTTTGCTGCCGCCTCCCCAGCCTTCGCCCATTCGCGTATAGCGCCCGGATAACCGTCCCTTGCGTAAGCGTGGCCCATCGCACGCGCAACGTCCGTATAGCCGAGGTGATTCATCCACTCTTGCCACACCTCGTTAGCCTCTTTCAGCCGACCTGCTTTCCATAACAACAGGCCGAGGTTCCAATAACGCTCATCTGTAGCGCCGTGTGTTTCCATAAATCTCCGTTCCCGTTCGATCTGTGGCTCGAGAGGAATGAGAGAAGAGATCACCGGGCAACCCAGGTCGGGATCAAGGTGGAGTTGGACTTCTTGCTCTTTAAGGCTCTCATCAAATCGTCCCATAGAGTCGAGGAAGCTAGCGTAAGAGCAATGAGCGGCAGCAGAGTTCGGATCGAGATCGAGCGCACGCCTGTATTCCCTTTCCGCACCGTTCCAGTTCCAGTCGGCATAGAAGAAGGCGTTGCCAAGCGCGAGATGTGCCTTGGCCAGTGTGTCATCGAGTGCCAATGCTCTCATCAGCGCCGTTCTTCCTTTAGCCAGAACTGTGGCTGGGGAGGGGGAGGGGTCCACGTCGTCCTGAAAGAAGGCCAGTGAATCCGAATATCCCAAATAGGCTGGGGCATAGTTCGGGTCTCGCCGAATTGCCTCTTCGAAGTACGCAATAGCTTGGCGAAACTCCTCTTGCTGATCGACTTTGACTTTGTCCTGGGCATACGAGTTTGCTTTTAGGGTAGACAGGTAAAACTGGCCTTTCCAATACGCCTGCAGAGCTTCGGGATTCACCGTTCTCGGCTTCGTTAGACGTGCGGTCTCGCTTGGCGTCATGTTGACTCGAATCTCATCGGCGATCTCTTTTGCCACGATACTTTGCAATCGGAGCACGTCACGCAGATCGCGATCGTAGGTGCGAGCCCACACGTTGGTGTCGCTAGGTCCGTAGATTAATTGTGCAGTAATGCGCACGCGGTCAGCAGAGCTTTGCACAGCGCCTTCAATGACCGCATCCACACCCAACTCCCGGGCAATTTGCGGCAGAGTCTTATCAGTGCTCTCATAGCGCAGAACCGATGTGTGAGAGACCACCCTTAACGCTCGCATCTGTGAGAGGTCGGTGATCAATTCCTCTGCCATGCCATACGCGAAATACTTTTGCGAGGGATCGTCGGAGAGATTCTTAAGCGGTAGAACGGCGATGGAGCGAATCTGAGGAGTGCGACCTCCGAATGAGAGGCGGCGCCAGATCTCGGCGGGCACCAGACCCAGCAAAGCGAGTAGCAGCACCGCCGACCCCAATCCCACGCCAAGTCTGAGCCTCAAACGTCGGCGCGAGGCGCTCGAACCGTTTTCGCCGTCCGCTTTGTACTGCACCTGAACTATCGGGACCCCGTCACTAACTCCATTGACGGGTGCGATAAAACGATACCCCCGGCGCGGCACCGTCTCGACAAATCTGGGCGTGTCCGCCGTGTCCCCCAGCGCTTCGCGCAATTTCTTGATGGCGTTGTACAGACCGCCTTCAAAATCCACGAAGGTATCCGCTGACCAGACTCTCTGCCGTAGGTCCTCCCGGGTTACCACGTCGCCGGGTCTTTCCAGAAGGACTTCGAGGACTTGGAGGGGTTGTTCCTGCAGCTTGATTCTTATGCCCTGCCTGCGCAATTCCCGGGATCGGAGGTCGAGTTCAAACAAGCCGAACCGAACCCGCTCCGATTTGGATGGACTGGCTGTGTCCACGGAGGCGAGAACTCCAATTGGGAGCAGAGTCTATCACCGTTTCAAGGGCCCACGTAGCCAAAACGAATCACACTGTAAACCACTAGGCCACAAGAAGTTGGCAGGACAGAAAGAAAACCGAAGCAGAACAGTCCCAGACCATTGACCCGGTTCATGACGCAATCGAAACTACGCACGTATGCGCAGCAATCGGAAGTACCACGAAGAAAGAAGCAGGTGCGTCATGCCCGATCCCGAGTCGCGAAAAGAATTGAATTCCGTTCAGGGCTAACAGCATGCTTAACCAAACTCAATGAAGAAGGAGAAATCCAGATGTCCAAACAGAAAATCTGGGCAGCTTTGACCTTGTTTGCTTTTGCCGTGGCACCCAATCTGCACGCCGCTCATTGCTCAACCGCTGCTTCAGCGGGGGAATGGGCTTACACCTACACCGGAACGATTTTCACTCCCAACGGACCACTGCCCGTCGCATCGGTCGGTCACTTTACCGCGGATAGTGCAGGCAACCTGGTCGGCAGCCAGTCACGTAGTGTGGCAGGAAGCTCTGGAGTCGAAGATATCACCGGCACGTTCAACGTCAACAAAGACTGTACGGGCACGGCGACCATCAATGTGCTCATGAATGGACAAGTGCAGCGAACGGCTGTGCTGGCCCTTGCGTATGACAACAACCAGAACCATGCGCGCGGAATTTTCCTGTCACTGGTTTTGCCGGATGGCACCAACATTCCGGTCGTGATCACATCGGATAACTCACGAGTGTTTATCAAGGAGTGAGCAACAAAGCTGAGCTGGAATCACTGGCTCTGACTTGGCACTAACAGGTTTAGCACTTGCCTCCAACTCGCCTGCAGTACCGGACAGAGGCGTCTCTGGGAGTTTCGCTATGGGTCCGCAAATTGAGAATCGTTCATTCTTTCCGAGACTGATGCTATCGATATTGGTCTCTTGCTCAGTTGCAGCCGCTACTGTCGGATTCAAGCCTCCAGTCAGTTACCCCGTGGGCACAGCACCCCATGCGGTCGCTGTCGGCGATTTCAACGGCGACGGGGTTCCCGACATTGCCGTGGCCAACGCAGGCAATCCCCAGATTGGCGACGACGGGAGCGTCAGCGTCCTGCTGGGCAATGGCGATGGTACCTTCCAGTCCGCTCACAACTTTGTCGCCGGCAAGAACCCTTTATCTATTGCAGTGGGCGACTTCAACGGAGATGGCCGTATGGATCTGGTCATCGCGAATAGTGGTAGCGGCACTGTAAGCATATTGTTCGGCAATGGCGATGGAACTTTCCAGATGCATGTGGACTATGCAATAGGGATCGGCCCCGATTCCGTGGCAGTTGGAGACTTCGATGGCAACCAAAGACTTGACTTGGCGGTGACGGCTCATCCCGCCAACATCGTTAGCGTGCTATTGGGTAATGGTGATGGCACTCTCCAACCGCATGCAGACTACACCATTGGAGCTGCCAACTCCTTCGGAGATCGGAACGCTCTTGTGATTGCCGATCTCAACGGGGACGGCACACTAGATCTGCTTGCCTCTCACGCAGCCGGCCTAACTGTCCTGCTGGGGAACGGCGATGGTACGTTCCAGACTCCAGTAGGGGAATTCGTTGCCTATGATACTTCGCCTGCGTTCGTAGCTGACTTCAACCAGGACCGTAAACCAGATGTTCTCGCGGGCTTCCACAGGATTGGTTCCCCTGGTGATTTCAGGGTCATTTCTTTGTCAGGAAACGGCGACGGAACCTTCCAGCCGTCAGTAGATGTAGCCCCGGGTCTTGCCATCGCAGTAGCCGACTTCAATGGGGACCATAAGCTCGATTTTGTTGGTGTGGCATCCGGGGCATTGAGCTTGTCACAGGGCAGCGGGAATGGAACATTCCAGCCGGCCTTGAACTTCACCGTGGGCAGCAACCCGCTATTCGGCAGCACTGCTGACCTTGATGGCGACAAGGCGCCGGATCTGATTACTGTCAATAGCGACAACACGGTCAGCGTGCTGCTCAACACAACGGGCGCTGATTTCTCTATCTCCGCGTTCGCTCCCACGCCAGGAACCGTCAGTCGCGGTCAAAGTGCCACCTCGACCGTGACCCTTGCTCACCTCAACACGTTCGACAACCCTGTTGTGCTTTCTTGTTCAGTGCAGCCAGCGCACTCGGCTCCGACCTGCTCGTTCAATCCGAACTCCATAACCTTCGATTCCAACGGGCACGCGATTGCAACGCTGACCATCGACACAGGTTCAGCCACCGCTTTACTTGGTCGCGTAAGTAGCAATTCAAACCCTCTACAGTTCCTATGGCCGGTTGCAGGTTTTGCCTTGGTGGGAACGGGCTTTGGTTCGCAACGCCCCATTCGAAGAAAGCTAATGCTTTGCATATCGAGCGCTGTTCTATTCGGCGGGTTGATCTTTCAATCGGCGTGCGGCGGCAGTGGCGGCCCTGGCTCGACGACGTACACAATCACGATCACCGGTACTTCGGCTTCCACGCAAAATTCGACGACAGTGCCGCTGATCGTCAAGTAATAGCACACACGACAGGTCGCCTTGCTGCGGCGACTCTGGCTTGAGCGCTTCAACGCGAGGAAGAGGCATCTATGAAACGAGCCATAGTAGTTCTGCTAATGGTTCCGGGGGTCAGTTTGATTCTGGCCAGTACGAGCTACGGTCAGGACATCGCGCACCCACACGAGTTCGAGGCGACACGGCACTTTCGTCACAAACCGCACATGCCGCTCTCACTGTCGCCGGCTCGGAAAAACCCGCATCCTCCGGAATCGGCATCGACTGATATTGCTTGGATTCAGTGTCCAGCGGAGGCAGAAATGCTTGGAGCGATGTGCGGTTACGTCCCAGTCCCGCTCGACCGACAGCACGCAGAACGATCAAAGATCCTCATCTACTTCGAGCTTTACGTTCATTCCAATTCCGGACCGGCGCAGAGCGCAATCATGGCAAACCCTGGGGGACCAGGTTATTCGACGACTGGCCAGAGCGAGCTAGGACCTCTTTTGCTCGGGCAAAATCTCGATGTGCACGACATCCTGGGTATCGATGACCGAGGTCGCGGGTTTTCAAGCACTATTGTCTGTCAGGAGTTGCAACACGGTACTGAGCCCTTCGGCAACTCCGAAGCAGACTGTGCCGCTCAACTGGGAGACTCCGCCAGCTTCTACGGTACCGGTGACATTGCCATGGACACTGACGCGGTTCGTGCAGCGCTCGGCTACAACAAAGTTGACTATTTCGGGGGATCTTACGGAGGAGAAGACGTGACCGCTTACGCAACTCGTTTTGGCGAACACTTGCGGTCAATCGTGTTGGACGCACCGCAGGGCACGCCCGAGTTGAAGGCGTTCACCGTCGAGGGATACTCAAGTCGGTCGACACCGCGCGAGATTCGGCTTGATTGCTTGCGTTCGCCGACCTGCGCCGTCGACCATCCCAACCCCCATGCCGAGTTCGAACAACTCATACAAGCTATCCGGCAACACCCCATCGAAGGAAGAGCGTACGACGCCAATGGCGCTCTTGCACAGGTTCGAATTGATGAGCCGACACTGCTGTATCTTGCGGCCAACCCGACCACAGTTCAGTTCGTTACCACCGGGGAATTCCTAGCCGCCGGGAAATCGCTCTCGCGCGGTGACTACATTCCGTTGCTGCGGTTGGGCGCAGAAGGTGTCGTTCCGCTTGTAGCCGATAAGGGTGATCCCACATTTTTCTCCGCAGGTGCCCTGTACGCGACAATGTGCGTCGACACTCACGAGGCTTGGGACTGGTTCGCCCCAGTATCCGAACGGAAAAGGCAGCTTGCGATGGCTACAGCGAAGCTTCCATCAGATTATTTCGCACCCTTTTCGAAGGCAGCCGGAACGAGTTTGCAGTTCAGCACTGTGATGCAATGTTTTTGGTGGCAGAAGCCATCTCCATCCTCGCCAGTCACCCCTTCCCGCCCGACATACCCAAATGTGCGCACATTGGTGTTGGACGGTCACATGGATACTGAGGTCCCCATCGAAGAGGTGCGCAAGGTAGCGTCTTTCTTTCCGGGTAGCACGTGCGGAGGCGGGTCACGGCACGGTATTCACTGAGTGCGGCGCCACCCTCGCCTCTCGGTTCATCGAAACTCTACAGGTTGGGGATACCACCTGCGCTCAGACGCCGGAGACGGTCTGGCCAGCAGTGGGTCGCTTTCCGATGCTGGCAGCAGAGGTTCGTCCTGCAGAGGTTGCCCCAAACGGAGATAACCGTATCGATGTCGCAGAGCGCAGGGTCGTAACTGTTGCCGTCGCGACTGCAACCGACGCCGTCCAGCGGAGCATACTCGGATCCGGTGACGGCGTTGGGTTGAGGGCAGGCACATTCCACACGGACTATGGAAGCGACGCATGGACGACAACACTCACCGGCTGTTCTTTCTCGAAGGATGTGATTGTGGATGGCACGGTGATTTGGGGCGTCGCCAAGTCGTTTGTAGCGGACTTGATCGTTGGTGGCTCTGGTACTGCCGGAGGTACTCTGCATGTCGAAGGCACGTGGCAGGCACTTGGCCGGTCGGAAAATTCACGATCTCGGGTAGCATCGGTGGCCGCAACGTGGCGGTGCTCGTGCCGGAAGGATGAACGTAGCAGTGCTCCGCCACCGTCACAGCATCATTCCTCCCGGCACGTCGAGGCTCGAAGCAGCATTCGACGAAGGTGACGGTTACAGTCAGTGATGACGAGTCGAGGGTTGGTCGGAGGTCGCGTAGGTCTACTTCGGAGTATGCGGATGTTGCGGACTACAAAACTGGCTTGCACTCTTTTGCCTTTGGCCATCCTGGCATGCTGCGGAGGGGCCCCCGTCACGCCACTTCCACCGCCCCCGGGACCCGATTTCAACGTTTCTGCATCTCCGGTTTCTGCCTCCGCGGTCCTTGGCAATTCGACCTCAGCGGTTACTATCTCCGTTGTGTCAGAGCATGGCTTCAACAACTCGGTTGACTTCTCCTTCCAAGGTTTGCCGCAAGGAGTTGATGCCGCACCGGCCCTCCTTCTCCCTAACTCCCGGCACAAGTCAGTCCGTTACGTTCTCAGTTTCGCCGTCCGCTGCGGTGGGCATGTTTCCCCTCACAGTGCTTGCCACAAGCGGCAGTGCCAACTGCAGGAAGTTGCGGGTGGGCAGCGGTAGGTTCGTTACGGTCTCCGCCTCCAGTTGTGTCGCCAGTTGGGGACCATCGGATTGAATTAGCGGAGGCGTATCAGTGACTGTCACCTCAAATGAAGTATTCGCCACCGAGAGCACGACGCCGACAGTAGTGATCTGGCTTGTGCTGACTCGGAGGGTTTTACGCGCAGTCGCGAATCCGGGCGAAGACACAGTTAGCTCGTACACGCCAGGCGGAAGGAAGGTCAAGGCATAATCGCCCGAACGATCGGTCACAGTCGTACGTCTTTCGCCGGTGGCAATATTTGCCACCCGAATCGCGGTGCTCACGATAATCGCACCCTGTCCATCGCGGACGGTACCCGCAGTCTCTCCCGTCATCTGGGTTTGCGCGAAGGCGAGATTCGGGAAAGGTGCGCAGAGCAAGGCCGCGAGGCGGAGCACGAATCTGGTCGGAGCAGTCATGTGGGCTAAGGCGGGAGGCCCGCCCGCTTCAACAGGTCTGTGAATCTTTGATCAGAGCGGATCGGATCCCAAATCGGGTCCCTCAAACCCTCCGGCAGGTCCTTAGCCTGATACGCTTTCTCCAGCCACAAAAACGCTTTGTCGCTATCTCCCATGTATCCATAAGTGGACGCGATAAACGTCGATGGAATGTAGGATGTTCGTGAAGAAGCCTCTAGCTCATGGGTGAGAACTCGGAGCGCTTTGGTGTATCCACCGCTCCTATAAGCGCGTCCCATGGCATCCGACATTTTCTTATATTCCAGAATGCTTGCCATGGTTTGCCATTCAGCAATGGCTTCCTGGTGCCTTCCTGTCAGCGCGTAAAGAGTGGCGAGGTGAAAATGCACACCCAAGTCGCTGGGGCTCGACTCTGCCTGAGGCTGGTAGAACTCGATGGCACGATCATATTGGCGCGACATATAGAATGCCTCTGCCATGTGGTCGTTCTTGGGATCAAGGCTTTGCGCCTCTTCGTACTCCTTCATCGCGTCCTGCGTTCGCCCCTCAACGCTGGCCAAAAAGTCCGCGTATTCATCGTGCGCCCTCGCGTCGCTGGCATCAAGCCGAAGAGCGCGCCGGTACTCGGCTTCCGCTCCTGGCCAATCCCAATCGAAGCGGAGAACCGAAGCGAGAGCGCGATGCGCTTCCGCGCGCGAATCGTCGAGTTGCAGAGCCTTGAGCAGCAGTGGTTTTGCCTGCGGGGCCCAATCTCGCCCCGGCAAAGGGCTGGATCCCAGAGCTTCACAAATCCCCAGATATGGCGGAGCATAATTGGGGTCCTCCTGGATTGCTTGGCGGAAATATTGCTCGGCCTTTGCTTCTTCCGCGGCGCCCAGCATGACCCCATCCTTCTTGAAGACGCCCTCCCGTTCCAGTTGTAGATGATATTGACCTTGCAGGTAGGCTTCGTGCGCCTTCAGGTTCACCGGCCGCGAGGAATGTAGTTGCGCCTGCTCGCCCGGCGTCATCTTTACCCGAATTTCATCCGCCACGGCTTGGGCCACAGCACCCTGCAAGATGAGCAACTCTTGCAAATCGCGGTCATAGGTCTGCGCCCAAACGTTTGTGTCTGTGGGCGCGTAGATTAATTGTGCGGTGATGCGCACCCGGTCGCCGGAGCGCAACACCGAACCCTCGACGACCCCGTCCACAGCCAGCTCGCGGGCGATTTCCGGCAGTAGCTTGTCCGTCTTCTTGTAACGCATAACCGAAGTACGGGAGATGACTCTCAACGCGCTGATGCGGGAGAGTTCTGTGATCAGCTCATCGGTCATGGCGTCGGCGAAGTACTCCTGGGTTGGATCGCCGGAGAGGTTCTGCAGCGGCAACACCGCAATCGAGCGAATCTGAGGAACGTTACCCCTTCCGAGGAGATACTGCCACCACTTGCGGGATGCAAACCCAGCTACTCCAAGAAGCAGAACCGCAAAACCAAGACCAATCAAGATACCGGCACGCAGAGTCCGACGGTTGAGCCAGGACTCGGCGCTGGGCTCGGCCGACGATGGCAATGCGGCGGCACGGGTGGAAGAAGTGCTCCCATTAACCGTCCCAATGAAACGGTAGCCGCGCCGGGGCAGGGTCTCAATGAAACGCGGGGTCTCTGCCTTGTCGCCTAGCGCTTCGCGCAGACGTTTGACGGCGTTATTCACTCCGCCGTCGAAGTCCACAAAGGTGTCGGCAGGCCAGATCCTCTGCCGCAGTTCTTCGCGAGTAACCACTTCGCCGGGCCGTTCCACGAGAATCTGAAGAAGTTGGAAGGGTTGGTCCTGCAGCTTGATCTTCACACCGTGCTTGCGCAGTTCTCCCGCTCGAAGATCAACTTCGAACACACCAAAGCGAATTGCCCCCAACTGGGATGGACTAGCTGTATCCATGGAGGCGAGCACCCCACTAGGCCAGACAGTTTACCACCGTTGCCAGAGCCCAGCAGTTGGACTACACGCGTCCCAATGCCTTCCTCTTCAGTGACATGGCCCGACTGCCACAGGACAGCGAGAGGACAGGCGCGGTCTATTGACGGAAGCATGGATGTGACGCAAACCAAGGGCGATGTCGGCCCACAAATCGGTCAATTCACCGCAGCGCACAGTTCCAGACTGGTCCGAGAGGACCAGAGACTTTAACAGGAGGAATGTATGAACACCAAGAGGATCGCTGTCGGCCTAATCGTGTTGCTCCTTTCAGTTGCGCCCAGCCTGCACGCCGCCTGCTCCAATGCATCTCTGCATGGAACCTATGGCTATTCCGCCCAGGGGTTCGTTTCAATCAGCCCGGACATTAGCCCCGCTCTGTTCCTGCCATTCGCACAGAGTGGCCTGATCACCTTTGACGGGAAAGGAAACATCCCCTCGGGCACCTTCACCATCAACACGACCGACCCTGCAGGCCAAGTGGACCGGGGAACCTTCACGGGAACCTACGTTGTCCATCCCGATTGTGCAGGCTCCGCCGAAACTGACCATGGCACGCACATCGACATTGTGGTTCTGAGTCCGACGGTGTTCGTGGCCAACAACACTGATGTCGGCGGGGCTCTTATCTACTCGGCGAAAAAGATTCGGCTTCCAGAATAATGCGAGTCTGCTGGCCGTCAGCGAATCGGAGAAGTTGCTCGAACCACGACCGCAGTGAGGGAGACGAAAGGCCATTTCCATGGTGGAGGTCCGGATCGGAAAACTTCTGGGCCTTCTAGGTGTCCAGCCCAAACGAAATGAGTGTGCGCCATCGTGTTGGGGTCGCTTCCTTGAAAAATCGAGAAGCCGTGTTTGAGGTCCGGCAAAAGACGCAGGCGTAGTTCGCGAGGAGATTCATTATGCACGGACAAGAGAGACTGTTTACCATCACTCTGCTGCTTCTGTTCCTGGGCGGCAATCCTGCGAACGCCACAGTCGGCTTCCATCCGCCGCTGAGCTATCCCGTGGGACCCGCACCGGTCGCGGTAGTTATCGGGGACTTCAATGGCGACGGCAAGCCGGATCTTGCCGTGGCGAATCATGGCGATCCCAGCGCCGGTGATGATGGGAATCTAAGCATGTTGCTCGGCAACGGCGACGGCACTTTCCAGGCAGCAAAGATTGTCGTGGCAGGCAAGAATCCGGCATCCCTGGTCGTAGCCGACTTCGATGGAGACAATCGGCTGGACCTCGCCGTGGTGAATAGCAACGATTCCCTGACTCTTCTACTCGGCAAGGGTGACGGCACGTTCCAGTCTCCTGTGGCTTATGCGACCGCGCCTTCGCCGATAGCACTGAAGGTTGGTGACGTAAACGGTGATCAGCGTCCCGACCTCATCGTGTTGCAGGGTGTTCCCGGCTTGGCGATTAGGGGTATCGTGGGAATCTTCCTGGGCAACGGAGACGGTTCCTTCCAGAGTCGTGTTGACCAGCCAACTGGATCCTACGTGCATTCCCTGGCTACATTCGACGTGAACAACGACCAAAAGGTGGACCTTCTCATGGGCGCCGGAATCGATGGAATCGAGACAATGCTTGGCAACGGCGACGGCACCTTTCAGCCGGGCCTCTACTGCCGCTGTGGCGCACAAAATGGCGTTTCGGACTCCGTAAGTATAGGCTCCGTCATCGGCGGTCGCGACTTCAACGGGGATGGCCGCATGGATTTGGCCGCCGAATATGGTGAAGGAAAGTTGTCGCACAACAAGCTGTCGGTTTTCTTGAAGGAAAAGGTGCTGCTCACAAATGCAGATGGAACCTTCACCCCGATTGACGTTGGGATCGACATACCGGTAAAGGTCGACTATTCAGATCCACCGAGGATTTTTGCGGAGATCGCTGATTTTGACCACGATGGCCGCACCGATCTGGCCCTCGCTATGCCGACTGGTATGTCTGTTCTATTCGGAAACGGCGATGGAAGCTTCCAGTCGGTTTACTTCAAGTCAGGTCCGGCTCATGCCACCTCGATCGTCGCGGCGGATCTTAACGGCGACGGCTTCCCTGACCTGATCATGACGAATGGGTTCGGCAACACCGTCAGCGTAATGCTTAGCACCACGCAACCGTTGCCGGTGCTGACTATCACACTCGCCGGAAACGGCTCCGGAACGGTTGCATTCGGCAATTTCCTCTGTCCGGATGTGGTCTGTTCAGCTCCATTTGATCCGGGAACCGAAGTCTCTCTCACCGCTGGCCCAGCGGCAAACTCCACGTTCGCCGGCTGGGGTGGCGCTTGCTCAGGCACTGGCGGCTGTAACGTGATCATAGAAAGCGATCAAACGGTCACCGCAACCTTCATCACTCCTGAATTCTCCGTCTCCCCGTCTGCCGCGAACCCGAACCCGATCCATCCCGGACAGAGTTCTTCCGCCAGCGTGGACATAGGTGCGGTGAATGGCTTCAACAGTTCTGTCTCGCTGGTCTGCTCGGTGCAACCTGCCCCTGCACAGAAGCCACAGTGCTCAGTAAGTCCAGCTTCCATCGCGCCTGGCTCGACGGCCACCTTGACCGTCACTACCTCCGCGCCCACCGTGGCGCTGATTTCGCCATCCACGCGTTCTAGCCTGTTTTACGCGATGTGGCTGCCGGTGTTTGGTCTTATCCTGACGGGAATCGGCATCAACTCGAGACGGAACAGAAAGGCAAAATGGTTAGGCTTCTTACTGTGCAGTCTGCTGTTCGCAGGCTTGCTCTTGCAGGTGGCCTGTGGCGGCGGCAGCACGACCGGTGGCGGCAGTCCCGGCACGCCAAAAGGTCACTACACCATTACGGTCACGGGCACCTCGGGCTCGCTGCAGCACTCCACGACACTAGTCCTTACGGTGCAATGAGTTCGGCAACCTGTATGCGAGAAGGTTCGGCCTGGACGAAATGACTCCCTACCGCTAGTAGGGCCAGGAGATTTTTCACCAGAGATCGACGTCTAAATGACTGCCCGTCGCAATGTTCGTGAGCTTCACAACATCCGCCCAGATAACTCGGGCGTGCTGAAGTCGGAATGCAACCGTGTACGTGCTTCAAGGACAAATGCTATGGCTCCCGCTCTGGTTCCTGACACTTTATGGGAGATGATTGAGCCACTCTTGCCGTTGCCGAAACCCAAGCCGCAAGGTGGACGTCCCCGTATACCCGATCGAGTGTGCCTGAGAGACATTGTGTTTGTCCTTCGCAGTGGCATTCCTTGGGAGATGTTGCCAAAGGAACTGGGCTGCGGCTCGGGCATGACATGTTGGAGACGCCTGCGAGATTGGCAAGAGTCTGGTATCTGGCAATTGATTCACTTTGCGCTATTGGACTGGCTTGGCCGTGTCAATCAGATCGACTGGTCCCGAGCCGTCGTGGACAGCTGCTCGGTTCGAGCGGTTTTTGGGGGCAACAGACGGGCCCGAATCCCACCGATCGGGCCAAGCTCGGCAGCAAGCGTCATCTGATTTGCGACGGCAATGGAGTTCCACTGGCTATTCAGCTTACCGGAGCCAATCTAATGATTCGCAGCACTCACTCGCACTGGTTGATGCGATTCCGCTACTACAGGGACAACGAGGACGGCCACGCTTTCGGCCAGATTGCGTGATCGGCGACCGTGGTTATGACGCGGAAGCGATCCGTCAGGGCTTACGATTTCGCGGGATTAAGCCGATGCTCGCCAAGCGAAACACCGAACACGGCAGTGGATTAGGCCGATCGCGGTGGGTAATAGAACGAACTTTTGCCTGGCTTAGCCAGTTTCGCCGTTTGCGCGTTCGTTATGAAAAACGGGCAGACATCCACGAGGCACTCTTGTCCCTCGGATGTGCTCTCATCTCCTGGAACTTCCTCCGAGCAGCTTGGATACGTATCTAACAGATCCACCTCTATTACTGCCTGAAATGGGCTCTGTTCGGAATGAGCGGTGCCCTCTGACACGGCGACCACGGTTCATCGTCTCCCTTCAGTAACGAATCTCGGTCCAGCGCGTATGGGTCTCTGAGTTTTCGACAGCACCAACGGAGTGAAGCAATGAACCGGCCGCCCAATCCGAGGGTTTTGTTAGACGCTTTTAGGGTTGTTATCGGCTTCGTTGATTTTTTGGGTCGCTCTTTTCGGCAGAAGTCCCTTTGATGAAGTAGTTTGTGAAATATCCTCTTATCGAGGCTCTCAAAGTCAGCGCGACGGAACCTCCCTCTTGGTTCAGCGTAATTCCCACCAAGCCAAAAACAACGGCCAGCAGCAGGGCCACCCGTTTCACGCCATACGGTGTCCGAACAATTCAGCAACCGTCGCGATCAGTTGGGATTGCCTTGGGACGCTGTTCTTCACTCAACGCGTCATACGGCATTGACAGACCTTGGCGCCGCTGGAGCCGATGTGTTTACAATAAAGCAGGTTGCGGGACATGCCTCTGTGACGACATCGGAGCGATATGTTCACCCGGTCTCAAAGGTCATCGAGAGAGCTATCGAGAAGTTGGAACAGTACAGAAAAGACGACTTGGAAAAACATCAAGCAAGCCGAGCAATTCCAGATTCGGTTCAAACCACTACAATTTCGACTACACTCGAAAAGAGCGAGTCACCTAATGTCGTTAACTGATTGAATCTAAACCTGCGAAAGTGGCGGAATTGGCAGACGCACCAGACTTAGGATCTGGCGGGGAAACCCATGGGGGTTCGACTCCCCCCTTTCGCACCAGTAACTTGCGGAGAATCGTCCATCTCACTTTTTCTGTTGTCCCATTTTTGTGCCTACCTGCCGCATTCTGTCGATTGAGCGCTGGTGAGGCAGCGTGAACAACTGAAAGCATCGAAGCATTCGCCTAGCAGCCTTCGTCTTGCCCTCTGTGACCTGTATAAGCCCGCTTGAACCGTTCAGATGAATATTTTTCTCCCCTCGAAGTGCGAGCACGTCGCCTGGACGCATCCCAGTAGCGAGAATGAAGGTGGAAATGCTTTCGAGCTGCATGCGCCAGGTCGCAACACTTCTTATTGAATGTTTTTGAACGTCTCACGTTTACCACGATCTTTTTCCGAAGGGCTCAATTGGACACACTGACGAAGAAGAACAAAGATCGGGACACCACTTCACAACGAGCCACAGGACCCTCCGCAGATCAGTTTTCCCCTCAACCATGGAAGAATTTGCAAGAATCATGCAATGCGTGGACCGGAAACAGATTGACACCTGGAGCAGCACATTGCGTTTTGCATCGAGGCCATGGGCGGGATTGCGGGAGAGTTGGGGGCGGGAGGGGAGCGCGACGAGGGCGAGTTAGTTGGTTTTCGACTTCCTAAAAATGGTAGCCGTCATCGACTCTGAATCGTAAAGGTCGGTCGCGACAAAGCCTTTTCCTGAGCAATACCCGATCAGCCACGGCTTGATCTGATCGTGACGCCCGATGTGGCGCGTGATGAAGACGAATTGTGGAGACTGCTCCAGGATCTTTGAGGTTACTTCGTCCATGTAGGTAAGGCCGGCCCGATCAAGTTGGTGTGGACTGAGAAGCATGCGGCCGGGGATGGGGTATTTGGACAAAGGACAGAGCAGAGGATTGTCAGCATTCACAAAAACGTTCGACGTGGGGTCCCAGTGGACCGCCGTCTCTTCAACCATCCCGCCTCGGAACAATACCGGTGTTTCCTCCGTGATTCCAGAGCGTCGAACACTCTGGGTCAAGGCGCGCCAATCCTCCTCGAAGGGTGAGTACCGCAATTGAAAGCCCCCGAAACTGACAATTGCCCCGAGAACAATACAAGAAGACAACCACAGCCGCATTGGTGCCAACATAAGCTGTCGGACTCCCCAAGCGACGAGGAGCGAGAGCGCTGGCAGGGAACACAAGTAATAGCGCGGCAGGAAGATCTTGAAGCCAGTAAAACGCGCGACCAGAAAGTCCACAACGATGGGGATCGTGAGCCAACTGGTCAACAGCACCGTTGTGGCATTGGGCATTCGTGAAACGGAAGAAAAGTGGTCTTGCCGAAAGAGCAGGCCTACCAGCAATGCGACGAAGAGGCTGCTTCCGAGCGTGGCCGGCAAAAACGCGGTTAGGAGGCGCGCTGCGTCTGGCGTTCCCTGATACGACGATGCGGTCGATGGGCGCTTAACGAAAACCGTATTCCATACAATTGGGGCAATTAGCAAGGCGAGCAACAAAGCCGCGATGATCGGCTGACGCCGGCGCGCCGGGGAACCTGAAGCATGCGAAGCCAGGACGTAAATTCCGTGGATCAGATACAGACTGCCAAAGAGAAGATGAAAATAAAGAACGCTAGCGGCTAAGGCCACATAGCCCAGCATGTCGAGGGACCGCTCATTTTCAAGCCAGCGTAGCAATTGCAGAGTCGAGGCAACCACGAGGAGTAGGGCTATGGCGTATGGTCGTGCGTTCGGCGCAGTCTGTGTCATTTGCTCAGACGACACAAAAACCAGAGCCGCTAAAAAACCCGTTTCTTTGTCGAACATTCGTTTTGCCAAAAGGTAGAGCAACCACGTCGTCGCGATCGCAGCAAAAACTGACGGTAGTCGTAATGCGATTTCGCTTGTTCCCCCCAGGCGGATGACCGTCGCGACGAGGAGCGAATAGGCTAAGTTCTGGCCGGGCCAAAATTGGCTACGAATCAGGGAAGCCCCGACGCCCTTGTAAGCGCTCCAGTAAGTGATGGTTTCATCCAGCCAGAGACTGCAAGATAAAGGAATCACCCACAAGCGAATCATCGCCAGGCCAGACAGGACCGCATAGAGCTTCCAGCGCTTGGAGTCATCGTCGATCCAATCCCGGAATGTAGCGAGCAATTCCATCGGTGCACCTCCTTTAACGTTCGTTTCCGGGCCTTTCAACGTATGCGGTGAAGAAACAGAATTGCACGTCAGACTTCGCCGCTACCAATTGTTCTGCTGCGCCCTTAGCTGGTAACTCTTGCAATGCCGATGAGCTTGGATCGTCTTCCGTCATCAACCCATCGCGTTTTACGTCGTTTGTGGAAGACGACACTGCCAGCTTTCGACCGTGTTGCCCTTTTCATTGCTCAGTCCTTCCGGGCACGCAGATGGCACGATTACAGTAGCATCGAGCTCGTTGCGATGGAAAACGCCACACGTGCCGCTCGATGCCAGAGAGCTTGTAGACTCGTACTTTTCCCTGTCTCGCCCAGCACTAGGGTTCGAGTCTTGACTCTCAAGTATTGCGCTGCCTCTGCTGCTGTCAGCCACTCCGATCGTTTGGGGAACGACGTTCTGAGATGCGGTTTACTTTTGTCGAGGATTGGGCACTGCGGAATGCGCCACAATCTTCCACTCTCCCTTAATTCGTTTTACGACCATCAGGTAATTGCCTTCGGCCACATGGTGCGGGAAATTTTCGTTGTATATGCCTGTGTCGTAGCCCAGGTCTCCAGAGCTTTCGGCATGCAGGCTGTGCACGGTGTAGTTGTTCGCCTCCCTGGTAATCGAACGCTGCAACTCCGCGAGGATAGAATCGCGGTTGTGCACGGACCCAGTTCTGCGCATCAGCACCGCCTCCTCCGCGTATAAGGCCGCGACTTTATCTGCGTGCCCGGCATTGAACTCCTGCACCCAGGTGTCGCGAATTGTCTTCATTGCCGTGTCGAAGTCTTCAGTCTTGGTGGGCTTTGCGCCGCTTGCTGGCTTCGCGGGACCTTGTGCCAACCCAACCGAAATGCCCAGCAATATGACCAGGATTACGAGAAGTGAATCCGAGATGCGATGCATTTCTGCCTCCACACGTAGGATGACAAAGTTAGGTTCTTGCTGTAAATGTGTGATCGCATTACCGTTGATCGTTCATTGAGGTTCGCGACATTGACGCACCGTCTAAGCGCAAATGAAATCTTCTGGTGATCGGCTTTTGCGGCTGATTGCGGCATTCAAATTGTTGAAGGCGGGGTTGTTGATCGCGCTTGGCGTAGGGGCGTTCAAACTTCTTCACAAAGACGTGGCCCAGGCGATCGAGCATGTGATTGAAGCGTTGAGGCTCGATCCAGCGAACCATTTCATTGATGCTGCCGTTGCGAAAGCCTCCAATTTGAGTGCTGAACAGATCAAGAAACTTGGCGTGGGCAGCTTCATTTACGCTGGATTGTTTTTAACCGAAGGAGTGGGTCTGTGGCTCTTAAAACGGTGGGCCGAGTGGCTCACTGTGATTATCACAAGTTCTTTGGTGCCGCTCGAGATTTACGAGATCCATCGCCATCCCACCCCGGCTAAAGTTGTGGTGCTCGCGCTCAACGTCGCAATCGTTGTATATCTCATTTTTCGGATTCGCACAGGAGGTAAAACGTAAGCCCCTAACGTCTTCATAGAGTGGCGACGAGGTGACCAGGCACGAAACTGCCACAATTCCTGGCAATGCCCCCATCTCGCGCGCATTCCCTCTCAGGCGATTACACTCAGAACCCCGATCGAGGACTGCGACTGGCGACTGGATTGTTACCGACGTAACCCCCGCGCCACCTTATCCCCAAAGATCCTCAAAATGGCGAGGTAGAATCACCATCCTGCGCGCCTCGCAACACATCGTCGAGACCCGTTTTGTATGTACCGGGACTTTCGCGATGCGAATCGAAATTCGGCCCAACTCGCCTTTGTAATCTACCTCCACAAGAATGACGTGGTGAAGAAGCCAAGGATGAATGGGCAAGAGGAGACACAATGCAGATTCCGCGTTTTGTCCGTTGCTTATCATTCGCGCTGTTGATCCTGATCATCCCAATCTCATCCTTTGCAGGGGTCTTGGTCTCTGTGACGATCGCCCCTCCAGTGCTACCCGCTTACACGCAGCCGCCTTGTCCCGGCGACGGTTATATGTGGACACCAGGCTACTGGGCTTATGGTCCAGAGGGCTACTACTGGGTGCCAGGCACATGGGTAGTACCTCCCACGGTCGGTGTGCTCTGGACACCTGGCTATTGGGGTTGGGGCGAAGGCGCTTATATCTGGCATGCGGGATATTGGGGACCGCACATCGGATTTTACGGTGGCGTGAATTACGGATTCGGCTACCTTGGTACCGGCTACGAGGGTGGATATTGGAGGGGTCGAAATTTCTACTACAACCGAACTGTTAACAACGTCACCATCACGAACGTTCATATCTACAACAAGACGGTGATCAACAACGTCACCGTGAACCGGGTCAGCTACAACGGGGGCGGTGGTGGAATCAACGCTCGTCCCACTCGTGAACAAGAGGGATGGGCTCACGAACGCCACTTCGAACCCACAAGCATGCAGCGACAGCATGAACACGCGGCGGGCAGCAACCGGGCATTCCTCGCGTCCGAGAACCATGGAAGGCCTGCAATCGCGGCCACAGCGCGCCCTGGAGAATTCCGTGGCAGGCAAGTTGTAGCCGCTCACCACGAGGGAGCGCCTTACCGTCCTTCCGAGAATCGCTCGGCGCCGCGGGCAGCGAATTCTCATAACGTCGACCATCCGATGGGAGGTCAAGGCCCGCACGGAAACCGAGGTATGCAACCCGATCAGAGCCCTCACCGCGACGGTGGGCCACGTCCGAGCAGCTATCATCCGGAGAACGCCCATTCAGATGGAAATGCATCTCGCCACGAGAATGCGTCTCGTCCCGACAGAGGTCACGAGCAAAAACACTAGGAATTATGGGTTGCCGATTTTATCGGCCGTTACCCTTCGCACGTGATGGTTCAGCCATCAGGTTGCACGAGACAAAACAATGGCGCCGGCGCGCACTGGGGGATTGCGGCCGGCGCCAAAGTATGTTGCGAGAGGCGGCGGGGGAAGAAACTTCGTTCGGGCTTTGTGGAGTCGTTGAATGGACTCTCGGTTCCAGGCTCTCGGCATTAGGCTCTCGCAAATCTCAACTTCCAGGGCCTAACGACCAGAACCTCGAGCCAGAATTTCTAGAGAGCGCCCTTCAAACCAAGCAAAATCGCGCCACACATTACTGTGTAGTAAACAACCACCAGCGTCCAGGCAGTGAGACGTTCGACGATCATTGGGGATGCCTCCACTTTCAGATCGATCCTTCCTCGAGGGCGGCTCCCAAATAGCTCAGCGGAGAGGGGCGTCCGCGATCAGGACCTTTCAACTACTTGCTGAGCATTTCACCGCGATTCGGGAATAGCGGCAAGGGCACCGGAGTACAACCACAAGTCTCCGGCAGGACAAACGGAAGATGTCCGAACGGCCGTCTTCCCTTGGGAATACGCCCCTCCCCTCGCTATTGACCCAAAATCAACCAGCAAAATCGCGGGTTTTGAGGGGTAAAGCCCACGCTCCAGCATGACATTCGCAATCCTTTCGTAGATCCCCGAAAACTCGGTACACTGAGGGCCCTATGGCCAATCCAATTCAGCCCAATGTGAAATTGACGAACACTCCCGATTACCGCGAACGCTATGCCAACAGCGTCCAGATTCGGGTGAACGTCTGGGACTTCTTCCTGGTGTTCGGAACTTTGCTGCAGCAAACCGAAACGGAAGTGGAAATTCAGAATTTCCAGGGAGTCTATTTGAGCCCGCAGCAAGCCAAGGCTTTGCTGGGCATCCTGCAACACAATGTCGCGGGGTATGAAAGCGCCTTTGGCGAGATCAAGCTCGACCCGCGGATGATGCAGAGCGGTCCCGTTCACTAAACCAGGAGGCGGAATATCCGGTCTCCTGCGATGCCACCAACGTCTTCAGCGCCGACACCCTCAAGCCTTCGAGATTCACCTGCTCTGGTGTTTGCGCTGATCTTCCTCGGTGCCCTTTTGCTTCATTTGCCGTTGCTGCGGCTCCCCTACTTTTGGGATGAGGCCGGTTACTACATCCCGTCGGCACGGGACCTTCTGCTCACTGGCAGCGTGATCCCGCATTCGGCGCCGTCCAATGCTCATCCCCCACTGGTGATGATGTATCTAGCTGCGTGCTGGAAAATCGTCGGCTTCTCTATCGCGGTGACACGCGTCGCAATGATCGCGATGGCGAGCTTTGCGTTGCTGGGTGTTTTTCGGCTGGCGCGCACAGTCGCCAGCATGGAAGTTGCGGCTGCATCGACAGTCTGTACCGCGCTGTACCCAGTGTTTTTCGCGCAAAGCACCATGGCGCTGATCGATCTCGCGGCAGCCGGATTTGCGTTCTGGGGGCTGGTGGCTTATCTCGACGGCCGCCTGCGGGCTTCGGCGATCTGGTTTTCACTCGCCGTGCTCACGAAGGAAACCGCTGTGCTGGTTCCGGTGGCATTGCTGTCCACGGAGGTTCTTGGGCCTTGGTTCACTCGCGGCTTCCACTGCGATGTTCATTTTCGCGCGCCGAGCAGACAATCCGCCGTTCTGCTCGTTCCGCTTCTCGTGCTCTGCCTCTGGTATGCCTTCCACTACTGGCGCACAGGATACGTTTTCGGCAACCCCGAATTCTTCCGCTACAACGTGCAGGCCACGATCAATCCGCTGCGGATCCTCTTGGCGCTCGCTACCCGACTCTGGCAGGGCGTCGGATATCTCCATCTCTGGGTTCTAACGCTCTTGATGATCTGGGCGATGTCCCGCCCTCCGCTGCAAGATGGCGATATCGAGCGCCCAAGGATTGCGGTCCCAGTACAATTCGTCTTCGGGGTTGTGATCTTCACATTTGCCGTCGCCCTCGCGATCGTCGGCGGCGCGGTGCTGGCCCGCTACATGTTGACGGCGGTTCCCCTGTTGATCGTTCTTTGCGTCTCGACGCTGTGGCGAAGAGTTCGTGCATGGCGGTGGCTGATCGCCGTCGTCGGCGCGGCTTTTGTGGCTAGCTGGTTTCTCAACCCGCCTTACGGCTTCTCCCCGGAAGACAATCTCGCTTACCGCGATTTTGTTCAAATGCATGGGGACGCGGAACACTTTCTCGAGCAGCGCTTCCCTTCTGCGCGGGTACTCACGGCGTGGCCGGCTACGGACGAAATCACTCAGCCTTATTTGGGATATGTTACCCGCCCCATGCGCGTGGTTCGCATCGAGGATTTCACTATCGAACAGGTGATGTCGGCGGCGGAGGCCCGCTCACAATTTGATGTCGCATTGGCCTTCTCAACCAAGTACGAGCCATCCCATCCGTTGCTGGCACGCTGGCACGCATGGGAGCGAGTGAAGACCCGGCTCTTTGGCTACCACCGGGATCTGCCTCCGGAAATTGCCGCTCAATTGCTCGGTGGTC
>Ga0210409_10001728_pt1 | contig 27644 bp, 19 predicted proteins | sample IncBWH17MmetaG_FD_161649 | JGI IMG/M metagenome (GOLD analysis project Ga0210409, IMG submission 161649) | Forest soil microbial communities from Barre Woods Harvard Forest LTER site, Petersham, Massachusetts, United States - Inc-BW-H-17-M | ecosystem: Environmental > Terrestrial > Soil >...
GTTGATGGCATCCACAATGGGCTTCGCGGTATCATCCGGCAGAACGATCAGTGTATGCGACATGCTTCCTCCGAAATCGAACCCTCACCACACCCCAGGGCACAAGCCACTGCCGATACCGTGAACCGCTTCAAGCTACCGAGCTGGCATCCCTTGATGCACTTGCCGCGGCTGCGGCGGCAGCTTCCGCCGGCGGTTTGTCGAATTGAATGTGATACAGCTCCGCGTACACCCCGCCCTTGGCTATCAATTCATCGTGCGTGCCCTCTTCCGCCACCACGCCACCCTTCAGGACCACAATCTTGTCCGAATTGCGAATGGTGCTCAAGCGGTGCGCGATGGTGATCACGGTGCGCCCTTTCATCAAGCGCTCCAGGGCCTCCATCACCAACTGTTCCGATTCCGTGTCCAGCGCAGCCGTCGGCTCATCCAGAATCAGAATCGGATTATTGCGAATGAGCGCCCGTGCAATTCCAATGCGCTGGCGCTGTCCGCCCGAAAGAGTGTCTCCACGGTCGCCCACCATGGTGTCGTATCCGTGGGGCATTTTGGCGATGAATTCATCGGCGTTCGCCAGTTTCGCCGCGGCCACGATTTCGTCGCGCGCGGCGCTTCCCCGTCCGTAGGCGATATTGTCCGCCACCGTGCCGCGGAAAAGCACCGTTTCCTGCAGGACATAGGCAATCTGGTTGCGCAGTCCGTGAATCTTATAGTCGCGGATGTCCACGCCATCGACAGAAACCTTGCCAGCCGACGGATCATAGAAGCGCGGAATCAGGCTGACAATGGTGGACTTCCCGCCCCCCGTCGGGCCCACCACGCCCACCATCTGCCCCGCCTTAATCTCAAAATTTACGTCTGTCAGCACGGGCGCGTCCTTGTTATACGCGAAAGCCACATTCTCGAACTTTATTTCGCCTTTTAGTGGCTGCGGTTCGCGCGCGTCTGCGCGCTCTTCGATCACGTCGTTGGCCTCGAGAATCGCGCGCACCCGCTCCACGCCCACAGCGGTTTGCGCGATTGTATTCGTCATCGTGGCCAGATCCTGCACCGGCTTGAAGAATTTCGTCAGGTAAGAAAGGAAAACGGTCAGCGCACCGGCAGTCATAGCGCCTTTCAAAATCAGCGAAGAACTCCGCCAAAGCACGAAAGCCGTGCACAACGAAACTGTCAGCGCGACGATGGGCGACAGCAGCGCCTTCACTTTCCTGGCCTTCAGCGCCGCGTCCACCGTAGCCTTGCTGACTTCGCTCAGCTCTTCCTGCTCCAGGTCCTGCCGGCCGAACGCTTTCACCACGCGCATGGATTCCAGCCCCTGCTGCACAACCGCAACGACGTTGCTCTGCTGCTTGCGCACTTCGCGCGTCGCTTTCTTTACGGCCTTCTTGAATCGCGAGACCAGCAGCAGCAAGAACGGTGTCACGGCTACCGCGATGAGGGTGAAATCCCAATTCAGCCAGAACATGATGGTCAGCATGGCCACGATCGTGAACATGTCCACGAGGATTCCCAGTGTGGACGAGGAAGCGAAATTTTGGATGGTTTGCACGTCCGCCGTGATGGTGCTCAACAACGTGCCCATCTCGTGGGTGTTGTAGTAGTTCAGCGAGAGTTGCTGCAGATGATGATAGGTGCGTAGCCGGAGGTCGTTGGCCACCCACTGGCCCACGCTGGTGGTGTAGTAATTCGCAAGGTAGGAAGCGGCGGCGCCCAGAAGCGCGATCAAAGCCGTGGCGATCGCGGCGGCGGCGGCAATCTGCATCTTCGTACCGCTGCTCATGAACGGCCGCAGGAAATCATCCAGCCAGGGCGCCAGTTTGTGCTCGCCGACCACATTGTCCAGGATGATCTTGAGTGGCCAGGGCGCGGCCACGCTCATGGCCGTCTGAACGAGCATAGCACCCAGGATAATCACCAGGCTGCCGCGGTACGGCTTCAGCAAACTCCAAATCAGTGAGGACATGCGGCCCTCCCGTCACACTGCTAGCAGCGGCAGGCGGTCCGCTTACGCAATTCGAAAGGCGGCTAGGCAACAACAATCTAGTCCTACTAAGCGCTGGTGGCAAGGGACTCCTTGCCGGCAGGACCATTCCGCCCGTCGACTGGCCAGGATACGCCGAAGCAGAGTACAATTCGCCGCGTTCGCGCATGCGAAGAGGAACCTCGCGATGACAAGCAGCCCGCGGTTCAAGGTACTGCGCCTGGCCGTGTGCACGCTGATTCTGGCCTGCGCGTGTGCGGGGCAGAGAAAGCCGGCGGCGGATCTGATCATCACCAACGGCAAAGTCTGGACCGTGGATAAGTCGTTGCCAACCGCACAAGCCCTGGCCGTGCTGGGCGATCGGATTGTTGCGGTCGGGTCCGCCCCGGAGATCGACGCCTGGCGCGGGCCGCGCACGCCGGTGATCGATGCCGGCGGAAAACTCGTTCTGCCGGGATTCAACGACGCGCACGTACACTTCGTCTCTGGCGGAATGCAGTTGGACAACGTGCAACTGAAGGCCGCGACCAGCGCGCAGGAGTTCGCGCGGCTGATCGGCGGACGAGCGAAGGTTACTCCGAAGGGCCAATGGATCGAGGGCGGAAATTGGGACGAGACCAAATGGACGCCTCCGAACATCCCCACAAAACAACTTATCGATGCGCTGACGCCGGACAATCCCGTGTTCGTGACGCGCTACGACGGGCACATGGGACTGGCGAATTCGGTGGCGTTGCGGCTGGCGGGAATTACCGCGCCGACGCCGGATCCACCCGGCGGAACGATCGTGCGCGACGCACAGGGAAATCCTACCGGGGCGCTGAAGGATGCGGCAGCAGGCCTGGTGTACAAGGTGATTCCGCCCCTGACTCACGACCAGCGCGTGCGCATCGTGAAGCGCGCCATGGCGCACGCCGCGTCCCTGGGCGTCACCAGCGTGCAAAACATGTCCGCGGACTATGAAGATATCGCTGTGTACGACGAACTTCAGCAGCGCGGCGAACTGATTACACGGATTTACGCGGCGCCGCCCATCGGCAACGTAAATGATTTGGCGAAGATCGGAGTGCGCCACGCATTTGGCGGAGCTTATTTGCGAATTGGCGCGTTGAAGGGGTTTGCTGACGGCTCGCTCGGATCGGGCACCGCGTATTTCTACCAGCCATTTTTGAATCAGGGCGACAATCGCGGATTGCTTTCCGACGAAATGCATCCCCTATCGTTGATGCGCGGCCGCATGATGGCGGCAGACGCCGCGGGACTGCAACTCTGTACGCACGCGATTGGCGATCAAGCCATCTCCATCATTTTGGACCAGTACGCCGAGGTGACTAAAGCGCATGGCGAAGCAGACCGGCGATTGCGCATCGAGCACGCCCAGCACATGGCGGCGAAAGACTTCGCGCGCTTCGCAGAATTGCACGTGATTGCCTCCGTGCAGCCCTATCACGCCATTGATGATGGACGGTTCGCGGAAGCGCATATCGGCCACGACCGCTCCAGCCGGACGTACGCATTCCGCACGTTTCTGGATCATGGCGTGCGGCTCGCTCTGGGCACAGATTGGGAAGTGGCGCCGCTCGATGCAATGCAAACCGTGTATGCAGCGGTGACGCGGGCGACGCTGGATGGAAAGAACCCCGGTGGTTGGTTTCCCGAGCAGAAACTGACCGTGCCGGAAACCATTGAGGCGTACACGATGGGGTCGGCGTACGCGGAATTCCAGGACAACGTAAAAGGATCGATCACCCCAGGGAAGCTTGCAGACCTTGTACTGCTCAGTGACGATATTTTCACTATTCCACCGGAAAAGATCCGCGATGTGCATGTGCTGAAGACCATTCTTGGGGGCAAAGTGATTTTCGATGCCGCAGCGGCAGGTAAGTAGGGCCGGACGCGCTAGTGGCGCTGGAGATTCGTCGCAGCAACGCCAAATTGAAGAAGCTGCGGCGGGGCGTAGAGCTCCGAACCCGGCCGCACTGTGGAGAGAACGGTCCACAGCAGTCCGTCGCCGGATGGCTTCAGGATCTGTCGGCGCGTGGGTCGAGGGCAAACCAGGCAGGCAGCCCGGCAGCGCTGCGAAACGTTTTGCAGACAACTTTTTCGAGATGGTTCATGCAATAGACGGAGGCGCTGTTTGTCTGGCTGTCCAGGCAGATTATCGCTGGCGGGTTTTGCTAAGGGCGTCCGGCGTTTCTTGCCTGAGCCAGAGAACGCAGCCACCGTCACATTCCTCCATGTCGACAAATCCTCGTTCGTGAGCCGCCGCTTGAAACTCTTGAAGGCTGTCCATAGTGATCCCAGTATGTGCTTATCCGCTGCCGTTGTGGTGCGTGGCGTCACCGGTTCTGTCACAGCTGGTTCGAATGGTAACGGGCTCCAAGGCAAACTGAGATTACACTTTATTCAAAGGCGGGATGATCGGCGGGGAAGTTTTGAGTTAGCTTCTTTCGGAAGGCGGAATCACGAGCAAGGTTCTGAAGTTTGTGCACATAAATCGCGCGTTGCTTCCCGGAATCTTCGCCAGCATCAAGGGCGTGGAGTTCCTCGAACTGAGTTTCCGCAAGCAGGGCACAGAGAACGTGTTCGGCGTGATGAGCAGAGGTTCCGGTGGCCACCATGTTGTCAAAGGCAGCGCGGACCAGAGGATCAGCCTCAAGTTGTCCTTTAACGGCGGCATGAAGGGCGAGGTGGGCGGAGGGACTGACGGCCTCGCCATTGAAGGTGGTCTCGTAAGGAGTGCCCTCACGAAGGTCAGCGAATTCGAGGGCATTGTGCACGTGTTTGAGGTGCAGGTGTTCCCGGACGACCTTGGCGTACAGCTGGCTTTCGTTAGGGAGATCGTCGACAGCTCCGGCTTTGACAGCGGCATAGACGAGACTTTCATGCGCGCTAACAAACTCGCGAAGGACTGACAATTTGGGATCGTGCATTTGCGTCGCTCCTTTCGGATAATGCTACTACGGCTTAGTTGGTGCAGTCACTCAGTGGCGCTGCAATCGGGCCGTTGCCGCGCGAACCGTTTTCCGGAGAGCTTGCGTTGCCCTAAAGAGGAGTAAACCTGAGGCAGAAAAATACCTTGAAGAGCAGCAGTTCGGGAGCATCCGCTGGGTCTATAGTACTTTTGAAGTATTCATTAGAAAGATCGGGCAGGGAGCCAGAATCGGGTCCGGAGGGCTGCGCATGAGATTTGCGCTGCAGGGCGTGGGGATGCGGAATCGAGTTTTGTATGTGTGGCTGGCATTCGCGGTTTGTGGCGGGGAGAAGGTAGCGGCGCAGCAAGATGCGCCGAGGATGCCGCTGCAGGCGGTGTATGAAGACGGAGCAGAAGCTCGCTGGCTGAAGAAGAAGGTGCTGGAATCGAAGCTGCTCGATTCCATGGAAGATACCGCGACCTGGACGTTTCACGGGGATGGAGATATGACGCTGGCGGAGTCTCCGGTGAAAGACGGGAAGCACTCGCTGCGGATTCGCTCGACGCAAAACGTGGGGAAAGTGGGAGGCTCAGGTGAATGGGAAGACCTGATCGCCAGCCGCAAGTTCGCTTCGGAAAATTGGAGCGCCTATAACCGGATTTCCATCTGGGTCTATCCCGACGTTATCGGCGCACCGGCGATTTCAGCGTCTCTGGTGCTGCACAACGAGGGCGCGCACGTGCTTCCGGATCACTACAACGAGGGGCGGCACGAGTCCATCATTTTGAAGAATCACGAATGGAATCACGTGGTGTGGGAGATCGCGCCGCTCGACCGGGACAAGGTGACCGAACTGGAATTTGCGTACAGCCTGCCGAAAATGCTGCCGGACCCGGGGGACCAAACGATTCTGTATATCGACCAACTGGAACTGGAAAAGGTTGATGCCGATCACGTGGAGGGATGGGACGTAGCGGCAGGGAAAATAGCGTTCAGTCACGCGGGATACACAGCGGGGTCAACAAAGACGGCGATTGCCAGCGGGTCGGATGCTCGCGAGTTTTCGGTGCTGGAGCAAGGAACAGGCAAAGTTGTGCTGAGGAAGGCGGTGGAGCAGCAGAAAACGCAGTTGGGCAATTACCAGGTTCTGGACTTTTCCGAGCTGCAGACACCGGGGAAATATGTGCTCCGCGCAGGCGCGACAACCACGCGGCCATTTGAAATCGGGCCAGCTGCCTGGCGGGAGAGCATCTGGAAGGCGATCAATTTCATGTATAGCGAGCGCTGTGGAACGGTGATCCCGGGGATCCACGGAATCTGCCACCTGGACGACTACAGCATTCATGGGGACAAACGCATCATCGTGAACGGCGGGTATCACGATGCGGGCGACCTGACGGCGACGGGCAACACTCCGGGGATGGCCTATGCGCTATTTTCGTTTGCCGAACGGCTAGAGGAACAAGGAGAAGATCCGGAGCTGCGAGCGCGTTTGCTGGAAGAAGGAACCTGGGGATTGCGATGGGTGCTGAAAACGAGCTTCGGCGATGGCTATCGCACGACCGGGCAGCTGATCAGTTACTGGACCAACGGAATCATCGGCGATGCCGACGATCGCAGCGGCCAGGCGGTGAACAATCCGGAGTGGAACTTTCGCGTGGCGGCGGTGGAGGCGCTTGCGGCTCGCGTGCTGAAGAACAGCAATCCGGAGCTGGCGATCCGCAGTTTGCGGACCGCGGAGCAAGACTGGAATTATGCGGTTGAAGGGATGAAAACGGCCGAGCCGCTGCCGGAAATCTACGGGAGGCCTGATGAACTGGAGCGCATCTCATTCGGCGCGATTGCCTCTGTCGATCTGTACAGGGCTACCGGAGAGCAGAAGTACGCGGACGAGGCGTTCCGGCTGGGCGAGCTGATACTGGCGTCGCAGGAACAGAAGATCCAGCCGTGGAGCATTCCGATGACGGGCTATTTTTACACTGGCCCGAAGCGGGAGAATCTGTTTCATCGTTTTCATATCGGGCAGGAAGAAGAGCCGGTGATGGCGCTGGCACACCTGTGCGAAACGTTTCCTGGCAACGCGAATTGGATGAAATGGTATTCGGCGATCGTGTTGCATTCGAAGTATTACCAGCAGGTGGCCGCGAAGGTCGACCAGCCTTACAACGTGTTGCCGGCTGCCGTATACAAAGAGAGTGAAGCGCGGTTGATCCCTGAAGGGAAAGATTGGACACCGCTGCGCGCGGCCGACCGTGATTCTTATGTTCAGCAGGTTCATCGCGGCGTACCGCTGGGAGGAGAATACTACCTGCGGCGATTTCCGGTGTGGTTTGATTTCCGGGGAAATTCCAGCGTGCTGCTGTCAGAGGCCAAGGCGCTTTCGGCCGCCGCACAATTGCGCGGGGACGTGGAGGCGGAAGACCTAGCGCAACAGCAGGCGGAGTGGTTGCTGGGACGTAATCCATTTTCAGCGAGCGTCATGTATGGGGAAGGCTATGACTGGACGCCGTTGTATAGCGTGAGGTCCGGGCAAATGGTGGGCGCGCTTCCGGTGGGCATCGAAACAAGGGAATACCACGACGCGCCATACTGGCCAACACAGATTTGCTGGACGTACAAAGAAGTGTGGACGCAGCCGGTGGGGGAGTGGATCTGGCTGATGCAGGATTTGCATGGCGCGCCGGTGATTGAGGGTATGGTGGATGGGTCATCGGGCGAGCCAATTGAATTCCGTGAGCGAAAGACCGGACGCGTGACTAAGGTTGCGGTAAACGCCGCGGACGGCAAGTTCCGCACGACATTGCCACAAGGCTCGTATACGGCGCAGCATGGCGCGGCACATACAACCGTCACGGCACTATCGGGCGGAATCTATCACCTGGAATTGCGGGGAGACCGGGTGTTCGATTTCAAGGTGACGGCGGAGACCACGGCCGCCAATGAAGTTACGCTGCACATCCACGCGGAGGGCGCAGGCGCGCATACACTGGAAATAAGAGGCGGCAATCTTCAACTGAAAGAGGCCGGGACACAGAATATTGCATTGCGTCCGGGGCATGACGTGGACCTGGTGAGTCACGGGCGGATCGTGACGGCGGGCACGCCTTGGGTAGTCGTAGTAATTCCTGATGGCGCGCTGGGCGCCCATCGCGAGGTTACCGGGTACAGCGGCGGTAAAGAATAGTTTCAGACCCGCTGCACAACTGGGTTCTGCAACTGCAGATCATTTCGGCGCCTTGACGAAATCCGCCGGACCGGCGTCAAAGGTCGCCTTGTGATCCGAACTGCAGAAATAGTAGGTCTTGCCCTTGTAAACGGTTTTCAGCGCGGTCGCCGGATCAATTGCCATGGAGCACACCACGCACCGGGGATGGCCATCCAGGGAGCCCGGCAGTTTGGCATAGACGGCGTTTGAATCTGCATTCATCCAGCCTTGCCCCTGATATTCCAGGTCGAAGGCCGTTTGGGTGGCGACTTCGCGACCGTAGTAGCGCTCGACAACGCGAAGAGCGAGATCAATGCCGGAGGAAAGTCCGCCGGCGGTTGCGAGATTGCCGTCTTCGACGAATCTAGCGCCGCGCTTCATCTGGATATCGGGATACTTCCTGGAAAAGTCGACATAAGAGGCGTGATGGGTGGTAGCGGATTTGCCCGCCAGCAAACCGGTCTTTGCCAGAAGATACGCGCCGGTGCAAACGGACATGGTGACATCGGCGGTTTTCGCGGATTTGCGAACCCAAGCCAGGACTGCTTCGCTGGGCGCGCTCTGAGCTGGAATGACGAGGACCTTGGGCGTAAGAGCGTTTTCCAGAGTGTAGTCGGGCACGATTTTCATGCCGCCACTTGCCTGAATCGGCTTGGTGGATTCGGAGACGGTGTAAAGCTGAAAGGGCATGTCCATGCGGCCGGGGATCATGACGTCCTGGAAAACTTCCCAAGGACCCGCGAAATCGATGACCACCGCTCCATCGGAGACCAGAAAGGCAACGGGAATAGCGCCTTCGGCGGGAGGCTTGAGGGGATTTGTAACGGCGGAAGGCCGAGGCTGATCGGCGCTGCCAAATCCCGAAGCCGCAATCGATGGTGGAGCCGCGACTAGACAGCCGAGTACTGCTGAGCCTTGCAGCAATTCCCGGCGCGAAATGTTTCCGTTTTTCATGAGCATGTTCCTTTCACGATTGCATTTGAAACTGCTAGTCATCGCCCCTCGCGCCAACAAATCTCCTCTACTCTGACCGCAGTGCGTCGTTCGGATCGATGGCCGCGGCGCGCCTTGCCGGCAGATAGCTGGCGATGACGGCGGCGGTCAAAAGCATCAAGGCAACGCCACAGAAGGTGAGTACATCGGTGGGCGGCACTTCAAACAAAAGCGATTTAACGAGGCCGGTGAGCGCCATCGCACCCATAACGCCGATGGCAATTCCCAGCAGTGTGAGCGTGAGGCCGTGACCAAGGACCATGCGCACGATGTTCATGGGGCGCGCTCCGAGAGCAATGCGGATACCGATTTCGCGAACGCGCTGGCTCACGTTTAACGCCATGATTCCGCCGATGCCGGCGGTGGCGATCAGCAGTGCCAATCCCGCGAAGAGCGCGAGAAGGCTTGCGGTGATGCGGGGATTGGCCATGGATTCATAGCGCGCTTGCTCAACGGTCTTGATGCGCGTGACGGCGGTCTGCGGGTCGATCTCGTGAATGGCGGCAGTGAGGGCCTTCGCCAAGCGAGTGGCTTCAGCAGCGGTGCGCACCAGCACGACGCCAGGCTGTGGATTTAGTTTTTGCGGCGCGTAGACCTCCGGCACCGGAGGATGGTCCAGGCCAAACTCACGAACGTCGCCGACGACACCGATAATTTGCGCCCGGTGCCGGCCCCCGTCAGCGCTGACACGCTTTCCGACGGGATCTTCGTTGGGCCAGAGTTGGCGCTTCATGGCTTCGTTGATCAACACGACGTCGGGTCCCTGGTCGTCGTCATTCTCGGTAAACAGCCGGCCTTCTTTCAGCGGTATCTTCAGGGTCCGGAAATAGTCGGGGGAAACCACGGCGAAGGTGCTGATTGGGGGAGCTTGGCCGGGTTGGATGGGGCGACCTTCAACTTCAAAGGAAAAGGAAACGCCTTGCGGGCCGCCCGCGACGAACTCCGGTTCAAAGGGATAGCGATTGGAAATCGCGACGGAGAGCACGCCGGGCTCGGCCTTCAGGCGGTTCAGGAGTTTGCTGACAAACAGAAGGGATTGTTCGCTGGTGGTGTACTTGGAAAAACTGAGCGTGGTTCTGAGCGCGAGAACGCGTTCGGAGACGATCCCGGCTTCCACCTGCTGCATCTTGACGAGGCTGCGGAGCATCAGACCGGCGCCAATCAGCAGCATGAACGAGAAAGCTACCTGGCAAACGATGAGCGCGCTGCGCACGCGATTTTGCCCGCGGCCAGTTCCCGCGGCGGAGCTGCCTTCCTTCAGGCTCGCAATCAGATTCGCACGGGAGAACAACGCGGAGAGCGTGCCGAAGACGATGCTGGTGCCGAGCGCGGCGACGAGAGTGAACAGCAGCACTCGGGTGTCGATTTGGATTTCGTGGGCCCGGGGCGTTAGGCGGGCGGCAAAATCGGTGAGCAGATGAAGGCTTTGATAGGCAAGATACAGGCCCAGAAGGCCGCCGATGAGCGCGAGGAGAAAACTTTCGGTGAGGAGCTGGCGAAGAAGGCGGCTGCGTCCAGCACCGAGGGCGCTGCGCACGGCCATCTCTCGTTCGCGGCGTGCCATGCGAGAGAGGGTGAGATTGGCGACGTTGGCGCATGCGATGAGAAGAACGAAGGCCGCGGCGGCGAGAAGTAGCAAGAGAGTGGGGCGGGCCTCTTTGGTTAACTCACGCAGCAGCGGGGTGGTGCTGGCTTCGTAGCCAACGTTGTCCGGATAGGATTTCGGATAGCTGGATTTCAGGCGGCTGGCGATCGTGGACATTTCGGCGCTGGCCTGCGCCAGGGAAACTTCGGGCTTCAAGCGGCCAAAAGCTTCCATCATGCGAGCGTCGCGATTTTCGATGAACTTCTTGGCAGAGCGAAAAGGGCAGGCCGAGGTGGGCATGTAAACATCGTTTTCATTGGGATATTGCGGCACGGGGGGAAGCACACCGATGACGGTATGAACTTTGTCGTTCATTTCAAAAGTTTTTCCAACGATGTTCGAGTCGGCACCGAAATTGTTTTTCCAGTAGTCATAGCTGAGCAGCAGGACCGGTGCTGCGCCGGGTTGTTCATCTCCGGGACGGAAAGTTCTGCCAAGGATCGGTTGCACGCCAAAAAGATCGAAGAAGTTCCAGGACACCACGCCAGTCCGCACGCGATCCGGATCGCCGTGGCCGTAGAGGATGAACGACATGGCGTGGAATTCGACCAATCCGGAGAGGCTGTGGTTCTGCTCGCGAAAATCCTGGATTTCGTGGACAGAAAACTGAATGTCATCGATCCCGAGTTTATTTTGCTGCTGGCGCAGGAAGATCAATTGGTGGCCGTCGGGATACGGAAGTGGGCGCAACAGCACCGCCTGCACGACGCTGAAAATGGCGGTATTGGCGCCGATGCCGAGGGCCAGCGTGAGAATGGCGATGGCGGTGAAACCGGGATTCTTGCGCATCATGCGGAAGGCATAAGCGCAGTCGTTGACCAGGATTTCCCAGTGCTCGCGGGGTGCGGTAGTGAAAATGCCGACAATGGTTTCTTTCCAGAGCTTCAGGACCTCCCAAAAGCCGCCGCGCTCGGCCACCTCTCGCTGTTGCTCGCGAAAGACCCCTTCCATTTCGCCCTGGTAGTTGATGCGGAAATCGAAGGGCAACAAGCGAACCAGGAAGCGAAAGAGCTTTTGCGAAAAGCAATCGTTTTTATCTTGCATCCAGGCCTCGCCGCTTTATGCCAACTTGGGTTTCCGGAATAACTTTTTCGCGCGTGCTTGAACCAGGGCTTGTTCCATACGTTCCGCTTCGGCCACAGCCACGGCGCGTCCAAATTCGGTCAGCCGGTAGTAGCGGCGGCGCTCATCGTCGAGGCCAACTTCCGGCCGGTGGCTGGATTCCGCAATAAGCCCCTCGCTTTCGAGGCGCGAGAGGTTGCCGTAGAGCGTGCCGGCGCTGAGCTTGACCTTGTCTTCGGTGCGGCGCGCGACTTCCTTGAGGATGGCGTAGCCGTGCTTTTCACCGTCGGCCAGCGCCAGCAGGATTTGGAACATGGCCGGCGTCAGCGGCAAAAACGATTCGGTTTCTTTGTTATGGGTCACGAACCACGCCTTTCAGTCCCGCCAGGGCGGGAGGGAAGTCCCCTGTCTATATCGCGTGCAGGAAGACTATATCGTCAGACGTTATAGTGGTACGCAGGTTAGCGGCCAGCGGTTCCATTTTTCTAAGTGCCGACGAGAGAAAGGCTTGGTGGGAGTCGCGGCGTGGGTTGGCGGGCCGACGCTGTCCGATTCTGGGACGAACTTTCCCGCTTCTGGGAAAGATTTCATTGCGGAGCTGTCTGTTTTGACAGTTGTCGCATCGACGGAAGGCAACGATACTGCCGTGCCTTGACGTCCAAATGAAACGAAATTGCATCCGGTAGCACGATTCAGACGGACGCCGCAAAAAGGAGGTGGGAGGCTCGATGTAAGAACGCGCGATACGGGCGTGTCGTCGGAGGATGTAGTTTCGTTCACAGTGCGGTAGCGTACGGGAATCCCCCAACATCCTCCAAGGTGACGCTTCTTGCTTGGAAGTTGTGGTGTTATAATCTGCGCGGTTCCGCCAGATTTGATTTAACAGCCGAGTGCCAGACAGAAGGCGCCGGCCCCGCCCACAAACTTGAAATTACTTTGAGCCGTCGCGCTCAGGGGAGAGCTTTACTTACCATGCTCGGCCGCGCAAATGCTAGCTGTGTTTTTGTACTCCTGACTTGCTTCCTCTGGGCAGGCTTTGCGGCCGCGCAGGTACCGGCGTCGCTAAAGTCCGGCCCCCCTGACGTGTTGTACCGGCAGTCTGAGCTGTTGAGTGCGCTGGATTCGGATTGGTCCTTGCCGTTGAATGCCAATATTCCGCGCAGAAATCTGTATGTAGACCTGGCAGGCACGTCCCCGGCACCCAAGAATCCCAGTAGTTCCGGGCCGGCTGCTTCCGGAAATACAACCAATCCACAGGATTTTCCGTCCAAGCGTGCGAAGCGGTTTCGTTGGGCCCCTGCGCTAGGTGAGTCGCTGCTGTACACCGGGATCATGCATACATTTGATCTCTGGACGGAAGCGGGCACGCGTGATGCGCTGAATGGGCATTGGTTTCAACAGTACACGCGCTCGGTGTCGGAGCTCCGTGGATGGAGTGACAGCGACACGTTCATGGCGCCTTATGTGGGCCATCCCATCGAGGGATCGGTTTTTGGCTATATCGAGCGGCAGAATGATCCGCCGTATCGCCTGGTGCAGTTTGGGGACGGGCGAGATTACTGGGTAAGCCTGCTGAAGTCCATGGCGTATTCGGCGGTGTGGCACACGCAATGGAAGATTGGCCCAGCCAGCGAAGCGTCCATCGGTAATGTGATGTTGCACGCGTCGCCAGGATTTATCACCCTGGTGGACACGCCGACCTTGGGCTTCTGCACCATGCTGGCAGAAGATGCCGCGGACCGCTATCTGATCATGGGCCTGGAGAATCGCACTTCGAATGCAGTGTTGATCGCGGCGACGCGGAGCTTTTTGAATCCGGGACGCACTTTTGCCAACATGATGGCGTTCCGGCTGCCGTGGGACCGTGCCACGCGCATGGGCCTGTTTGGCGCGAACCACGAAATGCGTGAGGAGTGGGTGAAGGATTACCGGGACGGCAGCGGGGAAAAACCGTTCCTGTTTGTGAAGAATGCCTACAAGCCGGCAGGCGTGGAATTCAAACATGACTATCCGCTCGAAGCACCCATCGAACTGACTGCGTTCCCGGAATATGAGACCTTCCTTGGTGGGGGGAGTTGCATTGGAGGAGGAGGAACGGGAGCAGCACGCATCAGCCCAGTGCTGCAAATCGTGGCGGAGGTGAATGGCTGCCTGATCATGCACCAGCCAGCCTACAATATGAGCGCGGACTCCCTTTCTTACTCTGGGGGATTGCGTTGGACGCCGCGAGCGTCGCACCGGTTCTCGCCGTACGCGCAGGTGAAATTCGGCGGGAGAAAAGTGACCTACGAGATCGACAACGAGGCGCTGAAAAAGCAATTGTTGACGGAATGGAATGACGGCTCGGGCCAGCTGGCGCATTATCCGATGCGAAGCGACTGGTCGAAAGAGTGGGCGGTGAACGGCCCGATGCTGTCCGGGGGCGGAGGGCTAGACGTGAGGATCACCAGGCCGTTCGCGTGGCGGGTGATCAACGTGGAATACAATCACACATGGATCGACAATATCGCCGGAATTCATCCGCAGAATGGGCTGTTGATTGCCACCGAGGCGGTTGTGCGCATCGGCACGTGGTAAATCGATAGGACAACCTATCCTTCTTCTAATCCATTGATGGGCTTGAGGTTGCGGCCCGATGGTTCGCCTGCCTGGGGAGCTTTCGGACTTACATATTCCTAATAGAGTGCTCAGGATTCCTTCAGAGGTTTTCCCATACGCTGGAGTGGTTGTCGCGGGCTGGCCTTCGCGCGAGCGCGAGCCACGGGAGGAACGGGAAATGTTATGCGGGCCAAAGGGCAGCGAGCAGAATTCAAATTCGATGGTGCAGTGCAGCGTATGTGGGCGCGGAACGGAGATGGCGGAGCTTCCCGGGAGAAGCGAGAAATATTGTTTGGAATGCAGCGCGGATATGGCCACATCGATTCTGCTGGTTACCGAAATTGATGCGGCGACGCTGGCGGGACAAGAGGCGGGAGGATTGGTGGCGGAGTTTGAGCGCTTGAGCAGCCGGATGCTTGAGAGGTCACAATCGGCAGAAGCGTAGTTTTTCCGGCGGAAAGATCTTCTGACTGAAGACCCCAGGCTGCGCGAGCGGGCCGGACTGTAGTACCCTCCTGTGCTGGAATCAGACTACAACCGAGGATCATGCGCACATGAGCGTGAATCAGAACGAAAAAGCAAAAAAATTTCGGAAGCTTCACGAGGGACCGGGGGCATTCTTGATTCCCAACCCCTGGGACGCCGGATCGGCACGGTTGCTGACGGCGCTGGGGTTTGAAGCGCTGGCAACGACCAGCGCCGGACTGGCGTTTTCGTTGGGGCGGCGCGATGGAGAGGGTCTGGTAACGCGCGAAGAAGCGCTGGCGCATATACGGGAGATCGTCGGGGCAAGCGCTCTGCCGGTTTCCGCGGATTTGGAGAACGGTTTCGGGGACGCTCCAGAAGAGGCCGCAGAAACGATCCGGCTAGGGGCAGCAGCGGGCCTGGTGGGCGGGTCGATCGAAGACGCGACGGGCGATGAGCGGAAGCCGATCTACGACCACGGGCATGCTGTGGAGCGAGTGACGGCGGCGGTAGAAGCGGCGCGGGCGCTGCCGTTTCCGTTCACGCTGACCGCCCGCGCGGAAAACTTTTTGCACGGCCGCGCGGACCTTGACGACACGCTCCGGCGGTTGCAAGCCTTCGCGGACGCCGGAGCAGACGTGGTTTACGCTCCGGGATTGCCCAGCCTTGAGGCGATTCGAACAGTTTGCGCTGCGGTGGCACCGCGACCGGTGAACGCGCTGGTCGGAGCTGCTGGCCGTTCCGTGGCCGAACTGGCGCAAGTCGGAGTGCGGCGGATCAGCACAGGTTCCGCATTGCATCGCGCGGCGATGGGAGGATTTTGGACCGCAGCGAAGGAAGTGAAGGAGAAAGGAACGTTCACATTCCTGGAGAAAGCGGTGCCCTTCGCGGAGTTAAGCAACTTCATGGCGAGCCGCTGAAAACCGAGAGAAGATTTTCCCGGTGCGACTGAACTGGTTGATTGATCTCAGTACGTTGTTCCGGCCTGCGTATAACCCCCAAAAGTCCAGCGGACACCGACCGTGGCATACAGGCCGTAGGGGCCATTGGTGCGCAGGTCGGCAGGACCGAGGTACTTGGAATAGCGGCCCAGATAGTCGAACTGATGCTGGCTGACGCGAAACTGGAAACCTTTTGGCAACTGGAAGGCGAAGCCGATGGAACGGTCAAAGCCCATGGGTTCCATGGAAGCGAGGTAGCTCATCTGAGGGATATTCCTGCCAAACGAAAATTTCGGCTCAAAGAAGAAAAAGATATGGCGGGCAAAGCTCCGGCCGATGGGCTGGATTTCAAGGTATCCACTGAGAAGGTAGCGAGCATAGGCGGTACAAGCGGAATTGACTCCACCGGCAGCGGCGGGTTGAGGAAATACACAGCGGCCCAGGTCCGGCTCATTGTGGGGAGGCGCGACGTCGAAATCTGTGTAGCCGCGAATCCAATTGTGGGGGAAGAAGAAGCGGGCTTCCAACGCCGGCGCGGCTTTTCCAGCAACCAAGGCTCTTTCCTGCGCCGGAGCAGGAAGAATGATAAAGAAAAACAAGAATGCCACGAGAAGCGCGATTTTCATGGGGGAAATCTCCTGTCTAAGATTGCAGTTTCGGCGAAAGCGGGTTCACGTGCGTGCGGATGGTGGTAGGAACCTGGGTCCAGCACGGCGGTTTACAGCGAGCCACGCGAAGCAACCGCAAATCGCGCAGGATTCTTCGGCGAAACCTTGAATGTGCAGGAAGTCTACATCAAATAAAGGTGGCGGGAGAGCAAAATCGTCGATAACGGGAGGCAAAACGCGCAACACCCAGGGCGACACAAAAAGCCGCTAGGCTGCTAAAATAGAAGGATATGTTGAACCAAATATCGGGCTTTGACGCGAGCGGTTTGCGGCATCCGCGCAAGAAAACCTACGGGGTGAAAGTGGGCCACGTGCAGGTGGGCGGGGGCGCGCCGATCGTGGTGCAGTCGATGACCAACACGGACACGGCCGATGTCCAGAAGACCTATCAGCAGACGCTGGAACTGGCCGAAGCGGGCAGCGAAATCGTGCGCTGGACGGTGAACGTGCCGGAAGCGGCGGCAGCGGTGCCGGTGATCAAGAAGCGCTTGCTGGACGCGGGCTGCCGCGTGCCGATTATCGGCGACTTCCATTACAACGGCCATGTGCTGCTGGCGAAATATCCTGACTGCGCCGCGGCTCTGGACAAATACCGGATTAATCCCGGCAATGTGGGTGCGGGACAGCGGCGCGACGAGCAGTTCTCCACGATCTGCAAAGTGGCGGTCGATCACGGCAAGCCGGTGCGCATCGGAGTGAATGGCGGGTCGCTGAACCAAGAGTTGGTGATGCAGAAGATGCAGGAGAACACGGACAAGAATCTTGGCAAAGAGTCCGAGGAAATCATCAACGATTGCATGGTGCTGTCGGCGCTGCAGTCCACGGAGCTGGCGCTGGAGTGCGGGCTGCGAAATGACCAGATCATTATTTCCTGCAAGACCTCGCGGCCGCGGGACCTGATCACGGTGTACCGGGACCTGGCGCCGAAAACGCAGCAGCCCCTGCACCTGGGATTGACGGAAGCGGGCATGGGGATGAAGGGTCTGGTATGGTCGGCGGCATCCCTGGGCGTGATGCTGTATGAAGGGATCGGCGATACCATCCGGATTTCCCTGACGCCACGGCCGGGCGGGGATCGCCGCGAAGAAGTTTACGCCTGCTGCGAGCTGCTGCAGGCGCTTGGGCTGCGGTCGTTTGCGCCGAGCGTGACGGCGTGCCCGGGGTGCGGGCGGACGACGAGTTCAACGTTCCAGGAATTGGCCGAACGAACGCAGGAGTATATCCGCGAGATGATGCCGACATGGAAGACTCAGTACCAAGGCGTGGAGACAATGACGCTAGCGGTGATGGGTTGCATCGTGAATGGGCCCGGAGAATCGAAGGCGGCGAATATCGGGATCAGCTTGCCGGGAACGGGAGAAGCGCCGCGCTGCCCGGTGTACATCGACGGGCAAAAAGACGTGACCTTGGAAGGAACGTACGACGAATTGGCGGCGGCGTTCCAGAAGCTGGTAGACGATTACGTATCGACGAAATACCCGCGGAAGACGGCGGAAACAGTAACGCGCTAGCTGGTTTTTTCATTAGCGAACGGCTTCCCTACGAAAAGTGATCGAAGCGGGTTGAGATCCTGCCGGCATCCTGGTCGGATGCCGGAAGGATCTCATGTCCGGATTTTTTTGAGTAAAGCGCCCGCCTCCCACCTGCGGCGGGCAAGCAAAAGACGGCCGCTACAAAGCAGAAACCAAGTTGAAATGACAGCTAGCAGCTACGAGGTCGGGTTCAGGCGGGAGGATCTTCGGGGAAGGACTTCCTCAGGATGCCGGGGACATCGTGGACGGAGAATTCGCCATCTTCGTCTTCATATTGATATTGCTCGATCCAGCCATCGCAGTCGGCAAACGTTTCCGAGCCTTGGTATGCACAGGGAAGACGGTACGCATGCAAACAGGCGCGATGCGGGGCATCGCAAACAGTGGGATAGACGGAGATGGTTTCGGTAACCTTGGCGGACCGGTCTGGTGGGATGGGAATTTGCAGGCCAGGTTGTCCTTCGCGGCGCGCTTTCAGGGCAAACTCTTCCGTTTGCTTGGCGACGGGAACGGGAGGCATGTCGCCACTTTGAACAAAGAAAGCGGTCAAACCGAGGACCAGGATGGCCAAAACATGAGATTGCTGTGGCAGAGAGCGCATGCCGCCAGGAGGCTTCCGAAATGGAGCAAAACCCCGCTGTGGTAAACTTGAGGCGTCTCGCACCAGTAAAAATGAGCAATTAAGACCCCACCATGAAAATCTCTCGAGAAGATGTGCTGCGCGTAGCCGATCTCGCATATCTGGACCTGAGCGAAGCGGAACTGGAAACGTATCGCGCGCAAATTGATGAAATTCTGGAGTACATCGGCAAGCTGAACGAACTGGACACCAGCAAAGTGGAGCCGATGGCGCAGGTTCTGAGCGACGACCAGACGGCCGATGCCACATTGCGGGAGGATCTGGTTGTTCCAAGTGCGGTCGCCGAAGACATTTTGAAACAGGCGCCCGATGCGGAGCCGCCTTACTTCCGTGTGCCCAAGGTGATCGAGCGATGAGCGAGGCCTGGACGATCAACTCGGTGCGTGCGGCGATTGCTGCGAAGAAGGCTTCTGCACGCGAGATAGCGGCCGAGTATTACCGGCGAATTGCCGAGCAGAATGGCAAGCTGAACGCGTTCTTGACGCTTTGCGAAAACCGGGCCTATGCGCAAGCGGATCGCATCGACGCGTTGATAGCCGCAGGCAAGCCCTTGCCGCCGCTGGCAGGCGTACCAATCGCCATAAAGGATGTAATCAGCACGCGGGAAGTCCGCACCACGTGCGGGTCGAAAATTCTGAGCAACTATATTCCTCCGTACGACGCGACTGCCGTGTTGCGGCTGGAAGCGGCCGGCGCCGTAATTCTCGGCAAAACGAATTGCGATGAGTTTGCGATGGGCAGCTCCAACGAGAACTCCGCGTATGGACCGGTCGAGAATCCAGCGGCACCCGGTTGCGTTCCCGGAGGATCGAGCGGCGGTTCGGCGGCGGTAGTGGCGGCGGATTTAGCGGTGGCGGCGCTCGGTACGGACACGGGTGGATCGATTCGTCAGCCCGGGGGGTTTTGCGGGATACCGGCGATGATGGGAAGTTACGGGCGCGTGTCGCGTTACGGACTGGTTGCCTTCGCATCGTCGCTGGACCGCATTGGGCCGTTTGCGCGGAGTGTGGCGGACGTAGCGAAGGTGCTGCAGATTATTGCGGGACGCGATCCGCAGGATTCCACATCGACGACGGCACCGGTGGAGGATTACTCGGCAGCGCTGAGTAACCCGGTGAAAGGGCTGCGGATTGGCATAGCGAAGCAATATTTTGCCGAAGGAATGGACGAGGGGGTACGGAAAAAGATCGCGGCGGGCATAGAGTTGTACAAGAAGCTCGGGTGCGAAATCGTGGACATTGCGATGCCGCACACGGACTACGCGATCGCTACGTACTACATTATCGCAACGGCGGAGGCGAGTTCGAACCTGGCACGATACGATGGTGTGCGCTTCGGGCCGCGCGTGGAAGGCGACACGCTGATTGCGATGTATCGTAAGACGAGGGGCGCGGGATTCGGTTCGGAAGTGAAGCGAAGGATTGTGCTGGGAACGTACGTGCTGTCGGCAGGCTATTACGACGCGTACTATCTGAAGGGGCAGAAAGTGCGAGCGTTGATCGCGAATGATTTTCGGAAGGCGTTTGAGAAGGTCGACGCGATCGTGACGCCGACGTCTCCGGTGCCCCCGTTCCGGCTGGGGGAGCGGGCGAACGACCCCTTGCAGATGTATCTTGCTGATATTTATACAGTTACGGGATCGCTGGCGGGGATTCCCGGGATCTCTGTACCGTGTGGCCGGATAGACGGCAAGTTGCCTGTGGGGTTGCAAATCTTCGGGCCGGCGTTTGGGGAAGCGCGCGTTTTGCAACTGGCGCACGCGTTTGAGCAGGCTGGCGGCGCAACACTCTGAGCCGCCCTGGCAACTTGCAGTGCTCGCGAGGCACGTTCCTTTCGAGCCTTTTGGAAAATGCAAAATTGGAAGTTCCTGATAAAGTAGTGGCGTGCGGCCCCTCAATCCCATACTCGAAAAGTTGCGTTGCGCGCAAACGGCCTTTTTTCGCGCCGCGGATTCCGTCTCTGCGGCGCAGTGGAACGCGAAGCCGCAGGCAGACGAATGGTCAGCTGCGGAACTGGTGGCGCATCTGGTGATGGTGGAGCGAGCGATTATCGGCAGCGCCGACCGAGTGATGCAGAAAATGCCAAAGCCCGTTCCGTTCCTGAAACGATTTCATTTCCCAATGTGGCTGGTGGAGACGAGGATCATCCGGCGTAAATCGCCGATTCCGCTCGATCGCGGTTTGCTGAACGCCAAGGAAGAGATGCTGGGAGAATTGCGAGCGGCGCGCGAACGAACTTTGGCATTTCTGGAGGGGACCTCGAACCGGGATTTGAGCGCGTATTGCTGGCCGCATCCGTTCTTGGGAATGTTAAACGGGTATGAATGGTTCGAGATGGTAGCGAGCCACGAGATACGACATACAAGACAGATGAGGGAAATAGCCGCAGGTCTCCCAAAAGTTGTAGAAAGTGCCTAAAAGCGGTACGTTTTTGCATACCCCCTGGCAATTGTGACAGTCAGCAAGAATCGCAAAGAAGCCCCGAAGCTGTGGAAAACGTGGGGATTTAGGGGCAAATCGAAAAAGTACTAGAGAATTCGTTTAGTGGCATTCCAAACGGAATGACTATTGCTCAGTATCTTTGCATCTCCTATCCTGCGATGAGCATCTCACCAGGGAGAGAGCAAAATCGAGGACGGCGGAGACATCGAGAGGACAAAGTGGTTAAGGTCAAGTCAAGCCAGAAAATCTTTACCGACTCGGAAGTAGCAAGCCTGACGGGCATCTGCGTGGACCATCTGCACAATTTCGCGCGGAGCCGTCACCTGGGCTTCATCGCGCGAGCTGCGGAAGCTGCGGGCGCGCAAGCGGACCAGTGGCTGTTCACGCTGTCGGATCTGATGGTTCTGACGACGTTGTTTCCCCGTTGCACGCACTAAGCAGCGCGATCGTCGCGGAAGAATCACTACATGCATACCCCTAGCCTCCCCGCCCAGTAGCCTCCTCGCATCCCTAGCCCGCTTGCAGCCGTGTGTGCCGCAGCGCTATTCTGCATTGAGGGAAGCGCGCGTGAAATTTGTTGCGGCGCGCCATCCCGATTGGCTATGAACGCGCGCAAACATCCTGCGTTGTGTTGGCTCGTCTCCCTGCTGGGCTGCTTGCTGGCGTCTTCCGCGCCCGTCGATTCCTGTACATTCCCTCGCGCCCAAGAACCCACAACTTCTTCAAAGGAAAGCGGAGTGCCGGTATTGCCGCGTGGAACGAAGTTGGTTCTGAAGGATGGAACCTTCCAGGTGGTGAGGGAATACCAGAAAAACGGGGATCGTGTGCGGTATTTCAGCATGGAACGGGGTGCTTGGGAGGAAGTTCCCAGTTCGCTGGTGGATTGGGACGCCACCGCCAAAGCCGCAAGCGAAGCCCAGAAATCGTCGGCAGTGGAAGTTGAAAAAATACACAAACAAGAAGAAGCCAAGCGGATGGACAATGTAACGGACATCGACGCCAGCCTGCAGGTAGGGGGAGGAGTATTCCTCCCCGAGGGCGAAGGGATGTTTGTGCTGGAAGGGAAATCCGTACGGGTGCTGGATCAGGCCGGGACACGAACGAAATCGAGCTTGTTGAGGACGGCGGGGCAAGTGATGGTGCCGATCGTCCCGGGGAAGAAGACGATCATCCTACCGGGAGCGCACGCAACCGTGCGGCTGCGAAATATTACGCCGGAGTTCTTCCTGCGCGAGCCGCCCTTTGACCCGGAGGTTGCTTCGCAGATCCAGCGGAGCGGCCGGCCTGGGGAATCCGGGCCAGAGGTGGAGTTGATCCGGGTGAAAGTGGGACGGAACGCGCGGGAAATCGAATCGATTGGAACATTATTTGGCGAAGAGATGTCCGTGAATAGGAATTCGATTTCCATTCAGCAGTGGGAAGTGGCGAAGAACGTGTATCGATTTACGCTAAGCGAACCGTTGACTCCCGGCGAATACGTGCTGGCGGAAATGTTGCCGGATGGGTTGAATCTGTTCGTATGGGATTTTGGCGTGGATGCGGCGGTGCCGGCGGCGAAGAAGTAGGCGCAGAGTTGGGACAAGACCGGCGCTTCAAAACCAAGAAACGGCAAACCCAAAAAGTCGCACTCAGGAACAGACGCCCGCCTCGCAAGGGGGGGCCGCTACAAGAGGCTAGCGGCGGGCGGAGCCGGTGGGCACGTGGCTGAAATAATCGACCAGAAGATTCAAGACATCGGAAATACGGAAAGGCTTTTGCAGCCAGCGGGTGAGCTCTGGTTTCGCGGGGTTATCTTCCCCACCCAATTCTCCGGACATGAAAATGACTTCGGGTTTGTTGGCGCCTGCGGCGACCACCAAGCGTTCGGCGACGTTGCGGCCATCACCATTGGGTCCGGGCACAGAAAGATTCAAGTCGCACAACAAGACGTCGTACTTGCGACCGAGGACGAGGCTGAGAGCCTGCTCGGCGGTACCGGCCGAATCGACCTTGAGACCGTGCGCGGCGAGCCCTTCTGAAAGGAGCATGCGAATGCTCTCTTCGTCGTCGAGGACGAGGACGGTGCGGTGCTGGAGCAAGTCCAGGGAAGGTGGAATCCATTCGCCGCTGGAGGTATCGAGATCGCGCGGGAGGTTGCGGCCGCGCTCCTGAAGCGCGATGGGCAGATACACGGTGAAGCAAGAGCCACCACCGGGGAGGCTGTCCACTTCGATATTGCCACCGTGTTCGCGAACGATGGACATGCAAATACTGAGCCCTAAACCAGTGCCGCCTCCCGGCCTCTTGGTGGTGAAGAAGGGATCAAAAAGACGAGGCAAAGCTTCGGGCTTGATGCCAACGCCATCGTCCTGGACGGTGGCATAGACGCGATTGAAGGCTTGGCCAAGGCGCACGCGGATGTGGCCCGCGGTGCGAACTTCCTTAATGGCGTGCTGCGCGTTGCTGATGAGGTTAAGAAACACCTGGATGAGCTGGTTGGCATCGCCAACGATGTAAGGAAGTTCGGGCTGCTGGTGGAAATCGGCCTCGACGTTGTTGCGCTTCAGCGCATGTTCGTGAAGCTGCAGTGTGCGCTCGATGACATTGTTGAGATCGAGCAATTTCTTCTGCGGGGAAGCCGGGCGCGAAAATTCGAGCAAATTCTGGACAATGCGGGCGGCGCGGCGCGCCTGGCGGTGGGTCATTTCTAGCTGTCGTTTTGTGGCATCGTCAATACCCTGGCGGTCGCGGAGGAGTTCGCTGACGCCGAGGATGGCGGTGAGGGGATTGTTGAGTTCGTGGGCGACGCCGGCGAGCATCTGCCCCATAGCGGCGAGCTTTTCCGCTTGAATGAGTTGCTCTTCGAGGCGCTTAACCTCAGTGACGTCACGGCCGGAGATCACCACGCCTTCAATCTTGTTCTTTTCGTCCAAGAGTGGACTGAAATTGCACTTCAAGCGACGCCATTCACCGAGCTTGTGCTTGACCTGGATCTCGATGGAGGCGAAGTTGCGCCGTTGCTTGAGCATGTCCTCAAAAATGCCCATGACGGCACCACACTCGTCCGGATGGGTGCGCTCACCGAAAATCATGCCCACGCATTCGCTAGGCTCATAGCCCATAACTTCCGGAACTCTGGGGCTGACATAGGTGTAACGCTTCTGGGTATCGACGACGAAGATAAGGTCGGGGAAGCTATCGACCAGACGACGAGCAAATTCCTGTTCCTTGTACAGGCGCTTCTCAATTTCGCGGCGCTCGGTGATGTCCACCAAGGCGCCCTGATAGCGGATGATCTTACCGCTGCTATCGCGGATGGCCGTGGCGGTATTCAAGCAGACCAGGGGCTGGCCATTTTTCTTGCGTAGGGTGATTTCGCGACCGACCGGGGAGGGCTGACGGTTCACTTCACGGATGATGCCGGCTCTCTGGGTTTCATCGACAAACACTTCCGTGACCTTTTTGCCGAGAAGTTCTTCCTTGGAAGCGTAGCCGAGCATGCGTACAAGAGCCGGATTGACTTCCAGAACGCGATCTTCGGGAGTGACGATGTAGATGCCTTCCTGAAGGGTCTCGAACAGTTCGGTAAAACGGGCTTCATTGCGGCGCAGGGAAGTGATGTCGCGAGCGAGGACCGTCAGGCCATGGACTTTGTCGTCGCGCAACATGGCATGAGCCACGCATTCAAAGTAGTGCGTGGTGCCGCGATCCTTGAGGCGGATATGCACCACGCCGGTCCAATGGCGCTTCTCCAGAAACTTGGCCATGCCGCGGGCCAGGGATTCTTTCGAGCCATCGCCCGCTCCTTCGTCTTCGACTAATTCCGCCAGCGAACGGCCGATGACTTTCTGGAAGGGCCGGTCGAGGAGTTCGGAGAAACTGCGATTGGCGGCGCGGATCTCGCCGTCGAGGCTGAGGGCCAGAAGGATGTCGTCGAAGGAGTCGATGAGGTCGCGAAAGCCCTGCTGGGACTTGGAAATCATCTGGAACAGCTGATCGAGTTGGCGATCGCTGGGCAACCCGGCTTCCTTCTGATCGAGGCCGCGTACCAGGCCTTTTAGTTCGGCGATTTCCTGAGTTTTTTTCCAGATATAGGCGCCTAACAGCAGCACCAGAACGACGAGGCCGAGAGTATAAGCCAGGGCCTCCGCGTGGGATTTTTCGGTTCGCAGGCTAGCCCAGGCGAACCAGGCAAACACAACAGTGATAATGAGGAGCAGGAAGAACGTGAGACGCCACAGTTCGGTCTGGCGCTGCTCGAATTTTTCCAAGCGAGCTTCTGCCCCGGTGCGGGGATCTCTCTGCGGAGAGGCCCCGGAATCGCCGGCAGAATTGTGCTGGCCGTTCACGAGTTTTCACAAACCACAGGAACGTGGCTAAGTAGTCTAATTTCTCTCATCCATCATAAGAACAGATTGCTGTGCTCAGCAAGGCTGGACGCGCAGGAAGCGACCTGAGGCATACCTGTACCATTGGACACTGGTAAAGAAAAACGGCGCCCGGGATGTGACCGGGACGCCGTCTGGAAATCCCGGGCGGGTATCCCGCCCAAGAGCGTGTTAGTCCTGCCCTTCGGTAGCGGCATCGGCAGCTTCGTCGGCATCCTTGTTGCCAAGGAAATCGAGGCCGGCGGCATCGTCGGCAGCCGCGAATTCAGAAGCTTCGGGAAGCTCCTCAACAGGAGCCGGAGCGGGCATTTCCGTAAGCAACTGGAGGCTGCGGTAGTGTTCCAAGCCGGTGCCGGCCGGGATGAGGCGGCCCATGATGACGTTTTCCTTGAGGCCACGCAGGTAGTCAACCTTGCCGGCAACAGCGGCTTCGGTAAGGACGCGCGTGGTCTCCTGGAAGCTCGCGGCCGAGATAAAGGAATCGGTCGAGAGCGAAGCCTTAGTGATACCGAGGAGCAGCGGGCGCCCAGTAGCGGGACGGCCACCTTCGGCGATGACGCGGTCATTCTCCTCGCGGAAGCGGAACTTGTCCACTTGTTCCTCGAGGAGGAAGGTGGTGTCGCCGACGTCTTCGACCTTGACCCAACGCATCATCTGACGAGAGATGGTCTCGATGTGCTTGTCGTTGATGTTGACGCCCTGGAGGCGGTAGACCTCTTGAATGGCGTTGACGAGGTAAGCCTGGGTGTACTTCTCGCCGAGAACCGCGAGCAGGTCGTGGAGGTTGAGCGGCCCGTCGATGAGCGCTTCACCGGCGCGGACGTGTTCACCTTCCTGAACGTTGATGTGCACGCCGCGCGGGATGGCGTATTCCTTGGAGGTTTTGCCATCATCGCTTTCGACGTAGATCTTGCGCATGCCCTTGCTGATTTCGCCGTAACGGACGTTACCATCGATCTCGCTGATGACCGCGGGATCCTTGGGCTTGCGGGTCTCGAAGAGTTCAACGACCCGAGGCAGACCGCCGGTGATGTCCTTGGTCTTGGTGGTTTCACGCGGGATCTTCGCGAGAACGTCACCAGCCTGAACTTCGTCACCATCCTGCACCATCAAGTGAGCGCGAGACGGCATGAGGTACTTCTTGCGGACCTTGCCGGAAGAATCGCGGATCAAGATGGCGGGCTGATGCTTTTCATCGCCCGGAGGAAGCGTGACGACCAGCTGCGATAGACCGGTAACTTCATCGACTTGTTCCTCGATGGTGAGGCCGGGACGCAGATCGTCAAACTTCACCGAGCCAGCAGTTTCGGTCAGGATCGAGAAGGTGAAGGGATCCCATTCGGCAAGGATCTGCCCCTGGGTAACGGAGTCGCCGTCGTTGATACGAAGACGAGCGCCGTAAACCACGTGGTAGCGTTCTTTTTCACGGCCCTTGTCATCGACGATGGCGATGAGGCCGGACCGGTTCATGGCAATCGGAGCGCCGCCGCGGCCGGCAACGTGGCGCAGCTCGACGAACTTGACGACGCCAGCGTTCTTGGCTTCGAGAGTAGAGCGCTCACTGACGCGGGTAGCCGCGCCACCGATGTGGAAGGTACGCATGGTGAGCTGCGTGCCAGGTTCGCCGATGGACTGCGCAGCGATGACCCCGACCGCCTCGCCGAGTTCGACCATGCGGCCGGTAGCGAGGTTGCGTCCGTAGCACAGAGCGCAAACTCCGCGACGCGATTCACAAGTGAGCACGGAGCGAATGCGAACCCGCTCGATGCCCGCGGCCTGAATGGCGTTAGCGAGTTCTTCGGTGATTTCTTGGTTGACCTCAACAATGACGCCGCCTTCGAAGTCCTTGATGCGCTCGAGCGAAACGCGGCCGACAACGCGGTCGCGCAACGGCTCAACTTCGACGCCGGCTTCGATAATGGGTTCCACGTAGATGCCGTCGGAAGTGCCGCAGTCCGGTTCGTTAATGATGACGTCCTGGGCCACGTCGACGAGACGACGAGTGAGGTAGCCCGAGTCTGCGGTCTTCAACGCCGTGTCCGCCAAACCTTTACGAGCACCGTGAGTGGAGATGAAATACTGCAACACCGTGAGGCCTTCGCGGAAGTTGGAGGTAATGGGTGTCTCGATGACTTCGCCGGAGGGCTTAGCCATCAAACCGCGCATACCGGAAAGCTGACGAATCTGCTGT
>Ga0210409_10001729_pt1 | contig 27638 bp, 25 predicted proteins | sample IncBWH17MmetaG_FD_161649 | JGI IMG/M metagenome (GOLD analysis project Ga0210409, IMG submission 161649) | Forest soil microbial communities from Barre Woods Harvard Forest LTER site, Petersham, Massachusetts, United States - Inc-BW-H-17-M | ecosystem: Environmental > Terrestrial > Soil >...
AAGAATTTAACCTCCAACCTCATTAGGACCTTCGAATGAAGTTTATAGATGAAGCAAAAATCGAAGTCATTGCCGGCGATGGCGGCAATGGGGTTGCGAGTTTTTGCCGTGAAAAATTCCGCCCGTTCGGCGGCCCTGACGGTGGCGATGGCGGCGTAGGCGGCAGTATCTGGGCCGTTGCCGACCGCAATATCAACACCCTGGTCGACTATCGTTTCTCCAAGATGCATCGCGCCGGCCGTGGCGAAAACGGCCGCGGCTCGGATTGCTACGGCAAGGGCGCGGACGATATCAAGCTGCGCATGCCGGTCGGCACGCTGATCGTAGACATCAACACCGGCGAAGCCATCGCCGACCTGACCGATCATGGCCAGGAAGTGTTGCTGGCCAAGGGCGGCGAGGGCGGCTGGGGCAATATCCATTTCAAGTCGTCGACCAACCGCGCGCCGCGCCAGAAAAGCGACGGCAAGGAAGGCGAACGCCGTGAACTGCGGCTGGAGCTGAAGGTGCTGGCTGACGTCGGCCTGCTGGGACAGCCGAATGCCGGCAAGTCGACTTTCATCACCGCGGTCTCGAACGCCCGCCCGAAGATTGCCGATTACCCGTTCACCACCTTGCACCCGAACCTGGGCGTGGTCCGCGTCAGTCACGAAAAGAGTTTTGTGATCGCTGACATCCCGGGGCTGATCGAAGGCGCGGCAGAAGGCGCCGGACTGGGTATCCAGTTCTTGAAGCACTTGCAGCGCACCGGTTTGCTGCTGCACATTGTCGATCTGGCGCCGTTCGAAGATACGGTCGATCCGGTCAAGGAAGCCAAGGCCATCGTCAAGGAATTGAAGAAATACGATCAATCGCTGTTCGACAAGCCACGCTGGCTGGTGCTGAACAAGATGGACGTGATTCCGGATGGCGAGCGCGTCAAGCGCGTCAAGGATTTCATCAAGCGCTTCGGCTGGAAAGGCCCGGTATTTGAAATCTCCGCGCTGAACCGCGACGGCTGCCCGGAACTGGTGACTGAGATCTACGGCTACCTGGCGGAGAAGCGCCAGCAGGAAACCCGTTCGGAAGAAAAGCAGATGGTGGTGGAAGCACAGGCCATCCTGTCTATCGATCCGGATGATCCGCGTTTCAAGATACTGGACTAAACTGTCATTTGGCGGCCGTTGTCGAGAGGGGAAGCAAAGACCCGTTTCGATCGCGGCCTTATTTTTGTCCGCTGTTTTTATCCGCCGCCTGACGTCATTGGCAGCGGGACGGCCGCTATAGATAAACACATGAATTCCGTCATTCAAAAAGCCAAGCGCATCATCATCAAGGTCGGTTCCTCCCTGGTCACCAATGACGGCAAGGGGCTGGACGCCGGCGCTATCGCCAAATGGGCTACCCAGATCGCTGAACTGCGGGCCATGGGCAAGGAAGTGGTGCTGGTCAGTTCCGGCGCGGTGGCCGAAGGCATGCAAAGGCTAGGCTTTGACAAGCGGCCGACCAGCATCGATGAGTTGCAGGCTTGCGCCGCCGTCGGCCAGATGGGCTTGGCGCAAATCTATGAAACCAGTTTTCGCGTCCACAATATCCGTACCGCCCAAGTCCTGTTGACCCACGCCGACCTGGCCGACCGCGAACGCTATCTGAACGCGCGCTCGACCTTGTTCACCCTGCTGCGCTTCGGCGTGGTGGCGATCATCAACGAGAACGACACCGTGGTGACCGATGAAATCAAGTTCGGCGACAACGACACCCTCGGTGCGCTGGTCGCCAACCTGATTGAAGGCGATGCCTTGATCATCCTGACTGACCAGAAGGGCTTGTTTACCGCCGATCCGCGCAAAGACCCGAATGCCGAATTCGTGCATGAGGCGAAAGCCGGCGATCCGGCGCTGGAAGTGATGGCAGGCGATGCCGGCAGCAGCATCGGCCGCGGCGGCATGATCACCAAGATTCTGGCTGCCAAGCGCGCCGCCAGTTCCGGCGCCCACACGGTGATCGCCTGGGGGCGCGAAGATGCGGTCCTGACCCGGCTCGCCGGCGGCGAAGCCATCGGCACCCAGCTGATTGCGCAGACCGGGCAACTGACGGCGCGCAAACAGTGGATGGCGGACCATTTGAAAACCGCCGGCAAGGTGGTGCTGGATGCGGGCGCCGTGCAAAAGCTGCGCAACGAGGGGAAATCCCTGCTGCCGATCGGGGTTACCGCGGTTTCCGGCGAGTTCGGCCGCGGCGACGTGATTACCTGCACCGACAGCGAGGGCCATGCCATCGCGCGCGGCATCAGCAATTACACCAGCTCCGAAGCGCGCCGCATCATGCGCCATCCATCCTCGGAAATCCAGGCCATCCTGGGTTTTGTCGAGGAATCGGAATTGATTCATCGGGACAATATGGTATTGGTTTGAGCGGCGTCACCGCAGGCAATGAAAAACGGCTCCGCATAATGCAGGAGCCGTTTTTCATTCCACAGATGATGCCAGCGATCAGCTACCCGGCTTGATCGGGCGATTGTTGGTGATTCTGCCGCGGATATCCTCGACTTTGCCTGCCACCATGCCATCCTGGCAAAGATAGTCTTTGGCCAGGGACGCATGATGCCGGCTGCCAGCCGAATCATTGATCCGCTTCCAGTCGTTCAGGCGCGCCCGCGACCAGCTGCCGTCCTTCTGGCCAAACGCATACAGTTTGCTCTCGTAAGTCTGGCAGCGGATGCCCTCATAACTGACATTTTGCGCCCCGGCTTCACTCTTGCTGACCAGTGTATAGCGAACAACGCCATCTTTACCCGCCGAGATCGATTTGACGTCGATGAAGAAATTCATGGTGGCGTTCGGGCTGACATAGAAGGACACCAGGTTGGCCGCTTGCGGCGCCGGCGGAATTTCTGTCTTGATTTCTTGCCATGATTTGCCGTCGTCATCGTCGTCGAAATCGCCGGGATTCATCTTCATGGCGCTGCCCTGATCGAAGGAATCGGCATGCACATGTGCGCTAAAGCCCAGCAGCAGCAGGCTGGCGGCCAGCAGCTGTGATATTTTGACAACGGGAGTGCGTAAAACAAAAGCCATGGAGGCGCTCACTTTTTTTCAGGTTCGGCGTTGGCCGGGGTGGGTTGGTTCGCCGCACGCGGCCCGTGGCCGGTGCGTAGATGGCGGGCATGGTGTGGCGTATTTTGCAAGGGACGTGTCAGGAAACGCGACAGTTCCTGCAAGGCGCGCTGGTAGACATCGCGCTTGAACTCGATCACGACATCCAGCGGCACCCAGTAGTCATGCCAGCGCCAGGCGTCGAATTCGGGATGTTCGGTCAGGCGCAGATTGACGTCGCAATCGCGCCCGGTCATGCGTAGCAGGAACCAGATCTGCTTCTGCCCGCGATAATGCCCGCGCACGTCGCGCTTGATGAAATGGTCCGGCACTTCATAGCGCAGCCAGTCGCGGGTGCGGCCGATGATCTTGACGTGTTCCGCCTTCAACCCGATTTCTTCCTCGAGTTCGCGAAACATGGCCTGCTCCGGGGTTTCACCGTATTTGATACCGCCCTGTGGAAATTGCCACGAGTGTTCGCGCACGCGCTTGCCCCACCAGACTTCATTCTGGGTATTGAGCAAGATAATGCCGACGTTCGGGCGAAAGCCTTCACGGTCAAGCATGTTGTTACCTCAAAACTTTCTGCGGCCAGGCGGTTCTCATGCCTGATTCCTTGCTTGCTGTCATCATTGCGGAACAAAGCTGCAGCCGCCGTAGCCCGGCGCACGGCTCAGTCCTCGCCCGATTAGGCGCGCAATCTGCCCCGGCCAGGGGTGTCTATGGCCGGAACATCAATCAAATGTGCAAAGAGTAGGCGCATCAGCCAGCTAATCCTTTAAAATTGAGTTGATTATAACCCTCTCTTTTTAAAAAGAATTCATCGTTATGCGCGCCTCCCGTTTTTTTATCTCCACGCTCAAAGAAGCTCCATCCGACGCTGAAATCGTCAGCCATAAACTGATGATGCGCGCCGGCATGATCAAGCGTATCAGTTCCGGCATCTACACCTATATGCCGATGGGTCTGCGCGTGATCCGCAAGGTCGAGAACATTGTGCGCCAGGAAATGAACCGTTCGGGGGCGGTGGAGTTGCTGATGCCGGTGGTGCAGCCGGCCGAGCTGTGGCAGGAAACCGGCCGCTGGCAGAAATACGGCGCCGAACTGATGCGCGTCAAGGATCGTCACGGCCGCGACTTCACCATCCAGCCGACTTCGGAAGAAGTGATTACTGACATCGCCCGCACGGAACTGCGTTCTTACCGCAAGCTGCCGGTGAATTTTTACCATATCCAGACCAAGTTCCGCGATGAGCGGCGGCCTCGTTTCGGCCTGATGCGCGGCCGCGAATTCACCATGAAGGATGCCTATTCCTTCGATCGCGACCTGGACGGCCTGAAGCAGTCTTACCAGATCATGTACGACGCCTATGTGCGCATTTTCAACCGCTTCGGCTTGCAGTTCCGCGCCGTGGCGGCGGACAACGGCGCCATCGGCGGCACCGGATCGCATGAATTCCACGTCATCGCCGCTACCGGCGAAGATGCCATCGTGTACTGCCCGAACTCGGAGTACGCCGCCAATATGGAAGCGGCGGAATCGCTGCCGCTGATTGCCAGCCGCGCGGCGCCGACGCAAGCCCTGACCAAGACCGCAACGCCAGGCAAGGCCAAGTGCGAAGCGGTAGCCGAATTGCTGCAACTGCCTTTGACGCAAACCATCAAGTCGATCGTGTTGACCGTTGAAAAAGAAGCAACGGACAAGGAGCCTGCCAGCAAGGTGGTGTGGCTGCTGATGCTGCGCGGCGACCATGAACTGAATGAAATCAAGGCCAACAAGATTCCTGGCTTGGCCGGCTATCGTTTCGCCAGCGAAGCGGAAATCGTCGAATATTTCGGCACGCCGCCCGGCTATCTGGGGCCGGTCAACACCAAGAAACCGGTGACCGTGGTAGCCGATGTCACCGTGGCGAACATGCACGATTTCGTCAGCGGCGCCAATGAAGTCGATTTCCATTACACCGGCGTCAACTGGGGCCGCGACCTGCCGGAACCGATGGTGTTCGATATCCGCAATGTGGTGGAAGGCGATCCTTCGCCGGACGGCAAGGGCGCGCTGGCGATCCTGCGCGGCATCGAAGTCGGCCATGTGTTCCAGCTCGGCACCGCCTATTCGGAAGCAATGAAGGCGACTTTCCTGGACGAAGGCGGCAAGCCGCAATTGTTGCAGATGGGCTGCTACGGCATCGGCATCACTCGCATCCTGGGTGCCGCCATCGAGCAGAATTTCGACGACAAGGGCATCATCTGGCCGCTGGCGATCGCACCGTTTGAAGTTGTCGTCTGCCCGATGGGCTACGACCGCAGCGAGGCGGTCAAGGCCGAAACCGACAAGCTGTACGAAGCGCTGCTGGCCGCCGGCGTCGACGTTATCCTGGACGACCGCGGCGAACGCCCGGGCGCCATGTTCGCCGACTGGGAGCTGATCGGCGTGCCGCATCGCATCGTGATCGGCGACCGTGGCTTGAAAGATGGCCAGATCGAATACCAGGGGCGGCGCGATACTGAAGCTACCCAGGTGCCGCTGGTTGAAATGGAAGCTTTCATCAAGGCCAAGCTAGTGTAGTGTTTCGTATGTAATGGCGCGGATGGCACCGTTTATTAAGTGTCATTATGTGCGAAATACTATGCAGGTTTCCTAAATACAACAAAATCACGGCGCAACGGTTTCTTGCGCCGTTTTCTTTGTATACTCCCTGAAAAATAAAAATGTTTCTTAGGGAGTATCGATTGCGCTGGTCTCGCTGGATGAACGTGCTGTCCATCTTGCTGCTGTTGTTGAGCAGCATGGCGCATGCCGGAAATCAAAAAGAAGAAGAACTGGCGGATTCGGTACGCTTGGCCTTGTCACGCGCCATCAACGATGCGCGGCCGCCGAAACCGCAATTCAGCGATATCGACCAGCGCATCCAGTATCTGTACTGGCTGGGTGAAATGTCGGAACGCCTGAAGAAAAAGCTGCCGGACGCGCAGATGCGCATCGAATTCCTGGAAACCGCCTGGTATGAGGCCAAGCGCGCCGGCCTCGATCCCGGCATGGTGCTGGGCCTGATCCAGGTGGAATCGGCATTTCGCAAATACGCCTTGTCCAGCGTCAGCGCCCACGGCTACATGCAGGTCATGCCGTTCTGGAGCCGCGTGATCGGCGATTCCGACCGCAGCAAGCTGTTCAACATGCAGACCAACCTGCGCTACGGCTGCTCCATCCTGCGCATGTACATCGACATGGAAAAGGGCAATCTGTATCTCGCGCTGGGCCGCTATAACGGCAGCCGCGGCCGCCCTGAATATCCGAATGCGGTGCTGGCCGCCTGGAAGCGCTGGGAATACCAGGATGCTTCGCCGCTGCATACGGTCTCTGCCCGCCAGTAATTACTTCCTAGTCTGACGGCGGCGTCTTCGCCGCCTCCCATCTGCTGTTCCCTCTTCAATCACGATGCAGAAACCTGCTGCGGCAACGCTCGGGCAGGCCTTCTGTCGCCTGGCCGCAGGCCTGCCCACCCGCCGGCTAATCAGCTACCGGAATTTCTCTAAGGTTTGGCGTGAATCGCTCAGACGTCATCAAGTTGTAACAAGATGCAGTTACAGTTGTAACAAATTATTACAAATACTTGCATATTTCTGGTTGACAACACGGAGCGATGAATGAAATTAAGTATGTTGATTGCCGCCGCCACGGCGTCGGTAGCACTGGCCGGATGTAGCGGTTCCAGCAATTCCCTGGCGGAAGGGCCGGGCGAGAAGCCGGAAATCAAGCCGGCGGCCAAGAACGTCATTTTCTTCCTGGGCGACGGCATGGGCATCACCACCATGACCGCGGCGCGCATCTACAAGGTTGGCGAGGAGGGCGACCTGACGCTCGACACTTTGCCGGAAACCGGCTTCGTCACGACCTATTCGAACGACGCCCAGGTCACCGATAGCGCGCCATCGATGGCGGCCTATATGACCGGAGTCAAGGCCAACAATGAAGTGATTGCCATGTCGGCCAACACCAGCGCCCGCGACGCCAGCGGCAAGAGCTATGTCAGCGGCGCCGACAGCACCTGTCCGAGCGGCAACGGCACGCCGGCCGATACCCTGCTGGAAATCATGAAGGCCAAAGGCTACAGCACCGGCGTCGTGACGACTACCCGGATTACCCATGCGACGCCGGCGGCGACCTACTCGCATATCTGCCACCGTGACGGCGAGAACAATATCGCTGCGCAACTGACGCCCAAGGGCGCCGGTTTCAACAGCAAGCTGAGCGATGGCGTCGACGTGATTTTTGGCGGCGGCCGCCGTCATTTCCTGCCGAAGACCGACGCCGACAGCAAACGCAGCGACAGCCGCGACCTGGTCGCTGAATTCAAGGCCGCGGGGTATACCTACGCGGCCAATTTCGCCGACTTCGACAAGCTCGGCAGCGCGACACCGAAAGTGGTGGGCCTGTTCAACAAGGACCACATGACTTACGACCTCGATCGCGACGCGGCCAAGGAGCCGAGCCTGGCGCAGATGACTGCCAAGTCGATCGATCTGCTCAACAGCAAGAAGAGCGGCTTCTTCCTGATGGTGGAGGGTGGCCGCATCGATCATGCGCTGCACGCCAACAATGCCCGCCGCGCTCTGCAGGAAACCGTCGCCTTCGACGATGCCATCAAGGTCGCGCTGGACAAGATGCAGCAAGTCGATCCCGGCTTGAAGAACACCCTGGTAGTGGTCACCGCCGACCATGACCATTCGATCCTGTTGAACGGCTATGCCAAGCGTACCGGCAAGACCAGCGGCAGCGAAGCGGGGGTGCTCGGGCTGGTGAAGAATGTCCTGACCGGCCAGCCGGAACGCGACATCAACAACAATCCGTACACGGTGATCGGGTTCGGCAACGGCTCCAACCACCTGGTTACGCGCGGCGCCTTGTCGGACATGCAGGTGGCCGACAAAGACTATTTGCAAGAGTCGGTGATTCCGACCGAAGCGGGCGGCGAGACGCATGGCGGCACCAATGTCTTTATCGGTGCGCAAGGCCTGGGCGCGGAGAATATCCGCGGCGTGCTCGACAACACCGAGGTGTTCGGCCTGGTGAAAAAGGCCGTCGGCCTGTGAGGCCTGTCGCGCAAAATCAAATAAAACGGAATAAATAGTGCAAAGGCCATACATGAAAATTCAACTAGCATCTTCCCAGCAGTTCCCGCATTGCCTGCGCCAGGCGCCCGTCTTGTGCGCGTTGGCGCTGCTGTTCAGCGGTCCGGCATGGGCCGCCGATGCGGTGCCGGCGAAAGCCAAGAATGTCATCTTTTTCCTGGGCGACGGCATGGGCCCGGTGACCGTCACCGCAGCACGCATCTATGGCCACGGCGAAGCAGGCCGCCTGACGATGGAGACGCTGAACCGCACCGCCCGCATCAAGACTTTCTCGCTGGATGCCCAGACCACCGACAGTGCGCCATCGATGGCGGCCTACATGACGGGCGTCAAGATGAAGAATGACGTCATTTCAATGTCGTCCGACACCAATGCCTACGATGCCAATGGCAAGCCCTATCAAGTCAAAGCGGATTCCACCTGCGTTGCCGGCAACGGCCAGCCGGTGCAGACTTTGCTGGAGCTGTCCAAGGGCGCCGGCAAGGCGGTTGGCGCCGTGAGCACCACACGCATCAGCCATGCGACGCCGGCGGCGACCTACGCCCATGTCTGCAATCGCGATGCTTACAACACCATCACCGAACAGGCGACGCCGGGTGCGGCGCGTTACAACACGGCGCTGAAGGATGGCGTCGATGTCTTGCTAGGTGGCGGCTTGCGGCATTTCCTGCCAAAGAGCAGTGCAGGCAGCCAGCGTAATGATGAGCTGGATGCGCTGGGCATGTTCAAGGCTGCGGGTTATACCTATGTCGCCAGCGGCAGCGAGCTGAAAAGCGTCAATCCTGCCAATGTCAGCAAACTGCTCGGCTTGTTTACCCCCAGCGATATGGACTACGAGCTGGACCGGGTCAAGAAGAAGCTGAACCAGCCTAGCCTGGCCGAAATGACCGAGAAAGCCATCGGCGTGCTGAAGAAAAATCCCAACGGCTATTTCCTGATGGTGGAAGGCGGCCGCATCGACCACGCACTGCATGGCACCAACGCCAAGCGCGCGCTGGAAGATACGCTGGCCTTCGATGCGGCGATCAAGAAGGCGCTGGAACTGGTCGACCTGAAAGATACGCTGATCGTGGTGACGGCGGATCATGACCACGCCATCGGCTTCAACGGCTATCCGAAGCGCGGCAATCCCATCCTTGGCAAAGTCACCAACTATGCCGACGGCAAACTGGCGCTGGCGGCCGATGGCAAGCCTTACACCACGCTGGTGTTCGGCAACGGCAGCGCGCCGCGGCGGCCGGAAGACGGCGACCTGACCAATGTCGATACCGAAGCTGACGACTACCTGCAGCAGGTCGGCGTGCGCTTCGCCGGTTCGCCCGGCTCGGAAACCCATGGCGGCGGCGATGTCATGCTGTTTTCCGCAGGCGCCGGCAGCGACAGTTTCAAAGGCACCTTTGAAAACATCAAAGTGTTTGGCAAGGTCAAGAATGCGCTTGGCCTGTAATACGGTTACCTGAGTAGTACTTGCGCCGCCACCGAAGCGGTGGCGGCATTTTTTTGGTGAAAAAAATGATTTTTTTAAAAAGATGCGGAAATGGCTTGATGCTCGCCGTACTGGCCTTGGCGGCCCAGGCGCCGGCCGCCTGGGCAACGGTCAGCGGCCCGGACCAGAATCTGCAGGTCCGGCATTATGCAATGACGATCGGGCGCGACGGCGTCAAGCGTGAAACCACTTTCAGCGAGCGTGTCTACCGCCGCAACGACCAGGTGTGGACCGAGCGCCTGGTCGAGAGCGAGTCTGCCGACGGCCATGATCACAGCGACGATCACAGCGGCCACAGCCATCCGGATGCCGGCAGCTCGCCGATGTGGGTGCGGCGCCAGGCCGACGGCGCGCTGGACGCCAGGCTGATCGAGCGTCATCAACGGCGCAGCATCAAGGTCGATTCACAGTACTACGGCAATATCGGCTTCAACGGCAACTGGGGCAGCACGTTTTTCCTGAGCGATCCGCAAAGCCTGAAAAGCATGCGCATGGTGGGTGCGCTCAAGGACGGTGTACAGCAATACGAAAGCAAGCGCGGGGATCTGACGGTGCGCGTCAGCTGGGATGTCAAAGGCCAGTATCCGCGCCGGGTGGAGTCGCTGGATGCGCACGGCAAGACGCGCCGGGAAACCCTGGTCAGCGTGATCGAAGCGCCTAAGATGCTGCCGTGGAAGATGCTGGCTGGCTATACCGAAATCGATTATTCGGATTTGCTCGATTGATGTCTGTGCTTCTGTTGCAGTGCAAATGCTGCGGATACAAAAACGCCCGCGCGATGCGGGCGTTTTTGTTTGGCACCCAGGGCGGCGCAGAAAACTGCAGCTAAGCCCCAAGCATTATTTCAAGTGATCGGAAATGAGTTTTGTCATTTCAAACATCGACACTTCTTTTTTGCCGCCAAAGACAGCTTTCAATTTATCGTCTGCAATAATATTGCGCTTGTTTGCTGGGTTTTGCAGATTGTGCTTCTTGATGTACTCCCACACTTTCTTGGTGACTTCAGTGCGTGGCAGAGGAGCCGCGCCGACGACCGCAGCCAGCGTGGCCGATGGTGTCAGTGGTTTCATGAATGCTGCATTCGGCTTGCGCGCTACAGTACCTGTTGCAGTGACTTTTTTAGGAGCTGCCTTTGGCGCAGATTTGGTCGGCGCTTTTGCTGGTGCGGCAGCTTTCTTTGCCGCTGGTTTTTTTGCTGCTGTGGCCATCTTTGAGCCTCCTTCAGGGATATGGGAAAAATGCGTCAAGCACGCATCGCTAATAGTGTTGCGCTTTTCTTGGCGATGCAAGCGTTTTTTATGGGTTTGTGCGGGATTTGATACGGAAGCGTAAGGCCCTGCCAAGCCGGGGAAACCCCAGGCTGGCGGCCTTGAGCGGCTGTTTGCGGTATTCCATGGAAATTCGGGGCTAGGTAACAGTTGGCGCAGGCGGCGGCGAGGCGCCATCCCGGAATCTTCCCAATTTGCTGAAAAGCCTTGCAAGTCAATGACTTGCAAGGCTTTTCTGGTCTTGTGGCAGGGCCGGTGCGGCGTTTAGCGCATGCCTGGCATCATGCCCTTCATGCCGCGCATCATTTTCATCATGCCGCCACCCTTGAGCTTTTTCATCATCGACTGCATCTGGTCGAATTGCGACAGCATGCGGTTGACTTCCTGCACCTGGACCCCGGCACCGACCGCGATGCGGCGTTTGCGCGAGGCCTTGATCAGCTCCGGCTTGGCGCGTTCCTGGGCGGTCATCGAGTTGATGATGCCTTCCATCCGCCGTACCTGTTTTTCGGCCTGGTCCATATTGGCGCCGCCGGCAGCCTGCTGGAATTGCGCCGGCAGCTTGTCCATCAGGTTCGACAGGCCGCCCATTTTCTTCATCTGGCCGAGCTGCGCCTTGAAGTCATTGAGGTCGAATTTGCCGCCGCCCTTGATTTTGTGCGCCAGGTCCTTGGCCGCGGCAACATCGACGCCTTTCTGTGCTTCTTCGACCAGCGCCAGGATGTCGCCCATGCCGAGAATACGGTTGGCCATGCGGGTGGGGTCGAAGGCTTCCAGGCCGTCCAGTTTTTCAGCGGTACCGGCAAACTTGATCGGCTTGCCGGTGATATGCCGCACCGACAGCGCAGCGCCGCCGCGGGCGTCGCCATCCAGCTTGGTCAGCACGATGCCGGTCAGCGGCAAGGCGTCGCTGAAGGCTTTGGCGGTATTGATGGCGTCCTGGCCGAGCATGGCGTCGACCACGAACAGGGTCTCGATCGGCTTGACGGCGGCGTGGATGGCGCTGATTTCCTTCATCATCGCTTCGTCGATGCCGAGGCGGCCGGCGGTGTCGATGATCAGGACGTCGTGGTAGTGGCGCTTGGCGTAGTCCAGCGCTGCCAGAGCGATATCCACCGGCTTGTCGGTAATCTCGGTCGGGAAGAAGTCGGCGCCGACCTGTGCCGTCACGGTTTGCAGCTGGCCGATCGCGGCTGGGCGATAGACGTCGGCGGAGACGGTCAGGACCTTTTTCTTCTTTTGTTCGCGCAGATACTTGGCGAGCTTGCCGACGGTGGTGGTTTTACCCGCGCCTTGCAGGCCCGCCATCAAGATGATCGCCGGCGGCTGGGTAGCGAAACTCAGCTGCGAAGCTTCCGGGCCGAGATCGGCGCCCATCAGCGAGGCCAGCTCGCGCTGCACCACGCCAACCAGGGCCTGGCCCGGGGTCAGCGAGGCAATGACTTCTTCACCCAGCGCTTTTTGCTTAACATTGGCGATGAATTCGCGCACGGCAGGCAAGGCGACGTCGGCTTCGAGCAGGGCCAGGCGTACTTCGCGCAGCATTTCCGCGGTATTGGTTTCGGTAAGGCGCGCTTCGCCGCGCATGGTTTTGACGACTTTGGCGAGGCGTTGGGTAAGATTGTCGAGCATGGGTACGCAGCGTTTCCAGAAGAGGTGCAATCGGTCAATGTGAACTGCTTTGCGCGTGGCGGATGATAGACCGGCGCGCCATAAACAGTCACAGCAATGCTTGTAAACCGCCATTTTACCTGATGCCGGGCAAACGCCTAGCGTTCAGGAGGAGCGGCGGCCAAGGCCGGTATCGTAAGTGGTAAATAGGAAATGATGTGCAAGTTGCAAGAAAAGCAGGGCGCCATGCATGTTCGCCTTGTTTGAGCACGCCGCGCAGACGCCACATGTTGTAAACTTACACGATGCAAACATCTCTTTTCGTTCTGGTGGCGCTGCTCTATATAGGCTGCACCTTTTTGCCGTCGAGCCGACGCCAGACTATTTCGATTGTCGTTGCCGCCGCCTGGTTGCTGCATGGCGGCGTGCTGTGGGCCGACGTGGTCGGGCCTGAAGAGTTGCGGGTCGGCTTTTCCATGATGCTGTCGGCGACCTTATGGGTGTCGGTGGCGGCCTACTGGCTGGAAAACCGTAACTACACGCTGGACGGCCTGCGCGTGCTGGTGCTGCCGATGGCGGCGCTGGCGGCGGTGCTGCCGGCCGTTTTCCCGGGGAATATGGTGCCGCTGAACGGCAAGTCGCCGGTTTTCCTGTGGCATATCGTGATCTCCATCCTGGCCTACAGCACCCTGACGATTGCCGCTTTCCACGCGGTGCTGATGGTGCTGCAGGAATCGCGCCTGCATACCCGTCCTGGCGGCGTCAAGGCCGGCTGGTTCGGGCTGGCGCTGGATCGCCTGCCGGCGCTGCTGACCATGGAAAAACTGCTGTTCCGCCTGATTGCGTTCGGGTTTTTCCTGCTGACGCTGACCGTGCTGTCAGGCGTGGTGTTTTCGGAAGAGCTGTTCAACAAGGCCTTCAAATGGGATCACAAGACCATTTTCACCATGTTGTCATGGGCCTTGTTCGGCCTGCTGCTGGCCGGCCGCAGGTGGCAGGGCTGGCGCGGCCGCACCGCGCTCAGTTTTACCTTGACCGGATTTGCCGTTTTGCTGCTGGCGTATGTAGGGAGCCGTTTCGTGCTTGAAGTTGTGTTGCATCGGGTATTAGTATGAAATTCATCATCTTGATTGTCATTGTGCTGGCCGTGATCGTCTGGCTGCAGCGCCTGCAAAAGAACCTCGGCCGCGACCGTTCGTCCTCGGCCGGATCGCCATTTCCGGGCGCAGCGGCCTCTGCCGCCAACGAGCCGGCGCAGGCGGAAGCAATGGTGGCCTGCGTCCATTGCGGCATCCACTTCCCGGCCTCGGAAGCGGTTGCCGATGCCTCCGGCGCGGTATTCTGCAGCGCTGAACACCGCCGCCTGCATGCGTCCTAGCGCATGACGAGCCCGAGCCTCGCTTTGCAGGGCGAGAAGCCCGATACTTTCTGGCGCACGCTGCAAACCTTCAACGTGACGCGGATCGTGGTGGCGATGGTGATGCTGGCCTATGTCAGCAGCCAAAGCAAAGGCGAGATATGGTTTTCCCAACTTATCACCGGGCCGGAGACCTGCGGCGTCTATCTGCTGTGTGCGGTCTTGTTCACTCTGGTGACGGCCTATCATCGGCGCCACTACATGATGCAGATCGTGTTGCCGATTTCAGTCGACCTGGTGGCGGTGTCGATCCTGTATATAGGCGCCGGCGGCGCCAAAAGCGGCCTGGCGATCCTGTATCTGTTCCCGCTGGCGGGTGCGGCGATTCTGGCGCCCTTGCTGGTGGCGCTGTTTTTCGTGTCGATCGCGACCATGGTGCTGCTGGCGGACAGCGGCTACCAGATTCTGCAATCCGCCCCGGATATCTCCACCGTGCAGACCGGCTTGTATGGCGGTGCTTTCTTCTTTGCGGTGCTGGTGATCAACCGTCTGGCGCACAAGCTGATCAAGCAGGAAGAACTGGCGACCCAGCGCGGCCGGGATTTGCGGGTGCAGATGGATATCAACCGCATCGCCATCAAGGACATGGGCGACGGTTTGCTGGTGGTCGATCCGATCGGCACGCTGATCATGGCCAATCCGGCCGCGGAACGCATGCTGGGCTTGTCATTCCCGATGGCGGACGACGAAACGCGCCATAAACTGAGCGACTATGCCTTGCTGGCGCCGATCACCGATGCGCTGTTTGCCTGGGAATCGCGGGTCAGCGATTTGCCGCAGCCCGGCTCACCGGTAGTCGGCGAGGCGGTATTTGTGACCATCAAGCATACCGACGACCTGGGCCAGGAAGCCGCGCCCATAGACTGGAGCGGGCGGCGCGAACTGGCGGCGCATCTGAAAGTACGCTTTGCCGCGGTCAGGATGCGCGAACTGAGCGAGTACCGCGCCGTCATTTTCCTGCAGGACGTCAGCGAAATCGAAAACCAGGCGCAGCAGTTGAAGCTGGCCGCCATGGGCCGCCTTACCGCCAGCATTGCCCACGAAGTGCGCAATCCGCTGGCCTCGATTTCCTATGCCGCCACCCTGTTGTCGGAAGAGGTGGCCGGCCAGACGCAGGCGCGGCTGGTGACGATCGTCGAAGACAATGTGGCGCGCCTGGACCGCATGATCGAGGATATCCTGAAGCTGTCGCGCAAGGCCCAGCGCCAGCTGGAGCCGATTCAGCTGGCGCCGCTGCTGCACGATATCGTCAATGATTTCAAGCAGACGCATGCGGTGGCGCCCGGCGCCATTGTCCTCCAGATCGACCTGGCCGACCGTTACCATGTCTGGTTCGATCCGCTGCATTTGCGCGAAGTGGTGACCAATCTGCTGTCGAACGCGGTGCGTTACGCTAGCGGCAAGCCTGGCGGGATGCGCCTGCATGTCATGTCCAGCGTCGCCGGCAAACTGGAATTGCACGTGCAGGATGATGGCGAACCGATTTCGCCGGCGGTGCGGGCGCACCTGTTCGAGCCGTTCTACACCACCTCCAGCAAGGGCACCGGACTGGGCTTGTTTTTGGCGCGGGAATTGTGTTTGAATAACGGCGCATTGCTTGATTATGAATACCGGCATGATGTTCAAGGACAGAATTCCAGCCATGTGAGTGGTCGTTTTGTTATTGCGTTTGCTCCCCGTGATCCTCTGTCGTTAGCTGACTAGAACTATTATTAAAAAAGACCATTGCCATGACTTCACCCCGTATTCTGGTCGTCGATGACGAAGCCCATCTGCGCGAGCTGCTGGAAATAGCGCTGGTCAAGATGGGGCTGGATGTCGACAGCGCTGACAGCCTGGCGGCCGCGCGCAGCCACCTGGCCAGCAACGACTATGCACTGATCCTGACCGATATGCGCTTGCCGGACGGCCTCGGCATCGAGCTGGTGCGCGAAGTCACCAGCGGCGACAAGGTGATTCCGATCGCCGTGATCACTGCCTATGGCAGCGCCGACAACGCCGTGGTGGCCTTGAAAGCCGGCGCTTTCGACTATTTGTCGAAGCCGGTGGCGCTGGACCAGCTGCGCCTGATGGTGCAATCGGCGCTGCGTATCGGCAAGCCGGCAGAAAACCTGCGTCAGCCCGGCGACGCCAAGGCGCGCAGCAGCGGCAATGCCTTGCGCCTGATCGGCCAGTCCGCCTCCATGCAGGAATTGCGGACCCAGATTGTGCGGCTGGCGCGCAGCATGGCGCCGGTGGCGATTACCGGCGAATCCGGCAGCGGCAAGGAACTGGCGGCGCGCGATATCCATGCGCTCAGCCCGCGCGCCGACAAGCCGTTTGTCGCCGTCAATTGCGGCGCCATTCCGGAAGCCTTGATGGAGGCCGAGTTCTTCGGCTACCGCAAAGGCGCGTTTACCGGCGCCGCCGACGACCGCGAAGGATTTTTCCAGGCGGCCAATGGCGGCACCCTGCTGCTGGACGAGGTGGCCGACCTGCCGCTGGCGATGCAGGTCAAGCTGTTGCGCGCGATCCAGGAGCGGCGCGTGCGCAAGGTCGGGGCGACGGTGGAAGAGCCGGTGGACGTGCGTTTGATCAGCGCCACCCATCAGAATCTGGCCGAGTGTGTCGAATCAGGTAGATTTCGCCAGGATTTGTACTATCGTTTGAATGTTATCGAACTAAAACTGCCGCCTTTGCGTGAACGCCTGGACGATCTTGGCTTGCTGATCGGTGCAGTGCTGGCGCGCTTGTCGGTGTTTGCCCCGCAGGCGGGACAGGTGACGCTGGCGCCGGCAGCGATGGACGCCTTATGCGCTTATGCCTTCCCGGGCAATGTGCGCGAGCTGGAAAACATCCTGGAACGGGCGCTGGCGTTTGCCAACGACGGGGTGATTGAAGTAGCGGATCTCGGCCTCAAGGGCGGCGGCAACAGCCGTGCGCTGGAAGCGCAAAGCCTGGATGACGGCTATGCTGATACTGGCGCAGGCCTGGCGAGCAGTGCGGCGGCCGGCGTCGACATGGAGCCGGTTGTCGCCGCCGCGGCAGCGCTGCCGGGCGGCGCCGAGTTGCCGCCCTCGTTGCCGGACTACCTGGACGATATCGAGCGCGATGTCATCCGGCGGGCGCTGACCCGTACGCATTTTAACCGGACCAAGGCGGCCGATCTGCTGGGCATCAGCTTCCGCCAGTTGCGCTATCGTATGCAGCGCCTATCGATTCACGAGCAGGATTAAGGCTAGGTAACAATGACGGAGCAGAATGCGCCTCACCCTTACTTCGAAGTCGGCGCCGACGGCTGGTGCCGTCCCGATGAGGTGGTGCGCCGGTCGTCGCCCAACTGCGACGAGCGGCCGGCCGGCAGCGTCATCGACCTGCTGCTGATCCATAACATCAGCCTGCCGCCCGGGCAGTTCGGCGGACCGTATATCGCCGACCTGTTTGGCAACCGTTTAGCGTATGATGCGCATCCTTATTTCGAACAGTTGCGGCCGTTGCGGGTTTCTTCCCACTTCCTGATCGTGCGCGACGGCGGCGTGATCCAGTTCGTGTCCGCCAATCAGCGGGCCTGGCATGCCGGCGTTTCCAGTTTCGAGGGGCGCGAGCGCTGCAATGATTTCTCGATCGGGATCGAACTGGAAGGCAGCGATTTCGAAGAATTTTCCGTGATGCAATATGGTGCGCTGACGGCGCTGACCCATGCATTGCAATGTCGTTATCCGCTGGCCGCGGTGGCTGGACATGAGCATGTCGCGCCCGGCAGAAAGACCGATCCGGGTCCCTTTTTTGACTGGGCCCAATACCAGCAAGCCTTGGCCGGGCATGCGCCGGAAATCTCCGGCAAGTCGCCCCTGCGCTTTCCTGCCATAGATAAAAAAGTCAATTGAATAGTCTCTTTTTGAATATAAAAAAGATCCTATTTTTGGATTGCGTCGGCAGGGTCTAGGTACTACAATTAGTAAAAATCAAATCCAGAAAACTATATGTAGTGTTTTTTTGCATCTCTTCATGGGCTTGTTGTGCATGGTCTGTCCACTTTGTGGTGTTTTGTTTTTGTACTCATATCAGTATAAATGCAGGTGTCGGACAGGCTGCTAAGCGGCCTCTGGATTTGTTGTCGGTCATTGGTTGCTGGTCATCGCGTACCCCTTTTTTTAACGCTAAATTTTCTCGTGTCATCCAGATCTGGGCATCAGCCATGAAGCCTGCGGAGAGCGCGCCGACAACGCAATGACAAATATGGAAACAGCAAGAAGCAGCAAGATTCAACAAGATTCAGCAGGAAGCAACGGCAATATCTGAACCATCAACGGTTCTACGGTTCTAATTAATCACAGCAGGCGTAATGAGTTCGTCTGCTTTCACAGTCTCGGGAGGCTCAGTGCAATCTACTCAAGAAATTTCCGTTAAATCATCAGCCGAAGTCGCTGGTGTTCCGTCATCAACCGGTAGCGGCTCTCCCGTCAAGGTATCCAGCAGTTTCGGCGACTACAGAATCATCCGCCGCAATGGCGCCGTAGTCGGCTTTGAGCCATCCAAGATCTCGATCGCCGTCACCAAGGCCTTCCTCGCCGTCAACGGCGGCCAGGGTGCGGCATCGGCGCGCGTGCGCGAACTGGTCGAACAGCTGACCTCGAACGTGGTCGCCGCTCTGGTGCGCCGTCAGCCGAACGGCGGCACTTTCCATATCGAAGACATCCAGGACCAGGTCGAACTGTCGCTGATGCGCTCCGGCGAACACGATGTGGCGCGTGCCTACGTGCTGTATCGCGCCAAGCGCATGGAAGAGCGTTCGCAACAGCAGCCGGCGGCCAAGTCGGTAGCTGGCGGTGCGGAGCTGTTTGTCACTGAAGATGGCCAGCGCCGCGCGCTGGACATGAACCAGGTGCGCGATCTGATTACCGCTGCCTGTATCGGCCTGGAAAAACATGTCGACGCCGAAGCCATCCTGGCCGAGACCGTCAAGAACCTGTACGACGGCGTGCCGGTGGAAGAACTGCACAAGTCGGCAATCCTGGCAGCGCGCGCGCTGATGGAAAAAGACCCTGCCTACAGCACGGTGACCGCGCGTCTGCTGATGCACACCATCCGCAAGGAAGTGTTCGGCAAGGAAGTGGCGCAAGCCGACGCCCCGGCGGAATATCTTGAATATTTCCCGAAATTTATTAAAAAGGGTATTGAGGCCGATCTGCTGGACGCCAAGCTGGCCCAGTTCGACCTGGCCAAACTGGGCGAAGCCCTGAAGCCGGAGCGCGACCTGCAATTCGGCTACCTCGGCCTGCAAACGCTGTATGACCGCTATTTCCTGCACGTGCGCGATATCCGCATCGAAATGCCGCAGGCTTTCTACATGCGCGTGGCGATGGGCCTGGCATTGAACGAAGTCGACCGCGAAACGCGCGCCATCGAGTTCTACAACCTGCTGTCCAGCTTCGACTTCATGAGCTCGACGCCGACCCTGTTCAACTCCGGCACCCAGCGTTCGCAGCTGTCGTCCTGCTACCTGACCACGGTGGCCGACGATCTCGACGGCATTTACGAAGCCATCAAGGAAAACGCCCTGCTGGCGAAATACGCCGGCGGCCTGGGCAACGACTGGACACCGGTGCGTTCGCTGGGCGCCCATATCAAGGGCACCAACGGCAAGTCGCAAGGCGTGGTGCCGTTCCTGAAAGTGGTCAACGATACCGCCGTGGCGGTCAACCAGGGCGGCAAGCGCAAGGGCGCGGTCTGCGCCTACCTGGAAACCTGGCACATGGACATCGAGGAATTCCTCGACCTGCGTAAAAACACCGGCGACGACCGCCGCCGCACCCACGACATGAACACTGCCAACTGGATTCCAGACCTGTTCATGAAGCGCGTGATGGAAAAGGGCGAGTGGACCCTGTTCTCGCCAAGCGATGCGCCGGACCTGCATGACAAGGTCGGCAAGGCCTTTGAAGCCGCCTATACCGGCTACGAAGGCAAGGCTGCGCGCGGCGAGCTGCGCCTGTTCAAGAAGATCCAGGCGCTCGACCTGTGGCGCAAGATGCTGTCGATGCTGTTTGAAACCGGCCACCCATGGATTACCTTCAAGGATCCATGCAACATCCGTTCGCCGCAGCAGCACGTCGGCATGGTCCACAGCTCTAACCTGTGTACCGAGATCACGCTGAACACCAACGAATCCGAGATCGCCGTCTGCAATCTGGGCTCGGTCAACCTGCCGGCGCACATGAAAGACGGCCAGCTGGACCATGCCAAATTGCAGAAAACCATCAATACTGCGATGCGCATGCTGGATAATGTGATCGATATTAACTATTATGCAGTGAAGAAGGCGCGCGATTCCAACCTGCGGCACCGTCCGGTTGGTCTCGGCATCATGGGTTTCCAGGATTGCCTGCACATGATGCGCATGCCTTATGCTTCGAAAGCAGCGGTTGAGTTTGCCGATACCTCGATGGAAGCCGTCTGCTACCACGCTTATTGGGCATCGACCGAACTGGCGGAAGAGCGCGGCCGTTACAGCAGCTATCGCGGTTCCCTGTGGGATCGTGGCATTCTGCCGCAGGATTCGTTGAAACTGCTGGCGGAAGAACGCGGCGGCTACCTCGAAGCCGACATGTCGGAAGCGCTGGACTGGACCCAGTTGCGCGCCCGCATCAAGGAATTCGGCATGCGCAACTCGAATTGCGTAGCGATTGCGCCGACAGCGACGATCTCGAACATCATCGGTGTATCGGCATGTATCGAACCGACTTACCAGAATCTGTACGTGAAATCGAACCTGTCCGGCGAGTTCACAGAAATCAATGCATACCTGGTGCGTGACTTGAAAGCGCGCGGTCTGTGGGATGAAGTCATGATCTCCGACCTCAAGTACTTCGACGGCAGCCTGGCCAAGATCGACCGCATTCCGCAAGATCTGCGCGATATCTACGCAACGGCATTCGAAGTGGAACCGTCCTGGCTGGTGGAAGCTGCATCGCGCCGCCAGAAATGGATCGACCAGGCGCAGTCGCTGAATATCTATATGGCAGGCGCATCCGGCAAGAAGCTGGATGAAACCTACAAGCTGGCGTGGTTGCGTGGCCTCAAGACCACCTACTACCTGCGTACCATCGGCGCAACGCATACCGAGAAGTCGACCTCGAAAACCGGCGCTCTGAATGCGGTGGCGGTAGACGGCGGCATGAGCGGCGGCGCGGCGGCGACATACGGCACTGCAGCAGTGGAAGCAGCGCCGCAGGAACTGGATGGCCCGGCATGCACCATGCGTCCTGGCGATCCTGGTTTCGAGGAATGTGAAGCCTGCCAGTAAGCTAGTCTAGCTAATTGGGGACAGAGGCGCACGGTGAGTGTTTGCGAGCCACCGTAGCGTGGCGAATTACACTACCCGTGCAGCACTTGCCGTGCGCCTCTGCCCTCAACTGATTAGGTAAAACGTATCAATTGCAAAGAAAAGTAGGGTGGGCAGCAAGCTGCCCACGCGTCGCCGGCACCAGCCCGGCGATGAATTTGAACCCAAGCGTGGGCAGAGCTGCCCACCCTACGAAAGATAAAGGAATAAAGAATGCTCTCCTGGGATGAAGAAAAAAGTTCGGCGCCCGCTCCTCGTACCCCGCCGGCGCAGCCAGGGTTTATCCCCTCGGGCCGCCCGCAAATGTCCGATACAGCTTTCAAGCCGTCATTGATGGAAGGATATGCAACTGCCGCAGCAGCGCCTGTGGTCGACACCACGCATCGCGTCAATGCGGCCGACAAGCGCATCATCAACGGCCATACCGACGTCAACCAGCTGGTGCCGTTCAAGTACAAATGGGCCTGGGACAAGTACCTGGCCGGCTGCGCCAACCACTGGATGCCGCAGGAAATCAACATGCAGCGCGACATCGAGCTGTGGAAGAATCCGAACGGCCTGACCGAAGACGAGCGCCGCCTGGTCAAGCGCAACCTGGGATTTTTCGTCACCGCGGACTCGCTGGCAGCCAACAATATCGTGCTCGGCACCTACCGCCACATCACTGCGCCGGAATGCCGCCAGTACCTGTTGCGCCAGGCGTTTGAAGAGGCGATCCACACGCACGCCTACCAGTACATCGTGGAATCGCTGGGTCTGGACGAGGCGGAAATCTTCAACGCGTACCACGAAGTCAAATCGATCCGCGACAAGGACGAGTTTCTGATCCCCTTCATCAATACGCTGACCGATCCTGAGTTCAAGACCGGCACTACTGAAAACGATCAGAAACTGCTGCGCTCGCTGATCGTGTTCGCCTGCATCATGGAAGGTCTTTTCTTCTATGTCGGCTTCACGCAGATCCTTGCGCTGGGCCGCCAGAACAAGATGATGGGCGCCGCCGAACAGTATCAATACATTCTGCGCGACGAGTCGATGCACTGCAATTTCGGGATCGATTTGATCAACACGATCAAGATGGAAAACCCGCATTTGTGGACGCCGGAATTCCGCGACGAGATTAAAGCGTTGTTTTTAAGCGCAGTGGAGTTGGAATATCGCTACGCAGAGGATACAATGCCGCGTGGAGTGCTCGGTTTGAATGCGCCAATGTTCAAAGGGTATTTGCGGTTCATCGCAAATCGCCGCGCGCAACAGATCGGACTGGACCCGATGTTCCCTCAGGAAGAAAATCCCTTCCCCTGGATGAGTGAGATGATCGATCTGAAAAAAGAACGCAACTTTTTTGAGACTCGTGTAATCGAATACCAAACCGGCGGTGCACTGAACTGGGAATAAAGGCTTCAGATCTCGGACAAGAATTATTCGTAGTGGATGGATGAGGTGAGGAGACCTGCAGCGCTTAGTACATAAAAAAGTCTGCAAACTGAAAGGTGATTTCCAAACTTAATGAACAACCAAAGACAGAAACGTACTTATCTGTTGTCGCCGCTTACCCCGATTGAATCGGGTTTGGCGGCGTTTTCTTTGGAAAAATCTAAAATTATTTGTAACAGAATTCCGACGCCGGCTTAGCCGCTGGCGTTTTTTTGGCCGAGGATCGCTGCCGCAAGGCATTGCGGACACTTTCTCCCCAGTCTTGGAACTGGCGAAAAGACCCTGGCCAACAATGGCTGAAGTGCTGCATCAATGAGGGGATGGAGCAGTTCAGCTGGTGCCGAATTCATTAGCGCAAGCAGAGTTGATTGCGCCGATGAATAATCCGCCGTTCCCATCGCGATGGGTTCGTCGGGTTTCCAACTTGGAGCTTGATTTTTTCCATCACGTGAAGGAGAAACAAAATGGCAACAGCAACAAAGAAAGCCGCAGCGAAGAAACCCGCTGCGAAGAAGGCAGCTCCGGCTAAGAAGCCAGTAGCTAAGGCAGCAGCAAAACCAGCAGCTAAGAAACCAGTTGCTAAGAAAGCTGTCGCGGCCAAAAAGCCAGTAGCTAAGAAAGCAGCAGCAAAACCAGCAGCGGCCAAGAAGCCAGTTGCTAAGAAAGCTGTCGCGGCCAAAAAGCCAGTAGCTAAGAAAGCAGCAGCGAAACCAGCAGCGGCCAAGAAGCCAGTTGCTAAGAAAGCTGTTGCGGCCAAAAAGCCAGTAGCTAAGAAAGCAGCAGCGAAACCAGCAGCCAAGAAGCCGGTTGCTAAGAAAGCTGTTGCGGCCAAAAAGCCAGTAGCTAAGAAAGCAGCAGCGAAACCAGCAGCGGCTAAGAAGCCAGTTGCTAAGAAAGCTGTCGCGGCCAAAAAGCCAGTAGCTAAGAAAGCAGTAGCAGCCAAGAAGCCGGTTGCCAAGGCAGCAGCGAAACCAGCGGCCAAAAAGCCGGCAGTCAAGAAAGTCGCGGCTAAGCCAGCAGCAAAAAAGCCAGTAGCTAAAGCTGCAGCGAAGCCTGCTGCAGCTAAGCCAGCTGTTAAAAAGGCAGCAGCGAAACCTGCAGCCAAGAAGCCGGCAGCTAAGCCAGCAGCAGCGCCAGCAGCGACTACCGTGCTGAACCCTGCGGCAGCTTGGCCTTTCCCAACCGGCACACGCCCGTAATAGGGTTTGCCGGCTTACCTGATTAAGTTCAGGTATATCGCCCGCTGAACGGCCTAGCGCCCTTCAGCGGGTTTTTATTTGTGGCTACGGGTTTGATTCAAGGAGCAGGCATGCGCCCGGCATAAGTCCGCGCGGCCGGCCCGTCAGCTCGCGCGAAATAACTGCTAGGATAAGCAGCTGGCAAGCCTGTTATTTTTTAAACCTGGTGTTTGCCACATTGCCGGCCTACATCTGGTTTCCGAATTCGGGTAAGTTATCAGTATAGGGACCGGACCGTCGCAGCTTGATGCCAGTCCGCCTGAGTCCTTGCTTTGTCTGGAAAGGGAAATGCCTCGTGTTGCAGAATATTTTTAGCCTGATCATCGAAACCATCGCCAGCGTCCTCGGCGGCGTCCTCTTGCTGCGCTTCTGGATCCAGGCGGTGCGCGTGCGGCCGCCGCAGCAGCTGGCGCAGTTCATCTTCACGCTGTCCGACTGGGCGGTAAAGCCATTGCGGCGGCTGTTGCCGGGCGTCGGCGGCTACGACTGGGCCAGCCTGATCGGCGCCGTGCTGGTGGCGGTCGCCTGCATCCTGCTGGAGCTGGGCGTGCGCTCGGCCTTCAATGCCTCGCTCATCTTCAGCCTGTCGGCGCTGCTGTTTTTCCAGTGGGTCTTCTACGGCCTGATCGCCTTGCTGATCATTGAAGCGGTGTTCAGCTGGGTCAATCCGAACGCTCCCCTGGCGCCCTTCGTACGCGCTCTCAACGAGCCGTTGCTGCGTCCTTTGCGCAGGATCATCCCTCTGATCGGCAGCGTCGACCTGTCGCCGCTGGCCGCCTTGATCCTCTTGCGCGTGGTGCACCAGCTGGTGATCTATCTGATCTCGATTGTGGCATGAGCCATGGCGCGGGCGCAGCGGCCGGGCAGAGCGTTGCCTGGTGTTCGCCGATAGCCGGCGGTGTGCGCCTGGCGCTGCAGGTGACGCCGAATGCCAAGAAAAGCCAGGTAATCGGTCCGCTGGACGATGTGCTCAAGCTGCGCTTGCAAGCGCAGCCGATTGAAGGCAAGGCGAATGACGCCTTGATCCGCTTTCTGGCGGAGCTGCTGGCGCTACCGCGCAGCAAGATCAGCATCACTCACGGCCAGACCAGCAAGAAAAAGCTGGTCGAGCTGTCAGGGCCGCAATTGACGGTGGATGCCGTGGTGCACAGGCTGCTGTCGGCGATGCCGTAGGCACGAAAAAAAAGCTCCTGACACAGGTCAGGAGCTTTTTTGCATTTGCGGGTGCTGCTTAGGCGTCCATCTGTAAGCATCCAGCCGCTCCATCTACCCGCCGGGGTTATTTTCCGGCAGTGTGCGCAAATGGCAGGAGCGAATCGATTTCGCTATTCGGACAGGAGGGTAATTTTTCCAGCGTCTGGGTCAGCCAACGCATGGGATCGAGGCCATTGAGTTTGGCTGTAGCGACCAGACTCTGGATGGCAGCGGCACGGCGGCCAGCACGTTCCGATCCTGCAAACAGCCAATTCTTTTTGCCGATGGCGATGGGGCGAATGGCATTTTCCACAGGATTGTTGTCGATGGGCAGCGTACCCGAATCGGCATAGCGGATCAGCGCCGGCCAGCGTTTGAGCGCATGGTCGAGTGCCTTGGCCGTACCGCTGCCTTCGGCGACGGTCTTGCGTGTTGTCATGAGCCATGTATGCAGATCGGCCAGTAGCGGTTTGGCATGTGCCTGGCGGCGTGTCAAGCGCTCTGCTGCCGGCTCCGCCGCCGCTTCGCGCTCGATCGCATAGAGTAAGCCGATCCGACGCAACGCTTCAGTAGCGACCGGGCTGCCATTGGCGGCATGGATGTCGAAGAATTTACGACGAACGTGGGCTAGGCAAGCGAGCTCTGTGATGCCGCGCTCAAATAACGGTTTGTAAGCAACGTAGTCGTCGACCATCAGGTGCCCACGCCACTGCTGCAAGAATGTCTGGGCATGCGCACCGGCACGACCACCCTGGTAGTCGAAGACGACGATAGGTGGTCCTTCGTCGAGACTGTTCGAGCGATAGGCCCACAGGTAGGCGCGCTTGGTTTTTCCTTGCCCCGGGTCGAGCTGCCGAACCGGGGTTTCGTCGGCATGGAGTGTCGGTCGCATCCTCAACAGTTCGGCCATGCGGTCGGCCAGCGGCTGCAGGGCGACGCCAATCTTGCCGGCCCAGTCCGATGTCGTCGACAGCGGCAGTGGTACTCCCTGACGTTCGCCGATTTGGGCGATGCGATACAACGGTAAGTGGTCCACAAACTTGCTGACAGCGATCCACGCCAGCAGGCCGGGCGCGGCCATGCCGCCATCGATGATGGCCGGCGCCACCGGTGCAGCGGTGACGGTCTCGCAAGTGCGGCAGGCGTACTGCGGGCGGATATGGCGGTGCACGAAGAAACGCGCCGGTTCGACATCAAGCTGTTCGCTGACGTCCTCGCCGATCAGACTGAGTGCCTGGCCGCATTGGTCGCACTGGCAGGATGCCGGTTCATGACGATGAACGATGCGCGGCAGGTCGGTCGGCAAGGGTTGACGACCGGCACGTGGGCGCTTCGGCTTTGGCTTATCGCCGGCCAGCACTTCGCTTTGCTGCGTGAGCTCGGCTTCCATGGCGGCCAAGTCTGTATCCCAGGTTTCTTCGAACAGATCGCGTTGCTCGACAGAGAAGGCTTCGCTCTTGTTGGCGAAGCGGATGCGCCGATGCTGCGCCAGTTCGAGCGTCAAGGCAGCGATCTTGACGTCGGCGGCCTTGATGATGCCGTCCTTCATGGCGATGGCACGCTCAAGCTGGTCAGCACTGTCGACGCGTGCTAGCAAGGCCCGCACCTTGTCGAGCAAGGCGGGATCGAGATCTTTGCGGGCCTGTTCAGCGAGTATGTCCATGCGCTCAATGTTAACACGGAACTTTCTCGGTTAACAGCCCCGCGGGTGCTGTCAAATACAGGCAAGCTGGCCTGCGCCGTCAAAGCGTCCAGTGTGCCGGCGGTAGTGCCGACAAGCGTTGCCAGTCCACGCCGGCGACCAGCCATTGCCATTGCTCAAGGCTCAGTTCGCACACGGCGTCACCGGCTTGCGGCCAGACGAAATAGCCTCGGTGCAGACGCCGCTGACATAGCCAGACCCCGGCCCCATCCCAGCAGATCAGTTTCAGTCTGGTGCGGCGACGGTTGCTAAACACGTAGGCCGTACCGTTGCACGGAGTGCCGCCGAGCGCCTGCTGGACTCGCAACGACAGCCCATCGGTACCAGCACGCATATCAACTGGATCGATTGCCAGCCAAACTGTATCAGGTTGCAATTTCATGGAAGGCGCCGTAGCAGATCGGCCAACCATGCTACATCGGGTTGCGCAGGCAACATCAACTGCCATCCGCCAGCGCCACGCAATGTGAGCGGCGCGTTCACCTCGTTCTCTGCTTCCTTATCACTGAGCTTCACGGCCACCAATCGAACCGGCCCGCTTACTTCCTTCAAGCGCCTTGCCCAGTACACCAGCCGATTGAGTGGCCAGCCGTGTTGCTCACAGAACGCGCGTTGGCTGAGTCCACTGGCACGCCATTGACCAACGCGTTCTGTCCACAATGTCTTGCGAGAATCGTCCTGCATCGCCATCTCCACTTAAAAGCTGAAGTATGGCCATGCCAGGCTAGCATTTACAGGTGGCGCGGCTGGATGCTTAC
>Ga0210409_10001730_pt1 | contig 27635 bp, 24 predicted proteins | sample IncBWH17MmetaG_FD_161649 | JGI IMG/M metagenome (GOLD analysis project Ga0210409, IMG submission 161649) | Forest soil microbial communities from Barre Woods Harvard Forest LTER site, Petersham, Massachusetts, United States - Inc-BW-H-17-M | ecosystem: Environmental > Terrestrial > Soil >...
CACCACCAACGATCCGCCAGTCAATCGCGTGCCGCAGCAGACCTCGATGGATGTCGTGGAGGTGTACCCGTACGTCCCGTACATCCAGTATCTCCTCTCTGGCACCACGGTCATGGCGATCTTCGTGATGGTCATGATCGGCGGCGGGATCATCTTCATCGACGACAAGTCGCGTGGCCTGCACGAGGGGTACTTGGTCACGCCGATCAGCAAGCTGGAGCTGATCCTCGGGTTCAACATCTCGGGTACGATCAAGGCCGTCATTGCGGGGTTCGTGCTGATCACGGTCGGGTCGCTCATTGCCGGCATTCCCCACCCATTCGACCCGCTCCGTCTGGCGCGCTTGGCGGTCGTTGTGGTCATGACGTCATTGGCGCTCGTGAGCATGATGTTCATGCTGATGGCGCGCATGAGTGATCCGCTGATCCCGCGCGCCATGTTCGGGTTGCTCAATACGCTGCTCTGGTTCCCGAGCGGCGCTGTCTATCCCCAGCAGGCGTTCCCTGCATGGATGAAGGGCCTGGCGATCGTGGATCCCTTCACGTATGGCGTGCACGCGTTCAAGTGCCTGTTGCTCAAGAACACGGGGTTCGCCGCCATCTGGGGTGACTTGGTGTACTTGGCCATCTTCACGGCCATTACGCTAGCCATCGCCACCCGCCTCTTCCGGCGCACGCTGTGACCGAGTCGAGCCCGCGCGGCCAGGAGACGCGCCAGCGGCTCCTCGATACGGCAATCCGCATGTTCGCCGAGCACGGATTCGCGAAGGTGACCGTGCGCGATATCGCCCGCGCGGCCGGGGCGAACCTCGCCGCGGTGAACTATCACTTCGGCGACAAGTTCGGCCTTTACATGGCCGTGCTGGAGCTCGCCGTGCAGGAGATGCGGAAGCACAGCGACGTGACGATGCAGGCGCGCCCCGGCTCGTCGCTGGAGGAGCGCTTGCGCCATTACATCGCCATGCACGTGCGCCTGTTGATCAGCATCGATCCGGGCTCGTGGATCTTTCGGCTCATGATGCATGAGATGGCCGAGCCGACGCCGGCCACGGAGTGGATCGTCGAGCACGGCTTTCAGCCGCGGCTGCGGTATCTGCGCCGGCTCATGACCGAGCTTCTCGGGACCACAGAAGACGATCCGCGAGTGCTGCGGTGCGCCATCAGCGTCCACTCGCAGTTCTTGTTCTGTCGGCCGGACAAGTTTCGCACCGTCGCCTTCGGCGACACGTTGCCTCGGACCGATGCGCAGATCGAGGAGATGATCGAGCACATCACGACATTCTCGCTCGCCGGCATCGCCGCCATTGCCGGCGCTCAGATCACTTCGCGACCATAATCTCCGTCGACTTGATCACGACGGTGACCTCATCTCCGGCGCGGAGCGCCATCGCGTCGGCCGAGCGCCGGGTGATGACGGACGTGAGTGTGTGACCGGCACCGATGTCGACACTGACCTCGGCCATGAGCCCGTCGAGGTCGATGGACGTGATACGCCCGGGAATCTGATTTCTCGCGCTGAGCTTCATGGCGTGTATGATACACACGTGCCCCGGGTCGTGCCGAGCACCTTCGGCGCCAGGGCGCCGGCCACCAAGGCGGCTCCCGCATCCGTAAAGTGTTCGTAGTCGCCGAAGTACCAACCCGCCGGACGTGGCAGGCCGTTCCGTACGAGGCCGGCGAGATCGACTACCGGGACCGACTCGCTATCCGCGATCTGGCGAGTCGCGACCGCGGCCGCCGAATCGAATTGGAGTAGCGAGGTGCCCGCGGCGTGCGGGTAGGATTGGCGCCACTGTTCGATCAAGAGGGCGTTCGCCGACCCCTCTGCCATGAACACATCGGCGTGCGTCATGAGAATGGGACGCGCGCCAATCGATCGTACAGAGGCCACAATGTGCCGCAGGTCGGCGGCGAATTGCGCGAGTCGCGGCCCAGGAACACCCTCGAAACGCCAGGCGCGCGTGCTGTCGTCCAGGGCGCGGTGGCGGAAATAGTTTCGCACGCGTGCGGGGATCAACAACGTGAATCGACGCTGGAGTCGTAACGCGACGCGGAGTTGCAGCCAACTGACGTCATGTCCAGCCCCAGGCGTACGGTCGGGTGCAGCGGCGATGGATGCCGAATCGTAGAGGTACTGCGCGGGGCTGGGATAGAGGACGACGATGTCAGGATGCAGCGAGGCGACGCGACGGCGAAGATATTGATCTTCCACTGGCAATGACATCCCGACCAGTGCCGCGTTGACGACCTCGAACCGGCCACAGGAGCGCAATGAGTCCTCGAGTTGTCGAGGGTACTCGTGGCCGAAGGACTCGTAGAGGCCGAACGTCTCGGACGCGCCGAGCGTGACGATGCGTATGACGCCTGGCGGTTTCATCGTCCGCACGTACGGGCCCCGCATGCCGAGGTTGTTCAAGATGTATTTCGTGTAGCGGGCGAACGGCCGTCCGTGTGGGCCTGTCGCGTCGCGTACGATCAGGTCACTCTCCGATGCGATCGGCGAATCGAGCGGCGTTCCAAAGTGGAACCAGTCGTCCAGTCGGCAGGTGAGCTCGACCGCGACGAGAAAAACCGAAATCGTTAGGGCGCGACGGACCCCATCCGCACGACCTCGAAGTCGCTGCCGTGCAGCGCCGTCATCGTGTGCAGCTCGTCGTCGCTCCATCGGGGATCGGGCGCGCCGCTCAGATAGAATGCCGACCCGTTGTCCGCAACCAACATGCCGTATCGCTGCAACGCTCGCAAAATCACTTGTACAGCCGGAGGAAATGACGCGAGTGACACGCTCGCCTTGAGTCGCACCCGCATGCCCATGGGTGGGAGCGCCGAGCTCGTGTCGCTCGACGCTTCGTGCCGCGCGGGCGCGATGTAGCCTTTGCGTGTCGACGGACAGGTGAATCGCAGCGCGTGCGTGATCGCGCCATGGATGACGACCTCGTCGTACCGCACGAGGCCCGGCAGGATGGGGAGTCCGGCGGCATCGGCCGACGTCCAACCAGCTGGGCGCAGGGCATCCGACGTGAGGTCGAAGATCGCGCCGGAGCCAGCGGTCCACGATGTGCCTGCGCTCACCGGCGTCGCATCCCACATCTCGTACAGCTTCCAATGGTCCGCGTCGAGCACCAGGACGTGACGATCGCCCGTGCCGTTGGGCCCGCCCTCGACCGACGCGTTCGGCGGCACAGGATACGGTCCGGGGTCGCTCTCACTCGCGTACTGGAAACTCACCGGGACCTGTGGTTCAGTCCCGCGTACCACGACATAGGGAATCCCATTCGGAGCACCCGCGTATACGGTACCGAAGTCGGGATGCAAAGAGCTCGCTGCACCGCAGCTCGCGATCAGTGTGGCCGAATTGGAGTCGACCGGCGCCCCTGATATATCGGTATTCCAGGCGTTATCCGCCGGGAAGAATTGCCGGCCGCCGAGATCTCCGCTCCCATTCCCCCACGCACGTACCGTGGCGGATTGATTGCCGGCAGTCACCAGAACCGTTTGCGAGAAGAACGTGTTTCCGAGCGTCCAAGTGGCGTGAACCAGTCCATTGGCATCACTCGTCGCTGGCGCGCTGATCGTGCCCGACCCCGTCGACGGTTGCCACGTAACAGTTGTGCCGGGGGCGACGTGCACGACGACCGGTGAGCCGAGGGCGGCGCCGAATGTCCCGGTCTGACTGTCGCCGCTGACCACCGTGAGACCGGTACCCGAGGGCCCGGTCGCGGTGTGTCCACTTCCACATGCCACTAACGTGGTCAATGTGCCCAGGTATAAAATGGGGGATCGCCGCATATACCAGGTCGACGAAACGTGCCCTCGACAGTCACACTCCCTACTTCCCTCTCCCTCGCCGCGATCGAGGCGACCCGCGAACGCATACGCGGGATCGCCGTCCGCACACCATTGATCACGGTCGAGGGCGTCGCGCTCAAACTCGAGACGCTGCAACCCATCGGATCGTTCAAGATCCGCGGTGCGGCGGCCGCGCTTGCCTCCGGCGGCTGGAAATCGGCGTATACCGCGAGCGCCGGCAATATGGCGCAAGGCGTGGCTTGGGTGGCGCGCGCCCAGGGCATCCCGGCCACGGCCATCGTTCCCGAGAACGCGCCGGCAGCGAAGACCAGTGCCGTCGAGCGACTCGGTGGAACCGTCATTAAAGTCACGCCCGAGCGCTGGTGGCAAGTGTTCGAAGAGCGATCGTATCCTGGCCTCGACGGTCGATTCGTGCATCCGTTCGCCGATGTCGACGTCATGACGGGCAACGCGACCATCGCGCTCGAGATTCTCGAGGACGTGCCGGACGTCGACACGGTCCTCGTGCCATTCGGCGGCGGCGGACTCGCGTGCGGCATCGCCCTTGGACTACGCGCCGCCGGCTCCTCGGCGCGCGTCTTCGCGTGCGAGGTCGAGACCGCGGCGCCCTACGCGGCGTCCCTGCGCGACAACCGCGCGAGTCGCGTCGACCGCAGGCTGAGCTTCGTCGACGGCATCGGCGGGCAGGCCGTGCTCGAGGAAATGTGGCCGCTCGCTCGCGCGGTGTTGGCCGGCACGGTCGTCAGCTCCGTCGCCGAGATCGCGACCGCCGTCCGGTGGCTGGCCGAGCGCGCACACGTGGTGGCAGAGGGCGCCGGCGCGGCGTCCGTCGCGGCGGCGCACTCCGCCAAGCGCGGCGAACGCGTCGTGTGCGTCATCTCCGGCGGCAACATCGATCTGCCGAAGTTGGCGACGATTTTAAGTGGCGGGATCCCGTGACGCTATTTCGATGGGCGTACGTGTGGCGTCGGAAATATCGAGCCCCTTCCTGAAGCACCTCGCCGCGCCCGCGCCGGAGATGATCTGGCCGCGGTGGCTATTCCTGCGCGCGCTCGGCGTCATTCTTGGATCGGCCTTTTACTCGCTGCTGTTTCAGATCCACGGGCTGATTGGGCCGAACGGGATACTGCCGGCGACGCTCTATCTCGACTCGCTACGACAGGCGGCCCCGGGGATTGTGCACCTGTGGGCCGCGCCCACGGTGCTGTGGCTCGGCGCCGGCGACGGGGCGCTCACGGCGCTCGTGTGGGCTGGACTCATTGCCTCGGCTTTGCTGACTATCAATGTTTGGCCTCGCGTAACCGCCGCAGTGTGCACGCTCGTGTTTCTGTCGTGCATCGCGGCGCTGCAGGATTTCGCGTCCTATCAATCTGATGGGATGCTCATGCAGGCCGGCGTGGCCGCCGTGTTGCTCGCGCCGCCCGGCATTCGACCAGGACTCGGCGCCAATGCTCCGCCGCCTCGAGCCGCGGTCTGGTTGCTCAGGTGGGAATGGTTTTCGATCTACTTCGAGTCCGGGGTCGTGAAGATCCTGAGCGGCGACGTGCAGTGGCGGACGCTGACCGCGATGGATCACTACTATGAAAACAATCCCTTGCCCACATGGCTCGGATGGTATGAGCAACAACTCCCGCACGTGATCCAAGCGGGGGTCACGTTGTTGACACTCATCGTCGAATTGTTCGCTCCGTGGGTCGTGTTCGCGCCAAGGCGGATTAGGTATTATGCGGCCTTTTTTCTGACGCTGTTTCAGATCGGCATCATCACGACGGCGAATTACGCCTTTCTCAACTACCTCGTTCTCTTCCTTGGCGCTTTTCTCGTTGACGTCCCGATCGAGCGCACGGCGCCGACGACGCGCGTCGGGTGGGTGAGTGTCGGAGCGCTCGTCGTGACCCTCTACGTGTCCGCCGTCGACTTCTTCGCACGGTCAGTGCCGGAGCCACTCGTACTGCCCGCGCGTCTCTTGGCGCCGTTCCGCGTGGCGAACGCGTACGGGCTCTTTGCGGTCATGACGACGGCCGAGTATGAGATCGAATTCCAAGGATCGCGCGACGATACGACGTGGGTGGCGTATCCATTCCGTTACAAGCCACAGGATCCCGCGTCGCCGCCCGGCATTTATGCGCCGTACCAACCACGCTTCGAGTGGAATCTTTGGTTCGCGTCCTTGGGCCCATGGACGCAGACACCCTGGGTTGTGACCACGCAGGCCCGTTTGCTGACGGCGGAGCCGAGCGTCCTGACGTTGTTCGCGCGGAATCCGTTCGCGGCGGCGCCGCCCACGGCCGTTCGCGCCGTGATCTGGCGGTACTGGTTCACCGACTTCGCTACCCGGCGCCAAACGCACCGGTGGTGGAACCGCGAGCTCCTCGGACTCTACGCCGGCACGGTACGCCGCGCCGGCGATGGCACGCTCCATTTCGAGCCGTCGCGGTAGGAAGGCCCCGAGTGTAATATGTGGCACCTATGCGCTCCGCCTGTGTGCTGTTCGCGCTGCTCCTGACGGCGAGCACGCCGCCGACCGCCTCACCGGTTCTCACGGCGATGCGCCAGGAGCTCGATCGCTCGATGGCGACCTTCAAGTCGCAACCGTCGCCTCCCTATTTTCTGAGCTACGCGATTACCGAAACCCACGACGGGCAAGTCGATGGCGCGTTCGGCACGATCACCTCGAGTCGCGATGATCGCCGACGCGTGCTCACCACCGACCTCAGAGTCGGCAGCGCGCGATTCGACAACACCCACCAGGTACCGGGCGGGTTCCCGATGGGGTTCGATCGATTCTCGTGGACGGAGGTGCCGCTCGGCGACGATGCCGCGGCGATTCGGCGCGTGCTGTGGTTCGATACCGACCGAAAGTACAAGCGCGCGGTCGAGGTCTATGCCGAAGGCAAGAGTAACGCCCAGGTCGCGGTCGCGCCCGAAGATTCATCGCCCGACTTCGCCATCGAGCCCCCGGTCCATCACATCGACGCGCCGACTGACATCGCGATCGATGCGCGCCAGTGGGAGGACAGGGTTCGGCGGTACACGGCGCCATTCGCGCGCTACGGCGACATCTACGACGGCAGGGCGCAGCTCGCCGCCACGAGCGAGACGCGATGGTACGTCAATAGCGACGGGAGCGAGCTCCAGATGTCGCGCGTGTATTACCGTCTGACGATATACGCGTTCGCGCAAGCCGATGACGGGTCGATCTTGCCCCGGTACGAATCGTTCGTGGCATCCACACCGGGTGGGCTCCCTGACGACAGCACGATCCTGCGCAAGGTCGACCGCATGATCACCGACCTGCACGCGTTGAAAACCGCGCCGGTGCTCGAGGCGTACACCGCGCCGGCCATCCTGTCTGGGCGCGCGAGCGGCGTGTTCTTCCACGAGGTGTTCGGCCACCGCATCGAGGGTCACCGGCAGAAACAGGAGTGGGAGGGGCAGACCTTCAAGAGCAAAGTCGGAGAGAAAATCCTGCCCGACGCATTCTCGGTGGTGTTCGACCCGACGCTGCGGAAGCTCGGCGGCGTGGAACTGGCCGGCTACTATCAGTACGATGACGAAGGGGTGGAATCCCGCCGCGTCGACGTGGTGAAGAACGGCGTGTTCCAGAGCTTTCTCATGTCGCGCTCGCCGATCGCGGGATTCGCGCACTCGAACGGACATGGGAGAGCCGAGTCGGGTTTCTCGCCGGTCGCGCGCCAGTCGAACCTCGTGGTCGGGTCGGCGCAACCCGTCTCGCGCGATTCGCTCAAGGCCATGTTGATTGCCCTGGTGAAGCAGCAGAACAAGCCCTATGGGCTCCTGTTCGACGACATCGAGGGCGGATTCACGATCACGGCGCGCACGATTCCCAACGCGTTCAACGTGATCCCCGTGATGGTCTACCGTATCTACCCGGACGGGCGCGAAGAGCTGGTGCGGGGTGCGGACTTGATCGGCACGCCGCTCACGGTGTTCAGCAAGATCATCGCGGCCGATTGGCGACGTGCAGGTGTTCAACGGCGTCTGCGGCGCCGAGTCCGGTTGGGTGCCGGTCTCGGCTTCCTCGCCCGACATTCTGATTTCGCAGATCGAAATTCAGAAAAAGGCCAAGGGGGCGGATCAAGCACCGATCCTCCCGGCGCCGGAGGATCACCCGTGATGCGCCGAGCCGTAGGCGCCTACCTGGCCTGCCTGGCGTACCTGGCCTGCGGGGTCGCGGCGAGCGCGTGCGCGCAGGACGACGTCGTGACCCGCGCGATGCGCGACGAGCTCGCGCGCACCATGAGCTCGCTCAGGCTCAAGCAACTCGACAAGCCGTACTTCGTGAGCTACACGGTTGGCGAGAACGACGGGGTCCAGGCGACGGCGAGCGACGGGAGCTTGCTCTCGACGGATGCCTCCCGACGGCAGCGGCAACTGCAGGTCGAAGTGCGCGTGGGTGACTATGCGCTCGACAATACGAACGCGATCGCGATGGGACGAGGGGGCGGGTTCGGCATCAGCATGGGGAGTCTGGAAAACCAGAACTGGCTGCCGCGCGACGACAACTATCGCGAGATTCGCCGTCAGCTGTGGCTGGCGACGGATGCCGCGTACAAGGAAGCCCTCGAGGCGTTGGCTGCGAAGCGCGCCATGTTGATGAATCGCACGCGCACCAATGCGCTGGCGGATTTCAGCCACACGCCCGCGACACACACGACCGATGCGACATCGGACTTGAGTGTCGACCGGGCCGCGGTCGAAGATCTGGCGCGTTCCTTGTCGCGCGTGGCGATGACGCCCACCATGTACGCCTCCCGTGTGGTGATCACCGCCGGGCAGATGCGACTGCAGTACATCAATAGCGAAGGCACGGAGTATGTGAGCCGTCGGCCGCTCGTCACGGTGAGCGCTCGAGCCTCGACGCAAGCGACGGACGGCATGCGCCTCGCCGATGCCGTCGTGTGGCATGCGCGACGGCTCGACTCGTTGCCGTCACGCGCGGTGCTCGCCATGCGCATCGGCGCGATGGTGGCGCGCCTCGACAGTCTGCGCACCGCGCCAGTGCTCGACCGGTACAATGGTCCTGTATTGTTCGTCGGTATAGCCGCGCCGGCCATCTTCAGTGAGAACTTTGCGCCGGCGCTCCTTGGCCGGCGGACACCCATCGTCGATATGCCACAAGCCGAGGCATTCATGGGTGAGATGATGGGGCGCGGAAGCTCGTTCGGCGACAAGCTCGGCGGTCGCGTGCTGCCGGATTTCATGCGCGTGGTGGACGATCCGACCGCGGCCAGCGCGGGCGGCGCGACGCTCTTCGGCGGCTACGCGGTCGATGACGAAGGCGTGCGCGCGCAGCCGACGGTCGTGGTCGACAGTGGCGTGCTCAAGACTCTCCTTACGACGCGAACGCCCGTCGAGGGTGTCGATCACAGCACGGGGAACCGCCGCGGGTTCGGCGCGGCGCCGAGCAATCTCGTCGTGTCGGCCACGAACGGGGTCACCGATTCTGCCCTGGTGCAGCAGATGCTCGCGCTCGTGAAGCGCCGGGGCCTTCCGTACGGGATACTCGTCGGTAAGCTCGGCCCCGTATCCGCGAGCGAGGACGAGTCCGAGATGTTCGGCATGATGCAGTCCCGCATGGGACGCTCGATGCGCAACCTGCTCGGCGTGTATCGGGTCTATCCCGACGGGCGACTCGAGCTCGTTCGCGGGGCGGCCTTGATGGAATTCGGGACGAGCGCGTTCAAGGACATCGTTGCGGTCTCGAGTACGCCGAACGTGTACACCTCGGGCTCGATTGGCGGGCTCCCGCCAGGGTTCCTGAGAATGATCTCGGCATTCGCTGGCGGAGAAGGGATGGGAGTGGCGCCTACGTCTTATGCGGTGCCGTCGCTGCTGTTCGACGACGTCAGCCTCACCGCTCGCCGTGGCGTGCTCCCGCACCCGCCGTTGAGCGCGCCGCCGACTTAGCGTGCGCATTCTCGTCCTCGGCGCCGGCGCGATCGGCGGGTACTTCGGCGGGCGGCTGCTGCAGGCCGGCCGCGACGTCACGTTCCTCGTGCGATCGGGGCGCGCGGCACGGCTCGCGGAGACGGGGCTCGTGATCAAGAGTCCGTTCGGCGACGCAACGTTGCCACACCCGCCGACCACCGTCTCGGGCACGTACGATCTCGTGTTGCTCTCCTGCAAGGCGTACGACCTCGAGAGCGCCATCGAAGCTATCGCACCGGCTGTCGGATCGGAAACGACCATTGTGCCGCTGCTCAATGGCATGCGGCATCTCGATGTGCTGGACCAGCATTTCGGAAAGCGACGCGTGCTCGGCGGGCTGGCCATCGCGGCGCTCACGGTCGACGAAGCTGGGCGCATCGTGCACCTCAATCAGAATCAGACGCTGACGTTCGGTGAGCGCGACGGGACCCGATCGCCGCGCGCGCAAGCGATCGAGAGTGCACTGAGCGGCGCCACGTTCGAGGCGAAGTTGAGCGAGCACATCGTCCTCGAGATGTGGGAGAAGTGGGTCCTGTTGGCGTCGCTCGCGGCCGAGACGTGTCTCATGCGCGCGTCCGTCGGCGATATCATCAAGGCGGGCGGCGCGCCGTTCGCGAGCGCGTTGCTCGCCGAGTCGGTCGCCATCGCGGCCGCGAGCGGGTATCCGCCGCGAGATGCCGTGCGCGACCGCATCCGCGGGACGGTCACGGCTGAAGGATCAACACTGACTGCCTCGATGCTTCGCGATGTGGAGCGCGGGTCCAAGACGGAGGCCGATCACATCCTTGGCGACCTCATACGGCGAGGAACAGGCGATTCGCCCCTGTTAGGGCTCGCGTACCTGCATCTACGAGCGTACGAGGTGCGGCGCGACCGGACTTGACAAAAGTGGTGTCGTGTTGAAAATTCAGCACCACTATGCAGGCACTCAGTCGACGGGAACGGCAGGTCATGGACATTGTCCATCGCCGCGGGGAGGCTACCGTGGCGGATATCATGGCGGAGCTGCCCGATCCGCCCACCTACTCGGCCGTACGGTCTGTGCTGCGAATCTTGGCGCAGAAAGGACTCGTTCTCCATAAGGAGGATGGGCCGCGGTATGTCTATCTGCCTGCGCAGCCGACCGAGCGGGCACGGGACGCGGCATTGGAGCATGTCGTCGAGACGTACTTTGCGGGCTCGGCTGAGCAGGCCGTGACGGCGTTGCTCAGGCTGTCGGATACGGATTTGACGGATCGGGAGCTCAAGGCGATACGCGAGCGGATTCGGCGCGCGCGGGATGGTGGGAGATAACTCATGCTGACCATCGTGTTGGTCAAGATCACGTTGCTCGTCATCGTCGCGTATCTCGTCGCGATTGGGCTGCGGCGAGCTTCCGCTGGGGCGCGACATCTCGTGTGGTTGGCGACGCTCATCGGGCTTCTCTTGCTTCCCTTTGCGCTGCAGTGGCGTCCGATACGGCTTCCTATCCTTCCGGCTTCGGCAGCCGAGAATTACGCAGCGCCTTCGGCGACTGCTTCCCCCTCGGAGGCTGCGACACCAGCTCCGGTACAGCCAGCTCCGGTGCAGCCAGCTCCGGCGCAGCCATCGCCAGCGGAACCTGCGACAGCGGTACCCGCGGCAGTAGAGGCCCCGTTGGCAGGGACGCTGGAGCGTGTAACAGTCGCGTTCGCGTCAGCGACGCGCTATTCAGTCGTGCTGGGCGCTCTGTGGGCGCTAGGCGTTCTGGCACTGGTCGCACGGCTCGTCCATGGACTGCTCGCGGTCAGGCGGATATCACGCACCGCGATCGAGATCGACGGCGGCGCCTGGCGCGCCGCGCTCCACGAGGTCGCGGATCGCCTCGACATGGAGGAGCCGCCGCGGCTTGTGGTGTCGAATGCGGTACGGGTACCGTTCGCGTGCGGATTTCGACACCCGACCATCGTGTTGCCCGCCGACGCGATGTCGTGGACGGACGAGCGCCGTCGCGTCGTGCTCCTGCACGAGCTGGCGCACATCCAGCGGCGCGACATGTTCGGCCACTTACTGAGTCGTCTCGCCTGCGTGATCTACTGGTTCCACCCACTCGTCTGGATGGCCGCGGGACATCTGCGAGCCGAGAGCGAACGGGCGTGCGATGACCTCGCCATCCGCTGCGGCGCCAAGGCGAGTGATTATGCGCAGCACTTGTTGGATATCGTCACCAGCATTCGCGGACCGGTCGCGCCAGCGGTGGCGTGCACTATGGCGCGGAAGCGCGACTTCGAGGGGCGTATGCTTGCTATTCTCGATCCCGAGCGGCGGCGCGTGGCGCCGAGTCGGCCGCGGGCGATGGCGCTCGTCGGGACGCTGTGCGCGCTGTATGGCGTCATCGCCATCGCGGTGCTGGCGCCCCGGGACGCCTCCGCGGGCGCGCGGCCGCTGACGCGGCTCGCGCCAGAAGCGACGCTCCCACCCATCGTGGCGGCGCTCCCCGCCACACCGGCGCGGAAAAAGGCCGACCAGTCAGCGGCGATCCCCGCACCGGAACCGAGCGTGCGCGAGCCGCGCGAATCGCAGGCCGCCGACTCGACCGCGCGACGGTCAACGCTTCTGATTGGTATACTGCGCTCCGACTCGAGCGCGTCGCTGCGCAAGGTCGCGGCCTGGGGACTGGAGCAGTTCCACGATGAAGACGCGGTGCGCGATGCCCTGGCGACCGCGGTCCGCCACGACACGGACGCCGAGGTGCGCGAGATGGCCGCGTGGGCGCTCGAGAGCGCGGAAGGCGCCAACGTCGTCAGCGCGTTGACCGGCGCCATGCGCGAGGACAAGGACGCATCCGTGCGCGCGACGGCCGCCTGGTCGCTCGGCAGCAACTGCAATTCCAGCGACGTACCGTCGTTCGCCACAGCGCTGCACGATGCGGACGCCAAGGTCCGCGCGAGCGCCGCATGGGCGCTCGGCCAATGCGGCATCGAACACGCGCCACCGGAGCTCGCCGCCCTGCTCAGCGATCCGGAACCGCGCGTGCGGAAGATGACCATCTGGGCCCTGTTCGAGATCCGCGACCCGAGCGCCGAGCCGGCGATCGAGAAGGCGCTGCAAAGCGAGCAGGATGATGATCTACGCCGGGACATGATCCGCGCCGTCGCCGCGATGGGCGAGCGTGCGCCGGAAGTCGTCGAGAAACTGCTCGAATCGAAGGATCGCGCGACACGCGAGATGGCGGTGCACGCGCTGGCCGGTGACCATCTCAACGTCTGGCCAATGCCGTGGCCTCGCCCGCGCCCTACTCCCTGATAGCACTCTGACCCTTTATTAAAAAACCCGCATATGCTGATTTTTCACCAGATCGCGGTCGTGGCGTCGATTCTGAGCGCCGCCCACGGAACCCCGCCGGCCATTTGCGCCTACGCGGCCAATGCCATTGGCGAAAACTGGGGTTGGCGACGGCGCAAAGGGACCGGCGAACCGGTGACGCCACTCGGCGTGCACCCGAACCAATGGGAGGTCGAGCAGGTCGGCCCCGACGCCGTGCGACTGCTCGTCGACAGTCTGGCGAGCACCGACCCATGTGTGCGGGAGCTGTCGGTACACCTGATCAGCCATGCGCGCGACGCAGATGAAATCACCGCGTCCACCGCGCTCGTCGAACGACTCGGATCGAGCGCGGTGGGCATGCGGCAAGTTGCGGCGTACGGGCTCGGGATGGTCGAATCGGAGCGCGCGGTCGAACCGCTCATGCGGGCGCTCAAAGATCGCGACGCCGGGGTACGCAACAATGCGGCATGGGCCTTGGGGCGCATCGGTGATGGACGTGCGCTCGCGGCGCTCGCCTCCGCGCTCCGCGATGACAGTGCGATGGTGCGGGAGGCGGCTACGGTCGCCGTGGGGCACATGGACTCGATCTCGGTCGTGCCAGCATTGGTTGGACTGTTGAAACACGACCCCTCGGCTGGCGTCCGCCGCTCGGCCGCTTGGGCTCTGGGACAGCTGGACACGCAGAACGCCGACGGTGACTTGAGCGAGGCGTTGGTTCAGGAGAAGGACGCCGATGTTCGGACGATGATCGTCTGGGCGCTCGGTCAACACGAATCACACAGCACCGTCGGCGCCCTCGGCAAAGCGCTGCGCGATGATGCCGACGACGAGACGCGAGAGACGGCCGCCTGGGCACTCGGCCAAATCGGCGACGAGAGCGCGGGCGGCGCGCTGGCGCAAGCCGTGAGCAGCGACCGCACCGCGCGCGTTCGTGGCACAGCGGCGTGGGCCCTAGGTCAAATCGAACCACATCCCGCGCCCGCGGGCCTCACAAGTGCGCTCAAGGATGCCGACTCCGACGTGCGCCTGAAGGCTGCCTGGGCGCTTTCACAGATCGGTGACCCACAAGCGGCACCGGCGATCGAGGCCGCGCTGCACCAAGAGCAATCGACCGAGGTCAGGAAAGCGTTGATTCGGGCGCTCGTCCACTCCGGCGGGCACGCCGAGCAGACCCTCGGCGAATTAATCCATTCCAGCGATCCCGAAGTCCGCCGCGCGGTCGTGCGCGCGCTCGCGGGCGATCACGTCGACCCGTGGCCTTGGCCGTGGCCACGGCCCCAACCATTCCCTTGACCGCGCCACCGCCGGATTGGATATTGGCGGTCCCTCCGGCGGAGGTGGCGCGGTGGAAGAGGAAGTCAGCTCACCGCTGGTACGTGAAGCATCCGTACTGCTTCACCGGGCGGTGCTGGCCATCGGCGAAGGAAAGGAGCATAAGCGACGGAGCGAGCGTGTCGTCTGGACAGACTCGTTGATCGGCGACGAGCAGCTCCTGCGCGACAAGTTGCGCGATACCGTCACGGCCATCGCTGGATTGGAGCGCGCCAAGGGCGTGCCACCCGAGAAGGTGCTGATGCTACTCAAGGGGCTCGTCATCGACGCCGATGCGGAAAAGCTCGACGCCGGCGAGGCGCGGTCGTTGACGGATGACGTTGTGCGTTGGGGGATCGAGGCGTACTACGCGGCTTAGTTGCCGCGGCGGCCGCCCTTCGCCGAGGTCGCGCGCGGCTTCGTCACGATCCGACGTGACGGCTGCGGCTTCGGTGGCTTCTTCGGTGGCGCCGGCGGCTTCTTCTTCACGTGAAAAAGCGCCTTTTTAGTCCAACGACTCCTTTACATGGCGCGCGAAGCAGGGCGGCTCTCCGGACACGCTCCCGACGCCAATCGTCTCGTCCCTTGCTTTTGCATGGCAAAAGCAAGGGACCCGTCGCACGCGGCGGGTCCCTTTGCTCGAACAGTGCGACTCGCGTTTAGCGGCGAGCCACGTAAGCAGTGACTTCCATGGTCACTTCGACCACTTCGAACTCCGGCTTCGTCCATGTCATGCTAGCCTCCATGCGTTGCGGACACCTCTATACTAAGCACTGCGCGTGCCGCGCGCTAGTCATTGAAATATAACGACTTACGTCGCAACTGGGTGGGGCATTTCCCCCAGATTGGGTGATATCACCCAACGATCCCGAACTTCTTGATTCGATATCGGAGCGTATCCCGGCTGATCCCGAGCCGCTGCGCGGCCTTGGTCTGATTCCCACCTGCCTCCCGCAAGGCCTGCTCGATCATCGACCGCTCCCACTGCATGAGATCGGACCCTGATGCTCTGGCCGGTTCTGGCTCGATCAGCGACAGGTGCTCGGCATCGATCGCCGGGCCCCGACTCCACAAGACCGCGCGCTCGATCACGTGACTCAGCTCGCGCACGTTCCCCGGCCACGAGTACGCCAACAAGGCATCTCTCGCAGGTGCCTCTATCTGTCGCACATCTCGACCGTACTTCACGCTGTAGCGGCGCAAGAACTCTTCGGCCAAGAGCAAGACATCATCGCCACGCTCGCGCAGCGCCGGAAGACGGAGCACGATCACGGCTAACCGAAAGTAGAGGTCCTTCCGGAATCTTCCCTGCTGCGACTCGCGCTCGAGGTCGCGGTTTGTCGCCGTGAGAATGCGCACATCGACCTTGCGGTCGCGCACCCCGCCCACACGACGGACTACGCGTTCTTCAACGGCACGGAGCAACTTGCCTTGGAGTGATACTTCGACATCACCGATTTCATCGAGAAACAAGAACCCGCTCTCGGCCGCCTCGAATAGGCCAATTTTGGATTCTTTCGCATCAGTAAACGCACCCCGTTCGTGGCCGAACAGCTCGGCCTCCATCAGGGTGGCGGGAAGCGCGGTGCAATTCACCTCGATGAATGGTTTGGACGCGCGAGGGCCCGAGGCGTGGATGCTCCGCGCGACGAGACCCTTGCCCGTGCCGGTCTCGCCCGTGATGAGAATCGGCGGCACATCGTCGAGGCTCGCGACCTGGCGAGCCCGATCGAGCACGGCTCGCATCACGGGCGAATCGCCGACGATTCCGGCGAACGGCGCCTCGCGCGTCGTGCGCGCGCGATAGTACGAGAGTTCCTGGCGCATGCGCGCGTGCTGGCGCGCGCGGTCGGCCAGCAGCTTGAGCTCATCGAGATCGACGGGCTTCTTGAGGTAGTCGAACGCGCCGCGCTTGACGGCATCGACGGCGCCCTCGATCGTGCCGAACGCCGTCATGATCACGACGGGCACGGCCGGGTCGAACTCATGGATCTTCTGTAAGAGCTCGATGCCGCTCATCCCCGGCAATCGGACGTCGAGGAAAATCACGTCCGGCCGCTGGCGCTCGAGCAGCTCCAGCGCTTGCTCGGCGGTGCCGGCGACTTCGGCGGTGTAGCCGGATTCTGTCAGGAAGGCTTTTATCGATCGCGCGAGCGTGCGCTCGTCATCGATGATCAGGACCGACGAGCCGTTCACGGCAACCACACGCGTACCGTGGTCCCACCGTTCTCGCTCGTGATCGCGAGGCGACCACCGTTTTGCTCGACATAGCGTTTGGCGATCGCGAGACCCAAGCCGGTACCCTCCGGGCGCGTCGTGAAAAACGGCTCGCACACCGACGCAATAATATTGGCCGGAATCCCACCGCCGGTATCGGCGATCGCTATCTCGACGCCATCGGGCAGCGCCTTCGCGCCGATGCGTAGTCGTCCACCGTCGGGCATCGCATCGAGCGCATTAGAGATGATCTCGAGTAGCGCTTGCTCGAGCTGCATCGGGTCGACGCGGACCGGACGGAGAGTGGCCGGCGCCTCGACTTCGAGCGTGACGTGGTGGTCCCTCAGCAGCTCGGCGAACGTCGGCTGCAAGTCATCGATGAGCGTCGCGACGCTCTCCTCCGACGGATGGAATGGCGCCGGACGCGAGAAGCTCAAGAGGTGACTGACGCGACGGTCCAACCGATCGACTTCTTCTATGATCACGTCGAAGTGCTCACGCGAGGCGCCTTCGGCATGACGCGATCCGAGCTGCGCGGCCGCGCGCAGGCTGGCCAGCGGATTGCGCAGCCCGTGCGCGACCGCCGCCGACATTTCGCCGATCGACGCCAGGCGTTCCGAGTGCACCAACTGGGCCTGGGTCTGACGCAGCGTCGAGGTCATGGACGAGAACGCCCGGGCCAGATCGCCTATTTCGTCGTTGGAGCTGACGACGATCGGGTGGTCGAGATTCCCCGTGCCGACGACCGTCATGGCTCGACTCAGCTCGCGAATCGGTCGCGCGAGACTGCCGGCGATGAGCCACGAAGCCACGAGTCCGGTGCCGAGCGAAAGGATCAATATGCCGAGGAGGGCCCAGCGCTCGCTTCCGATGATGTTGGCGAGCTGCGCGTACGCGCCCCGGACGCTCGACTCGCGCGTCCGCCAGTAGACCTCGCGATTGATGTCAGCGAGCGCCGGCATCACGACGTCGCGCAGGTCGCGCTGCGCCATTTGATAGGCGGCCAGATGGTGGCCGGCATCGTACTCGGCGAACACCCGCTGGGCGACCGCCTGGATCTGGTTCCGGATCAGATGGACGGTGTCGGCCAGCCCCATCTCATCCGGGGGCAGCTCGGCTGTCCACCGGGCGTGCCAATAGTCGATGACCTCGCCGGTTTTCTCGAATTCTTGGCGCCCGGTGGCGTCCATTCCCGTCAGGTATCGCCAGACGACTTCGGCCTGGTCGGACATCGCGGCTTCGAGCTCACCATACGCCCGGTTGCGGGCCATATTCTCGCCGAGGGCGGCGAGTGCCTTGCGCTCGAGGCCATTGGTGCGGATGGCTTCCGCCGCAATGAGGAGCGCCGGCACCGCCATGAGCGAAAAGCCGAGCAACAGCTTGCGCTGAAATGTCATAGGCTGGTTGAGCTTGTATATCTTAATCCTATACCATCGGTGACTCCAAACGCGGTTGGTTGGGTCGGTGAATTGATGAGCATGAAGAAGCTTCTTATCAGCGTGGCCCTGGCCATGGCCGCATGTAATCCGTTTGCCGGCCCCCCCCGGGAAGTCCCGGAGGCAGTGCCGCTGCCCGCGCTATTGCGGGCGCCGAATCCCATGCTGGGGATCACGCAGACGTACGATCAGCACGCGATGATCGACTCGATCCGCACGAGTTACCGGACCCAGCTCCGCAGCATGGGCCGAGTGACGCGCGACAATCAGGACGATATGGCGAATCTGATCCAGCGCGAGATCGTCGATCTGCGCGCGGTGCTCACACCGGAGCAGCAGGCGATTTTTGATCGTCACGTTGCCGCGGCACAAGTTGCACCGGGCCCGACGCCGGGCGTGATCGATCACTGAGATCCGCGTCGCCCGCGACGGCCCAGGCACCATTCCCGATCGCTAGCGAGATCATCACCGCCGCCCACGTGTGGGGCAGGCCCGGAACCCACACGAGGAGCGTAAAGATCGTGATCATGCTCGCCTCGAGGATCGCCGCGAGTCGCGCATAGACCCCGAAGAGGACCCCGAGTCCCGCCGCGATGTGGCCGGAGCCCGTGAGGTAGGCCCAGCCGGAGCGGTACGGCAGCCATCCGGGGACCATCCCACTCGTCTCCTTGACATAGAGGAAGTGGGAAAGGCCGATCGGCGGGAGCGCGATTCCAAAGAGGTAGCGCGCGATACGTCGCCCCGGCCCGCCGTTCAGCCTCGCGTCGACCGCCATCGCACCCGCGACCATGACGGCGATCTCGCCCCAGCCAAGCCAAACGACCTCGAACCCGGGCGCCGTGAACAGGCTTGGCGTCTTGAGGAGGAGGAGCCACAGCACGAGATATCCGAGCAGAATCCGCGCGGCGATCGCTGCGGTGAACTCGATCAACAACCCGACGCCGGTGCCGACCATGACGGCGCCGCACAAATAGGCGAGCATCGTCCGCGCCGGCACCCACGCGGGCACGGCTTCCCACGGCGCGATGAAGTCACCCGAGCTGATCGTGATGATGCCGAAGCCGATCATGCCGAGGCCAAGGGCCCACTGTCCAACCCGTTGCAGGGTCTTGTCGCTAGGCAATGGCACGGTGTTCCGAGGTTGTGTCGCGGGCAATCGCGAATTGCATGGCGTGCCACGCGTCCGCGTATGAGCCGTGATCGGTGAGGTTCGTACCTGATTGGGTAAGAAATCCGACGGTGCGTATGGTCAGCACATACTGCCGCTGGGGCTGGGTCGCTACCCGTCCGCACCGGCGCACGACCGCCATGAGCCGGTCGAATTCCCGGGAGGGGAGGCTCAGCGTCGACGGCCATCCCGCGATGTGCGACAGTTTGAGCGCTCGGTTGCGCCGAACGAATGCGCGAAGGCGCGCGCCGAGTGCCTTCTCCGGTATCGACTGGTCACAACCGACTACCGCCAGAATTGGCACCTCGGAGGCGCCACCTCCTAGGGCCGTGACGCAGCGATAGCCGGAGTAACCCGGCAGGGCGAGGTCGACCGTCAGGATGCCCGAACCGGCGAGGCGCACGAACGCCACGCCCCGATTGCCTTGCACAGGCGCGACCTCAGCCCCCTCGGTCCGGAATTCGTCGAAAAAACCGGGCCGATCCTCGATCAACATCAAACCCATCATACTCGCTGAAGGTAGACTGCGGCGGTCTTAACGGGAGAGCCAAATTGTTCGATGCGGCTCGTACCAATTACTGTCACTCCGGGGTATGATGCGCTCATGAGCCAACTCGAGCCCAACCATGGGTAGAAATCCTCGCTCGTCCGCCACGGTCTACTTCCGCGTCGACCAAGAAGGCGACACGCCGCTGCAGCAGCAGATCTACACGGGAATCCGCGATGCGATTCTCGCGGGATCGCTGATCCCTGGCGCCCGTCTGCCGTCCTCCCGCGCGCTGGCCGACGAACTGGGCGTCTCGCGAACGACGGTCGTGTTCGCGCTGTGGCAGCTCCAAGCCGAGGGCTGCGTGGTATCAGCGGGCGCGTCCGGCACGTTCGTGGCGCGCACACTGCCCGATGATCCGCACCGGCCGACGCGACGGCGCGTGCGGCCGAAGCTCTCACGCATCGGCACGGCGATGCTCGACGCGCCGCGCGTCGTGGAGCGTGTCGTCGGCGCGCCGCGGCCGTTCCGCATCGGCACACCGGCGCTGGATCACTTCCCGGTGACCGTGTGGTCGAGACTCGCGGCCCGACGACGACGAAATACCTCGGTGACGCTCCTCGACTACAGCACACCGGGCGGATATCGGCCGCTGCGTGAGGCGATCGCGGCGCATGTCGCGGTGACGCGCGGCATTCGATGCTCGCCTGACCAAGTGCTCATCATGGCCGGCGCGCAGCACGCGCTCACGTATTCGGCGCGGATGCTGCTCGACGCGGGAGACCAAGCCTGGCTCGAGGAGCCGGGATATTTCGGCGCGCGAAGCGCGCTCACCGCCGCGGGCGCAACGATCGTTCCGGTTCCGGTCGATGCGCAGGGATTGAACGTCGCGGCTGGTGAGCGACTAGCGCCATCCGCCCGGCTCGCATTCGTCGCGCCGTCGCACCAGCATCCCCTCGGCGTGTGTCTCACGCTATCGCGACGCCTGGCGCTGCTCCGGTGGGCCGGGCGCACGGGCGCGTGGGTGATCGAGGATGACTACGACGGCGAGTTCCGCTATCAGGGTCGGCCGATGCCGGCGCTCTTCGGGCTCGACAACGATGGCACCGTCATTTACGTCGGATCGTTCAGCAAGACGATCTTCCCGGCGCTGCGCCTCGGATTCCTGATCGTGCCGGAATCGCTCGTCGATCCGTTCATCGGCGCGCGGGCCCGGTTCGACTGCCACCCGCAGACGCTGGATCAAGTCGTGCTCACGGATTTTATCACGGAGGGACACTACGCGAGACACGTTCGTCGGATGCGGCACCTGTACTCCGAGCGACATGACGCGCTGCGCCGCGCTGCCGCCCGGTTTTGTGGCGACACGTTGACTTTCGGCGAAAGCGATACCGGGTTGCACGTCGCGGCCGATCTGCGCACGGTCCGAAACGACACGTGCGCGGCGCGCGCCGCGCTGGAACGCGGGATCGAGGTCGCCCCGCTCTCCCACTATTACTACGGCCCGACGTCTCGGGCGGGGCTCGTGCTGGGATTCGCGGCGGTGGACCCGCCCCGGATTATCGCCGGCATGCGAACCTTGGCCGAGGCGATTCGGTCGGTCAGCGCTTCGACAGAACTTCCTCGTGTCGGAACAGCACGTCGCGACGGGGCAGTTTCCACATAACGGTCCCGTCGCGCTCGGTCCATCGCTCGCGGACGAGTCGGCCATCGCCGCGAGCGATCCAGAGGGTCTCATCACCGAGGCCGTGGGCGACGAAGCAGTCGACCCAGCCATCGGCGCTGACGATCGACGTCGTGCTGTCGACGGTCAGCTTTACGAGGCGTACGGCGAGATTCGTCGCGCTCATCTCCGGCAAGACGACCGATCCCTTGTCCAACGGGTACGCGGCGATGAGCGCCTCGGTCGCGGCTTCGGGGAAGAAAGGCCCCGGCCGCTCGTCGATGGTCGTCGGCGTCGCGCCCTCGGACGCGAACGTGCCGGTGAGGTGCCCGCCATCGAGGCGCAGTCGGCGCGCGGTCGTGGCGCCAAACTCTGCGCTACGGCGTAACGCGAGCGTCTGTGCTGACACCACGACGGTGTCGTATTCCCATTCACCGTTCGGTGACTCATAGCGTTGCACGATTCGCCAGACATCGTCGCCGGTCTCCGTCATGCGCTCTACGCGGCGAACCAGAGTCGTAACTAACTGCTCGTCGGCTCGTGCCCAGCAGGCGGTTGGCCCATGCGATTTTCAGGACTTCGTGGCTCTGGCGTTTCTTTCGACCCACGCCACGTCCCAGTAACGTCCGAACTTGCGGCCGTTCGCCGTGAAGACTCCGACCGGCGTAAAGCCGAAGCGCTCGTGCAGTCGCGCCGAGGCCGGATTCGGGAGAACGTAGCCCGCGACAATGCGATGGACGTCTTCGCCGGCGAGCGCGTCGAAGAGCGCACCGTAAAGCAGCGCCCCTATGCCCTGTCCCCCGTGGCCCGGCGCGCAATACACGGTCGACTCGACGGTGGTCTCATACGCCGGCTTGAGTCGGAAACGCGTCGTGCTGGCGTAGCCGACGATCACCGGGCCGTTCGTCGCGACGACGAGGCGATACCGTCCCGTCGTCGCGAACTGCTCGAACCACGGCACACGACGTTCGACGGTATACGCTTCGACGTCGAACGTGACCGGGGTCGTCAGGACATAATGGTTGTAGATCTCCGTCAACTGCGGGAGATCGTCGCGACGCGCAGCCCGTACGCCGATATCCATGTCGCCCACGTTCATTGTATCTGCTTGCCGAGCGTGTAGCGGCTGATCCACGCCGAATCGCGCTGCATGCGATCCACCTGGTGCGCGTACTCGCCGAGCGCATGCTGCTCGCGGGGATAGAGCACGAGCTCGACGGGTTTGCCCTGGTCCTTGAGCGCACGGTACATCTCGATCGACTGGCCAGGAGGAACCCGGGGGTCGCTCACGCCGTGCAGGATCAGCAGTGGTGTCATCACGCGATCCGCGTATGTCAACGGCGACTGCTCGCGATACTTCGCCATCGTCGCCACACTCGGCCGGCCGCCTTCGAAGATGCCGATATACCCGGAAATCTCAGACGTACCGTACATGCTGACGAGATCGGACATGCCGGCGCCCATCCGCGCGGCCTTGAATCGACCGGTGTGTCCGACGACCCACGCGGTCATGTACCCGCCGTAGCTCCACCCTTCGAACGCCATGCGCGTGGAGTCGGCGATGCCGCGGCGGATACACACATCGACGCCAGCCATGATGTCGCGATAATCCCCGCCGCCGAGATCATTGATGTTCGCGCGCATGAACGTCTCGCCGAAGCCTTCGGATCCGCGCGGGTTGGGCATGAATACGGCCCAACCACGACCTGCCCAAATCTGATTGGTCTTGAAATCGTCGAGCGTCGCCCCGGTGGGTCCGCCGTGCGCTTCGACGAGGAGCGGATAGCGCCGGCCGGTCTGATATCCGACCGGTTTTATCAAAATGCCCTGGAGCTCGAGTCCGTCGTTCTTGTACGTGACGACCTCGGTCTCGCCGAGCGCCATGGACGCCACTTGCGGGTTGAGCGTGGTGACGCGCTTGGGGGCGGCGAACGTGAGGTCGCTCACGTAGATGTCCGTCGGCGAGGTCGGCGTCGTCAACCCGAACGCGACGCGGGAGCCGTCGCGCGAGAGCGAGATGCTCCCAACAACACGTTCAGTCGTCAGCCGACGGTAGTGTCCGGACGCGACATCGAACGCAAAAACATTCTGGTACACGTGGTCACCCGCGACGAACAGCAATGATTTTCCATCGGGGGTCCATCGGAGCTGCGTCAACGTCACCGGTTGCGTGGGATCGTTGATCGTCCGCGACTGTTTGGAGGCGATGTCATAGAGGACAATGTCACCGTCGTTCAGCACGGGTTCCGGTATACTGTCGCCTTGGACCTTTCCCTGCGGGAACGTCGTGAACGCCAACGTGCGGCCATCCGGCGACCACACGGGTTGCGTCAATCCGACCGGCGCCGCACGGTATTCTGGTGCGATCGCGTCGAAGGTATTGGTCGCCAGCGTCGCGACGTACGCCGTGCCGCGCAGATCGCGTAGCAGTCCCGTCGGCGAGGCGACGAACGCGATACGCGTGCCATCGGGCGACCATTGGGGCTCGCCTTCGATCGCCAGCATGCTGAGTGTGAAGTCGCCGTGCGCGACCTCTCTCGAGTCGCCGGAAGGCACAGCGGCCACCCACAGGTGCGTGCGCGTCGTCGGCTGCTCATACACCAGCGCATCGTCGCGATGCTTGCGCTTGGCCTCGTCCGCGGTCGATGGCGGATCGGCGCTGAGATAGGCGATGTGGCTACCATCCGGCGACCAACTGTAGGTCTCGACTCCCTCTTTCGCGTGCGTCAGCACCTGAGCTTCGCCGCCGTCTGTGGGGATGAGCCAGAGTTGCGGCTTTTCGTCCGCCCCACCGCGCGTGGCCACGAACGCGATAGTCTTCCCGTCCGGCGACCAACGCGGACTCGACTCGCCTTGCTCGCCGAATGTGAGTTGCTTGGGCGTGCCGCCATCGCTCGGCACGAGCCACAGGTGGCTGCGGCGCGACGGCACGTCGCCACTGCGATCCCAGGCGCTCACCGCGTACGCGATCGAACGCCCGTCGGGGGATAGCGAGACGCCACCGAGCGAGCGCATCCCCATAACATCGTCGGATGTCATGGGATTTTGTTGGAGGACGAGCAACAGCGCCGGAATCATGGAGATGATGCCATAGAAGGGGTGAGCACCTCGCCGCCTTTGACGACGAGGTGGACATGTCGCAGGGCGTGAATGTCCTGCGTCGGATCGCCGTCGACGGCGACGAGGTCGGCGAGGAGACCGGGCGCGATCGCGCCACGGTCGGCGAGGTGCAACACTTTGGCGTCGACGATGGTGGCGGCCTGGAGCGCCTCGGTGGGCGTCATACCGTACTCGACGAGGAGCTCGATCTCGCGGGCGTTGTCGCCGTGCGGGAACGCGCCGACATCGCTGCCATTGCAGATTGTCACGCCCGCCGCGCGCGCCGCGGCGAGCGTCTGGCGATAGTGCGCGATTGCGGTCGGCAGCGTGTCGACGCCCTTCTTCCAGCCGTTGCGCAGGAATCCGGCTTCGCGGCCACCCAGCGTGGGGCAGAGCGCAATGCCGCGCTGCGCCATCAGCTTGAATTCGTCTGGCGTCGCTTGGTCCGCGTGTTCGATCGTGGTCACGCCGGCCATAATGGCGCGACGCACGCCTTCGGCGGTGCGCGCGTGCGCGGCGACTGGCCTCCCAACCTCCACGGCCGCCTGTATTTCTTCTTGCGTAAAGTCGTCGGCGTAGATCTTGATCCAGTCTGCGCCTCGGCCGATCTGCTCACGCGCAGCGTGTGTCACGCCATCGATACCGTCGGCCTCTTGGACGCCTTGCGGGACGTCGAACGCGTATCCGTGTGGTCCATACGACCCGGTTGCAGCGATGGCCCGCGTGGCGATCAGGAGACGCGGGCCAGGGATGATGCCCTGCTCGATCGCTTGCTTTAGCCCTACGTCGGCATCGCCTGCGCCTTCGGTCCCGAGGTCGCGGAGGGTCGTGAAGCCAGCCAGGAGGGTACGCCGAGCTGCCGCGGTTGCCCGCGCGACCCGGAGCGCCAGCGGCTCCTTGAGTACCTGGTCCGCGTATGGAGTCTCAGCGTACGGGTGGAGGAACAGGTGTGAGTGGGCGTCGATGAGGCCCGGGAGCAGCGTCGCGCCTGGGAGGTCAATCTGCCGGGCGCCTGCGGGCTTCGCTACGCTCGCCCTTGGCCCCACGGCGACCACGCGATCCGCCTGGACCACGACCACCCATCCGTCATGCGTTACCCCCGCCTGAGCATCGAACACGCGCGCTGGCGCGAGGACGATCTGCGCGCTCACGACGTGTGGTACGAACAGACCTATCGCTCTAGCCCAGAGGGTCGTCATACGTCATTTTTCCTCATGATCGAGATACGCAACGTCACGAAGTCGTACGGCGATGTTCGTGTTCTCGATGGTTGCACCGCCACGATCGCGACGGGCTCCGTCGTGGTACTCTGCGGCCCATCGGGCGCCGGCAAGAGCACCTTGATCCGTTGCATCAACCGCCTCGAGACGATCGACGGCGGCGAGATCCGCGTCGAAGGCGTCCCGGTCGACGCGGCGAACCGGAACCTCGCGACGCTCCGGTCGCGCGTTGGCATGGTGTTCCAGAGCTTCGAGCTCTTCCCGCACCGCACCGCGCTCGAGAACATCAACCTCGCCCAGGTGCACGTCCTCAAGCGCGATCTCGCCACGGCGACGACGCGCTCGATGGCGCTCCTGGAGCGCGTCGGCCTCGAGGCGCACGCCCGCAAGTACCCCGCCGCGCTCTCGGGCGGCCAGCAGCAGCGGGTCGCGATCGCCCGCGCGCTGGCCGTGGATCCCGTGGCCATGTTGTTCGATGAGCCGACGTCGGCGCTCGATCCGGAGATGACCTGCGAGGTGCTCGACGTGATGGCGGTGCTCGCCCGCGATGGCATGACGATGATCGTGGTCACGCACGAGATGGGATTCGCGCGCCAGGTCGCCGACCGGGTGCTGTTCATGGATCATGGGCGCATCGTCGAAGATCGGGAAACGGCGGCCTTCTTCTCGGCCCCCGACACGCCGCGCGCGCAGGAGTTCTTGTCGAAGATGCTCACGTGAAAACAACCCGGAAGCCGTGGCGCGCGGACCTGCCGCGCTATCAGCAGATCGCCGACGAGCTGGTCTCCCAGATCGGCAGCGGCATCTACCCGGTTGGCGGGCTGCTGCCCACGGAAATGGAGCTGTGCGCGCACTATGCCGCGAGTCGGTCCACGGTGCGCGAAGCGCTGCGACGGGTTCGCGACGCGGGTCTCATCTCGCGGCGGCGGAAGACGGGGACCGCGGTCGTGGCCCAGGTGCCGCCGGTCAGCTATCGGCAACCGACGAACGCGATCACCGATCTCCTGCAATATGCCGAGAATACGCGGATCGAGATCCTGTCCGAGAAGCGGGTGATCTGCGACGCGCCGCTCGCCGGCCTCCTCGAGTGTCGAGAGGGGCACGCCTGGCTCAAGGTGACGAGCTTGCGAACCGTGCCGGACGACGCGCGGCCGATCTGCATGACGACGGCGTACGTCGACGCCGGACTGCCCGACATCAGCCGCGAGCTGGGTCACGTGACCGGGCCGATCTCCGCCATGCTCGAACAGGTCTATGGGATCCGGATCGCGCGCGTCGAGCAGAGCATCCAGGCCATACGCCTCGGACGCCGTCAGGCGGCGCTCTTGCGCGCCGCGCCGGGCAGCCCCGCCCTGCGCGCCATTCGACGGTACTATCAAGAAACGGGCACCTTGATCGAGCTCTCGAGCGCGATCCATCCGGGCGATCGATTCACGTACGTCACGAGCCTCGTGCGGACTTGACCCGCGGCTATTAAGTCCGTACATATTAGCATCGTATTTTGTCCGTACAAATAGGGAGGCATTTCGAGGGATGTACGCGCGTCGCGCTGAACGCCTGGCGCCGACTCTGCCGGGGTCTGTCCCCGCGGGCACCATTGGCTTCGACTCCGGACATGCCTTCCCGGGCGTGCTCCCCGATCTGACCCGAGAGGCCGAGGTCGCCCTCTCGCATTATCGCGCCGAGACCTTGCAGTACGCGCCGCGCACCGGCTTGCCGGATCTGCGGGCGTGGATCGCGGGGTACATGAACGTCGGCATCACGCCCGACCACATTCTCGTCACGAATGGGGCGAAGCACGCCCTGGAGCTCGTCTGTCGTCTGCTGCTCGACGAAGGCGACTCGGTCGTCGTGACGGCGCCGACGTACTTCAGCGCCATTCCCATTCTCAAGAGCTTTGGCGCCACCTTCGTCGAGGTGCCCCAAGATGCCCACGGCCTCGATGTCTCGGCGCTCGACCGCTTGGCCGTTACTCCCAAATTCATTTA
>Ga0210409_10001731_pt1 | contig 27611 bp, 28 predicted proteins | sample IncBWH17MmetaG_FD_161649 | JGI IMG/M metagenome (GOLD analysis project Ga0210409, IMG submission 161649) | Forest soil microbial communities from Barre Woods Harvard Forest LTER site, Petersham, Massachusetts, United States - Inc-BW-H-17-M | ecosystem: Environmental > Terrestrial > Soil >...
CATATGTCTTGCGCGGGAATCTCCGACCCCAATCTCGGCCTCAACGGTGTGATGGGAATGATCGGCTTAGGCTTCTTCTTCTGAATAGTCGCGGCCCGGCGCAAGTCGATCTAAGTGACAGCAAACGCAATCGAGCGTAGGTTGTCACCGGAACTTTTATGAAACACCGGAGCCTTTCGAGATGGATCCTGGGAGCGTCCTTAGCCGTCTTTCCGCTGGCAGCCGCGCGTACGCAAAGCATCGCGTCCGAGCCAACCCCCGCTGCTCCTCCTGGAACTGCGCTCAGTGCCGAAGAGATTTCACCGACAAACGCGGTTGAACTCGATCAGGCCGCGCCGCTCGCGGCGGATACTGATGCCCCCGTCAAGCCGGTCTCAAACGACAAGCCCTTACCGTCGAACATCCGACCGTCGGGGCCTGTGGCCGAAGTCATCAAGCTGGCGAACTCCGGGCTGAATGAATCTGTAATGCTGGCTTTTGTGACGAATTCTGCTCACACCTTCAACCTGAGCGCGGAGGACATCATTTACCTGAACGATATTGGGGTTCCTGGCTCGGTTGTTACGGCCATGATTCAGCAGGACCAGGCTTTGAAAACATCGCTCGCGGCCGCCGTTTCGGCCCCGCCGGCAGCTTTTCAGGGTCCTGGGGGCCCAGCACCGCGTGAAATGGAACAGCCCCCAAACGGCGCTCCGGGCCCCGACCAGGTCGCACCACAAGCCGCTGACGCGGGCCCTCCGTACCCGGCCGAAGCGCCGCTGACCCCGCCGGACGCGTCGGTCCCGATGTTCTACGACACCCTCTCCCCATATGGCAACTGGGTCGATGTGCAGGGTTATGGACGCTGCTGGCAGCCCAGCGCGGCGGTTATCAACACCGGCTGGCAGCCTTACTTCGATTGTGGCCATTGGATCTATTCCGATTGCGGCTGGTACTGGCTCTCGGACTATTCCTGGGGTTGGGCTCCGTTCCACTATGGGTCCTGGTTCCGGCATGGACGTTTGGGTTGGTGCTGGGTGCCCGGACATGTTTGGGGGCCGTCGTGGGTTTGCTGGCGATACAACAACGATTATTGCGGTTGGGCGCCGTTGCCACCGGGAGCAGGTTTCGTAGCGGGCATCGGCCTGACGTTCCACGGTCACAGCGTGTGGGACCGGGACGACTTTGGCTTGCGGCCAAACCATTATCACTTTGTTGCCTGGAACCACTTCCAGGACAGGCAACTCCGGCCTCATGGGTTGCCACCACACGATGTCGCGCGAGTTTATAACACCGCAACTGTCGGAACCCGGATCATCGGAGATGGCCAGACCGTCATCAATAACGGCCTGCCACCTTCACGCGTTGCGGCCGCGACTCATCGGACGATTCATACCGTGGCCTTGCGGCAAATGAGTGATCCAACAACCGGTGGGGGACGCGCCGAGCACTTTGAAGCCGGCGGCCAGGCGCTCGCGGTTTATCGTCCGAACCTTCAGACTGTGACCAGCCAGAGCGCTTCCAGCCGGTCCTTGCCCGGTCCGGGCACCAGTGCAACCCCTTGGATGCCGCGAAGCGAGACCAGCCGCCAATCCGTTACCGAACTGAGGCAGGATAACCCGCCGCCTGGTTCGGCGGCACCGCTAATTCTCCGCGGACAGCAACCCTCCGTTCTCCGGGAATCTCCGCCAGCTAACTCCTTAGTCTTGATTGGCAGGGGCAATTCGGCCAGGCCGGCGGCGCCGGCTCAGCCCTGGAGTTCAGCCCCCTCGGCCGCCAAGGCGGCTTCGGCGGTTGCGGGCCCAATCGCGGGCACGGACGATCCCGATCGTGAAGAGGTTCCACGCGCGCAAAGCACAGTAAACCGCGCGCGGAACGAACAAGCTGCGCAAAGGAACTGGATGGGCACGGTCTCGTCTTCTCCACAGCCTTCCTGGTTCGAAAGAAACGAACCGGTTCCACTTCGCCAGCCTGAGAGCGCTGCTGTCCCCCGGCCGGAACCACGCACCTATCAAGCCGTCCCACGCACGTATTCACCGGAGGTGCCACGGTATGCCCCTGCGCCGGCCTACACTCCACAGCGTTCCGCGGAACCGACGTGGTCGGCCCCGGCTCGCTCACCATCGTTTGAAGCACGGCCTGCGCCCTCGGCCCCCTCGGCCCCCTCCGCCCCGCCCGCAGTGTCTCACAGTTCACCGTCTCCACCTCAGCAGTCGTCGAGTCGGAACGGCCGGTGAGAAGAACTGCAAAGATGGAGAGACGGAGAGCTCGAGTAATGGAGGGCTGTGCTTTTTATCACTCCATCACTCCATTTCTCCATTTCGGCTTTCAGGTCTGAGAGTGGGAGCGCAATCGGTACAGGTAGCGGATGTCTTCGGTTGAAAGCCCAGAGCAGCGAAGTTGTTCGGATCTGGCCGTGTCGCTTTTTTCGGCCCGAATCTGCGCCAATTCGCCGGCATCGAGCCAATAGCCGCCGCAATTGGGGCACTGGTCCACCTGGACCCTGCGCTTGGCGCTGAAGAAATGCCGGTGCAATCTTACACCTTCACAGCGGGGACAATCGCGTTTTCGCGCCATATCTATAGCGATTCGGTCGTCTCGCGTAAGATGCAGCAGAGGTTCACCGGCTACTTCGTTTTCTTCATCGACGCGCTCGAGCTCAAAAGCGTCGAACCATATCCCACCGCAGCCGCGTTGACAGACGTCAACGACCAGGCTGCCGACCTGCATTTCAGTCAGTTCATTGAAGCAAGCTGGGCATTTCATAAGGCGACTTTACCACAAAGCAAGCCACAAATCACTCTCTATTTGCTTAGCTTGCCTGCCCCGTGTTCGAGCAGAAACTTTTGGGCGCCGGCGAGGTCGTCGGTGTTGATCAGATCGACTTCGTCATCGAGCAATTCCTGCCAGAAAACGGGTTGGTCCGGGGAGCCCCAGAACCGGACTCTGCGCCCTTGCTGGTGGGCTCGCGCAACGATTGCCTTGAGTTTCGCTCTCTCGACTTCGGGCATTTGTCCGGTGCCACGCCATTTGAAAGTCCTGTACCAGTTCCCGCTAATCCATGGGATGACGTCGGCATTCATATTCCCGTCCAGGTCCTCCAGTTCGCCATCCAAGGCCGCGTAGCGCATGGACTCCCCGTCAAACATGGTTTTCGCGCGGTTGCCGGTGATAATGGCCAGAATGGCGTTGGTTTGCTTCGCGCCATCACGAAACGTGACGAGCACATCGGCATATTGTTTAAGAACTTCGCGCAAGACCGGATAGATTTGCGGCCAGGCGGATTTCAAATCGATTAACAAAACGACTTCCGGTCCGTTCGGATAAACGCGCCCGCCGTTCTTTTTAACGCGCTCGCGCAAGGGATCGAGATAGAGCGATTGCAAGGTTCGTTCCGGCCGGACCTGGCTGCGCTCGTGAGCGACCAAGAGTTGCCCGTCGACTAAATAGATATCGGCTTCCACGCTGCAGAAACCGTGGTCCAGCGCATCGAACAATGGCCGTTTGTGCTCGTAATCATTGTGCGCGTGAACGCGGGTGAGCGGCGCCGGTTCCGCGCGCATCAGCGCGCCGGCACACAGGAACACCGGCAACCATCCCTTGCGAATTTTCGCTAGCATAAAGTGTCCCATAATGGTGGGGCGAGGCTCCTGAGCAAGGAAAATGCTGAAAGACTGAAACGCTGAGATGCTGAAAGCTGGAAGGCAAAGCGAAAACTCGGAAACCACTCGCCGTGGATTCTCTACTTCAACTTGACCCGGAAGGCGCTGGACGCACCGATGGCGGAAAGGTCGGCTTTATAGAATAGTTCGCGGTATTCATCTTCTTCCAAAAGGTGCTGGACCTGTTCGTGTTTACCGCGACGGATGAGATATTTCAGCTCCTTGAGCTCCCCGGACCAACGAACTCCATTGAAGAATTCCGCTCCCGCAAATTGGGTCTTATAAAGAGCATTTTCCAGGTAGCACGATCCAAGGTAAAGATAGCGAAAGCCGAGTTCGGCAAATTGCGCCACGGCCGAAGTCATCATGAACATGCCCAGGTTGCGGCTGTAATACTTCAAATCATAAAAAGCATAGTAGTAATAGGCGAGGTTGTTAGGCTCCAGATACAACGTCACAGTGCCGACTTCATCATCCGAGGCCGCATCACTAAACACCAGGACATGCGAGGTAATGGCTCCGTCGAACAGCAAATCCAGCCGCTCGTAGGACATGACATCCTTGCCGAACTTGATATCGGCGTAGTTTTTAAAGAACTCGCGCCGGGCAGGGCTGTAGTCAAACTTTACCTTGGGAATTAGAACAGACTTGAGGCCCTCACCTTTGCGTAAAATCCTCCGGTTCTCAGAAGAGTGGGCGAATTTTTTGAGGTCGATGCGTACCTGGCGGCAAAGGTAAAAGCGGTCAAGGTTGCGCGAGGACGGCAAAAATCCCTGGTTGAACAGGTCGCCGGCGGTTTCGTCTTGCTCGGGGAAAGCCCAGACGGCGTAAGGAAAGATATAGTGGCCGTAATCGGCCTTGGCCTCCGAAAAGAGGAGCTTCATTTCAGATAAATTCTGGGCAGGCGCCCTCGCCATGCGGTGAGCATGTCATAGGATACCGAGCCCTTAAGCTTGGCTACTTCATGCACGGAAATCTCCTCTTCACCTTGACGACCCATGATCACCGCTTCATCCCACATTTGTGCCTCCGGGATGTCGGTGATATCGACGGTGAAAGCATCCATCGCCACACCGCCGACCAGCGGCGCCCGCCGGCCGTGGATCAGCGCGCACCCCTGGTTGCGTACTCGCGGAAAGCCGTCCCCGTATCCCAACGGCAGGACTGCGATACGGCGCGCATCGGGAGCGGTGTAGCGCATGCCGTAGCCCACTGAATCTCCGGGCTCCAGGTCCTGAATCGCCGCAATCCTGGCTTTGACAGACATGACCGCCTCGATTCCGGAGATGCGCCGACACACCGTGGAAGGAAACACGCCCAAAGGCAGAATGCCCAACCGGACCATTTCAAAGCGAGCCGGCGGCAGATCCAGAAAGCCCCCGCTGTTGCACATATGCCGCAGCTTCACCGGAACCTTGCGCCGGCCCATCTCGGCCAAAGCCTCATTAAAACGAGCCAGTTGCAGGTTGGCGAATGTCTTGTCCTCCTCATCGGATTGGGCGAAGTGACTCAGCACGCCTTCCAGGAGGAGCGATTTGGTCGAAACAATGCGCTCGGCAAGGGCGGCGGCCTCGGTCCAGCGCACCCCGTAGCGGTTCATGCCGGTGTTGATCTTAATATGAACGGGAACTCTCTTTCCGGCGCCGGCGGCCAACTCGGCGAGCTTTTGCACCGATCGGGTTTCGCTGACACAACAGGTGAGGTCGTGCGCGACGCACCACGGCAGTTCGGTTTCCGGCCGGTCACCTAACAACAACATTCGGCAGCGCAAGCCCTGTTGCCGAAGGGCGAGCGCTTCTTCCAGAGTGCTTAAAGCCAGGAAACTCGCGCCCGAGTCCAGGGCGGCCTGGGCAACCGGCAGGGCGCCATGTCCGTAGCCCTCGTCTTTGACGACAGCAAGCACTTGCAGGCCGGCCGGCTTGTCGCGGTTAATGAGCTCGAAATTGCGCCGCAACTTTCGCAGATCAATCTCGACCCAGGCGGGACGAATCGGAATGCTGGAAAAGCCGGCCGAGTCGGCAGCTTCCGCTAATGGCGTCGGGCGAGGCGCCGATGAATCGAGCACGGCCGCGAGTGGGGATGAAGATGACGAGCTCATGAGATTAGCCGCGAAAGAACGCAGTCCGGAGGAGCCGGAAATCCGAAGGCCGAGGACCGAAGGCCGAAAGAAATCCGAAACCCGAAATCCGAAGTCCGAACCAATCCAAATAGTTGGGAGAATCTGCGAGGGCGCTGGAGCGACATAATTTTCTCGCAGCTTGCGAGCAATTGGGAAGATTGCAGTACAAAGATGTTGAACAGGAGGCCCGCCAGAGTCTTTCTCAAAGGAGAGCCGGAGTCCTTGATGGTTTTCATAGCTGTTTTTTTTCTAGCTCGACAAAACGCAAAAGCTGCTTGGTCCTTCGCACTCTAATGTCCTAAATTGCCCTCAAGGTGCGAGGGAATTCCGATGCTCTGGCGCTTTCGGAGATTTTTGCCAACTATTTCATTACTTCGGGTTTCGGATTTCTTTCGGCCTTCGGTCCTCGGCCTTCGGATTTTCTGGCCCTGCCAGGTTGCGTTCTCTGCGTTCTTTTGCGGCTAAATCTCATGGGCTGCCCGGCGGCCAGAGGCTCTGGCCGACATCGGGGCGGTAATAACTGCCGAGGCTGCGCAGTTTGCGGATATTGGAATAGGCAGCGGCAATCGCCCTGTCCAAAGTTCGGCCCAACGCAACGATATCGGCGATGCGATGGCCGGTGCTGCGGAGCGTGCCGTCGCCATCAGGGGCAACCTCGTTCCACCAAAGGTCACAATCAACAGGGGCGGTGACCTCAACCGGCAACTGCGGGCCGCGCACTTGGACATAAGGGTAGCCATAACCGGCCAGGGTCAAAGAGCAGCCAAACTCGAGGCCTTCAACGAAGTTCACTTCCAGCGGCAGGTTCTTGCCGGTGCGCAACAAAACCTCCAGCGGCTTGCTAAGCATCCGCAGCAGCATCGCTCCCGAAGTGACTCCGATGCGGATGTTGTATTCGATGACGTGCCATTTGTCTGCGCGCCGGACGGCGGTGACCTGGATTGGTCCGTGGTAATTGACTTCGCGGAACCAAGGGCGCAGAGGGTGCAATAATTCCCTCGCCAGCCCGTATTTGTCCTTGGGATCCTTTTCCACCAACCCCCCCAGGGGAGCGCCGGCGACGATTCCCAGGTTGCCCGCGAATGCGCGTTTGTACTCCTGGTTGGTCACAATCGAATAGATCTCACCCGCGCTAACCAAGGCAATATGACCGGCTTCGCAGCGGCCCAGGTACTCCTGCAGGAAAACTCCCTCGGCATAATCGACGTGTTTTAGCCAGGACCGGGTGTCCCCCAGAGTTTCGCAGAGGATCGTATGAATCGGGCTGGTCGGCGAACAGAATGGATTTTTGAGAACAAACGGTTGCGGATGAGCTTCGAGGATGGCCTCTGCCTCCAACCGGTTGCGGGCCACGTGGGCTTTGGGAAACGGAATCTTAAAGTCGTGGCAGAGCTGGCGTGCGAAGTCACGGTCTCGCTCGATTTTCATTGCTTCTCGGGTGGGGCAAAAGATGGGGACCTGCAAGGCCAGCAACTCTTCAGCCCAGGGAGCCTGGGCCCAGTCGATAGACATCGGGACGACCAAGTCGATCGATTGTTGCTTCACCAAAGCGACAGGTGACGGAAACTGATCCGGCCGATAAACGGGCCCGACGAGTGTTGGAGGGTAATGCGCATAGGACCGAGTCAGGTAGGTCGAGACATCGGCTCCGGCACTTTGGAGGATTTGGCTCGTGCTGTGAGCGAAGGCGCCAACACCCAGTATCAAAACCGAGGGAAATTGCCTTGAGGTTTTAGTCAAAGTTCGAGCCTCCTTTTAATCCCAAATACCACTACTGCTGGATAAGCTCACTGCAACTGTCATCACGAAGAAAATACCTGCGCCAAGAGCACCGCGACAAGCCGCAAGTGAAATTGGTAGCGTCCGGCAGACTAAAGGGCTGACACGTCCGCGCTACAAGCCAGGTTCGCACTAGTGGGTCGCAGTATTGGGTTTGGCTTGGTTTTTGCTCGACTCTATTGGTTTGATCATGAAAAGATTTAACTCATGAAGAGCGACGCTCCCGGCACCATTCCCATACCGCTGCCGCAGCGCTGGCGTGATATCCGCCAGCGGATACTGCCCGTTGTGGTATTTGCCGCCGCCCTGGGCGGAGTTGGGCTGCTCTGGCGCGATCATACCGCTTCCCACGTAATGGTCGGCCAGGCGGAGCCGGTTCTGTCCAACGTCAGTTGCTATAAGCCGGGAGTGTTAGCCGAGTTGAAAGTGAACCGGTTTCAACGAGTTAAAGCCGGAGATCCTATCGGGCGCGTCATGGTGACGGAGCCGAAGATCCTGGCTTCCTCGCTGGCCGTCATTCAAGCGGAAATCGAATCGCTGCGCGCCAACATGAGGCCTGTATCGGTCCAGCAGCACAACGCGATGGATTATGACCAGTTGCGTCTGGACTGGATGAAGGAACGGACCCAGTTGGCCTCGGCCCGGGTTAACCTCGAACTGGCCGGCACCGAATTTCATCGAACCGAAGAGCTGTTCAAAGACAAAATCGTCGCCGAGCGAGTTTTTGACCAGGCCAAGGCGGCCCGCGATCGGCTGCAAAACGAAGTCGAAAACCTCACCAAGCTGGTCGACGAAGGCGAAAAGAACATAGAAATGTTACAGGTAACGAACTCCAAGGAGCTCTCGACCATCTCAATCGATCCCTTGCGGGCTGCTATCGCGGTACAGGAATCGAAGCTGCATCTGACCGAGGCTGAATTGAGTCCGATTACCGTTACGGCACCGATCGACGGGATCGTCATCACCATCTTTCATCGCGCGGGAGAATCGGTGACCCCCGGCCAGCCGATTGTGGCGGTGGCGACGCTGAATCCGGTCCGGATTGTCGGTTACCTGCGGCCGCCCATCAGCGACGAACCGAAGGCTGGAATGAAGGTCGAGGTCCGCACACGGAGCCTGCCCCGAGCAGTCGGTGAAGCTCGGATCATTGAAGTGGGCACTCAACTGGAGACAGTGCCGGCGACGTTGCTCGGACCGATGAAGCTGGCCAACACTGAGCTGGGCTTGCCCGTTGAAATCAGCTTGCCCGAGTCGATCAAAATTCGCGCCGGAGAGTTGGTCGACATCGTATTACTCTCCCCGACGGAATAGGAACTCTTTATTTCACTTCGAGGCTCAGGTGATGCTTCTCGAGGATGTCGCCTTCAGCGAAAGCGAGTTGGGCGATGATTTTATTGTAATCGGCCAGCGCCTGGACCTCGGCAGTGCGCGCTGCCGTGAGGACCTCCTGAAGTTGCAGCACAAAGAAGGCGGTGGACAGGCCGTTTTGCAGTTTTTTGATTTCTGCCGCCAGCGCCGCTTCGGCATAAGTGCGGGCCTTGCGCGTGGAGGTCACCTGGCTAAAACGCGATTGCGCGCGGTTCACAAAATCAGCGATTTGCAGCAAAATGTCCTGTTCGGCCCTTTGAAGTTGGAGTTGCGCGATGCGTCGGGCAGCCTTGCTTGCCTTATAGTAATTGCGTTCGCTGACGTTGCTGAGAGGAAAGCTTAGCACCACGCCGTAAGAGTATTCCTGGTTACCGAAGCTAAGAGCGTTGTTGATTGAACTTCCGGGCTGGTCGCCAACCCCCAGCCCGCCGTAGGCGCCGATCAGGTCAAGATTCGGGAACAACTGATTTTTGCGGAAGCGCACTTCGACATCTCCCTTCTCCACCGCCAGGCGCGCCTGGATCAAATCCGGCCTCAGACTCATGGCGCGGAGAAAACTCTCGGAGCGGTTGACGTCTTGCTCCACCACCAGCAAAGAATCCGTAGGAAGCAAGTCCACGTCGACCAACGACTTAAAGTCGTCAGTGATCAAGCTTTTCAATGTATTCTCCTGGGAGACGTACAGTTCCCTGGCCGCGGTGAGGGCGGTGACAGTGTTCTCCAGTTGGGTTTCGGCCTGTTCGGCATCGAGCGGCGGCAGGTCCCCGACCTCGACCCGCCGGCGGGTTTCGCTCAGGAGTTGCTGGCGCAATTCGAGGGCTTTCTCCTGTACCCGAACGGCCTCGCGCGCGGCCAGCAAATCGTCGTAGCTGAGCTCCACGGCGAGGATGGTTTTCATGATCTGAAAGCGCAATGCCTGTTGCGAGATTTTCAGGTCCCGGCGGCGCAATAATATTTGCTCCCGGTCGGTGTCGATCCACGAATCCTTCAAGAGATGTTGCTGCAGGTCGATCCTGCCCTCAGAGTAATAATTATTGGTGTTGCGTATTGGAGGGGGGTTCGGAGGCGGGCCCAGCAAGGTGCGAACGTTGTCTTCGCGCGTGTAGGCGGTGACGCCATAGGTCAGCCCGATGGGCAGTTTGCCATTGAGGCCGGGCTGCAAAGTGTCATTCTGCATCTCATAGGAAAAATCCAGCCCGGCCTTTTTTGGATCCAGATCGGCGGGCTGATTAACAAAATCATGTTGCGCGCGAAAGGAAACATTGGGCACATAAACACCGTAGGCGCCACTCAAGTTATACCCGGCTATATCGGTGGTGAGATGCTCGATTTGCAAGTCGAGGTTCCGGCTTAAAGCCAGGTCGAAGCAATCGCGAAGCGAAAGCAGGCGGGTGCTGGAAAAGCTATTGGTCGCTGCTGCCGGCGCCAACAGCGGGAGCCAGAGGACCAGGCTTGCCAACAGTAGCGCGCGCATGCGGGGGTATAGTAGTTTTCTATCGTTGAGGGTCAAACTCGATTCGAGGGCCTAACGGCCGGCGCGCGGGCCGGGTCAGATTTCGGCCTCGTCTTCGTGCATGTAGACGGAGATATTCTGCAAGCCCTCCAGGCGCGCCAACTCGGCCTGGAGTTCGCTGGAGCGCGCGGCATCACGCAGAAGCAAGCGATAACTCAAGTCGGTTCCCTCGGTCGTGGAGCGCCGCTCGCTGGCCAGGTTGAGCCGGGTAGCGTGGCGCCTGAGAATATCCTTGAGGGCTTGCATCCGGGCGGAGACATCCCCGGTAATACGCAAACTGAGCACCGCGTCATAACGGTTGCGGACTCCAAAGTTCATCGCCCGCAAAACCAGGAAGGTCAAGCCGATGCCGATGGCCGAAAGCGCTGCGGTCGAAAAGCGGGTTGTGCCAATCGCCAGGCCCTCCATGATGACCCAGAGAATGAAGCTGGTGTCCCGTGTGTCTTTGAGGACGTTGCGAAACCGCACGACCCCGAAAACAGCCAGCAACCCGAACGCAACCAACAAGCTTCCCGACATCGAGGCCATGAGCATCGAAACGATCACGGGCAAAACGGCCAGGGCGCCGACGAAGGTGCGGGAGTAGGAAAGCGCTTCGTGGGTCCACATGTAGACGAACCCAATAAACATGCCGGTGGTGAAGGCCAGCAGGATCATGAACAGGAGCGTCCTGCCGTCGGGCGCGCCCGGCCAGTCCGGCCGCGTCAGCGAGTTGAGAATCTCATTCATAAACCAGAATAGACCAGATCGAACTCCTGTTCGGGCAGCACTGCGCGGTTGAAATGAAGTTGCTGCGCGTAAATGCAGGCGGAGTACTTGCAGACGGGAGTCTGCCGAAGGTTAAAGATTTTGACGAGGTCAAACATCCAGAGCGGAGCGCGATTGTCGAACTTCAGCTCTAAAATCACGCCGTCCTTAGGAAAAGGGGCGAGGTAGGGCGGCAAGTAGGGGCGCCAGCCGCGCTTGGGAACCTGCAGGCGGCCCGATCCGTCGTAGCGGCTGCCATGGATGTAGCGATCGAAAGTAACCCGCAATTCCTCGTCGTCGGGGGCTTCCCAGATCTCGCGATAATAGGCCACGTAAAGCGCGCCTGCGGCTTTGACGGTATTGGCAAAGTGCCAGAAATCGTCACTGACGTCCTGCCGGCGTTTGCCGTGCACCAATTGGCTTGGGTCGGCAAAGTAAGGATGTGCGGGCCAGCCCTGCGAAAGGATCTGGCGAACGCCTTCGCGGCTGATCATGGCGCGGTCTTTGCAAATGACCTCCGCCACGCGGCGTTTGACTTCAAGAAACGCAGGCCGTTTCCATTCGTCGTCGTAAAAGCGGATGCGCAGTTTCATACGGTTCTTGTGCCCCGTGTAGGACTGGCGAAAAAAGAAATGATCCGGCGAATCCAGGTACAGGCTGATCACGGGGTGACCGCGAATCGGGCCGGAGCCGTTGTGCTCGGAGGGGCGCAGGAAACTGCTGACGAAATCCGCAATGGCCACGGCCCTGGGCTCTTCAATAACGTACTTAAGTTCGTATCGGGAGCTATGAGCCATGCAGCCGGATCAGTTAAGGACTGCATCCCGGAGGCAAAGTGCCCGGGAGTCTCGAGACACCTCTGGACGCGACTGGCCGCTCACTTGCTGACCTGCCGCCGCCGCCGCGGCTTGGGAGCGTCCAAACGAGCAGCTTTTTCAAAACGCCTTGTCTCGTGCGTCATCATCTCCGCAGCGAACCGGATGCATTCAATCGGCCGCGGGCTGAACACCGTCTCCTTGCCAAGCATGACCGCGTCGGCCCGTTGGCGGGCAATGAGCGAAAGGTCGGACAGTTCGGCTCGCTGAGGCAGACCGGTTTCAGCGAAGATTTCCAGGGCCTGAGTCGCTACCACCACCGGTTTACCGGCGCGGCGGGCCGCGGCTACCAGCTGTTCCTGAGCCTCCGGAAGCCGGATATAGCCGACGGCCAGGCCCAAGTCCCCTCGGGCGACCATGATTCCATCAGCGGCATTGATGATCTCTTCAATGCAGGTCAAAGCTTGTTCGGTCTCGAACTTCGCCATGATCTTGGTTTCGGCCTTCAAGTGCTCCCGTGCCTCGAGCCGAGCACACACCACGTCTTCGGCCGAACCGACCAGTGAGAGCGCAATCCAATCGGGGATGAGGTTCTCGGCGCGGAACGAGTCCAGCAACGCGCGGTCCTGGGGAGTCATGACGGTAAACGGACTCGGGCTGTCAGGCAGGAAAATCGAGTTTGAGGACTTAAGTGGGATGGTGCCTTTCTCCATCCGGGCCAAAACGCTTCGCGGTTGCAGTTCTTCAATGACGAAACTGAGCCGTCCATCACAAAACCACATCCGGTGACAGGCCTTTAGCTTTCTGATCAACGCGCTAAGACCTGGCAGCGGCACGTGAAGAATACCGTTCTGAGCAGGAGGCACGCCGCCATCCTCCGAATCCCAGAAAAGTGCCTTTTGTCCCACCGTAAGCTTCGCCTCCGGCATCGTGCCGGTACGGGGCCGAGAAGAGGGCAAGTCCAGAAGAAGGTGAACAGGAACGCCTGCCAGCCGGGAGGCGTTTCGGACGGAACGGCTGTTCTCCAGGTGTGGCCTTTGTCGATAGCCGCAGGGCAGACGGAACCAGCGCGCACCGGCTTGGATTGCGCCCTGCAGGTCTTCCGGCTTCTCCAAGGTCGGGCCGACGGTGGCCATGATTTCGGGGACCTTCCAATCATTAGAAGCCGCGGGGGTTAACTCGAGTTCAACGTTCACAGATTGCAGTTCAGTCAAGCTAAAGCTCAGGTGCGGCAAACCGCCACCCAAAAGTTACAGAATCGTAACGGATCGAGCCCAACCGTCAAAGTTTTTCGCCAGCAATACTCTGATTACCAAAGGCTAGAAAGCAGGAGCAATGCCACACTTGCAATAATTCTCACGACCTCACCGCTCCGCATAAAGCATCCGCACCCGCCGGTCCGGTTCTCCGAGAATTGTGCTTGCTCCAAATCCGGCCCGAGTGGCCATCGCACAGATCTCTTTCGCCTCGAAATGGGTCTTGTTCGCTGCGATATGGCCGTACTTGGCCACCGCCGCCTGGTTCAGGAAATCCCAGAAAATGAAACCGCGCTCAACCAGGCAGGAATGGGCACTCTGCAGCAGAGCTTCGCCCTGCCTGGAACCATAATGCGAGAGCAGCACGCCCCGGGAAACGATGGCGCCCGCCTTTGGACAACTGGCGCGAAGCTTGAAGCAGTCCGCAACGAGGAATCCGGATTTGGGGAGCTGTTTGGCTCGGGCGAGGCGAATCATCTGAGGGCTGATATCCACGCCGATTCCCCAGGCAAAGGACGGAAGGATACTGGCGATGACCAGCCCCGTGGCGCAGCCTGCGTCGATGACCCCATGGGCGCCGCAGAAGACGTGTCGCTGCTGGACCACCAGAGCGAGCTGGTCCAGGAAACGCCGGTAAGCGTCGTCCGCGTTGAGATGACATGCCGGGGCCGCCAGGTCGCAGTCCCAGTGAGCCGCCTTGTTGTCCCAGCGCGCAGCTATAGCATCCATTTGCAGCCCCTGGTAAATGTCGTTGATTTCCCGGTGTGGAGCCGAACCTGATTTCACAAGCAAATCCGTCCCTTCAGGGCATGGTAGGTCGCGATGAGTTCATCGTAGCCCGGATAATCGCGCCAGTGCCAGCGCTGGGGGAAACCGAGCTGGGAGGTGATAATACGGCGGACCAATTGCGTAGGCACCAATTGGGCATCATAGGCTCGGCGGGATCCGTCGTTTTCCTGGACGAAGAGGTAACCGAATTCCGCACTGCGCAGATGGGAAAGCTCTGAAAGCGAAGCTAGCTGGAAGTTCATCCTCTGCGTGAGGTGGGGATGGAGGATCACCCGCGCCGGGAAAATGTTCAGGTGCGCGTGTTCCACGCAACAGGACCCCTTGGAGGAGTCCGGAGCAGGTCCGTGCTCGAAAATGAGCGGAGGGACCCCCCAGCGCGCCACTAACTCGCGGCGGAGGACGGTGAGCAATTGTTCCAGCTTGGGGAATAAGGCAGCGGGCAGATAGGCGAAGGATGAGATGTGGCGCCGCGACAGGAGTAGCAAGCCACCTTCCATGAACTGGCCCAACGGAGGCATGAGCACGAAGTCTTCATCTTCATAAATGATTCGGGAAGCGAGGCGTTCCCGGATCATTTCTGCAAAAATGCTCTGGCCCCCACCCTCCAACTCGGTACAAAAGGGACATTGATGGATGGGTGATGTAGAGGCCGTTGCGAGGCCGTCCGTTGGTTCCGCAGCGGTCTCCAGGTGCAAGTGGAACACAGACTTTTCCAGCTCCGCCAGCGCCTTTGCCCGGTGCGGCAACTCTCCCGGAGGAGTGGGCGGATCGGGAATAAACAAATCGCTGAGCAGCATGCGTTGGTTTGCGGGTTGATGAGCGGGCTCGACCCGTCCCGGAACGGAGCCGCTCCAACTCCGCAGGGCTTTGCCGTCCCACCAGCCGAGATGGCATTCCAGGATCGCTCGATTGCAAACCCCGCTCAACAAGCGCTGAAGGCCCGCTTGCCCGAGGGCGCGCAGGACAACTGAGGTAAGCGGGCCGGGAAAGTGGGGATAGGCTTCCAGGATTAGGCCGGCGTCATCGACCAGCACGGGGCGCCCAAACATGGCTGCCATCGAGCGGGCTTTGTGCTCGAGGGCTTCGGCGAATGTCAGGCTTTGCAGCTCAGGCACGTCGTGTTTGGGGGCCGCCAAGACAATGCGCAGGCGTTCGAGATCGTTCGCGAACGGTTTGTATTTCGACGGATTGGTGGTGACGAGGGTTAACATCCGGGCTTTTTAAGACCCAAGCCTGGCCTTGAGCATTGCCAGGGCTCGATCCGCCACGTCCTCCGGGCCGTCGCTGTTGACATCGAGAAACAAGACGCTGGAGGTTTGCGAGCCGAGCCATTGATAGAATTGACGCTCGCGCTCGTGAAATCCGCTGGTAGCCGTTAGCTCATCCAGCACACGAGCGGCGCCGGATTTATTGGCGATTCTGGATTGGCAGGTGGCAAAGGATGCCTCCAGGACGAGGGTGAGCTGGGGGACCTGGATTTGAGGAGCAATCGGTTCGAGGACGGCCAGGAGGGTCCGAAGTCGATCCGCACTCTCCGCGGCGTGAACGGCCAAGGTTGACCAGAGACATCGGTCCATGATCACCAGCCGACCCGCGCGCTGGCGGAGCAGACGGGATTGCTCGAAACAGCCGCTCAGAAAAAACAGGGCCGAGGCGTGCCAATCGGCATCGCGGATCATGCGTACTTTCAGAGGTTCCGCGAACCAGGCCTCATCGGTTCCCAGGCACCAGGGCACGCCGAGTTCGCGGGAAAGGATCCAACTCAGCGTAGTCTTGCCGGCACCGTTTGGCCCTTCAATGGCAACAACGAAGGGGCCGGAAGCGGTTTGCGCGAATGGGGGCAAGGTCAGCCCCTGGTAGGCGGGGTCGGGCGAGGGCCTGGCCGTGGGATTGACCGGCATATCTAAACCGCCAACGCCTGAGTGCGCGGCCGAAACACGTTCATAGAGTTGCGGCTGAGGGGCGTGGTGTAAATGAACTCCGCGCGCTCGTCGGCCTCATCACTGCTGACATACCCTGCCGCCTCCAGAGCGCCGGCCGTGTCTTCGAGCAACTTTACGAGCTGCGTATGGCTAAGATAGTCAAAGCGAATATCGCCCTCCAGGCCGCCATAACAAAAGCTCTCGAAGGCCTTGGGGTTGGCGATGCGGATCCCAAACCGCGCCGGTTCGCGGTAGTAAACCGTCCCGGGAAATGGGATGAGCTGATGAATGGAGATTTCATGCGGCCTCATCTCCAGCATGAAATCGATAGACTCATATTGTTCAGCAAGAGAGCCGGGCAAACCATAAATCCAGCCCGTTTTAGCCCGCAGCCCCGCGTCGATCGCGGCGCGCACTCCGCGACGGATTTGATCCTTGGTCATCCCTTTCCTGGCTCGCTGCAAAACAGCCTCCGACCCTGATTCCACCCCGAAGTAGATGCGCTGGCAGCCCGCTTGGGCCATGGCCGCGGCAATGGCCTGATCCACACGGTCCGCGCGCATCTGGCCGATCCAATGGACTCCCAGTTGGCGCGAAGTGCAGGAGCGGCAAAATTGATGAATATCGTGTTTGCGCAACAGAAAGATATCATCGGCGAAGAAAATCTCCCGGGCGCCGAACGCATCCCGGAGAAGTTCCATTTCGTCGATAACCCTTTCATGCCCGCGAATCGCGACGCCATCGTTGCGGATCGTGCCCGTGTAATTGCAGCAGAATGCGCAGTGGTGCGGGCAGCCCCGGGAAGCCAGCATCGAATGATGTGTGTAGCGCGGGAGGTTGTAGAGACTGCGATCGATAAAGGGTAGCTCATCCAGAGCGGAGTTCTGCGACCAGCCCGGCGTTTTAACCAGGTCCCCGGCGCGATTACGAAAGACCAGGCCGCTGATGTGGCTGGGCTCGCGGCCCTCGCTCAGGCAACAGAGCAATTCGGCAATGACGGACTCGCCTTCGCCCAGCACGACCGCATCGACGCCATCGGCAATCAGGTCCTCTGGAAACATGCTGGCGTGGATGCCGCCGGCGATCAACCGGATCTCAGGATATTGCAGCCTAAGGGCGCGAATTTGCTGACGCGCTACCGGGTAATTGGGAGTGATGACGGAGAATCCGACCGCGGCTGGATTAAAATCGGCAACTTGCTTCAGCAAGGCGGCGTCGGTGCCGCCTTCGGCATTCTGGTCGAAAATGCGGATTTCGTGGCCTTGTTGCTTAAGGATCGTGCCCAGAAAACCAACACCCAGCGGGTATTCGCGGTACATCTGTTTCGGGTTGTAGGATCGGGCGACCGCAAAGAGGATCTTCATGCCAAAGCCCCCTCTTCAGGTTCCGTGGCCAACAACTGTTTAGACGAGCCCAGCAACTCCTGGATGGCGGGCATATCGCTGTGATAGATGTGGCTCGAACCGATGAAGCCCGTGACCAACCCGGGCTCCAACTGGAGCGCCGCGGCCACGGCCTCAGCCATAGTGCTCAGGCACAGGGCGTCCGCGTAAAATTTTCGGAAGGCATCCTGTCCGCGAGCGAAATACATCAACTGCACCGCCCGGTTCCGGACAAGGAATTGGACAGCATTGACGCAAGGGACTTTACCGCCCGGCGCGTTGGAGAAAGTTACCAGGGCGCGTTTGGTCTGGGGTTGGTCGCTTAAGAGCGAAATGATGTCTTGCAGGTCGTGCCGGCCGTCCGGACCACAAATGAGTTTGGCATAACTATGCCCTAGAGAATTGGCGGTATCGCTGAAGAACACCTTTTTCATCTCGCTCACCATTCGGGGATCGGCGAAGCGGTCAAGGATTGGATCGGGTCCGGTGGTTGCGGCGAACGCCACCCGGGCGCCCAGCACTTCCAGTCCCTCTTCGCCCATGGGAGTTCCCTCGCGCAGGATTTGATTAACCAGCCTTAGCCATGTGCAGCCCAAACTCGCGGATGTCATTCGAATGCCAATCATAACATGTTGCAAGGACGCGCGAAGAAGTCAAGGTAACTGGGAGTCTTGAAACAGCTTGCCCCGGGGCGGCCCGTCGATAGTGTGAGGCGGTGAAACTGCTCTTCATCGCGGATATTGTGGGACAACCAGGCCGGCGGGTGGTGAAGGAACTGGTTCCCCGATTGCGCGCCAAACACCAGGTGGACGTGGTAGTCGCCAACGGTGAAAACTCAGCGGGTGGTTCAGGGATTACCGTCAACACGGCCGAAGAGATTTTCTCCGCCGGGGTGGACATCATCACGAGCGGAGACCACTTGTGGGATCAGAAGGAGGTGGTGGAGTTGTTGACTAATGAGCGCCGGTTTGTCAGGCCGCTAAACTATCCGGCGGGAGTCTTGGGACAAGGGAGCGTCATATTCGAGAAGCAGGGCGCTCCGAAAGTAGCGGTCCTGAACCTGCAAGGCCGCACCTTTATGCCGTCATTGGAGAACCCTTTTCACGCCGCGCTGACCGAGGTCAACCGCTTGCGTCAAACAACTCATTCGATTTTTGTGGATTTCCACGCTGAAGCAACCTCAGAAAAAGTGGCCCTGGCGCGAATGCTCGACGGGCAGGTCAGCGCAGTTATTGGCACCCACACGCACGTGCAAACGGCCGATGAGCAGATTTTTCCGGGCGGCACGGCCTTTTTGTGCGACGCCGGCTTCACTGGGCCTCATGAAAGCGTTATCGGACGCGAGATTGAGCCGATCGTGCAGCGTTTCCTAACGAACATGCCTCAACGTTTTGATGTGGCAAAGGAGCGCGTCACACTGCAGGGGGCTCTGGTCGAAATTGACGAACTGACAGGCCGGGCACTGCGGATTCAGCGCGTCTCGGAATTGCTCTAATCAAGAGGTCTCAAGAAACCGGACCAGTTCGGACTTGATTTGCTCCAGGCGCCGCTTGTCCGTCTCCCGTTTTTCCTTGAGCAAGGGAGCCACTTCCGGGGTGAGCTTCATCTGGGACTCCGCGTACTGCTGGACCTTCAAGTCCATCATTTCCTCTAACAGGCTAATAAGAGACTGCGCCGTCATAAACTTCGTATTAAGTCTGGCCGCGACTGGCGAGCGCCCGCGTGCAATTTGGTACAGCTTTCGTTCGTTTGTCTTCGAATCAGAGCTGTAGCAGGAGCCAAGCCATTCGCTGAGCTTGGAACCGTCGAGGGGTCTTACGAAAAATCGTGCCGAGGTGTCCAGAATCAGGGCAGCGGTTTTGAACAAGAAGGCAGGCGAACAGGCGCAGGTTAGCGACGCCGGCGTTTCGAACCAGAAGCCTTTTTGCGAGCCGGAACCCGCTTGGCTCTGTGCTTGGGCGCCTTCCTGGCCACAGTACGTTTTCTTGTCGTTTTGGCGCGGGATTTTTTCCGCGGTTTAGAGGCCGGCCTGCGCTTCGCCGCTTTTGGACGGGAGCTCACTGCACGCGCTCTGCGGGCCTTGGATTTTTTTCCTGCAGGAACGCGGCCTGGCTTTGCGCGCGGGCGCTTGGTTTTGGCAGTCTTAGCTTTTCCCTTAGCCTGCTTCCCGTGGGACTTCGGGGCCTTTGCTGGTCTGGACGGAGCAGGTTCTTGAGAAGTGGGTCTTGGGGTTTCTGGCTCGGGCAACTGGTTCTCGTCAGGTTCGACATCAAGTTCGGCGTGGAGTTCCACCACCGCCTCGGCGGGAGTGGCGCCTTCCTCAGAAGGCTCAGTCCAGCCGTGAGCGTCCCGGACGTCAATCATCGCGGCGAGTATATCATTCCAGGTTTCCGGCTGGCTCATGACCGCATTGGGAAACATGCAGCCGTCCCAACAAATGTGGCGCAAGGATTTGCCGGGCTCGCCGTCTTCTCCACGCAGCCAGAACCCGGCATGGTGAGCAATGCTCAACTTGCCGTTGGGATCTTTGGGCAAGCAGTGATGGCCGGTTTTGTCGTGCGTCCCGGAGCCCTTCACAGTGGCGTCGTTTTGGGCCACATGGAAGTCAATTGTCCAGGGCCTTAGGGCATCAGTCAGGGTTTTCAACGCCTCATCCAGGCGAGCGGGGTCGGACCAGTCCCAATCGGCGGGCAGCAGCGCGTCTTCGGGAGCATTGTAGCCCAGGATGTAAAGCAGCGTGTGGGCCATGTCAGCCTGAAATCCGAGAGAGCCTGGCCGATTTACACGTTCCAGCAGGTCGACCATTTTCCTCCAGCTGTGCATCCCGCCCCAGCAAATCTCGCCCTCTGCGGCGAGGCGTTCACCGAAACCGTCCGCGACGTCGCAGGCTTCGGCAAACGTTTGCGCGATGCGGCGCTGGTTGCCATCTGGATCCTGTGCCCAGTCGGCAGGACCGCAGGCCGAATCGATACGGACGACGCCATGAGGACGCACCCCCAGGTCGCGCAGCGTTTTGGCGATATGGCAGGCCTTACGAACCTGACCAACGAAATTGCGGCGGTCCGCCTCGTTGCCCATCCCCGGCCCGCCGCCGGTCGGTTGCCAAACCGGGGCCACCACGGAACCGACGACAAAACCTTTCGCGCTGACCTTATCGGCCAAGTGCTTGATGCCATCGTCATCACCATCAATGCTGATGTGCGGGTCGAATAGAAACAGATCCACTCCATCAAACCGGACGCCATCCACTTCCGCCTGCGCGGTGAATTCGAGCATGGTGTCCAGGTCGATCGAAGGCTCGGCGCCGGGGCTTCCCTTGCCCACGAGTCCGGGCCACATGGCATTATGCAGCTTGGGAAAATTGTTGATGTGTGTGCTCATATTGTTTCGGAGTTGAGCGAGCCTAACGCCGGGGAGTTGGATTGAGCAATAGGAAAGTGGGATTGAATGCATTGCGAGGCGGGCCTTCGATGGCGTACTCTGGAGGCATTGAGAACTTCGAAAAAGTCTACCGCAGCCGCTTCGGAACCCATTTGTCTCTCGTGTGGTTTGTGTTGCGATGGGACGATCTTTGGTGATGTGAAATTAGTGCCTGGTGACGATGCTGGCGCGCTAATGTCCTTGGGCTTGCGCGTATTGGGATTTTCCAGCAGGAAGCCTGGCACGGCGCCTTCGGCAAACCCAACCTTACGGTTCCTGCAGCCGTGCTCTGCTCTCAGCGGCTGCCGGTGCCGCATTTACGGCTCGCGCCCTGGACATTGCCGGCATTTTGAGTGTTTCCTGCTCAAGAAAGTTGAGGAAAACCGTGTAACCCGCGCCGAAGCATTGCGCGTGATTCGTGTGGCGCGCGCGCGAGCGCAAAAGGTGCGGAGATTCCTCCGCGGCCTGGGGGACCACGAAGAGACGGCTGCTTTGGCCGACAGATTTCGGCGAACCACGAGGCGCCTGGAACGCGCCAAACCGCATGAAAAGGCCGCCGAACTCTACCGCCAGTTGACGTTGGCTTTTCACGACCTGAATCTGCTCATCCACGAAGCGTTCTATATACCATGAACCGATCCGATCCATTTGCCGGGAGGCCTAAAGGGGCGTAAACTTGACTTATGACATTTCCAGGTTTCGCCGAGGCGGTTCGAGGAATGGCTCCCCGGAGTTTTTACGTTTTGTCGCTACTTTGCGCATGCAGCGTTTCGGCCGACCAGGTCGACATGAGCAATGGAGACAGATATGTGGGCCGAGTGCTCTCCCTGAGTGGCGAAACCCTTGTCCTGCAAAGCGAGGTTCTTGGCAATTTACGGCTGCCGCGTTCGAGGATTTCCACTATCCTGCTCGAGCCGCGGGCGGCCGTCTCCGGCACTAGTACGAACCTAACTCGGTTCGCCCTGGCGGCACCTCGCTCTAAATTCGCGTTGGGTTCCAACAACGTCGCCAGGGCCGCGGGGGGCACTTCCACAAACGCGTCTGCCGAATTTTCTGCGGCGATGCAACAACTGGGGGCCAATTCCAATATGCTGCACCAGGTCCAGGAACAGTTCCTCTCCGGCGCAGGACCTGAGGCGCAGGCGAAATTCAATGATTTGATGGGAGGTTTGCTCAGTGGCAAAGTGGACCTTACCGGCTTGCGCGCCGAAGCCAAATCGACATTGGATCAGGCGAAAAAGGCGCGAGGTGATATGGGCGAAGAAGGCGGCATGATCGACAGTTATCTCGCAATTCTAGACAGCTTTCTAAAGGAAACCGAGCCGGAGGCCGCGGTAACGAATACTGCACCCGCAACGGCACTCAAGGTTCCCGCCAAAAAGCCATCGCAGGAGGAGTAGTACTTTACTTTGGTCTCATTGCGGGAGAGCCCCCATGGCAGGCCTGGGGCTCATGGGCCAGACTACTTCGGCTTAAAACAAAAATCTCGCACAAATCGAGGTGAAAACCAAAAAAACAAAGGAGCGTATGATCAAACGGATATTTCTGCTGCTGGTTGCAACGGCCGGCCTCATAATCAGCACGATGGGCTGTCACACAGTTCACGGGGCGGGTGAAGACATCGAAAGCGCCGGACAAAAGATCCAGGACAAGACGCCGCCTTGAGAAAGGCTGAAGGCTCAAGGCTGAAGGCTAAAGTTCAGAAAAAGCAGGGTGCACTTCGCTGCACTCCTTTCTGACTTTAGCCTTTAGCCTTCAGCCTTTCCGTTTGCAATGGGGGTGAAAAGCGCCTAAGTATGTTGGCAACATGGAAACCTCAAATCCGTTACTAAAGCGAGAGGGTGCGCTCTCGTCTGCCTGGGCTTCAACCGAGCCGATGAGCTTGCAAGGCGTCATTAACAAGACCGGGATCTTGTTACTGTTGTGCATGGGGGCGGCGTTCTTTGGGTGGACGCATCCGGAGCTGCGCGGGCCGTTAATGATCGTGGGTCTGCTGGGGGGGCTTATTGCCTGTCTGGTGGGCACCTTCAAGCCGGCTGCCTCGCCGATTGCTGCTCCTCTCTATGCTGTGTTGGAAGGGTTGGCGCTGGGCTGCATTTCTCAAGTTATCGAGCACGCGTATCCGGGCATCGTCTTCAACGCCATGCTGCTCACCTTCGGTGTGCTGGGGCTCATGCTGGTGCTGTATACCACCCGGACTATTGTCGTGACCGATCGCATGGTCAAAGGCGTGCTGATGGCCACGGGGGCGGTCATGCTGGTTTATTTCGCTGACTTCATCATGAACATGTTCGGCGTCCGAGTTCCTTTCATACATGAATCGGGGCCGCTGGGCATTGGAATCAGCCTGGTGATTGTGGGGATAGCCGCGTTTAATTTGTTGGTTGATTTCGCCGTGATTGAACAGGGAGTCAACCGCGGTTCGCCCAAGTTCATGGAATGGTACTGCGGGATGGCATTGCTGGTCACGCTGGTATGGCTGTACCTGGAGTTGCTGCGGTTGTTATCGAAGCTGCGCGGCAGCAGAGATTAAAGCTGTTCCGGGACAGAGCTAAGCCGGATGATCACTCTGATGAACACGGGGGGTGTGGCCATGACCAACTGCTTTGTCATCGCGGATGAGGATTCGGGTGAAGCGGTTATCTTTGATGCGCCGGATCATACGGTCGAACCGTTGCTCAGCGAGGTCCGCAAGCGCAGTTGGAAGCTGGTGGGACTTTGGCTGACTCACGGGCATTTTGATCATTTCGCGGATCACGCCGTGGTTCGCAAACATTTCCCCGAGGCCAAAATTCTGATTCATGCGCTGGATGAACTCAAGACCCGAACGCCAGAGGTGCAGACGCGAATGTTTGAGCTGCCCTTCGTTATTCCTCCGCTCAAAGCGGATGGGAATGTGTCGGATAATCAACAACTCTATATAGGTCCACTGGAAGTGAAGGTACTGCACACGCCGGGGCATTCGCCCGGCCATGTGTCGTACTATCTCCCGGGAGAAAAAGTGCTGGTGGGCGGGGACTTGATCATTGGCGGTTCCGTCGGCAGAACGGATTTGCCCGATTCAAGGCATGCAGATTTGGAAGCATCGGTCCGCCGAATCATGGCTCTGCCTGAGTCGACCAAACTTCTGGGCGGTCATGGTCCGGCCACAACTTTAGCCGAAGAGCGCGAACAGAACGAATACGTCCGATCCATCCTCGGGTTATAAGAATTGGATCGGTGGTTCGGATTTCGGGTTTCGGATTTCTTTCGGCCCTCGGGCTTCGGCCTTTGGATTTGCGGCTCCGCCGGCGGTCATCCAGTCCTTCAATTCGGCGGTCAGGCGCTCGATGGGCAAGCCCACAACGTTTGTGTAGGAGCCCGAAATGCTCTCAATGATGAGGTCTCCATCTTCCTGGATAGCATAGGCTCCGGCTTTATCCAACGGGTTGACCTTGTTTAGGTAGCGTCTGATCTTGGGCGCATCGAGCCGGCGGAACGTGACCGCTGTGGATTCCGCGCAGGTTTTTTGCCGATGCTCACGCAAATGCATTAAGCACATGGCGGTCACCACCTGGTGGGTGCGGCCCTGCAACTCCTCCAGCATTTGATAGGCCTCCTCCAACGTTGGAGGTTTCCCGAATAGCCGCGTGTCCAGGCAAACCAGTGTGTCGGCGGCAAGTACCAGTGTGTCGGGCAGTTTTTTTGCCACCGCCCTTGCTTTGCGGTAGGCATTGATCTGGGATACTTCCAGCGCGGTCAACTGCTCGTGATGGATCTCGGGCACTTCGCTGGAAACGACCTTAAACTCCACCCCAAGCTGGCGCAGGAGCTCCGCCCGCCGTGGCGAGGCGGAAGCCAGTATCATGGCAGGCCATTGCATACGAACTCCAGGACTTATCATCGGTTCAAGAGAGCCGAATGTCGAGAGGCGAATAAAAGCCGAAATCCGATCCCAGACATTGGCAGAAAAATGTGCAAGAAGAGCCCGAAATTGACCGCGTAGAGTCACTTCCCAAGAGTGACAAAGTTTAACCCACGGATGCACGCAGCTCGTCTGACGCGCCAACCCAATGACAGAATCATGGCGTGACAGAATCATAGAGAGTCGCTGTTTTGGCCCGTTCAACTTTATTTTTCTGCCTCCATTTTTCTGCCTGTTCCTCGCCGGGTTTCGGCCTTGCCTCCCCTCAATGGGTTCCGTACGCTCGTCAAGCAATCTATGAACAGCTCGATTCGCTTCCGTCTCTTCCTCATGATGATTTTGGAGTTCTTCATTTGGGGATGCTGGTTGCCTTTGATCTACGGATACCTTCCGAGCCTGGGATTCTCGTCCTCTGAGCCGCCACACGCCATTGCCCGGTTCATCCCCCATGAGTTGTGGTTTCTTTTCTCGGAACAATCTCTGATTCTCAATGCCTTCCCCGTCGCTGCGGTGGTAGGGATGTTTTTCAGCAACCAATTCGCCGATCGGAGTTTTTCCGCGGAACGGTATCTTGCCTTCAGTCACCTGGTGGGGGGCGTTGCCATTCTTCTGCTGGCCTTCACGACCACATTTTGGCCGTTTTTTGCGCTCATGCTCGTGCACTGCCTGCTTTACGTGCCGACCAATTCGATCGCCAATTCGGTCGCTTTTGCCAACATCAAGGACCCGCAAAAGGAATTCGGCCTGATCCGGGTGGGAGGCACGATTGGCTGGATCCTGGCGGCCTGGCCTTTCACGTTTATCCTGGTGGATTGGGACAAGGTGCACGCGGCCAACCCGCAGGGTCTGGTAAAGTGGCTCGGGACGGTTCTGGGATCCGGGCTCACGGGGGAAGCCCTGCAGCGGGGAACGCGCTCGACCTATATCGTCGCGGGGATCGCTTCACTAATACTCGCGGCCTACAGCCTGACCCTTCCTCACACGCCGCCAAAGAAAGTTGAAAAAGGGGCTGATCGGTTTGCCTGGCTGGAAGCCATCAAACTGCTGCGGCAACCGTTCGTGCTGGTTCTCTGGCTGGTAACCTTTGTCGACGCCTTCATCCTGTACAGTTATTTCAATTGGACTGCCACGTTTCTGGGGACCAAGCCGGAAGCCGGCGGGGTTGGCATCAGCGGCAACTGGATCATGCCCGTGATGAGCCTGGGACAAATCGCCGAGATGCTCACGATGTTCATTTTGGGCGCCACCCTGAAACGGCTCGGCTGGCGCTTGACGATGGTAATCGGCATCCTGGGCCACGCGGCGCGTTTTGCGATCTACGCTTTCTTCCCTCACGCCCTGCCGGTGATAGTGATCCAGTTGGTTCATGGAATCTGCTACGCATTCTTCTTTGCCACGGTCTACATTTTTGCCGACGAGTATTTCCCAAAAGATGTGCGCGCCAGCGCCCAAGGGCTCTTCAACGTGATGGTGCTCGGGATCGGAGCCCTGGTGGCCAACTCCGTGTGTCCCTACCTGATACAGCAGGTCTTCACCCATAATGGCGTGACGGACTTTCGCACTATGTTCCTGGTACCGATGCTGGCCTCTTTGCTGGCCGCCATTGCCCTGGCCTTGTTCTTCCATCCGCCGGCGAAGAAAGAGTCAGCGCCGACTGCTCGGGATGCGGTGACCGTTTAGGCCCCGGGAAGCGTTTGTCAAGAGAGGGGATTACCGCTTTCAAAAAAGCCTAACCGTGCAAAGAAGCAGGTTTTTCACGTAGTTTAGAGCGATAGACATGGAGGGCGCGAGATGTTCTCTTGAGTCGTAGTCCAAACCAACGTTTTATTTTGGGACGCTCTGATATCTTCGAAGCGATAATGTCATTGCGGCGGGCTGTCCGAAGATCAGCGCAATCGCACGGTTGCCTGGAGCAGCTTGGTTCGGCTCAGTTGAATGCGCTCTCATCGGGTGATCTTCACGCGGTCGTTTACCGACCAATCATTGTGCCCGCCGGTAATCGCGATAAAACGAGCACTGGGAATCTGTCTCGCCAATGACTTGGCATGCTCGATTGGGATGATCGTGTCATCTATGGCTCCGAAGATCTCAACCGGTCCGGCGTAGTGCCTCAACGATTCCACGTTATCCCAGGAATCGCGAAGTAATAGTCGGACAGGAAGAAAGAAAAACCGTCTGGACGCCACACTCGCCAAGGAATCGAAAGGAACAACGAGCACGATTTTGTCAGGCGCAGTTTTCTCCCGAGCAAGAGAGCAGGCAGGGCCGGTGCCAATGGACTCTCCCAGGACACAAATTGCTATGTTCGTGTTCGGGTTCTGCGATCGCAAGAGTTCGTATGCCTCCGATGCTGCCTGGTTCATCGATTCCAATGAAGGACTCCCTTCACGAAGACCGTATCCAGGATACTCAAGAACATAGAGCGAATCCTGGTCAGACATACGGCTGAGAACGTAATCGCGGTCCGCAGCTTGGCCGGCGTTTCCGTGCATCATTAACCAAACAGTGTGAGCATTTGGTACCACTCGACAGAAGCCGATTGTACGGTTGCCATCCAACCATGGAGCCAACCGGGTGGAAGGTGCAGCGTGCGTCGGGAAAAAGAGCATCGACCGTTGCCGGAAGTAAACTGTTGCGACGAGGACTAAATAGACCGCGAACGGGATCGCAACTATTCGCAGCACGCGTTTAATCAAGCGGAGAACGGGCATAGGTAAGGGGCCGAACGCCGCGTAGGCCGGGCCGAGGGCTCAGCGGAAACAGCCAGGCTAAACCCGGCCTTGCCTGAAGCCGATGGTTCGCCCAGTGACGACCAAATCCTCTGAGTCGCCCGCCGTTCATGGGGCCTCCGGAGCCCCGGAGGGGCGGCAAGATAATAGCCCCGGGCAAGGCCGCCGAGGCCGCCGCCCGGGGTAAAGAGCCCTCCCACCCAGCCTCTTTTTTTCCTTCTGGTTTG
>Ga0210409_10001732_pt1 | contig 27608 bp, 31 predicted proteins | sample IncBWH17MmetaG_FD_161649 | JGI IMG/M metagenome (GOLD analysis project Ga0210409, IMG submission 161649) | Forest soil microbial communities from Barre Woods Harvard Forest LTER site, Petersham, Massachusetts, United States - Inc-BW-H-17-M | ecosystem: Environmental > Terrestrial > Soil >...
CTAACCGTGAAGCCGTGACCGATTCGACCCACTCCTCCGATGACCAGAAGATCTCGGCGCCGGGTCGGCGCTGCTTCGGCGACGGCGATCCCCTGTTCGAGCGCTACCACGACGAGGAGTGGGGCTTCCCCGTCCTCGACGAGCGTGGGCTGTTCGAGCGCCTGACCCTCGAGGCGTTCCAGTCGGGGCTGTCGTGGAGGACGATCCTCGCCAGGCGCGACGCCTTCCGGGCCGCCTTCGCCGGCTTCGATCCGGGCCTCGTCGCCCGCTTCGGCGACGCCGAGCTACAACGCCTGCTCGCCGACGAGAGCATCATCCGAAATCGCGCCAAGATCGAAGCGACGCTCGCCAACGCGCGCGCCACGGTTGCGCTGCGCGCCAGCGAGCAGCCGCTCGCGGCCATCGTTCGCGCGCACGCGCCCGCCTCGCAGGAGCAGCCGCCCGCCAGCTGGGCGGACGTGCCGCCGTTCACGCCAGAGAGCACGGCGCTCGCGCGCGAGCTCAAGCGCCGCGACTTTCGCTTCGTGGGCCCGACGACCCTCTACGCGCTCATGCAGGCCTGCGGGCTGGTCGACGATCACCTGGCCGGCTGCCCCGCGCGACCCGCCGTCGAGCGAGCACGCCGCGCGGTCGGCTTGGTGTAGATCGGCGGGCCGTGTCCAAGCGCCCCGGTCGGGCGTCCTCGTCGGACGACCTGTGCCACCATGCGCAGATGGGCTTTGACCAGTATCACGAGCCCGCCGACGAGCTACCCGACGAGACCCGTACGTTCGCGCGCCTCTGCGCGTCTCTGACCGAGGAGGCCGAGGCGATCGGCTGGTACGAGCAACGGCTGGCGGTCGAGTCCGACCACGAAGCGCTCGCAGTCATGCGCGACGCGCAGGGTGAGGAGTTCAAGCACTTCTGCATGGATCTCGAGTTTCTGCTGCGACGCACCGCCCTGTGGCGCGAGATCGCCGAGGGGATCCTGTTCCAGGGCGGCAGCATCGTCGAACACGGAGAGGAGGCCGAGGAGGAGGCGGTCGAGGGCGCGGCAGCGCGCGGCGCCCCTCTTGCCGGCAGCACGTCGCTCGGGATCGGCGGCCTCAGAGGCGCCGCGTCGTGAGCCACCTCCTGCAGGAGCACGCGCCGATCACAGAGGCTGGCTGGGCGCTTCTCGGCGATGAGGCCCGCGCGCGCCTGACCCCGGCACTCGCCGCCCGCAAGCTCGTCGACTTCGCCGGGCCCCACGGCTGGCAGCACTCGGCCACCAACATCGGACGCACTCGCGCGCTCGCCGACGCCCCTGTCGACGGCCTCACGGCGTTGCAGCGCCGCGTGCTGCCGCTGGTCGAGCTGCGGGCGCCGTTCTCGCTGGCGCGTGAGGAGCTGGCCGACGCCGATCGAGGCGCGCGCGACGTCGACCTATCCGCGCTCGACGAGGCCGCGCACCGCATCGCCACCGCCGAGAACCGCTCGGTGTTCCACGGCTGGCACGCGGCGGCCATCGCGGGCGTCGCCGAGAGCTCCACGCACGAGCCGATCCCGCTCGGCGAGGACTGCGAGCGCTACCCACGCCACGTCGCACGGGCGGTCGAGGTGCTCCTGCGCGCCGGCATCGGCGGCCCCTACGGCCTCGCGCTCGGACCGGACGCGTACACACGCGTCTTCGAGACGACCGAGCACGGCGGCTACCCGCTGTTCGAGCACCTGCGCAAGATCATCGGCGGTCCGCTCGTGTGGGCGCCCGGCGTGCAGGGAGCCGTGGTCGTCAGCCAGCGCGGCGGCGACTTCGTGCTCGAGGTGGGCGATGATCTGTCCATCGGCTACGAACGCCACGACACCGACGCCGTGGAGCTGTACCTCGTGGAGAGCTTCGCCTTCCGGGTACTCACCGCCGAGGCCGCTGTGGCGCTCACGCCCTGACGAACACAAGCGGCTACGATCGGCAAGTGTCCAGCGAAGCCCTCGTCGATGAGATCGCCAATGAGCTCGACACTTGGCCGGGCGTGCGCATCGAGCGTCGCTCAGAGGATGTCGCGATCGTCCGCTACGAGCAGCTCGAGCTCGGCGCGCTGGATCGCGAGCGTGGCGTCGCGGAGCTGCGCTTCTCGCCCTCCGAGCGCAACGAGCTCGTCGACCACGGCGAGGCCGAGCCGTCACCGTCGATGCCCGATTCCGACCTGGTCACCCACAGCGTGAGCGGGCCCTCCGACGTGACCGCGGTCCTCGAGCTCTTCGACCGCCGTTACCGCGACCTGCGGGGCGAAGACGACCCGTACACCTCGCAGGATCCTGCCTGACGCCCGGGATCAGGCATCGCCCATGATCCGCAGGATCACCGCGCGCTCGGTGTGGCTCGCGGCGTCGAGGAGGACGGCCAGCTCCTCCTCGCGCAACTCCTCTGCCGCCTCCACCACGACAACGAGCGGTTCAACGCCGATGCCCGCCTGCCCGATCACGTGGCGAACCTCCTCGGCCTCGCGCTTCAGCGCCTCGGGTGAAGGCAGCGACAGCACCACCTGACCCGGGAGCGCCTCGAGGCGACCCTCGGCATCAGTCGGGCCGGCATCGACGACGACGTCACCACTTGCGACGCTCGGGGGCGCTTGCTCGCGCAGCTGACGGTACACCGCGCCGCCGAGCGGTGGTTGGACGATGAGCCTTGGCTGGTAGGCCATCTGCCGACCCTAGCGGCAAGCGGTCGTCCTCGCCACCCGCCCGGCTGAGCCGCCGCCCTGGGCGACGGATGAGTCGCAGTCCGCAGAAGGGTTCTAGCCAGCAGGTTGCCGTCCGCTCGGGCTCGAGATATGCGAGAGTCGATGGGTCCAAACATCGAGGAGAGGATGGTTGCGATGGCTGACGGCGTGTACCGCGTTACCGAGGTGATCGGCACGAGCGGCGAGTCCTGGGAGGCGGCCGCGCGCAATGCGGTCGAGACGGCGGCGCAGACGGTCCGTGACCTGCGGATCGCCGAAGTCCTGAGGCAGGACGTGGCTATCGAGAAGGGCCAGATCAGGAGCTACCGCGTGCGGCTTGCGATCTCGTTCAAGTACGAGGGCGGCGAGTGAGCGCGTGAGCCATGTGGGGACGCCTCGACGGAATCGGTCGAGGCGTCCGGTCACAGATGCGCCAGGAACCAGTCGCGAGCCAGAGCCGCGACCTTCTCGAGTGCCCGGGGCTCTTCGAACAGATGCCCGGCGCCGGGGACGATCACCAGCTTCGATTCGCCCGTCAGCTCCGCCTGTGCCGAGCGGTTGAGGCGGATGACCTCCGTGTCGCGCCCGCCCACGATCAGCAGTGTGGGCGCGGTCACGCGCGTCAGCGCGTGGGCGGCCAGATCCGGCCTGCCTCCGCGGGAGACGACGGCCGCGACTCGCCGCGAGCGCTCGCCTGCGGCGATCAATGCCGCTGCGGCGCCGGTGCTGGCGCCGAAGCACCCCACCGATAACTCGCCCACGTCCGGCTCTCGTGAGAGCCAGTCGATCGTGCCGATCACCCTGTCGCCGAGAAGCTGCACGTCGAACCGCAGACGCGCCGTCCTCTGGTCCTCGGCCTCCTCCTCGCGCGTGAGCAGGTCCATCAGCAATGTTGCGAGCCCGGCCTCGACGAGCACCTCGGCGACCGCGCGATTGCGTGGGCTGAAGCGCCCGCTGCCGCTTCCATGCGCGAACACGACGAGTCCTCGCGCGGCTGGCGGAACGCTCAGCTCACCAGCGAGCCTGAGCTCGTCGAGGGGGAGCATCACCGGGCGCGCGTCGGCCACGCACCGCTGATTGTGCCCCGGTTCGGGGGCTCGACGCAACCGCTCAGCGGGACATGAGCTCCCGCAAGCACAGAGCCAGCGTCGCCGGCTGGTCCTCCGGGATCAGCGTGTAGGAGTCGGCGATCTCCACGAGCTCGGCCTGCGGCAGCAGCTCTGCGAGCCGACGGCCATGCTCCCGCGGCATGAGGCGGTCCTCGGTCGCCCAAGCAACCAGCGCCGGACGGTCGAAGCACCGCAGCGCGTCTGTCGCCGCGAGCAGCTCGCGACGACCCGCGGCCGAGCTGAGCACGTACTTCCTCAGATCGCGGCGGATCTCTCGCTGCTCGGCGATGGGTGCGAACCAGCGATCCATCACCGCACGTGGCACCGGGCGCTTGCTCAGCGGCCCGTAGGTCATCGGCAGCCGTCGCAGCCTGTCGAAGCGAAACGGCAGCAGCGTCGCGGTCAGGCCGCCTGGCACGCGCGCGATGTACGGAAGCGCCCTGGCCGCGCCCCTGGGCGGCACGTTGTCGAAGGCCTCGCACGAGCAGAGGGCAAGGCGAGAGATACGCCCGTCGTGCGCGCTCCCGATCAACAGCTGCGCGCCTCCCCAATCGTTCATCGCGAGCGTCACGTCACGCAGGTCCAGTGACTGCAGGAACTCTCCGGCGATGCCGGCGATTCCGCGCATCGTGAGCTCGGCGTCGGCGCGCATCGGCCGCCGGTGCCCGCCGAGCGGCAGCGTGGGCAGCACGCATCTGTAGTCGCCGCGCAGGTCCTCGACGACGTGCCGCCACAGCGAGCCATCCATGATCAGCCCGTGCAGCATGACGATCACGGGGCCGTCGCCGCCGGTGTCCTCGTAGTCGATCGTGCCTGCCGACACCTCTACCGCGGGCATCGCGCGCCTCCAGCAGATTTGATAGATCGTTCTAGCGGGCGGAGCCTATCATTGTGGCGCAAGGCGGAGAGTGGAGGTGACAGGTGACTGATACCAGAGAACGGATCATGGACTCCAGCGCCGAGTTGTTCCGGCGGCAGGGGTACGCGGGCACCGGCGTCAAGCAGATCGCCATGTTGGCGAGCGCCCCCTTCGGCTCCCTCTACCACTTCTTTCCCGGCGGCAAGGAGCAGCTCGGCGAGGAGGTGATTCGCTGGTCGGGAGGCCTCTACCTCCAGTTGTTCGCGACGATCGCGATGCAGGCGCCGGATCCGGTCACGGCGATCCGCGACTTCTTCAGTGGTGCCGCGGAGACGCTGCGAGAGACCGACTACGCCGACGCGTGCCCGATCGCGACGGTGGCGCTCGAGGTGGCGAGCACCAACGAGCCCCTGCGCAAGGCGACCTCGGATGTCTTCGAGAGCTGGATCGATGCGGCGAGCGCGTTCTTCGAGGCTGCCGGGATCCAGCACGAGAGGGCGCGAGAGCTGGCCCTCTCGATCCTCTGCCTGCTGGAGGGAGCATTCGTCTTCAGCCGCGCGATGCGCAGCACCGAGCCGCTCGAGCTCGCGGGCGCCAGCGCCGTCGAGGCCGTCCGATCGTCGCTGCCCTCCCCCTCGTGAACGCGAGCTCGCACCCCCGCGAGGTGCTGGAGATCCTCCCGGGGCTCATGCGCTGGACGGCGCCACACCCCGCCTGGAGCCCGCCGGCGGAGCCGGCGAGCTCGGAGGATTGGGGGGAGATGGTCGGGTCTGTCCTCTACGAACAGCCGGACGTCGTGACGATCATCGACCCGCTGCTTCCGTCGCTCGGACGCGAGGGCTTTCTGCGGTGGCTCGACGGGCGCGTCGCCGGTCGCCCGGTCAGCATCCTCACGACGATCCACTGGCACCGCCGCGACCGCGAGCAGCTCGCCAAGCGCTACAGCGCCAACACCACCAAAGCCTGGAACGCGATACCGGCGGGCGTCAAGCCACGGCCGCTGCGAGGGGCCGGCGAGACGCTGTTCTGGCTGCCCGCGGTCTCGACGCTCGTGGCCGGTGATCGGCTGATCGTCGTCGCGGGCGTGGGCCTGCGCCTGTGTCCGCAGAGCTGGCTCGAGGACGTCCACGTCAATCGACCCGGGCTGGCCGAAGTCCTCGGCCCCCTGCTCGAGCTGCCGATCGAGCGGGTGCTCGTCTCGCACGGCGAGCCGGTGCTCCACGACGGCCGCGCCGCTCTCGCGCACGCGATCGCCGAGGCGCGATCCTGACGCGGATCGCAGTCCGCGCTCGATGGCTCCCATTTGCCCCTACCCTTGCTGACGTGCCGGGTCCGGATCTCGCCTTCGCCTCGCTGGAGCCCGATGGCCCGGAGCGCTTCCAGCTGCTGCGCCGCGAATTGGGGGTCAGCGCGTTCGGGCTGAACCTGATCGTCCTGGGGCCCCGACAACGTGGGCGCATCCACGCCCACGAGCGCCAGGAAGAGGTCTACCTAGTGCTGGAAGGTGCCCTCACGCTCGGCGTCGAGGGTGAGGAGCACGTGCTCGAGGCCGGGCAGCTCGTGAGGGTGGCGCCAGCGGTACGTCGGCAGCTCATCAACCGCGGTTCCCGACGACTCGTCCTGCTCGCACTCGGGGGCGAGGGCGAGCACCACGGGCGCGACGGACGGGCGTGGGAGGGGTGGGGCGAGGGCGGCGAGGGACGCTCGCCGGCGGAGGTGCCGCTGCCGGATGACCTGGCGGATTCCGACGGCGGATGAGCCGCCGCTACACCGATCCGGATTTCGCCACCTGCGCGCTGGTGACGATCGACACCCAGCGCGACGTGCTCGACGGCGGCGCCCTGGAGATCCCCGGCACGTCCGCGGCGCTCGAGCCGATGCGCGCCCTGACCGAGGAGTTCCGCGCGGCCGGCCGTCCGATCGTCCATGTCGTGCGGCTGTATCAGGCGGACGGCAGCAACGTGGACCTATGCCGTCGCGACGCGGTCGAGCACGGTGCACGTGTGCTGGAGACGGGCGCACCTGGCACCGAGCTCGCAAGCGAGCTGCTGCCCGATCCCGATCTCACGCTCGACTGCGAGCTCCTGCTCGCGGGCGACGTCCAGCGGCTGGGGCAAGGTGAGGTCGCTATCTACAAGCCGCGCTGGGGCGCGTTCTACTGCACCCCACTCGAGGAGCACCTGCGCGCTCAGCAGGTGAGCACGCTCGTGTTCAGCGGCTGCAACTTCCCCAACTGCCCGCGCACATCGATCTACGAGGCCAGCGAGCGCGACTTCCGCATCGTGCTCGCCCGTGACGCGATCTCGGGGCTGTACGAGCGCGGGGAGCGCGAGCTCGCCGACATCGGCGTGCGGCTGATGAGCACCGACGAGGTGATCGGCGCGCTCGCCGCCTTCGTGACCTGACTCGCCGGCTCGATCACGAGGTGGGAGCCGTCGTCGAACACGATCACGCCTCCGTCCGCCAGCCAGCCGCAAGCGCGGCGCGGCCCACTCAGAAGCGCCGCCTTGGCTCTGATCTCGGCCATCAACGCTCCCGGCCCGAGCGCGGTCACCTGCACGATGCCGGTGAACGCCGGCTCACCGGTGGATGGGTCCAGCAGGTGGTGCGCCGGCCGTCCGCGAGCATCGAGCCAGCTGCGACGGCCGATGCCGCTCGTCGCGACGCCACCTCGTTCGAGCTCGAACGTATGCAGTGTGCGTCCGTCGAACGGGCTTTCGACCCTGATCCGCCGCCTCAGACCCTCGCCACCGCCGATTGCGATGTCGCCCGCGCAGTTGATCGCAAAGCTCGCGTGGCTGGCCAGGCGCTCCGCCAGCACGTCGGCGAACAGTCCCTTCGCAATGCCTCCGCTGTCCAGCTTCACGGCCGGCGGGCGTCTCACGCTGCCAAGCGCGAGGTCCACGTCGAGCTGACGCCAGCCGGGCGAGCCTGCTGGCGCGGCGGGCTTTCGTGGGGGAGCGAGCGCGAGCGCCTCGGCGAGCGGAGGTCCGCCGCGTAGATCGCGGACATAGCCGGCGCGCTCGATCTGTTCGATGAGCGTCGCATCCACGAGACCGCCGGTCAGCGATCCGGCCGTGACGACCGCACTGGCCAAACGGGCCATCATCGGGCTCACGCGCACGTGCTCCCGCGAGTCGCGGTTCAGGCGACAGAGCTCGCTGTCGGCGAGGAAGCGCGAGAAGCGCAGATGCCAGCCCTCGAGCTCGCGGCGGGCCATCTCGGCGGCGGCGCGTGGCGAGCCCGCCCGTCCTGGACCGATCACGAACGCCTCGCAGCGAGAGCCGAAGCAGTCGAAGGTTTCGCTGGTCTCGACGTCGGCTCTCATGATTGCGAGGTGGTGACCGCCGACGGGCCCTGGCTGGATTCGTTGCCGGATGAGCTCGATTCGCTCGAGGATTCCTTGCCTGCGGCGGATGAGCTCGTCGACGTTTCAGAGCTCGTGGCCGCCTTTGCGCCCGCGCTCGTTTTTGCGCTTGAGCTGGCGGCGGAGCTCACGGTCGTCGTGGTGCCAGCGGCCGTGGCGACTTTCGTGGACAGCGCAGGGTCGTGTCCCGAGGCGAGTTGCACGTACACGGCGAGGAACGCGGCCGCAAACAGCGAAGCCGCCAGGCCGGCGATGCCGCGGCGGATGCGAGCTACGCGGCGGCGCATGGCCGCCCGCCGGTCCCTTGCGAGCGCGCGGGCATCGAGTTGATCGGGCGACAGACGGGGAGGCTGCTTGGCGGAGCGGGTGTGGCTGGGTTGCATGGTCACTCCAATCGGGGGGTCGGATTGCGTGCACGGGCAGTCTCCGGGCTGCGTGTCCGAGTTCCCTTCGATGAGGCTGAGAGGATCCTGAGCGGCGATCGGCCGTCGCCTGCGTCGAGCTGGCGGCGCGAGAGCGCTCACGCTCGATCAGCCGCGGACGCGTGCGACGATCACGGCCGCCCTCATCCTGCCACCCGAGCCCGAGGCTCGCGGGAGCTTCCGAGCCAGCGAACGGCGAGCAGGCACAACGCGGGAACTACGACGATCGCCGTCATTGCCAGGAACCAGGTCTGTCCGGCGTCGGTGCCCTCGCCGAGCGAGTGCACCAGGCCGAGCAGCCAGGCGATCGCCGTGAAGCGGTGCAGCCGGCGCCAGCGCCGCACTCCGATCCTCGAGCGCGCGTAATACGAGAGGCCCAGGATCAGCATCGCCCAGAAGCCGACGATGCCAGTCGTGGTCCACAGCGTCTTGTAGCTGCTGAGGAAGGGCACCGCGACGTCCGCGAGGCTGGGGTGCAGGAAGCTGTCGCCGATCAGTGTGAGACCGTGCACGAGCAGCGCCGCGAGAGTCGCGAGCGAGAGCGCCTCATGCGTCGCTCGCAGGTCGGGACCGCGCCCTTTCATCAGCCGTCCGCCCATCGACAGCCCGACACATACCGAGAGGCTCGAGAGCAGCAGGGCGGCGATGCCGGCCGCCCTGCTCGTGATCCAGAACAGGTGCGGCGCCGTCGCTGTCGCCAGGAGGCTTGCCTGGGAGCTGATCATTCCAGCGATCAAACACCAGCTTCCTGGGAGCGGGCTGTGGAGCGCCTGGGCGGTGGATGAGGATCCCTGCGGCGCCAACGAGCACGGTCCGCTCCAGCCAGCGAGGTAGTCCCTAAGAGGGGGGATGGGACTACGGTCAGGAAGGCTGGAGCGGACCGACTGAGCAGCGCCTCGCCACCGGGATGGGTGCGGTGGGGACATCGAGCAGGTTGGTCAGCTCGAAAACGCGCTGCACGCTACCGGGCCCCGGAACGAGCCCAAATTCGCATCCCTGCCATTCACACATTTCCCTGGCGAAGAGGACCATCCTGAGACCGCACAGGTCCATGAACGTGACACGGCTGAGGTCCAGCACGAGCCAGCTGATGCTCGTCTTGCAGAGCCTGGAGATCACCGCTTCCAGCTCAGCGCAGGACACCATCTTGAGCTCGCCCGTGAGGATCAGCCTGTGAAGGGCGCCATCGACGATCTCGTGCACCTGAAGCCTGGCGCGTCCGGCGCGGGGCGCTGTGGAGTGGGTGGGTCTGCGGTCTCTCGAGATGAACATCTGCTCTCCGCACACAACGTAATGTGTGCGGCAGGCCCATCGAGCACCCCGAGTGTGAGCCGTGAGTCCCACCGCAAAGGCCATCCCGCGTGCCTGTTGAGGACACGAAGACTGGGGCGAGCCTAGCGCGGCCGATCGCGGCCGGCAAGAGCCACGCTCGCAATTTGCGGCAGCGGACTCGACGCTACGGGGCTCGCCACCACGGAACAGTTCGACGGGCGCGAGCGCTCAGGAGTTCTCGGGCTGGGAGGACTCGGGTGCGAACTTCGGCAGCCGCACCACGAAAAGCGCACCTCCGCCCGCTGCGTTCTGCGCAGTTATCAGCCCTCCGTGCGCGTCGAGCACGCCGTGCACGATGGCCAGGCCGAGGCCGGCGCCCGCCTTGCCTCGCTCGCGGCCGCCCTCGGCGCGCCAGAAGCGATCGAAGATGATGTCCGAAGAGTCGGCGGGCAACCCCGGGCCGTGGTCACGCACGCTGACGGTGACGGCCCCCTCGTCCTCCGACACGGATACCTCGATCGGCGTTGCGGCCGGCGTGTGGACGAGCGCGTTGCGTGTCAGGTTCGCCAGGACTTGGCGCAACTGGTGCGGGTCGCCCGATACGATCGCCGACGCCGGGGAGCTGACGCTGATCGACCGGTCCGGAGCGGTCGCGCGCGCGTCTTCGACAGCGTCGCGCGCGAGCGCGGCGAGGTCCACCTGCTGCCTGCGCACCGCAGGTTCCTCGTCGAGGCGGGCGAGCGTGAGCAGATCCTCGACCAGCACGCCCATGCGCTTGGACTCATCCTCGATGCGGCGCATAGCCATCTCCGTCCCCGCCGCATCCTCGGTTGCTCCCATGCGGTGCAACTCGGCGTAGCCCCGGATCGAGGCGAGCGGCGTGCGCAGCTCGTGGGAGGCGTCGGCGAGGAACTGGCGCAGGCGCTCTTCGCTGAGCGTCCTGTCGGCGAACGCCTTCTCCAGACGGTCGAGCATCGCGTTCAGCGCCAGGCCCAGCCGCCCGACCTCGGTTCGCGAGTCCGCCGGGCTGACGCGCCGCGAGAGCTGGCCGCCGGCGATCTGTCCCGCCGTGAGCTCGATGCGATCCAGCGGTCGCAGACCGAGGCGGACCACGAAGTACGCGCTGAGGCCGAGCGCCAGCAGCACCCCGCCGATGACGAGTCCCTCCACGAGGAGCAGCCGGCTGAGCGTCTGATCGACCTCGCGAAGCGGCACCGCGGCCACGGTGATCCCCGTGTCCTCGGGATCCTGGCGGGCGAAGACTCGGTAGCGGAGCCCCGACGAGCCCGCCGAGTCGACGGTGAAGAGCCTGCCCAGCGGTACGTCGACCGGGAGCTTGGGCGCCGGAAGTTCGGCTTCGCTTTCGCTGTAACGGACGGCCTTCTGACCGAGGACCTTGCCGGAGGCTTCCCTGCGTTGGCCGTAGGTGCCGGGTGGCAGGTACACGCTTGGGGGTCCTGCGCCCGGAGCGCCTCGCCCGCTGCGGCGGGCGCCCGGCGCCGAAGGCGTGCTCGCAGGTTGACGGCCCGGCGCGGTGCTCGATTTGCTGCCCGCCGGCAGGTAGCCGAGGCTGTGGAGGATCTGCGAGAGAGCTATGACCGCGCCCTGAGCCTCATGATCCACGCGTTCCTGCAGGAACGAGCGTTGCTCGGCATAGGTCACGGCAGCCAGCAGCACGAGTCCCGTGGCGGCCAGCAGCAGCACGCTCGCGAGAACCCGGGTGCGCAGCGATGCCATCAGGCCCGCGGGGCCTGAAGGGCATACCCGACGCCGCGAACCGTCCTGATCAGAGAAGGCCCGTGCACGTCGAGCTTCTTGCGCAGGTAGCTGATGTAGGTCTCGAGCACGCGACCGTCACCGCCGAAGTCGTAGTTCCAGACGTGATCCAGGAGCTGGGCACGCGTCATCACGCGGCGCGGGTTCAGCATCAGGTAGCGCAGCAGGCGATATTCGGTCGCCGTGAGCTCGATCGGCGCGCCCGCCCGCGTCACCTCCCGCGACTCCTCATCGAGCTCGAGATCCTCGAACACCAGCGTGCCGGACTCGGCTGTCGCCTGGCCCGTTCGTCGCAGGATCGTGCGAATCCGGGCGACGAGCTCCTCGAGGCTGAACGGCTTTGTCATGTAGTCATCGCCGCCACCGGTCAGGCCGCGCACCTTGTCCTCGGTGGCGTCTCGAGCCGTGAGGAAGATGATCGGCACGCCTGCCCGCTGGGCGCCCAGGCGGGAGGCCACTTCGAAGCCCTCCATGTCGGGAAGCATCACGTCGAGCACCATCAGATGCGGTTTGAACCTGGTCACAGCGGCAAGGGCCTCGCGGCCCGTCGCGGCGGTCTCGACGTCGAAGCCCTGGAAGCGCAGGGCCATGGTGACGACCTCGACTATGTTCGGCTCGTCGTCGACGACCAGCACGCGATGACCGGAGGGGCTCTCGCTCATATCGTCATTCTCCTCGGTCGATGCCTACGCTCGTTGGTGCGGGTAGCCCGGTCATCGGTCTCGAACCTTTCATCGGGAGGGCGGCGATGGCGCCACCGTGTGAGTCCAATGAGAGCCGGTCGGGCTGGCAGCGAGCTTAGGGGTTGCTGAGAGAAACCTGAGTCTGTCGGCCGTTCCGAGCGAGGCGGTCGGGCTGCATGGCGCCCGCCGCGAGCTCCGCATACGGCTGTACTCGCAGCGCAAGCTCCAGCTCGAAGCGGCCGTCGGGATCGTCGAGCGCGGGGCCGAACAGCTCGCGCAGCCTCGCCATCCGGTAACGCACGGTTTGAGGATGGACGGCCAGCTCGTGAGCGATCGTCTTGCGTTGTCCCGGGTTGCGCAGCCATGCTCTGAGCGTGAGCGCCAGGTTCGAACGCGTCGTCTCGCCGCGAACCGCCTGGAGCGGCGCCAGGCGCCGGCGGGCGACATCGTGCGCGAGCTGTGGCTCTGCGCTGAGCAGCAGCGCGACGTCGTGGTGGTCGGCCTCGGCCAGCGGACCGCACACCAGCATGCCCGCCTGCAGCAGGGCGAGCAGCGAGCGCGCGCGCTCGAGGCTGCTCCGCGCCTCGCTGACCGGCACCGCGGGACCGAGCGCGAGCTGGACCCCCGCGCGCTCCGCGGCGGCCGCGAGCTGGCGGCGCCGTTCGGGGCCGTCGGGGTCGAACATCGCGCCGACGAAAGCGCCGGCGCGCGAGCCCAGGACCACGTGGTCGCGGGCCGAGCGCGAGAACGCGTCGTACTGCTCGGCGGGGCCGACGAAGCAGGCAAGCGTCGGGGTCAGCTCGATCCCGACGGCGTGTGCGGCGGCCTCCAGGACCTCGCCCGCGGGAGGAGGGTCGTGCAGCAGCAGCCGCACGAGCTCGCTTCGCCTCGAGTGCGACGCCCCGCTGCGGTGGGACTGCTCCTCCGCGAAGCCTGCGGCCGCCTGCGTTGAGAGCTCGTCAACGCATCCGAAGCCGGTCTCGACGAGCCGATAGAGGTGCTGGGGCTCGACGCCCGCGGCGGTGCCGACCTCGGCCAGTCGCCGCCACATCGTCTGTCCGGCGATCCTGTAGAAGCTCATCAGCTCGTCGAGGCTGCGCCCGGCGCGGGCCTGCGCGCGGCCGAGAGCGAAATGCAGGTCGGCGTCGGCGGCCGGCGCCGTGTCGAACCAGCGATCCACCGCGTCCGTCAGCCCCAGGCGAAGATTGCGCTCCAGCGCGTTCTCGGAGAATCCGAGGACCGGGTCGCGCCCGCGGATGGCGGCGATCGCCGCCTCCACGATCAGCGGCACCGCCGGCATCAGCGCGGCCCGCAGCTCAGGCGGCGGTGGCTCCACGTCGGGCGTCTCGGTTTTGTCCAATGGAGACAAGATTCGATCCTCCAGGTCGCACGCGGCGGTGGCGAGAGTACAAGACTCTGCCGCAAAGGGGGAAATAGAGTCGTGACCGTTTGGAGGGAGCCGTCGTCAGGCGGCGCTAACGCCGGCGCCGAGGGGCGCTCGGCCGGAGGGAGGAGTTCATATGGTCGGATCGGGAGTCGTGCCCACGGCGGCGCGGCACACGCGCACCGTGCTCGTCGGCGGGTTGCTCGCAGTCGCGGCGTGGATGGCGCTCGCGGCGCTGGCGCCTGCCAGCGGCTGGGCCTGCTCGAACGTCGAGTTCATCGGAGTGCGCGGCTCGGGCGAAAGCTACTCGGGCAACTTCGGGATGGGCACGCAGATCGGGAACATGTTCGAACGCGTGAGGGCTCGCAAGCCCTCGACTCAGACGCTCCAGTCCTACGGGCTCGAATACCAGGCGGTCAACGTCGCCGAATGGTGGAAGGCCTGGGACTACTACTTCAGCGTGTGGGAAGGCGACGAACACCTCGAAAATCGCATCAAAGGCGACGCATCCGCCTGCTCCGGCATGAAGATCCTCGTCGCGGGCTTCTCACAGGGAGCGCACGTGGTCGGTGACACGATCGAAAACCTCACGAACAAAAACGACAGCTCGCTTGGGCATGTGTACGGCGTCGCGCTGTATGGGGACCCTCGCTTCAGCAAGGACGACCACGCCACGGCGCGCGGCAACTACAACCCCGAACACTGGGGCATCCTGACCGAGCGCGGCAACTACTCATCGAAAATCAACAACCGTCTGGGCGATTGGTGCAGGCTCTACGACGCCATCTGCCAGGGCTTCAACGCGGGCGACACCGGGCATCACGAGTACAAGAACTACGAAGGCGGTCTGTTCCTTCAGCAGGGCGCCGAAATGATGTTCAGCCACATCGGCTGGTAGCAGATCGTCCTGTCGGCGGGGCCGCGCGTGCGCGGCCCCGGAGAGGAGCCGCGTGCGGCTCCTCCACCGGCAGGCGCGTGCGCCCGCCGGCGATGCCGCACATGTGCGGCATCGAACAGCGTCGCCGAAACGAAGCTCCCCGGGGAGCGGCGATCAGCGCCCGCTGTCGCCGTCACGCAGCCGCCACGGCGGATCGAGACGGTTCTCGCCGGCGTGGTAGATGAAGATGCGGTGGCCGTCGGGGTCGACGAGGATCGCCTCGCGCCAGAGATAGGGCTGGTCGATCGGGTCGTACAGGAAGTCGAAGCCGGCCTGCTTGAGCGTCTCGACCGAGGCATCGACGTCCCGCACCTCGAAGTGGATGCTGGTGCTCGGCGCCGCCGGAGACGGCTCGACCCGCTGCAGCGAGAGGGTCGTATCGCCCTCGGGGGAGCGCAATCGGGCGTAGTCGGGGTAGCTGGCGACGATCTGCTCGAGGCCCAGGCGGGAGTAGAAGGCCGCCGAGGCCTCGACATCGATCACGGCGAGCGTGATGTGGTTCAGGCGCACCGGGCGGACGATAGCCCTCCCATCGCGGCGGTCCGCGGCCCCCTTGCGTGCTCGACCTCGCGCGGCGCGCGCGCCTGGCGCCGGTCTGCGTGCCCCGCGTTCGGCTACAGGAGCAGCGCCGGTAGGTCGGCGATCGAGTCGAGGATCTCGGTGGGCGTCACGTGCGAGGACGCGAGCGCATCCTCGCGGTACTTGCCCGTTCGCACGAGGACGCCCCGCAGGCCGGCGTCCATCGCGCCGCCGACGTCCGCCTCGACGTCGTCGCCGACCATCAGCGTCTCCTCGGCGCCCGAGCCCAGGTCCGCGAGCGCCGCCGCGAAGAACTCGCGTGCGGGCTTGCCGACGACGGCCGCCTCGCGACCCGAGGCGTACTCGAGCGCGGCCGAGTACGCGCCGACGTCGAGCGCGAGGCCGTCTGCCCGCCGCCAGTAGCGGTTGTGCTGAAGCGCGACGAGCTCGGCCCCGTCCATCAGCAGGCGAAAGGCGTCGTTGAGCACCTTCGCCGTGAAGCCCCCGCCCAGGTCGCCGAGGACGATCGCGTCCACAGGGCCGCCGGAGACCTCCGCGAGCTCCGCGAGATCCTCGCGCAGGGCGTGAGCCACGAGCAGCTTCACCGACCGATACCCACGCTCGTGGCAGTGGCGCACGGCGAGGGCCGCGGGAGTGAGCACCTCGTGGCGCTCGACGGCGAAGCCCAGCCTGCGTAGCTGCTCGACGATCTGATCGCGGGACTTCGAGGTCGTGTTGGTCACGAGCCGCACACCGCGGCTCAGATGGTGCAGCTCGGCCAGCGCCTCGATCGCTCCGTCGATCGGCTGCTCGCCGACATGCAGCACGCCGTCGATATCGAGTAGAACGGCCGGCGCGACGCCCTTGTCGAGCATGGCCGCGGGCCGCTACGCGGTCAGCGCTGCGGCCATCTCCTCGAAGGCGCGCACGTACGCGTCGATCGCCTCGTCGGTGTGCGTGACCGAGAGCGTCCACTCCTCCTCGCGTCCGGGTGTCATGTATATGCCGCGGTTCATGTTCCACAGCCACGCCAGCTCGGTCACGGCGACGTCCTGGTTGGCCTTGAACGTTTCATAGTCGACGATCCGGGTGGGGGAGAAGGTGACACAGCCCTTCGAGCCGATCCCGACGGAGTATCCGGGGAGTCCGTGACGCTCGATCACCGCTTCGCAGCCGGCGAGGATGCGGCTGTTGAGCCGGTCGAGATGCCGGTAGGCATCCGCCGTGAGGACGCGCTCGAGGCTGGCGCGCGCGGCGGCCATCGACAGGGGGTTGCCGTTGTACGTGCCGACCTGGTAGACGCTGCCATCCTCGACAACGCGCATCACCTCCTCGGTGCCGCCGATCGCTCCGGATGGCAGGCCGCCGCCGAGCGTCTTGGCGAGCGTGACCATGTCCGGCGTGACGCCGAATCGTTCGGTCGCGCCGCCCGCGGCTATCGCCAGACCGGTCTTGACCTCGTCGAAGATCAGCACGACGCCGTGCCGCGAGGCGACGTCGCGGACCCGCTCCAGATAGCCCGGCTCCGGCAGGACCACGCCGAGGTTCATCATCGCCGCCTCCATGATCACGCAGGCCGGCGCCCTGCCCTCGGCGACGAGGCGTACGATCCGCCGCTCCATCGCGTCGGCGTCGTTGAACGGAACCGGGATCGTCAGGTCGCTCACGGCCTTGGGGATGCCGGCGCCGTACGGGAGCGACGCGAGGTCGTCGCGATCGCCGATCTGCTCGTAGGGGACGCCGATCGAGACCATCACGGCGTCGTGGTGGCCGTGGTAGGAGCCGAAGATCTTCATGATCGTCTCCCGACCGGTGAGCGCGCGCGCGATGCGAATGGCGTCCATCGTCGCCTCCGAGCCTGAGTTGACGAAGCGCCAGCGCGCCATCCCGAAGCGACGCGCAAGCTCCTCGGCGACGATGATCGTGTCCTCCGTGACCGCGGCGAAATGGGTCCCGAGCGTGGCGCGCTCTCGCACCGCCTCGACGATCGCCGGATGTGCGTGGCCCTGGACCATCGAGCCGAAGCCGTTGTGGAAATCCCAGTAGCGGTTCCCGTCGACGTCGGTGACCGTAGGACCCTCGCCGGACTGCAGGTAGATCGGCCACGGGTCGCGCAGCTGGTATGAGGAGGCCACGCCGCCGCTGAGGGAGCTCCTTGCGCGCTCGTACATCGCCGCCGACCCCTGAGTGCGCTCGTTCAACGTCGCGAGCTCGCGCCGAGTCAGCTCCTCGACGCGCTCGGGGTTGAGCTGGACTGGGCTTCTCACGGCCATCGTCAATCTCCTTGTCCGGGCGGCCGAGGCCTTGCCGGCCCCCTGCGAGCCAGCTTAGAAGAGGCCGTCCATGAGTGTGGCGCCGGCCCGCCCCGCCCGCGTTGTGTCAAACATGAAGCAGACGAAGCGCGCCGAGCATTCCGCCGACTCCGATCGCGGTGCCCACGGCCCAGGCGGCGATGGATTCGCCAGTCGGCGTGGTCAGCTCGTAGAATTCACGCAGGAACGGGATCGCGAGCGCGAGGGCGAAGAGCGCCAGCATCACGCCGCAGAGCCCGGCGATCGCGAGGCGTCGGCGTCCCCGTTCGGCCTCCAGGCGCATCACGACGGCGAGTCCGCTCACGACGACGATCCCCGTGGCGACCGTCCGCGATCGTGTCAGGCCGAGGTCGAACCCGTAGCGCGCCAGCAGATACCCGGCGACTATGCCAATCCCGACCGCGATGCCCGAAGGGATCGCGAAGCGGGCCACCGATTGCAGGAAGCCCTCCGGCCGCCACGCCCCGGAGCTCGGCGCGAGCGCGATGAGGAACGCGGGAATCCCGATCGTGACCGTCGAGGCGATCGTGAATTGACGTGGCAGCAGCGGGAACGTGGCGGTCGGGATCCCGACCGCCAGACCGACGACTGCCGTGAACACGGTCTTGGTGACGAACAGCTGCGCCACACGCTGGACGTTGCGCAGGATCTGTCGTCCCTCGGCGACCATGGCCGGAACCGCGGCGAAGTCGTCTTGGACCAACACCAGGTCGGCGACGGAACGCGCCATCTGCGCGCCCGATCCCTGCGCGATGGCAAGACGGGCCTCCTTCAGAGCCGGCACGTCGTTGACGCCGTCGCCGACCATCGCGACATAGCATCCCGCGTCGCCGAGGGCGCTCACGACCGCGCGCTTGCCCTCCGGCGAGATGCGCCCGACGGCAGGCGCCGAGAGGATGGCGTCGCGCAGAGCTGGGGGCTCGCTCGGCAGCGACTCACCGTCAAGCGCTGCGCTCGACCCCGGCACGCCGGCGTCGTGAGCGATCGCGCCGGCCGTCGCGGGGGCGTCGCCGGAGAGAACCTTCAGTGTCACGTGCTGCTCGGCGAAGAACGCGACGGTTCCGGCTGCATTGGGTCGGAGCCGCTCGGCAAGGACGACCAGACCGAGGGGTTGCACATCGTCCGGGAACTGCGGGTCCACGCCGTCGGCGGGCAGCGGTTGCGCGCTGCGTCCGAGCGCGAGCACACGACGGCCGGCGCTCGCCTCTTGGCGGGCGCGCGCCTGCAGTGACGGTTGGGCGTTGGTGAACCTTTCGGGCGCTCCCAGGAAGATCCGCTCGCCGTCCAGGTCGAGGGCGCTCCAGCGCCGCCGCGAGGAGAACGGCACCTGTCCGAGCACGGCGACGCCGCTCACATCCGCCAGGCCGGCATCGTTGATCGCCTCGAGCGTGAGGTTGCGGGAGGGAGAGCTGACCGCGTAGATCGCGAGCTCGCGCGCGAAGGCGGCTTCGTCGGTTCCGTCGGCGGGCACCAGCGAGACGACGCGCGGCGTCGGCTCCGTCAGCGTGCCGGTCTTGTCCGTGCAGAGGACGTCGACAGAGGCGAGTGACTCGATCGCGTTGAGCTGTTGCGCCAGCACGCCCCGCCTCGCCATCTTGAAGGCCGAGGCTGCCGCCGTGACGCTGATCAGGAGGATGAGCCCCTCCGGCACGAGGTTGACGATGCCGGCGGTGATCGACTGCACGTGCGCGGCGGCGCTGCCGCCTCGCGTGAGGACAGAGACCGTCAGGCCGATCGCCAGCGGCGCCGAGAACGCGACGATCCGCAGCAGCAGCCGGTCGTTGGCGCGCTCGAGCGGGGAGCGGGGGTGGCGGAACGTCCGCGCCGTTGCCGCCAGCCGCTCGGCACGGCTGTCCGGACCGACCGCCGTGACCTCGAACAGCGAGGCGCCCTCGACCGCAAACGATCCCGACCATACGGGCGCTCCAGCTCCGCGGACCACCGGTTCGGACTCGCCCGTCAGGTTCGCCTCGTCGAGTACCAGCCCGTTGGCGGTGATCACGGTCCCGTCGGCGATGACCTGGTCGCCGGCGGTCAGGCGGACGAGGTCGCCCACGGCGACCTCGTCGATTGGAACGCGGCGGTCGACTCCATCCCGCACGACGACCGCGTCTGGCGCGACCAGCGCCGCGAGCCGGTCGAGCGCGCGCTTGGAGCGAATCTCCTGGAAGGACCCGATCGCGACGTTTGAAACCAGGATCCCCAGGAAGAGCGCGTCCTTCCACGAGGCGAACGCGATCGTGAGTACGCCGAAGAAAAACAGTATCCCGTTCGGGATGTTCAGCGTGTTGGCTCGGACGATGCTGCCGTAGGACCGGCTCGAGTTCTGCCGCGCAAGCTTGCCGCGTGCGTCCAGGCGCCGTGCGGCCTCGACCTCGGTCAGGCCGCGGCCGAGCTCCCCGGGTCCGGCGCTGGGGGCCTGCGGCTCATTCACTGCGAGTCCACGCGCTCAGTCGAGGTTCTCGATGATCTCGTTTGCGCGCGACCACTGCTCAGGTGGAACGACTAGGTAGATGTCGCCACGGCCAAACCGGTCGAGCGGGTGGTCGGCCATGCATCTCGCGTCAACGCCCAGCAGCCGCAGCTGGTCGCACCACGCCACGGCCGTCGTCTCATCCTCGAAGCTGCTCACCGTCTCCCAGCCCTCGAAGCGGGGGTCCGCGATCAACACGGACGCCTCCCTCGCGGCCGGGCGCCTTGGCAACCACCGGAACGGCATCCTCACAGCCTACGCGGCGCCGTCGCGGCGCAGGTGGTGGCTCGGGTCGCCAACGAGATCGGTTGCGCCCCACCTCTCGCCGAAGTGCGTCAGCCCGGGGCGGTGACAGCGACGCCGCGCTCCAAGCGCGGGCGGATGCGCCACTGCCTCTCACATGGTCCGGCCAGGAAACCTGACCGGACCATGCGGCCGCACAAGCGCTCGGCTAAGGCGTCGCCGGCGCGTGGAACACGAGGTGGCGGATCGTTGTCGTGGCCACGAATTCAGGGTTGCTGCAGCCCTTGGTCAGAACGGTGATCTGGCCGAGCAGCGTTGCTCGGTCGCCCACCATGAGGTCGTCGAGTCCGACGCTCCCGTCGTTGTTCGTGTCGGCAAGGCCGAAGGTCAGGTGCACGTTTGCGACCTTGTACGTCTTGGTGCCCTTGTCGCCCTTGGCGTGATGGTTGGTGTGCTTGACTTCAACGGTCACTTCGCCGCTGTAGCTGCCGTCCGCGTTCTTGGTCAGCGTCTGGCTTACGAGCGTCCCGGACGCGACATAGCCGACCTTGTGCGGCTTGCACTTGTGTGAGCCTCCCGGCTCACCCTGGTTTCCGCCCTTGCCGCCGGTGTTCTCGGTGCCCTGCGAGGAACGATGCGAGCTACCCGGGTTGTCGATGTTGTTCGGTGTCGTGCCCGGCGCGTGGCCGTTGCCCGGCGCGGCCGGCGCCAGACCGGGCAGAGCCCATGTCGAACCGGCCATCAGAGCTCCCGCCGCAGCGGCGAGCAAAGTCTTCTTGACGATCATTGGTCGATTGCCTTCCTTGAGGTGGTGGGCATCTGCAGTGTCTGCTCAGAGGATTCCGGCACGGCAGGCATTCCCGCCCTGGCGTGCTGTCCTACTGCCAAAACGCGTCGGGCTCGCGAAAGTCAGGGTCGATCATCCGCTCGGCAGCCGGACGTTCCTGCTGTCCCCGTCACGTCAGCCGCTCGTGGTCTTCGGTGCGACCGGGCTCCGGGTTTCACCGTTCGGGAGCGGGTGGTTGCCCCCGTCATGGGCAGGGGGGCGTTCTGCAGCGGGCGCCGAGGGCGGCGCGCCTCGTTGCGGCGGCGCGCCTCGTTGCTCATGGGGTCTCTGTGCCCGTACGGGCGGGGCGGGTGGGGGAGGGTGTTGCCCACGGCCAGTGTGCGATCGAGGCGCGGCCGCTCGAGGATGCGGGCGAGTGCCGGAGGGCCCTGCCGAGAGCCAGCGAGCTCGGGTGATTTCGCCTGCTCGGGCATGGGCCGTCCTGCCATCGCCAGACGCCCGTCCGCGCCCGCTGACGGGGGCTCGCTGTAACTTCGCGCGAGCTCCAGGTCGCGGTGTCGCCGATCCCCCAGGGCGCGCGTTAGCGCCCTCGCGCACGCCGCCGGCGCCGACGGGAAGAGGCGTGCTTCGCTTGATCGGGGGGTGGCTCGGCCGCTGACGGTCAGGGCTTGCCGCGAGGTGCACGGCGCCCGCGGTCGCAGCACTGACGACAGCAACGGTGGCGAGCGCCTTCACCGTCAAGGACACCACTACGTGGTTTCCGATCGCTGCCCCTGACGTGGCAGCCGCCCCTCCGGCATGACCGCCGCCGGCGCCATGAGCGAGCAGCCGCGCCAGCATCGCGGTTGCGGCAGCCGCCGGCAGCGCCGGCGCGAGCGCGTGCAGCTCGGCTTTCCGCGCGCCGATCGCGAGCTCGAAGTCGCGGCAACCCGGACACCCGCGCAGGTGCGCACGGATCTTGCGTGCACGCAGCACGCGCCCGTCCCCGTCGGATATCGCTCGCCGGACCGATTCACAGTCCATGGCGCGTCCCTCCTCGAACTCCTGGAGCGCGTAGCGCGCCTCGAAGATGGACTGCTTGGCAGCGCCCGTAGAGGTCGACAACGCCACGGCGATCTCGGCGATCGAAAGACCACTCAGCTCCCGCATCACCAACGCCGCACGCTGACGCTCGGCGAGACATTGGAGGTCGGCGATCAAGCCGGCGAAGCGCTCTCGCTGCTCGACCTTGTGCTCCAGGCCGCCGTCCACCGGCTCGAGTCCTTCGACGAGGCTCACGTTCGGACGTCGCCTGCGCAGCAGCGACACGGACTCGTTGTGAACGATCCGAAACAGCCATGGCCGCACGGCAACGTCGCGCTGGCGGGATTGCAGCGAAGCGAGCGCCCGCATCATCGCGCTCTGCAATGCATCCTGAGCGTCGTCCTCGTTGCGCACGATTGAACGGCAGTAGCGGTAGAGCGCCTGATGATGCCGCGCGTACAGCACCGCAAACGCGCGTGTGCTGCCCATCGAGACGCGCCTCGCAAGCCACTCGTCGCTCGTTAGCCGCTCTCCAGGCGAAGGCCGGTTCGGGCGCCGAGTTGGAAGCGCAAAATCGCTCATCGGTCACATATCGGCAACGTCGCCAACAGCTGGAGGTTAGGCAGAACCCGTGGGCGAGCCTCCGTTGAAGCTCCTTCAGCTCTCGTCGGCCCTGTGCCTGTCGAGCTCGGCTCGCCAGGCAGCGCGTGCGTGCTCGATGGCGGTCGCGTCGCCGAGAAGCTGCTTCTGCCAGTTGGCGGCCATGCCGAGCGCGTTCAGCCGGAAAGCGACCGCGTCCGGGTCGGCATCGTCGCGCAGCTCGCCGGCGGTGACTGCAGCCTCCGTGTTGGTGCGCAGCACCGCGATCCATTCGAGCATCACGGACGCAACGGCGTCTCGGAGGGGGCCCGGTCGCCCGTCCATCTCCGCTGACGCGGCGCAGAGAAAGCAGCCACCGCAGAACACGTCGGCGGCGAGGTAGTCACACCAGGCCTCACCGATCGCCCGTAGCCGCGGCAACCCGACCTCCCACGCGAGGGGCGGCACGATCACACGATCGATGAGGATCGCGCGTGCAGCGTCGAGCGTGGCCAGTTGGAGCTCCTGCTTGGAGCCGAACAGCGCGTGCACGCTGCTCTTGTGTACCCCCAGATCGGCGGCGAGAGCGCCGATGGTCAGCCCTTCGAGCCCGTCTCGCGAGGCCATCTGCACCGAGCGCTCGAGCACGGCCGCGCGAGTTCGCAGTCCGCGCGCGCGCCGCCCATCGGTCGGCTCGCGTTGCGGCGGTCCCTTCACGAGCGGCTCGCGGGCAGCCCTCATCTGCCGTCCGCGAGCGCGTTGATGTCAGCCGAACGCATCACGACGCTCATGTTGCAACTATACAGACGATCGTCTAATTTATTCGCGCGTTGAACAACCGAGAGAGGCCGGACGGTGGGGGAATCGAGGATGAACGAGGACGATCCGCTCGAAGATTTCGATCGCCGCGAGGTCACGCTCGACGGCGTCGCGAAGGTCGTGCACGTGGCCGGCGTCGGGCCGGCGGTGATCGTCATGGCGGAGATGCCGGGCATCAGCCCGCACGTCGCTCGCTTCAGTCGCTGGGTTCGAGACGCGGGATTCACGGTGTACATGCCGTCGCTGTTCGGGCGCGATGGCGCGGTGCCCGACGCCGAGGAGGGCGCCGTCGTCCTCCGCCGCGCGTGCATGAGCGCCGAGTTCCGCGCGTTCGCTGCCAACGAGTCGAGTCCGGTGACGAGCTGGCTGCGCTCGCTGGCGAGGCTCGCGCACGAGCAGTGCGGCGGTCCGGGCGTGGGTGCGATCGGGATGTGCTTCACGGGCAACTTCGCGCTCACGATGATGCTCGAGGCCTCGATGCTCGCGCCCGTCCTGAGCCAGCCTTCGCTACCGCTCGACGATCCTGGCGGGATCGAGATCGCTCCCGACGAGCTCGTCGCCGTTCGAGACCGCCTCGAGCGTGAGGATCTGACGGTCCTTGCCTACCGCTTCGAGGGAGACCGGTTCTGCAGGGCCGAGCGGTTTGCCGCCTACTCGCAGGCGCTCGGCGATCGCTTCATCCCACGCGTCCTCCCCGACAGCGCGGCTAACGATGAGACGCCGCCATTCTTCGAACAGGTGGTGGCGAGCCCGCACAGCGTGGTGACGGCCCACCTCATCGACGAAGCGGGGCAGCCGACGATCGCCGCCCGCGACGAGATCCTCTCGTTCTTCGCCAGGCGGCTCGCACTTGACCGCTGAGCTATCCGAGGTTCTCGCCGGAGCTAAGAGCCGGGAGCGGCTTCTCCCGCGGCGTGGGAGTCGTCCGTGCGGCCCCGTGGTTCGGTCCAGTCTGAGTCCTCGTCGGAGAGTCGGTGAGCTGCGAGAGCGTTCGCGGCGATCACGACCGCGGCGATCGCGAGTGGGAGCACGACGTCGACGTTGATCACGAGCAGCGCTCCGATCAGCGCCCCGGCGAACATCGCCGTGACGGCGATGAGGCGAGCGGCTGGATGCCCTCCGCTCCCTCCGGCCAGGCGGGAGTCGGCCGCGATGCCCGTCAGCGTCGTCGTCAGGACCGTGGTGGTGAGGTCGGGCACCGCGAGGCGGCGGGCCGTCGCGTTCTGGATGCCCATCGCGATCGCCAGCGGCACGATCAGCGCATAGCGCGCACCCTCGGACAGGGGCTGGCCGACGATTGCAGCGAGCAGCACCCCGAGCAGCATCGACGCGAGCGCCGCCGCCATCGCCGCCCGCAGGTGCCGGCCTCGGTGCGAGCCGGACCGGACGGCGATGCGGCCGCCGGCTAGCGCTCCGAGAAGAAACGCGCCCAGCGCGGCGAGCGAGGCGAGCGCGGACAATCCCGACGCCCCGGCAAGCGCGAACCCGAGGAACACGACGTTGCCCGTCATGTTGGCGACGAACCCGTGGCCGAGGGCGATGTAGCTGACGGCGTCCACGACGCCGGTGACCACGGTCAGCAGGACGAGCAGCGCCGGGAGCGGTCCGTGTCCGCCGCCGGCCCACGGCCAGCGTGCTCGGGCGCCGGCAGCGAAGGCGCTCACCCGAAGGCCATCGTCACGGGGACTTGGGTTGCGAGCGGTTGTTCGTGCATCTGACGCGCGCCTACAGGTTGGATCTGATTCTGCCCCCGTCCACCTGATATACGGCACCAGTGATGTAGGAGGCGTGCTGGGAGGCCAGGAACGCGACCAGGTGGCCGAGCTCCATCGGGTCGCCGAGGCGTCCCATCGGGATCGTCGCGGCGAGTGGGGCGAGCTGCTCCTCGACCGCCTCCTCGATCTGCGCGGTGCCGCCGGCCAGGCTGGGGTGGATGCGCGACGTGAGGAACATTCCCGGAAGCACGAGGTTGATCGTGATGCCGTCCTTCGCCAGGTCGGGCATGATGGCCTTCGTCAGCCCTGCGATGCCGGGACGGATCCCGTTTGAGAGGTCGATGTACTCGACGGGTTCCTTCACCGAGCTCGACTGGATCCCGATGATGCGGCCCCACCGCTTCGCGCGCATATGCGGCAAGACCTCGCGCACGAAGCGAACAAACGTCAGGGCGACGAGCTCGAACGCTCCTCGCCAGTCGTCGTCGCTCAGGTCTGCGAACTTCCCCGGCGTCGGGCCTCCGGAGTTGTTGACGAGGATGTCGACAGCGCCGAAGCGCTCCACGGTGCTCGCGACGACCTTCTGGATGTCCTCGACGCTCGTGAGGTCGGCCTGCACCGCCAGCACCTCGGCGCGCGTGTCATGACGGATCTCCTCGGCTGCGGCTTGTAGATCCGTCTCGGTCCGCGCGCAGATCGTGACCCGCGCACCCTCGCGGGCGAGGGCGAGCGCCGACGCCTTTCCTAGCCCCTTGCTCGATGCGCCAACGAGGGCCACCTTGTCCTTCAGACCTAGATCCACAGATCTCTCCACGTTCGATCGGACGGCCGCGAAGTCGCACTATCGCATCGGCTGCCCGACGGCGCACGTGAGGCGCTCTCGACACCAGCTTGTCCAGAACTGGATGGTCGGAGCTGACCGGGAGCGTCACAGTCGCACGCAACAGCTGTCGATGCCTATCGGGCTGCGTATCGCTGAGAGGAGCGCCTGCTGACATGTCGTCGACGGGGATCTTTTGGATCGGAGCAGGCTCGATCGTCGCGCTGGTCGCGATCGTCGAAGGCATCGCTCGCGCGGCGGGCGGAGATTTCCTGCCAACCGTGCTTCTTGGCGAGGACGGTCGCACATCCACGTCGAAGACGTTCATCCTCCTCTGGACGCTGCTCGTCGGATGGGCTTTGATCAGCCTGCTGATCGCGGGCGAATTTGCGAGCAAACACGCTTGTACCGCGGGTGATACGGCCGCCGCGGTCAAAGCCTGTACCACGGCACTGGACGATGTCGGTCTGCTTCAGCTCGGCTGGATGCACTTTCTGCACACGGGGTTGGTCGGCAGCTATCTCGTGCTGCTCGGCATTCCGGCGGCGGCAGGCGTCGCCGCGAAGGGCATCACCCAGTCGAAGATCACCTCTGGCGCCGTCCCCAAGATCGACGCTACGCCGGATGAAAGAACGATCGGCCCACGGCTGGCTCAGCTCTTCAGCGCCGACGACGGCAGCACCGACGTCGGAGATTTCCAGTACGTGATCTTCAATCTGATCACTGCCGTGTACTTCGTGTCGCGCTTCGTGAAACCGAACGGCAACGGACTGCCTGCGATCCCGGACACGCTGCTCGGACTGACGAGCGTCTCGGCCGCCTTGTACGTCGGAAAGAAGGCTGTCGCCCGTAGCGAACCAACCGTAACCGGAGTGTTCCCGTCGATACTGCGTCCGGAAGCTCCTTTCACCGTCACAGGCACGGGCCTGTGGGATCCGTTGGAACCCGGCCCGAATGCGCCCGAGATGACAGTGAACGGCAAACCGGCCATCGCCGTCGTGCCGGACCCGACGGTCGCGGATCGCCTCACGGCTGTCGCGCCGCCGGAAATGAACCCGCCTGGAACACCTCCAGGGACCGAACGGGCGGGCACGCTGCAGGTCATGAACGGCGATGGCGCGACGACGAAGGGCTTCACCGTATCGTGCCTGTAGCGTCGAGTCATCACGCCGCTCGGCCGGCCGCGGTCCGATCGGCCGTCAATCGCGGACGTCCGTGGAGACGATCAGCACGCTGCAGTTGGCGTGGTGGGAGACCTTGTTCGGCACGCTCCCCAGCACCCGTGTCATCCCGTGCATCCCGCGGTTGCCCACCACGATCAGGCCGGCCTTCACCTGCTCCGCGACCTCGAGCAGGGAATTGGCCGGATCCCCCGTCAGCGTGTGCGCCTTCACCTCGACTCCGCTCATGCGCACCAGCGCGGCAGCCTCCTCCACGACAGATTGCACGGCGGCGTCAGGCTTGATGTCCAGCACCTCCGCCGCGCCCTCGCGCGCGCCGGCAATGTGAACCCCCCGCAGCGGTTCATAGGCCGACACGAGATGCAGTTCGCCGCCGAGCGCCTTCGCCAGCCGGGTCGCCTCTGCGACGGCGCGCTTGGCCGTCTCGGATCCGTCAGTACCGACAACGATCGACTCGTACACGCCACCCACCTCCCTCAAGGGCACAGTAACCGACGTCGCCGGGCCGTGCGTATGGGGCCCGCGGGCTCGCGGACTCACGCTCGAGATCGACCGATCGGCAGGAGCGATGGCGGGATTGCGCCTATCCTGCGATGGCATCCAAGTGATGCTCGTGCTCACCTTCACCAAGCGGACGTTCGGATCGCGTT
>Ga0210409_10001733_pt1 | contig 27601 bp, 27 predicted proteins | sample IncBWH17MmetaG_FD_161649 | JGI IMG/M metagenome (GOLD analysis project Ga0210409, IMG submission 161649) | Forest soil microbial communities from Barre Woods Harvard Forest LTER site, Petersham, Massachusetts, United States - Inc-BW-H-17-M | ecosystem: Environmental > Terrestrial > Soil >...
GAAGATCCGCAGAACGTGCAAGTGCGCCGTCTGCTGGGTCTGAGCTATTTCCGAGCCGCTGATGTTCTGAAGAGTGACGACAACGATTATCCGCAGGCTCTGGCGTTATACAAAAAGGCTATCGTCACTACGCAAGCCCTGGTCGTCGCGGATCCGAACAACACAGATTTCCGCCGGATGGTTGCCTACGACCAATTCGCTACGGGGCAACTCTTGGCGAACATGAAGGATGCCAATGCTGCGCTCGCCCAGGATCGCGAGGCCCTGTCGTCGTTTCAAAAGCTCGCCGCCGCCGATCCAGCGAACGCACAGTTTCAGGAGGACATCGCCGCAGTCCGCAGTGAAATCGGCGAAGTTTTGGTAGACACCGGGAAGCCCAGAGACGCGATTGAACCGCTTCGGTTTTCCGTTAACGCGGCTCAGTCGATGGCGGACGCGAAGAACCCGCAATCGCGGATTGGATACATTCTGGTATCCGGCCAGTTCCTGCTGGGCAAAGCCAATGTCATGTTAGCGTCTTCGTCACAAACCGCAACGCAGCAAAAGATCGAGCATTGCCGCGAGGCCAGTTCGTGGTTCCAGAAATGCCTCCCCGCTTTCGAGTTTCTTCGAGATCATGCGCCGGCGGACTACAACGGCGCAGACCGGGTCACCACGATCCAACACGAGATGACCGTTTGCGAGGCACTCACAACGAAACCCTAAAGACCCACGATGGCGGACGGCGCGCCGCGGGCGACTTGCCGATCATCAAAACCAATCCGGAAAAATCAGCTCTACCAGGCCGGGAACCCAGTAGGAATAAAATTGCTCATCGCAGATTTTGTATTTGCCGTACTTCTTTCGGGCATAGTTGCCCCAGTGGGGCTGGGTGCCGTCGAGGTCGGTGAATCCGTACTCGCGGGCCAGCGCCCAGGAACTGAAGACGCGTCCACTCTTGACTTTCACCTTTGGATCGGCTGCGAGGGCTACCACTGCGCGGCCTATGTACCTCGGCGATTCTGACACCATGAAATCGTTGGGCGCGTCGTTCTGGCTTCCCGTGTTTTTGTCTTTATTCTTTGCCTTCTTCGCCGCGTCCTTCCAATTGGCCTCGCTGACTCCAAAATGGTCCAGTACGGCTTCAGAACGTAGAAAGCCGGGAGTCAACGCCACTGAAGCGATGTCCCGTTTGCGCAGTTCGCGGGCCATGGCGAAGGCCAGTCGTATGACGGAAATCTTTACCAGGTCGTAGAAAAGGTTTCCGCGATAGTAGAAAGCATCGCCATCGGTGATTTCGAAGATAATTCCTCGGCCTCGACCGAGCATCAGCGGAACGGCGTAGTGGGAAGTGATGATGTGGGAGTGAATTGCCTGCTTCAGCATGCCCAGGCCGTTCTCGAGATTGACCGTCCAGAACGTCTTGCCCCATTCGGTGAGCGCGTCGCCGCCCCACACATCGTTGACCAGAACGTCGAGGCCCTTATGACGCCGCTTGATGCCGGCGACCAGCTTTTTCACATCTTCCGGCTCGGTGTGGTCCACCCTTACGGCGATTCCGCGACCGCCGGCGGCTGTGACCAGTTCAGCGGTTTCTTCGATGGTCTCGGGTCGACCAGCAGTAGTGGGTCGTTCTCGTAAACTCTTTCGCGAACTGCGGCCGGTGCAGTAAACTGTGGCGCCCGCTTCGCCCAAGGCGATCGCTATTCCACGACCGGCTCCGCGGGTTGCTCCCGCAACCAGCGCGATCTTCCCTTTCAAAGCTTTCTTCGGAACTTTCTTGGGCGTTTTGGCCATCTCGTTACCTCCGCTCAAGAGAGCTAGTGTTCATCTCTTCTCGGCGCCGGACAGCAACCCTTCAACCAGAGCTTCCCACTCGGCTTCGAGCGTGGGCCGGTAAAAGCGCCGCCCGGAGCGCTGGTACCAGTATTCCGCGTTTGAGGCGGAGCCCTCCTTGCGGTGCAGGTAGGCGTGAACGGCCGTGCCATCTACCGTTTCCAGTTCGTCAACCAGCGCGTGAGCGCGGGACCAATCTCCCTTTGCATCCCACCACAGCGCTGTGAGCGGGGCGGGTAGCCCTGCGTGCGGCGCCTCTTCTGCAATCGACGCTCTGAATTCCTCGGGGGTCATCATCTGCTCGTATTAACTTATGAGTAACATACATCGTTCGGTAGTTTACTGATGAGTATCGGGTATATACCGAAAAAAATGCGTTTTCCTTCTAGATCCATGAAAACAAAAGCACTGTCTTCGAGATACCCTCGTAAAATATTCCTTCTAAAGGACTTACGGAGGAGATATCCCTGACAGATGGTGCTCGCTAAGTCTATGAAAACAGAAATCGAGTGGGAGATGCCCATCTAACATATCTCTTCTAAAGGACTTAACGGTGATGTCTTAAAGTATCTTCAGCGCATGCGGAGAGACGGCCTGCGAGATATTCTTGAATTGTCAAAGAACCAGTGAGCGCTGCTGTTATCAAACAGCTAACGGTGATGTCATTATGTTAGCCGTTTTGCAACCCCGGGTCAACGTAAAACTTATCGCCCTGCTTCGGGGCCGGGGGCTGCTGAAAAGAATCGGAAAGAACGTGTTGTGTGGCCCTCGGAACGGTCTGAAGTATGGCATGATTTTCAAGTGCGAATAATTACTAGCCGAGCGCGGCAGTCGCATCGGCAGCGTCGCCTCCCACCCTTGCAAAGAACGCAAGGATGGGGCACCCTCTTCTCTATCGGAGAAAGAAGAACGGACAGCGAAAACTCTCGCGGTCCGACCTGACCAGTGGACTCGGCGGCGCTTTCCTGAGAAACTTTCGTTGGTATAGAGTTGTGCAAAAATACTGTTCGTTCCCAGTCATGAACCGAACGTGAGGTTGACCTTGAAACTACTCGCGAATTTGATCCTCTTGCTTGTCGCTCTTTCACCGCTGGGCCATGCAGCAGCGCAGACGCAGGTCTTTTCCACCTCAGCAGGGCCGGTCAAGATTACACCGCTTTATCATGCCAGCACGCTCATCGAGGCTGGAGGGAAGGTCATCTATCTTGACCCCGCCAAGCCTGCGAAATTTTCGGAGCATCCGAAGGCAGACTTGATTCTGATTACGGACATCCATGGCGACCACATGGATCCGGATTCGATTAAAGAAATCAGCAAAGCTGACACCAACATATTTGCACCGCCGGCGGTGGTTCAGACCGTCACCAGCGCCAAACCAATTTCCAACGGAGAAACCAAAACCTGGGGTGCGTGGACGATTGAGGCGATCGCCGCGTACAACCTGAAGCGTGGGCCGAGTGAGGGCAAACTCTATCACGACAAGGGCCGCGGCAATGGATACGTGCTGACTTACGGCGGCAAGCGCTTCTACTTTTCGGGAGACACCGAAGGCGTGCCTGAGATGCGCGCGCTTAAGAATATTGACGTGGCGTTCGTTTGCATGAATCTGCCCTACACTATGCCGCCGGAAGAGGCTGCGGATGCAGTCAAAGCTTTTCATCCCAAGATTGTGATCCCCTATCACTATCGCGGCTCTGATCTCGCCGTATTTCAAAAAGGGTTGGAAGGGACTGGGATTGAAGTGCGGGTACTGGAGTGGTACCCGCAATAAAGCTCCGGGCAAACGCAAGGTTTCTCGACTACGTTCCGCCCTCCGCTGTGCGGAGGGCGGACCTCGCTCGAAATGACAGTTATTTGTCGCCGCCCTACACGAGAATCATAGCCGCGGCGAGGGCTGCTGTTTTGTGATCCTTGGTCCAGGGTGGACCGAGCGAAACTCCGAGGGTTGAGATCTTACGCTGAACTCGGCTGGCCGCATTGCCTAGGGTCGTTCTAGCGTGCTGCTCCAAGTCCCGCTCTCGAATTGCCGTGACTGGAATCTTTAGACGTTCGCAAGCTTTGCTAACCGTATTGCGAAAGAATTCGCCCTCCGCGGTGTGAATCAGCGGATGCGAGGCGAGAACTTTCGCCAGCGACGGCAAGGGGCGACCTGAGGCCAACAGGACGGCAGAACCTACTATTCGACAGCCTTGCGCGTCCAACTCCCTGACCAGTTCGCCCATCGCAGTGAACGCGAGGCGCTCCGAAATGACCGCGCAGTTGGCAAGATATCTCTCCGACTCAGGAAGGCCGAGGTTTGCGGCGTGGTGGTAGGGTTGGCTCGATCCGATGATTTGCGGATCGATGGTGACGATGCGCCTCCGATCCAAAACCACCAGCGTTGCGGCGTCTCCCGACAACGCCACCAGCACTCCCCAGCCGGAGTGCATGCGAATCCCGAGGGCTGCGCGTTTCATGTTTAAAGTCTTGCGACCTCAGCGCCTGAAGGCGTCGTCTAAGAGATAACGCTTACGGCACGCCTGAAGGCGAGCCCTGATACGAATCGCTAGTTTTTCTGAACAAGCCCACGCCACAAAAGAGTCTTTCAGAAGCCCGCTAATACTGGCGCGCGACACTTTTATCAACTCCCGGGCTGATCAAACGCCGTGGATGCCCGTCCATAGCGAGCCCGCGGCAGGGTGAAGAAAATGATGAGAACGATGACGGCCAGGATGCCGACGATGAAGATGCTGCCTTCGGGTCCGGTGGTGCCGCCGCTGAGGATGGGCTTGCCCACGGGATGGGTAGCGAAGAGGCGGTGCTGAATCATGAGTCCGCTGTCGGCGACGCCGTAGAGGAAGGATTGGCCCCAGTCCCACGAGGTGTGGAGGCCGATGGCCCACCATAGCGAGCCGGTACGCCAGAGGCTGAAGCAGAAGACCATACCGGCCAGAAAGACGGAGAGCAGCCCGATGGGGGACTCGCCGAGGTTTCTGGTGTGGCCGAGAAAGAAGAGGATGGAAAAGATGACGGCGGCGGTCCAGAAACCTAAGGCTGCGCTGAGACGGGTTTTGAAAGCCCACTGATAGAAGCCAGCCAGACCGCGGGTGAGCGTGTACTGGAGGTAGCCACGGGTGAGGTATTCCTCGAGCATGCCAACCAGGAGGAAGCCGGCCAGCCAGATGGCTCCGTACTTGAGAATGTCGCTACCAAACAGTAGCCGGGCGTTAAAGACGAGGAGTCCGGCTTTCCAGAGCGTCAGGATCAAAAGCGTCAGGCAAGTAATTCCCCAGGCCAGTCCAGCAAAGAAATGCGAGAACATGCGATTATCGCCCAGGCCGTAGACGGAGTTGGGACGCCGTTCGATCTTCGACATAATCCAGGAGACGAGAAGAACTACGAGGAGGGTGATGAACTCGGGGATGATCCCGCGCAGCGGGCTTACAGCGGCGGCGGGGTCGGCTTCTTTCGGGGAAGGCGGATAGAGCTTGTGGCCGATGCGGTTCGCGCAGTACATAATCGCCGCAAAAAGGGCGACGAAGATGAGCAGGCTCCAGCCGGCGCGAAGGCCGTCTTTGCCGATGAAGATATTGTGGAGAGTCGACGGTTGCTGGGCTGGGGCTGGTTCGGTGACCGTCAGCGTTGCATCGTGATGGCGAGGCTGGTCGTTGGTCTCAGCGTTGTTCACGGGGTTCAAAGGGTTCAAGGGCATCCTCGTTGATCGGGGTATTCAATCTTGGCCGGATTCATGGAGCGGGAGACCGGGATCGAACCGGCGACATCCAGCTTGGGAAGCTGGCGTTCTACCGCTGAACTACTCCCGCTCACTGCCTGCGAAGTCAACTACTTTACGCGGCGCAGAAAGGTGATACAAATTATCATCCCTCGTGCGGCCATTTGCAAGGAATGTTCAGTGCTGGATATTGCTCGCCGGAGAATGATCTGATTTCAATTCCGCGCGGCTACGGCGGTGCCGACGATTTCTACGTCGGCGCCAACCACACGACCCTGACCCGGTTCCTGCACGAATGCGATGAGCCGCAGATTGTGGACATCTGTTCCAGGGTCGAGTTTCATTTGAATATCCTGAGAGAAGGTTTGCCCTTGCCGAAGCGTTCCTACCTTCACGATGCTCCGGACTACCGCCGTGTGGGCCAATGTGCGTCCAGCGTTTTCGCCGCGAGCGACTTGCGATTCCGCATGGTTGAGAGCGACGGCAACGTAGACGTCCACCTCGCGCAAGCCGAAGGATGGCGGCAGCGCATCTGTTTCCGGATGGGCCCGCAAAATATTCGTTGTGCCTAAAGAAACTGACGACAGCCGGACACGAATCTTTGATTTGGCCAACGCTTTGGCGAAGGCCCTGTCCGCTAATGCCGCATCACTGCCTACAAACTCGCTGGTTCCGTCCACGACCATTTGCGGAGTGTAGACGCTGTCGAGGCCGAGACGCTTGGCATAGATGCCTTGTCGGTCGCTGTAAAAACGAGAGGAGTACGGATCCTTCCATCCGATGTGGTTCCAGTAGTCAACATGCTCACTGAGAACGACCATCTCTGCCCGCGCGATTGGCTGGCGATCCAGTTTCTGCAGGAATGCGTCCGCGGGAGGACAGGTGGAGCACCCTTCGGAGGTGAACAATTCCACCAGAACCGGAGTCCGCGGATCCGGGCTCGCTGAGGATTCAGGGGCTCGCGCCACCATCCCGCTTGTCGATCCGAAAAAGGCTAGGGTTAGAACCAGCAAACTCTTCATGGCGTCACTGTATATAGGATGCGCGGCCCGCGCGGAAGTTACGGCTGGCAACTACGTTAGGGAGACTCGAAACTTTTGTGAAGCTGGCGACTCTAAGGATACGAGCCCGAAAAATCGCAAGGTCGGCCAAGAGGAGTTTGTTTATGAGTAGCCTTTCACGCATGTTTGCCTTCCTATTGATGCTAGCGCTGGGTGGCGCGATTGCCTGCAACGCGGGTGACAACGCGGTCACGGCCGTGCCGAACCCGGCGGTGGATGCGCACATTGCCACGAGCAAAACGCAGCAAACCGCGGTTGTTGCTGGCGGATGCTTCTGGGGCATTCAGGCCGTGTTCCAACATGTCAAAGGCGTGGTCAACGCGACTTCGGGATACTCCGGAGGCGCGGCCAACACCGCGGAATACGAGCTCGTGAGTAGTGGCGACACTGGCCACGCAGAGTCCGTGAAGATTACCTACGATCCGTCACAGATAACCTATGGCCAACTGCTTCGCGTGTTTTTCTCGGTGGCGCACGACCCCACGCAGTTGAACCGGCAGGGCCCGGATTCAGGCACTCAGTACCGGTCGGTTATTTTCTACGGCAATGACGAACAAAAACGGATAGCTGAGTCGTATATCGTGCAACTCGACAAAGCGCGGGTCTTCCCGCGTCCGATCGTGACTCAGGTGGTTCTGCTGAAGGCCTTTTATCCGGCTGAGGGTTACCACCAGGATTACGCCACGAATCATCCGAACAACCCCTACATTGTCTACAACGATGCGCCCAAGGTTGCTCACCTTCACCAGGAGTTTCCCGAGCTTTACACCGGCAACTAGCGTTCGAGGTAACATCGGAGGAGGAAGCACCCATGTTCGAGTCTCTCGTGGAGAAGGATGAAGGATCGGGCAAAGTGAAGCGGCGGGCTTTTCTTGTGACTTCGGTTTCCGCGATTGCCGGATTGGCAGTGTGGTCGTTGAGAAAGCCGCGGCTTGCACAAGCGACTGCGTCGAGGGAAGCACCTCACGAGGTCACGATTGTTCAGTTTTCCGACGCTGGTGAGCGATTGAAAGCGGTTCATGTGCCGAAGGTCGTCAAGAGCGAAGACGAGTGGCGGAAGCAGCTAACTTCAAACGCTTTCGATATAACGCGCCACGCCGATACTGAATTTGCGTACTCGGGAAAATACTGGGACCTGCACGATAAGGGCCTCTTCCGCTGCATTTGCTGCGACAACGCATTGTTCAGCTCGGAGACGAAGTTTGATTCTGGAACTGGCTGGCCCAGTTTTTGGCAACCGATCGCGCCGGAAAACGTCCGGGGTACAAGAGACATCAGCTTGGGGATGATGAGGACGGCGGTGTCATGTACCGAATGCGATGCGCACCTGGGCCATGTTTTCGATGATGGACCTGAGCCCACGCATCTGCGATACTGCATGAATTCGGTGTCGCTGAGATTTGTCGCACAGAAAACTGTCTAAAGGTCCTTCGTGAAGCTTCGACAGTTACGTTCTTCACCGCACGAGCGTGGACGCTCGCGCCTCTACTTAGGTCCAGCGGAACCAACGCAAGGCAAGCAGGAAGGAAATCCCTCCCCAGAGCAAAAGGATAAGCAGACGCCCAGCCTGGGTCGCAAGTGGAGCTCCCTCGAGAATCGTGGCGCGCAGGGCGTCATTCAGCGCGGTCAGAGGTAGCGCTTTAATGAATGGTTGGATGACCGATGGGAAACGCTCGTAGGAAAAGAAGACACCGGAAAAGATCCACATGGGCATCATGATCAGATTGATCAGCCCGCTGACGCTTTCAATCTTCTGCGCGTGGCTGGCCGTGAGCAGGCCTAATCCGGCAAATCCTACGGCGCCGATCGAGCTTAGTATTAGGATCGAGAGCAACGACCCGAGTACGCGTATATGAAAAACCAGCGCGCCGAAGCCAAGCAGCAGTCCGACTTCAGCGATCATGAGCACCAAGCGGCCTCCGGCCAGGGCGAGCAGGAAATCGCTTCTCCGCATGGGTGTGGCGACGAAACGTTTGAGCAGTTTGCGCTGGCGCATATCCACCAGGGCAAAGCCGATGCTCCACATGCCTGAGTTCATCAGGTTCATCCCGATCAAGCCGGGGATGAGGAAGTCGATATAGCGCGATCCGGGCTCGTTCGAAATGACGGAGGAAGTGGGCAGCGGATTTTTGCGACCGGCTGAGACTTGCAGAGCGTCATCAACTTCAGCCCGCGACAGCACACTCTCGGGACGCGCCGGATCGTAGAGATACTGAAAGCCACCCTTGCCGTCGGATTCCACAACCAGATCGTATTTGCCGAGGCGGAATCCCTTGAGTGCTGCCGGCTTGTCGAGAACCTCAGGGCGGATCGAGGACTTCTGCGGCGAGCGCTCGATCAGGGATAACGCATCTTGCGCCCCGTTGCCCTGGACAATCGCAACGAAGGTCACGTCTGCTGGCTTGTTGCGGAAGGCAATCCCAAGTCCTAAAGCCAGCAGTAGCGGAAAACCGAACACCCAGAAAACGACTTCGGGCTCGCGCTTCAGCTCTTTCATGCGCACCATCACCAGGTGCGTGAAGGCCGACCACCGGCCATTGCGGGGCGCTGGCAGCCGGGTTGGCGTTACCGGAGTTTTTTGAGCGATGCTCATGCTAACCGACTCTTCACTGTTCCCTAAGGTGGCGACCCGTCAGGTTGACAAATACATCTTCCAAACTCGCTTGTCGCGTTGTCAGGTGCAGAAGCTGCGAGCCGTGTTTTTCGACTGCATCGAGCAACGCTGGAATGGTCAAGTGCGGCTCGCGCACTGTGAGGCTGACCATACCGTTGTCATGGCGAACCGACTCTACGCCCGGCAGCGCTCGCCAAGCGTCGAGGGCAACACCGTCGCCGGAGTTGCCACTTGCCTCGAACTCCACCACGTGGTGCCCGCCCAGGCGCTCGATCAACTCCGAAGGCGTGCCTCCGGCAATGATCTGGCCGTGGTCGACGATCGCCAGTCGATCGCAAAGGCGCTCCGCTTCGTCCATGTAATGCGTGGTCAGCAACACCGTCCCGCCGCCTCGCTGAAAGTTGCGAATGATTTCCCAGAGCTGGCGGCGGCTCTGGGGATCGAGTCCGGTCGTAGGTTCGTCGAGAAAGAGAATTTTGGGATTTCCCACCAGGGCGGTGGCTACGGCCAAGCGCTGGCGCTGTCCGCCGGAAAGCTTGCCCACCATAGCATCGGCCTTCTCGCCAAGTTGTAGATCGTCGAGCACTTCGTCGGCGGAGCGTGGTTCGCGATAGAAGCTGGCGAACAGTTCAATGGTTTCGCGGACAGTTAATTTCTCCGAGAGCCGGGTCTCTTGTAGAGAGATGCCCAGCCACTCGCGCACTTCGCGTTGATTCTTCTGCCAGGTGTGACCAAGAATCGTGACCTCACCGGAGGTGGGATCGAGCAGCCCTTCAAGGATTTCGATTGTGGTGGTCTTCCCTGCCCCATTCGGGCCCAGGAGGCCGAAGCACTCTCCGGGCTCAATTTGCAGGCTCAGTCCGCGAACGGCTTCGACTTTCCTGTCATAGGTCTTGCGCAAGTCGCGGCATTCAATGGCAGCAGGCACGCGAAGATTCTAACGTAAGCGCGATAAGATTTTGTCAACCGAGCCTATCGTGCCCACGTTGCAAGCGTGCGCCTAAAGTCCCAGTTCTCGTTTAGAATATGACTCTGCCTGGTGAGTAGAGGAACTCCTCTGATGCCATTGCCACGACGCGGCTTCACTTGACGGTTCCACTCCTAAGCGCCCGTGCGTCGTTTCCATCTGACCCTCTCCGTCACTACGAAAGGAAGCTGCTCATGGTAAGGAAGGTATGGCCATTGCTGCCTCTGCTGGTGCTCACGTTCGCTGCGATCGCCTCTGCACAAGAGACCCGTCATTTTACTTTTCACTATGCTTTCACCGTCAAAGGTGTTCCCTCTGGCGAGAAGGTGCGGATTTGGATTCCGCAGTCGCACTCGGATGCGTTCCAGACTGTGAAGGTCATCTCTGCGACCGGCGACCTGCCTTTGAAGAAGACGCACGAGTCAAAATACGGGAACGAAATGTTTTATGCCGAGACGTCGAAAGCCAAGCAGCCGGAGTTGCATTTCGAGGTTGTTTATGACGTTGTCCGTGATCAGCGGCTCACGCTGGGGATCTATTCTCCGCACCTTGCAATGGCGAAGCTTAGCGACAAGGAAAGAAAGGAATTTCTCGCGCCGGACGCGCTCGTGCCCACGACAGGATTACCGGCGGAACTGGCCGTGAAGGTAACAGAGGGCAAGACCACGACTCTGGACAAGGCCCGCGCCATTTACGATTACGTGTTCACGACCATGCGCTACGACAAGACGGGCACGGGTTGGGGACGCGGCGACGTGCTCTATGCGTGCGATGCCAAGAAGGGCAACTGCACCGACTTTCATTCGCTGTTCATCGCCATGGCGCGGTCGCAGGGAATTCCGGCGCGATTTGAAATAGGATTTCCCCTGCCGCCCGACAAGCACTCGGCCGAGATTGCCGGATATCACTGCTGGGCCGATTTCTTCGATCCGCAGCACGGATGGATTCCCGTGGATATTTCCGAGGCCTGGAAGCATCCGGAGAAAAAGGACTACTTTTTCGGCGCACATGACGACAATCGCGTGGAATTTACCATGGGGCGCGATCTGGAGTTGAGCCCGAAGCAGGATGGGAAGCCGTTGAATTATTTTGTGTATCCATATGTGGAGGTTGCGGGGAAGGAGTATCCCAACGTCTCGACGGCATTTTCGTTTGCTGATATGGACAATGGAGCAACCGCCCGGCGTTGATCCGTGAAATCCGAACGCGTAGGGGCAGAGGCCGCAGCTCTGCTACGATGAGCGATTCGCTTCGCTCGCTGCCCGGGCGAGGCGTCCGGGCCTACGTGATTTGCAGGCGGAATCAGTCTTCATCCGGCTTGGGTTTATCGGCAAACACTTTGTGCTGCGCTGCCGGCATTGGTTGGTCTCCCTTGCGATCGCGCCAGAGAATTACATTGAGCACCGCCGGATTCGAAGCGTCCGGGCGGGAGAAATCCAGCTTGGCGGATTCGCCCGCACCCTGTCCCTTTGCCGGATTCATTTGGTAGATCAGACTGTTATCGCGATTCTTCCAGTCGGCGGTGAATGGCGGTTGAGTGCCGGCGCCCGAAAACAGCGGCGCCATCAACGGCGCATAGCCGTCGTTCTGATTCATCGGCGGCAAACCCAGCAATGTTTCCATGGTATGGATCATGTTCACCGTGGTGTAGAAGTGATGGTCCACGAACGAGTGATCAGCAGAACCAGGCGAATACTTGCTGATCACGAAGGCGATCGAACGGTGAGCGTCGACATGATCAGCGCCGTCCTGAGCGTCGTCTTCGAGAATGAAAATCGCCGTGTCGTCCCAGTAGGGACTGTGCGAGACCGCCTCCACCACGCGGCCAACCGCGAGGTCATTATCGGCGACACTAGCCGCTGGGCGAGACTTTCCCGGAGTGGTGCCGTGCGTGTGATCGTCCGGCAAATAAAGAAGAACGAACGCGGGAAGTTCGGTCCCCTTGCTTTGCTTGCGGGCGCGAACGAATCCGTCAAACTCATTCAGGAATTCGTCGGCGCGCAGCTGATCGGGATACTCGGTGTTGAAGTCGGGGAACAAGGGATCGAAATGATCTCGCAGAACCGCCTTGGTCGGTTTTGTGGCTTTCAGTAGTGGAACCGGCCACGGCCACGGACTCGGCGAACCATGAGGCTGGCCGACATTAGATGGCAGCGAGGCTCCTTTGCTTACCATGTTCTTCGGACACGCCGAGTTCGGCGCTGGCGTGCCTTCATGAACTGTCGTCTTGCTTTCGGTGGCCTTACACCATTCACCGTAGATGAATTCGCCGTAGTCGCGATAGGTAAGGCCGTGACTGGCTACGTTATCCCAGATGTAGCCAGTGGCGGGCTCATTCACATCCGGCTCATTCAGATCGAGAGGGATTTCGTCGGCTACGCTGCCTTGAAAATCGTAGGTGCGCTCCCTGCTGCGGTAGTTAATCTGCCAGGTCTGCTCGTTGTAGTCCGTGGTGATGGCGGCGGTCGACCAATTGTGTCCATCGCCCGAAACTTCGCCGCTATCGTAGAAATTATCGAGCACTCCGAATTGCAGCGCCAGCTTGTGCTGGTTGGGGGTTATGTCGGCGCCGTACATGGTCAACGAGGGATCACCGTCGCCCGGTTTCAAATCACCGAGGACCTGATCATAGGTGCGATTCTCTTTGATGATGTAGATCACGTGATGAATCGGATTCGACCTCTGGGCAAATTGGATTTGGCCTGGGCTCGAATGTAGAAGATTGCTTTCCTCGACTGTGCGTGTAAATTCGGGCAGTTGCTTTTCAATGTCTTGGATTTTGAGGTGCGCAATCGAGCCGTAAAGCAGAGTCGGAATATACGGATGCTCGCGGTGTCTGCGTTCGTTCTTGAGGTTGTTGAGACCGTTGTTAGGGCCGGTTCCCTGACCTTTCGAGGTGGCGAGCAAAAGATCATTGCCTACTGTGGCTAGAGCAGTGGGATACCAATCGGTGGGGATGAATCCGGAAGCGGGCTCTGCGCGAGTCTCGGAGGGCCCGGTTGCGCTAAAGAATGTAGCATGGGTATAGAAAACCGCGATTGCGTTGATCGCAGCATCAGCCACGAAGAGACGCTCGCCATCAGCCGAAAGGGCTAGCGCATTCGGATACGTCCCGCCGTATTTTTCTCCTGAGATGGTTGTGTCGAGCAGCAACTGCGCTTTGCCCGTTTCAGTGGAGACTACCGCTACGCGGTTGGCGTTCGATAGCGCCACGTACAACGACTTCTCATCGGGACTCAGCAGCATCGCCGTCGGATGCGAGCCGGGGGTGATCGGTTCCTTCGGTTCAAGCAGAGGAATCCAGCGCGCGACGGTTCCCTTCTCCAGGTCCAGTTCCGCTACGCGCGATGCGTTCCATAGACTGCACCAGGCGCGGCGGCCATCGCGCGACGCGACTATGGCGTAAGGAAACGACGACGGAATCATTTCGTGCGTGCTCAGGTCGAACTGTTTGAGCACATGCCCGCTGGCGGAGTCGATGAGAATGACGTTATCCGAAAGATTATTAGCGATCAGCAATCGGTCGGCGACTCCTGGGGAGGAGATCACGGCAAGGCCGGCAGGATAAGGAAGGACGGTTCCCTCGGCCGTCTTTTGCACACCTTGTGCGACTTTCTTCCCCGGGGCAATGTTTTGCGGCGGAATCTTTATAAAGCGATCCCAAGTGATCTGGCCATCATGAAAGCGATAAACTGCGATGCCGTTTCCTGTTTCGCCCGGTTTTTCGCCGGTAGGGTCAGTAATCGAACCAATTGAAGCGTAAAGGTGCTGTCCATCTGAGCTGAACGCTAACCCAACGAAGTAGCTCTGGTGTGCCTCTTCGGGCAGGCGGTCTTCCGGGAAATCAGCGAGTCGATTGGTGCTCAGATCGAGGATCGCGATGGATTGGTGAGCCTGGTTTTGCTGCGAGCCGTAACCATCGTTCAGAATCGCGGCATAACGCCCGTCGGGGCTCACTGCCATCGCTGCCGCGAAACCGTTCAGTGATCCGAGGACACCAGGCGAGGGGACGGTCAGTACCTTGCTCGTGGGCAGTGAAATCTGTCGCGGCGCCTTCGGGTTTTGCGCCACGAGTAGCGTGAGCGTGGCCACAGAAAACAGCAAGGCGAGAAAGTAGAAAAGTCTGCGCAAGCGCTGCCTCCTTTGTGAAGATGTTTAGCGTAACATCGGGAAAGCAAAACCGGTCAGACAAGCTGACCGGTTTCTGACGCGCGCAACAAATCACCCTCTAATGTGTGTCGGTACTGGCCTGATGCACAGTGGGTTCTGGAGTCACATTGTGACGGACATCAGCTCCACGCACCCAGAAAATTACGTCCTCGGCGATGTTGGTGGCATGATCCGCAACGCGTTCTAAGTTACGCGCGACCAGTAACGCGTCCAAGGCCTGGCGGGTTACCTCGGGCCGCTCATTCATGGTCTTGACCAGCGTGATGAAAGCTTCGTCTTTCATGCGATCAACCACGTTGTCCATTTCGAGGACAGCTTGCGCAAGTTCGGCCTTGCCTTCTATGAATGATTCCAAGGAACGACGCACCATAGCTGAAACCGCAGCCGCCATGCGCGGAATGTCGACTGGGAGATCAACCTTGGGGAGTTCGACGAGATCCATCGCCCGTTCGGCGATGTTGACCGCTTGATCACCGACGCGTTCCAGGTCTGAATTAATCTTGGTGACAGCCAGGATGAAACGCAGGTCCACAGCGATCGGCTGTTGCAACGCAAGCAGATCGAATGCGAGTTCATCGATTTCCCGCTCGGCCACGTTGATCTGGAATTCTCCTTCGAGCACCATGTGGCAGCGCGCCAGGTCTCGGTCAATATAAGCCTGGCAGGCGCGATCCACGGCCTGCTCGGCCAGTCCGCCCATACGGAGCAAACGGGCCCGAAGATCATCCAGTCCTTGCTGAAAGCGGGTGCGCATTATCCAAACCTGCCTGTAATGTAATCCTCCGTACGCTTGTCGGACGGGGTAGTGAAAATCTTTTCCGTCTTGTCGAGTTCGATCAGCTTGCCCAAGAGGAAAAAGCCAGTGAATTCGGCCACGCGAGACGCCTGCTGCATATTGTGCGTCACAATTACAATTGTAAACTTTTCCTTGAGCTGAAAGATCAACTCTTCGATCTTGCCGGTCGAAATCGGATCCAGGGCCGAGCAAGGCTCGTCCATGAGCAGGACTTGTGGCTCGACCGCAAGGGCGCGAGCGATGCAGAGCCGCTGCTGCTGTCCGCCTGACAAACTGGCACCGGACTTCTTGCGAAGATTATCTTTCACCTCGTCCCACAGCGCCGAAAGTTTCAGAGAGCGCTCCACAATCTCATCCAGCCGCTTGTGATCGTGGAAGCCATTGAGCTTTAATCCCGCAGCCACGTTGTCGTATATCGACATTGTCGGAAAGGGATTGGGCTTTTGAAACACCATGCCGATGCGCCGGCGAATCTGCACCGCTGACGTGCCGTTGTATACGTCGAGCTCACCGATTTGAACTTTGCCGGTGGCGCGAGCGTCGGGTACAGTCTCGTGCATGCGATTCAGGCAGCGCACGAATGTGGATTTGCCGCACCCGGAAGGTCCAATAATCGCTGTCGCGTGGTTCGCCGGCGCCTCCATGCTGATGTCATAGAGGGCCTGCGTCTTGCCAAACCATGCGTTCAGCTTGTCGACCTTGATCCCAACTCCCATGGTTCAGTTCGCTCCCTTGAGCATTCCGCGGCCGGCAACGATTCGCACTGCGCTCACCGCAAACACGATCAGTACAATCAATATCAACGCACCCGCCCAGGCCTGGCGGTGCCATTCATCGAAGGGCGAAATCGCGTAAGTGAAAATCTGCAACGAGAGAGCGGCCGTCGGCTGATTGATTTTCCAGTTCCAGTACTGGTTGCCGAATGCGGTGAAAAGAAGCGGGGCCGTCTCGCCAGCAACGCGCGCAAAGGCCAGCATCACACCGGTGATTACGCCAGACGTGGCGGTTCGCAAGGTAATCGACAAGGTAGTGCGCCAGCGCGAAACTCCTAAACCGTAAGCCGCTTCCCGCACCGCGTTGGGCACGAGTAAAAGCATCTCTTCGGTAGTGCGAGTGATGGTTGGAATCATCATGATGGCCAGCGCGACTCCGCCGGCCAAGGCTGAAAAATGTCCTTGCGACAAAACCACGATCCCATAAGCCACTATTCCCACAACGATTGAAGGCACGCCATTCAATACATCGGCGGTGAAGCGGATTACGTTTCCCAACTGGTTGCGCCCATATTCTGCCAGATAAATTCCAGCGCCGATTCCGATCGGCACGCCGATAGCGCTGGCAATGAGCAAAATGAAAGCAGAACCAGCGATGGCGTTCGCCATCCCACCACCCGCTTCGCCCACAGGCTTTGGGGTTTGCGTGAGGAAGGCCCAATTGATAGAGCCGATGCCTTTGTAAATCAGGTATCCGAAAACCGCGCCGAGCGGGAGCAAAACCAGGACTACAGCGGCCCCGGCCGCGAAAGTCGCGAAGGCATTTACGCCGCGCCGCCACAGGCTGATAGGGGCGGCAGCAAAGTCGGAGGTGGCCGTCACAGTTTCAGGCATGACTTCTCGCCGGGGTGCCGCGCGTAACCGTCCAGACCAGAAATTGAGCCAGAATATTTACGATGATGGTCACGATGAACAGAGCCAGTCCGATCTCGATGAGCGCGCTCAAATATGTGTTGCCGGTGGCCTCGCTGAACTCGTTGGCGATGACGCTGGCCATGGTGTAGCCGGGAGCGAACAGTGACTTTGCAATCTCCGGCCGGTTTCCGATCACCATGGTGACCGCCATAGTTTCGCCCAGCGCGCGGCCCAATCCCAGGATCACTCCGCCCAGAATCCCGGCACGGGCGTTGCGCAGTACGCCGGTCCGAATCATTTCCCAGCGGGTCGCTCCCAAAGCCAGCACTGCTTCTCGCTGCTGTTGGGGAACGGCTGTCATCACCTCCCGCGTGATCGACGAGACAATCGGCACGACCATGATGGCGAGAATGATTCCAGCTGCGAGCATTCCGATACCGTACGGTGGACCTTCAAACAGTCCCGTCCATCCGAGATAACGCGCGCAAAAAGGCTCCCCATACTGGCGAAGCAGCGGCACCAGCACGAAAATCGCCCACAGCCCATAAATGACGCTGGGGATCGCTGCCAGAAGCTCCGTGGTAAAAGCCAGCGGTCCTTTCAGCCAGCGCGGAGCCATTTCCGTGATGAATACGGCGACACCAACAGCGAGAGGCACCGCAAGGAGGAGTGCCAGGAGTGAGGAGATTAGTGTGCCATACACGAACGGTAAAGCCCCAAACTGCTCGTTGACCGGGTCCCATTCGCTTTGGAAAAAGAACTTCAATCCGAAGGCATGCCAGGACAGCTTTGAGCCGCTCACAAGCTCGTAAACAATCACACCGACGAGCGCGAGCACGCATAGGCCGCACGCAAGCATTGCAGCGTGAAAAATGCCATCGGCGATGTGGCTGTTGCCGGCCTTGAGCAAGGGCTCGGCCTGCGCCTCGGAAGTAGCTGCAACCTCTTTTTTTGCAACGGGTTGCGGTCCTGTCAAACGAGGCGCTCCTAGAGCTTGGTTGGCCATCAGTAGGCAGGCTAGCAGAATCGTGTTACAGCAGTGTTAAAATGCCAGATTGCTTGTCTTGTGAGCTTGGTTTGACTCCGATCCCAGAAGAATACGTCTGGCGAATTTCCTTGATTGCATTTTGCCCGATTCCCTTGTAGTTTTTCGTTCTCTCAGTTTCAGTGCTGGTTATGCCCATTGATTTAAAACGTAGCCGCTTGGCTTTTCAGAGATTAGGCCGCGAACTGACCAAGCTTGCGAAGCATCCGGCCCCGGAAAGCGTGCACAAGTTTCGCACCAACAGCCGCCGCGTGGAGGCTATGCTCAGCGAAGTAGCCCCGAAGTTGAACCGCCACGACAAAAAGCTATTGAAACTTCTCTCACGCCTGCGCAAGAAGGCGGGCCGGGTACGGGATCTGGATGTGGAAATCGCCGCGCTGCGCAGCTTGAAGATTCCCGAGGGCAACGGACACAAATCGCAGTTCGTGGACGCTTTGGTACAAGAGCGCGCCAAACGTGAACACAAATTAGCCAAGGCTTTCAATCGGGAGAGCGCGGACGAGCTCCGAAAACGGCTGAAGTGCGCCGCCAGTGAGATTGATATCCCGAAGAATACTGAACCACTTACCTTGACGCTCGGTAAACTCGCCAAGCTCGGGCGCGATCATGTCACGCTCACGGAAAAGACGCTTCACCAATACCGGATCATCGGCAAGCGGGCTCGTTACATCGCTGAACTGGCTGATCAGGACGCGGAAGCCCAGCGCATCGTCGACCAGCTTAAACACATGCAGGACGTCATTGGCGACTGGCATGACTGGCTGAAACTCACGCAGAAAGCGGAAGCACTCTTCGGCGGGGTCCGAGACTCGGCGCTCGTCGCCATGCTGCGAAATGTTACGCAGGCAAAGTTCCGTCAAAGCGTTGATGCCGTCGCCGAAACCCGGGCGTCCCTTTCCGCCAAGAAATCTGAGGCGATCCACGCAATCGCAGCCCCAAGTCGCAAACCTTCAGCGGGGTCTGCCGGGGCAGGTGCGGCGGTTGCTTAGTTCCTTCTGACCAGAAACATGATTAGATCGCTAGCAAAGGGTTTGTGCTCCAGTTGACTAGTCATATGACTAGTTGTATGCTGGTCTCTTGGAGGTTGCCGATGGCTTCTTGGCAAGTGCAGGATGCGAAGGCTCGTTTCAGCGAATTGCTGGATGCCACGGTCAAGAACGGACCACAGGTAGTGACTCGTCGCGGTATTGAGACGGCCGTTCTAGTGCCAATCCAAGAGTGGCACCGTCTGCAAAACTCGGCTCGTCCCAGCCTTAAAGATCTGCTTGTCGGTCCCGGCCCGCGATTTGAAAATCTCATTCCTGAACGCCGCCGCTTTCGCCGGCGGCCAAGCGTTGAATTCCGGTGAACCGATATTTGCTCGATACCAACGTGGTGTCTGAACTTCGAAAGCCAAAGCCTGACGGCGCTGTGCTCGCTTGGTTTAATGAGTTGCAAGAAACTCAGCTATGCCTCTCCGTAGTGACCATCGGCGAGTTGCAGACTGGAGTCGAGCTTACTCGGGCTCAAGACCCGCATAAGGCGGCGCAGATAGAAGCATGGATTGATCTTTTGGAACAGTCCTTTCAAGTGTTACCAATGAACGCCTTATGCTTCCGCGAATGGGCCCGCCTAATGAGCAGCCGGAGGGACGACCTGCTCGAAGACGCAATGATCGCCGCAACTGCACGAGTTCACGACCTGGTGGTGGCAACGCGGAATGAAAGGGATTTCACCTCTCTCGACGTGCAAATATCGAATCCCTTCAAAACTAGTCGTTAGCGACGACCGTCGTGGCCACTCACGTACCTTCATATTTTTCTGAGGCCTTCCATCTCCGCGCGGTACACTGTTGCCCGTCTGCTATGCCGACCTTCGCCGCTGTTGATATCGGATCGAACTCCGTCCGCCTGAAAATTTCTCGCCTCACCCGGCATCGGATTACTGAGATTCATGAAGACCGCGAAGTCACGCGATTAGGCGAATCCGTGTTCCGCAACTTTTTTCTGTCTCCGGAAGCGATTGCCACCACGGTCAAGGTGCTGCGGCGGTTTCATCGCGCCGTACAGAATGCAGGTGCGGATTCCGTGCGGGTCGTGGCCACTAGCGCTTTGCGAGATGCGCGCAACGCCCGAGCCTTTCTCGAGTGGGTGCGCTCGACCACAGGATGGGATGTGGAAATCATTTCTGGATTGGAAGAAGCCCGCCTGATCCATTTAGGTCTGGTCTCCACGCTGCGAGTGAACTCATCGCCGGTGTTAATGGCGGACCTGGGCGGAGGAAGCTGCGAGTTGACTGTTTCCAGCGAGGGTCACATCCGCAATACGGTCAGCCTTCCCCTCGGTGCGGTTCGTTTGACTAATGAATTTCTGCGTCACGATCCACCCCGCAAATCCGAAATGCGTCAGTTGCGCGGATTCATATCGCGCGAAATCGAGCGTACCGCCGACCGGATTAAACGCGCCCGCCCGAAGGTGGTGATTGCAACCTCGGGAACCGCAGAATCATTGGCAGCGGTCTGCCACGGCCTCTACAAAACGAAAGGGTCGCGTGCCACCAGCGTGTCCAAAGCACAAATGCGGCGGATTGCAAAGTTGCTGGCGCGACTGCCTCTCGAAGAACGCAAGACACTCTCCGGAGTCGGTCCGCGACGCGCCGAGATCATTGTGCCGGGAGCGGCGGTTTACCTTGGACTGCTGGAGCGTTGTCAGCTCGCGGGATTCCGTTATTCCCCCCTGGGACTTCGCGATGGCCTATTAGCGCAGATGGCGGCAGAATACGACCGCACTACGCGATCGGGAAAGCAGATTGAATCTGAACGCTGGGATTCGATCCGCGCCGCAGTAGCACACTATCGAGTGGATATGAAACACGCGCTGAATGTGCGTGCGTCCGCGATGCATCTGTTCGCGTCCCTAAAATCCGTACACGGTTTGCCGCCGGAGTATCAGGAATGGTTGTCCGCCGCTGCCATGCTCTACGAAGTCGGTGACTACGTGAACCGCAATGGCAGGCATCGACATACTTACTACATCATTTCTCACTCCGAGATTCTGGGATACACCCCGGAACAAAGGCGAATCATCGCAGCCATTGCGCGCTACTTGGGGAAGTCGCGACCGGCCCCCGGCGACGCTCCCATCAAGGCGCTGCCCACTGCGGACCAGGAAGGCGTGCTGAAAGCTTCGCTACTTCTACGATTGGCACGTGCATTGAATCTCAGCCGTACCGCAGCGGTCCGGATGGCCCGAGTTCGCGTACACGAAGGTGAAGTGAAATTGACGCTGGTCACCAAGCAACGAAGCAGTGTCGACCTGGAGCTGTGGGCGGTGGAGAAAGAACAAGGCTATTTTCGTGAAGTCTTCGGCCGCGAGCTCTCAGCGGCGGCGGAGTAGAGTGAACGCAGAACCTTCGGAGTCAAGCACCAATGTAGCAGCGCGGAGTTGCGGCCCATTTCCACTTTCGCGACGCCTCCCTTTTTCAACTCAGTCCCAGCCTCGCATCCGGTCTCGCTGATACTCCGTCCCAGAAATTCGCTGAGGTTTGGATTGTGGCCGACAACCATAATCGCCTCTTGCTTGGAGTGCTTCTCAAGCAATCTGCGAAAGTCGGCGAAGGAAGCACCGGGTCGGAGCGCATCCTCCAGCTGCAGCTTGCCTTCATAGCTGAGTTCGTTGCCCACCAGCGACGCGGTTTGAGCAGCACGCTTCAGCGGACTGGAAATTATTGCATCAACCTGCACATCCAAAGCAGCCAAGGCTCGCCCCACCATGCCGCACTGCCCGATTCCCTCTTTGTCAAGAGCACGTTTTTCGTCTTTCTTTGGGTTCGCCATGGGCTCACCCGCGTTAGCGTGACGCAGGAAGTAAACGATCATACTTCGCTATCGCTCCTTTCCAACTGCTGTTCTCCTGATTTTCGGAGCGGGCACGGCCGGAATCGAGTCCAGCGATTGTTTGCCCTCTGCCAGGTTGATCAAGAAATCCTGCGCGCTAAAAGCGGCCGCGCCCGTTGGTGGTTTTCGCTTGCCCTGTGCCTGCCAGGCGCGAACGTAGCTTCCGTCCTTCTGCAGAAAGCGAGACTTAAGATTATCCGCCAGGTAGGATTCCAGAATCTCCTGCCGCACACGCTCTCGCAATAGCTCGTCCTTCACCGGAAAGATTACCTCGACCCGCTCGTACAGGTTGCGCGGCATCCAGTCGGCGCTACCAAGGTACACTTCTTCCTGGCCGCCGTTGGCAAAAAAATAGATGCGGCTGTGCTCGAGGAACCGACCCACAATACTCCGCACACTGATACGATCACTCACTCCCCGCACTCCCGGGCGCAGAGCGCAAATTCCACGGACAATCAGATCGATCTTCACCCCTGCCTGAGAGGCCCGGTACAAAGCCAGGATGATGTTTTTATCTACCAGCGCATTCATCTTGGCAACGATATGCGCAGGACGGCCGTGCCGTGCGTGTTCCGTTTCCCTCGCGATGAGCGCAAGGCAATGCTCCGCCAGATCGAGCGGTGCAACCATGAGTGGACCGTAATTGGCATGCTCGGCGTAGGCTGTCAGAAAGCTGAAAACGTCGTGAACCGCTCCGGTAATTTCTGGGTCGGCGGTTAACAGACTTACGTCCGTGTAAATGCGGGCGGTCGTTGTATTGTAATTGCCCGTACCAAGGTGGGCATAGCGGCGCATGACGCCATCCGGATCGTGGCGTACCAGCAATGACAATTTGCAGTGCGTTTTCAGTCCGACCAAGCCATGGAAAACCTGCACTCCAGCGTCTTCCAGGTCCCGGGCCCAGCGGATATTCGACGCTTCATCAAATCGTGCCTTCAACTCGACGACCGCCGTGACTTCTTTCTTGGCGGCCGCCGACATTAGCGCGGGAACAATCAACGAGTGTTCGCTGGTGCGATAGAGCGTCTGCTTCATGGAGAGCACACGCGGATCTTCGGCCGCTGCTTCAATAAAGGAAACGACGGCGTCGTAGGAGTCGAATGGGTGGTGAAGCAGAACATCGTGCCGGCGAAGTTCCTCGAAAAGATCCTGCGACTTGGCGGTAAGGCGAAGCTCACGGGGAAGGAAAGTCCTGAACTTCAGCTCAGGATGCTCCGTCTGCTCGTAAATGTTGAACAAGCGCGAAAGATTTACTGGGCCGTTGACGGAAAAGACCTGCCACGATTCCAGTTCGAAGTTGGTTCGCAAGCGCTCAATGATTTCCGGATCAGCTTCCGACTCGATCTCCAGCCGGACGGCATCGCCCTTGCGCCGGTTGTGCAGCTCGGTGCGTACCGACTCCAGCAGGTTGCGGGATTCTTCCTCAGCCAGATACAGGTTGCTGTTGCGGGTAACACGGAACGCCGCCGAAGATACAATGTCGTACCCGTGATACATCTGGGAAGCGTGGTGAGCCACGAGGTCGGCAAGGAAAATGAAATCGTCTGTCCCTTCTGAAGGCAGGCGGATCAGCCGCGGCAAAGCGCGCGGCACCGTTACTACTCCTGTATAGGTCATCGACGAACGCCGTCGACGGCGCAGCAGAAATGCCACGCAGAGAGCCTTGTTAATCACTCGTGGAAAAGGATGCGCGGGATCCACCGTAACCGGAGTCAGCAGCAGGTCCAGTTCCCGGTCGCAAAAGTCGGCAACGAATGCCCGTGCTTTAGTGTCCAATTCCGGCAAACTGAGGACGCGTATGCCGTTCTCTGCTAGCATGGGACGCAGCTTCTCGTTCCAGCAGAGGTATTGATCATCGACAAAGTCATGAGTCTGTCGCGACACTACATCGCGCTCTTGCAGTAGGGTAAGTCCGTCTGGCCCCGGCTCTGTATATCCATCTTCAATTTGCTGCACCAGTCCGGCCACCCGCACTTCAAAGAACTCGTCCAGATTGCTGGCGGTAATGGCGAGGAATTTCAGCCGCTCCAGAACTGGGTTGCTCTCGTCCTGGGCTTCTTCAAGCACACGCCGGTTGAAAGCCATCCAGGAAGCTTCGCGGTTGATGTAGTAAGCCGGATTGTCGAGCGAAGTGCGAACCATAATGAAAATGACGCAACCAATCGGACGCTCAAATCACGCCTGGATCACTTCTTAGGAGAAGGGGGCTCTGAACTGTTCTGCGCAGGCGCCGCGGCCATTCGCTTTACGATTACGAATTGTACCTCTGTGCCAGCCGGACGTGTGAGAAACATATAATGCTTATCCAGCCTAACCCGGACCTCGGTTTGCGGCACGTTCCACTCATCCGGCAAGGTCGCGGAGGCGTGCCGCGGAGTGTAGTCTCCCACGTAAATCGTATCTTTCACCTGCACCGAAACTTCGTAATAAGGCTCGTCTTTGGTGATGGGGGTGTCGACCTGATAATAGAGAACGCGGGTAGTCGTTTTCTGCTGTACATCCAAGATTTTGCCCGTCAAAAACGGCTTCTCAGCTGCATGTAAATTGGGAACAAGAATCGTCGCCACAAGCAAAACAAAACAGAATTTCATGGTGTGCAGCCAGTATAAGACATCGCCGAGGGCGATGTCGCCCCCACAAGAAAAGGGCTCCAGCTATTTGCTGGCGCCCTTGATTCTGATCTCTTGCCTGGCCTTCGTATCTACCGAACCTGCTTGATCTCGTCCTTGACCTTCGTCACGACGCTCGCGGGCAGTGGCGCGTAGGTTAGATCCGCAGTCATTTTTTGTCCGTCATCCACCATCCAGTTCAAGAAATCGGCAATGATCTTGCCCTTCGCCGCGTCCTTCGATTGGGCAGGAATCAGCAGCCAGGTAAAGCTTGAAATGGGATAAGCATCCTTGCCCGGAGCATTGGTAATGGAGACGCGAAAATCCGCAGGCATACTCTTGACCGAGGCTGCGGCCGCCGTAACACTGTCCAGGCTAGCTTTCACAAAAGCGCCAGATGCATTCCTGACTGTCCCGTAGGTGATCTTATTCTGTACCGCGTAAATCAGTTCGATATAGCCAATCGAACCCTGCATCTGGCGAATCATGCCGGCGACGCCCTCATTCCCTTTGCCGCCCAGACCCACCGGCCACTTGACCGACGTTCCTTTGCCGGCCTGGCTTTGCCAATCTGAACTTACTTTGGAGAGGTAGTCGGTGAAAATGAATGTCGTGCCGCTGCCATCCGAGCGATGAATCACGACGATAGGCTCGTCCTTGGGAAAGTTGACGCCGGGGTTCGCACTGGCAATCCCCTTGTCATTCCAGTTTGTGATCTTGCCCAAGAAAATACCGGCCAGCACATCCGGAGTGAACTTGATTTCTCCGCTGACGCCGGAAACGTTGTAGGCCGGAATCACCGCACCCAATACGGTCGGCACATGCAGGATCTTCGTTTTGGCTTGAGCCAGTTGCTCGTCAGTCATGGGGCCATCACTGGCACCGAAGTCGACGGTCCCGGCCAAGACCTGGCGAATACCGCCGCCACTTCCGATTGATTGGTAGTTAAACTGAATATCGGGATGAGCATCGTGGTACTTGCTGAACCACTTCGAATACATGGGATAAGGGAAGGTTGCGCCAGCCCCATTCAATGTGGTCTGCGCGAACGCGGGGACTGACAGGGCAAGACACAAAAGCGCGATGCGACGAATCACGCGATGATTCCTCCTGGAGAATTTATTCAGGTCTAAGGCTCTATGGTGATTGTTACAGAATGGTTACGGAATTGTAAATTTCTGATAAATCCCCAAGCGGAACTTATACTTACGATCGATTCGCGGAACCTTGTTGGGTGCCAGCCGTGCCGCACGTGGTGGCGACGCGCAAAGAGATTGTAAAAACAACCCCGTTTGACGCGTCCCTGGCCCTTTGTTAGCTTGGAGGGTTTCCTCTCTTATCTCATTGCGCCTGTTGCGGTCCGAAGCAGAAATGAGTATCTCATGGCACTAAAGTTTCGAGGAGTGGACTTCATCGGGTTCGACGCGCTGCTCAGTGACGAGGAGCGGTTGGTTCGCGACACGTCCCGCAAGTTCATCGAAGACAACCTCATTCCCATCATCGAAGAGTGTAATCGGGCCGGCCGCTTCCCTCGTGAACTGGTTAAGCCTATGGCCGACCTCGGATTCTACGGCGCGAGCCTGAAAGGCTACGGTTGCGCAGGAATGTCCAACGTCGAGTATGGACTGGTCATGCAGGAACTGGAACGCGGAGACTCGGGCGTGCGTTCATTCGTAAGCGTGCAGTCCGCGCTGGTGATGTACCCCATCTATGCGTTTGGCAGCGACGAGCAGAAACAGACATGGCTTCCGGCGATGCAGAAGGGCGAAAAGCTCGGCTGCTTCGGACTCACCGAGCCCGATTTCGGCTCGAATCCGGGCGGCATGCGAACTCGCGCGCGCAAGGTTGGGAAAGAATACGTCCTCAATGGCGAGAAGATGTGGATCACCTCCGGATCCATCGCCGACGTCGCCGTGATCTGGGCCAAAGTGGAGGATGAAGATAACAAGGTCCGCGGATTCCTGGTTGAGACCGACCGCCCGGGCTTTCGCGCCGAAGACATCCACGGCAAATGGTCGCTGCGTGCCTCCGTGACCTCAGGCCTCTCCATGCAAGACGTTCGCATTCCCGAATCCAACCTTCTGCCAAAAACCGGAGGGCTCAAGTCACCGCTGATGTGCCTCAATCAGGCCCGCTACGGAATCGCCTGGGGAGGCATCGGCGCGGCAATGGCCTGCTACGATTGCGCTCTGCAGTACGCCCAGTTGCGCAAGCAGTTCCACGATAAGCCCATCGCCTCGCATCAACTGGTCCAGGAAAAACTCACCTGGATGATCAACGAAATCACCAAGGGCCAATTGTTAGTGCTGCAGGTAGGACGCCTCAAAGACCAGGACAAAGCCGGAGCTCAACACATTTCGATGGCGAAACGGAACAACGTCTGGATGGCGCTCGAGTGCGCCCGCATGGGCCGCGATATTCTAGGCGCAAACGGCGTCGCCGACGAGTATCCTCTCATGCGCCACATGATGAACCTGGAATCGGTGAAAACCTACGAGGGCACGCACGACATCCACACGTTGATCATCGGGCAAAGCGTGACCGGGATTGACGCGTTTTAAAAGCTTCTGTGGGCGAAATTTCCCTTGGCCCGCTAGACTCCGTTCGCTCGGTTGCGGATTAACGATAGAAACTCCGTCCGGGTGTTCTGCTCGTCGCGGAAACAGCCCAGCATGGACGATGTGACCGCAGCCGAGTGCTGCTTCTCCACACCGCGCATCATCATGCACAGGTGCCGCGCCTCGATCACCACACCCACGCCCTGCGGTTCGATGGCTTTCTGGATGGTCTCCGCAATTTGAGTCGTAAGCCGTTCTTGTATCTGTAAACGCCGCGAGTAGATTTCGATCAGCCGGGGAATCTTGCTCAGGCCAATCACTTTGCCATTCGGGATGTATGCCACATGCACCTTGCCAAAAAAGGGCAAAATGTGATGTTCACATAAGCTGAACATCTCAACGTCTTTCACGATGACCATTTCGTCATAGGTCACGGTGAACAAGGCTTTCCTAAGCATTGCCTCGGCATCTTCCTTGTAACCTTTCGTCAGGTGCTCAAATGCCCGGTGTACGCGATTGGGCGTGCGCACCAGTCCTTCCCGCGCAGGATCTTCACCCAAGCGAACGATCATCTCGCGTACCAGGTCTTCAAAGCTGGCTCCGGTCAAGGTCGATGTTTCAACAGAGGTTGTCATGGTGTCCTTACTCAATTACCCGATTCTCTCCCCAATACTCGAACGAATTCATCATGGTCTCTTCAAACCGCACCTTTTCAAGATGAGCATGGCGGAAGCCGCGCTGCAAAATATCGT